>Ga0208851_1000168_pt1 | contig 28878 bp, 28 predicted proteins | sample NGESurshal092012_FD_184481 | JGI IMG/M metagenome (GOLD analysis project Ga0208851, IMG submission 184481) | Arctic peat soil microbial communities from Barrow, Alaska - NGEE Surface sample 415-2 shallow-092012 (SPAdes) | ecosystem: Environmental > Terrestrial > Soil > Wetlands > Peat ... | reverse complement strand
CCGCGCCCGCCTGCACGGCGACCCCACGGTGCGCGCTCGGGCGCTCCTCGCGCTGGCGCGCATCCAGGATCCATCCACTGCTCCCACCGTCGTGGAGGCGCTGCGCGACCCCGTGCCCGCCGTCCGGGCCGAGGCGGCGTTCGCCGCGGGGGAGATCGCGCTGGCCTGGGAGCCCCCGCCAGACGAGACCCGAGAGGCACTCGCCCGCGGCCTGCTCGGGGCCGAGGCGAAGGAGACGGACGGCTCGGTGCGCCTGGCCCAGGTCGACGCGCTCGGCCGCGTCCGCACCGCCTCCACGCTCGAGCGGCTCGTGGTGCTGCTCGGCGGGCCGGTGGGCCAGCCGGTTGACCCGAACGACCCCCGCTCCGACGTCCCGGTCCGCGCCGCCATCGCGCTCGGTGTCGCCGCGCGGGCCAAGGCGAAGGTGCCGGAGGCGGCCCGTCCGGGCCTCGAGCGTCTCGCCGGGAGCCTCTTCCCCGTCGCTCGCTGGTCAGGGGTCTACGCGCTGGGGCAGATGAAGACGCCTGCCGGCCGCCCGGTGCTGCTGGCCGCGCTGCGGGACGACGACGCCGAGGTCCGGGCCATCGCCGCCCGGGGCCTCACCGACGTGGTGGCCCCCGAGGACACGCCGGCCCTCAAGCCGCTGCTCCGGGATCCGGACGGGCGGGTCGCGGCCGAGTCGGTCCGGTCTCTGGTCGCGCTCGCAGCCCGCTGTCGGCCGGGGCCGTGCCCGTCGGCAGACGCGCTCGGCCAGCTCGACACGCGGGCAGCCAACCTGGGCGCCGGGACGCTGGGGCAATCCGTTCCCCCGCTGCTCGCGCTGGCGCAGGCGCAGGTCCCCGAGTCCGGCCGGAAGCTCCTGGCGCGCCTGCGCAGCACGCTCCGCACCTCCGCAGAGACCGCGCCCGAGCCGGTGCGCTTCACCGCCGCCTCGCTCGACTGCCGCCTCGCCGCGGCCCTGGATCGCCAGCGGGGCTGGCTGGACGAGACCCTTCGCTGCGGCCAGGGCCGCATCCCCGAGTGGCGGCGCCTCCGCCTGGGCCTCGAAGCCGTGGCGGGCAGCCCCCGGCTGGCAGAGGCGCGGGTGCAGAAGCCCTTGCTGCCGTACTTCCAGGACCGCTCGCCATCGGTCCGGGCTGCCGCACTGGGCGTGGCCACCGTGCTCAAGTCGCCGGACCTCGTGCCGGCCGTCCGGCCGTTGCTGCAGGACCCGGATCCCATCGTCCGTGCCGCCGCGGTGGAGACGCTGGCCGCCCTCGGGGACCAGGGCTCGGGGCCTGCCATCCTCGCCGGGGCCAGGACCGCCGGGGTGGACGTGGCGACGTCCTATGCGGACGCGCTCATCAAGCTGAAGCCAGCCGGCGCGACGGCGGTGCTGCGGCAGTGGCTCACCTCACCGCACGTGCACCTGCGCCAGGAGGCCGCCCGCGCTCTGACAATCCTGGAAGGGACCCCGGTGCGCGCGCCTGCCATTCCCGACCCGGGCGACGCGCCGCGTGCGCCAGCGGTTCCCTCGGGCACCGGCTGGCGACTCGAGACGGCGCACGGCCCCGTGGTCATCTCTCCCGACCTCGACGCCGCGCCGGCAACCGTGGCCCAGCTCAGCCGGCTCGCCGGGGCCGGGTACTTCAAGGCGCTCACCTTCCACCGCATCGTCCCGGACTTCGTGGCCCAGGGCGGCGACCCGCGTGGAGACGGGGAGGGCGGTCCGGGCTTCACGCTGCCCTGCGAGGTCTCACCTCGCACGTACCTCCGTGGAACCGTGGGGATGGCCCTCGCCGGCAAGGACACCGGGGGGAGCCAGTTCTTCATCAGCGTGTCTCCCCAGCCGCACCTCGACGGTCGTTACACCGTCATCGGAACGGTCACGTCCGGGATGGACGTCATCGATGGGCTGGTCGAAGGGGACCCACTGCTGGACTGGGTCGTGCTCACGCCGTGAGCGGGCGGCGGTTTTCGTTGCCCGGCTGGACGGTGGGACGTAAAAGCACAACCCCTCGGAACAGCGGGAGAATCGGTCGTTATGGCCAGGGCGAACTCGGGTCCGGTGCCCGTGGTGGTGATGGGGCTAGGGGCCATCGGCCGAGAGATTGCGCGCGCCGTTCTCCGCTCCGAGGAGGTGACGCTCGTCGCTGCCGTGGACACTCATCCTGCCTTGGTGGGCAAGCGACTGGACGAGCTGGGAGTCCCTTCCGCAATCAAGGTCGGACCGGAGCTCCGCCGCGGGCCGGCCCGTGGGCAGCGACCGGTGGTCCTCCACGCCACGGGCTCGTCCCTCGCCGCCGTCGCCGACCAGCTGCTCGCCGCGGTGAAGGAAGGCCACTCCGTCGTCTCCACGTGCGAGGAGCTGGCCTTTCCGTGGGTGCGCCACCCGGAGGTCGCCGAGCGTCTGGAGCGCGCCGCCCAGCGCGCCGGCGTCTGCGTGCTCGGCACCGGCGTCAACCCGGGCTTCGTCCTCGACCGCCTTCCGGCCATGCTCGGTCAGGCGCTCGGGCCCATCCGGCACGTGCTCGCTCGCCGGGTGGTGGACGCGCGCGGCCGGCGTGAGGCCCTGCAGCGGAAGATTGGCGCCGGCCTCACCGAGGACGCGTTCGACGCGCTCGCAGCCGACGGGCGGGTGGGCCACGTCGGCCTGGTCGAGTCCGCGGCGCTCTGCGCCCTGGGGCTCGGCATGGACCTCGAGGAGTACGAGGAGGAGGTCGCCCCCGTCATCGCGCAGGAGGACATCCCGGGCGGCGCGTTCGTCGTCCCGCGCGGCCGCGTGGCGGGCGTGAACCAGACCGTCGTCGGGCTGCAGGACGGCCAGGAGAAAGTGCGTCTCGAGCTCATGCTTGCCCTGGGAGCGGAACCCCCGGGGGACCACATCGTCATTGAATCCGACACACGCCTCACCGTCGACGTCCAGGGCGGCATTCCCGGGGACGCCGCAACCGCCCACCTCGTGGTACACGCCGCTCCACGCGTCGCATCTGCGGAGTCGGGCCTGCTCACCGTGCTCGATCTGCCCGCTGGCCGCTGATCCGGAAAAGGACCTGACATGCTGGACAAGAACGCCATCGGCCGCTCGTCACCCCCGACCCTGAACGAGGTCGAGAAGGGGGCGATCCGGCGCTTCGCCGAGGCGCTCGGCGACTTCAACCCCATGTACTACGACGAGGAATACGCCCGGGCCGCGGGGTACCCCACCATCGTTGCGCCGCCCACGTTCCCGGCCAGCTTCCACTCCGCCGCAGACCTGCGCGAGCTCCTCGGTGTCGGCATCAAGAGCCTGCTCCATGCCGAGCAGGCCTTCGAGTACGACCGTCCCATCTTCGCCGGCGACCGCATCTATGTTTCCACCCGCGTCGCCGAGGTTCTCGAGCGGACCGGCCCTGCCGGCAAGATGGACGTGGCGGTGATCGAGGACGAGGGCCGCGACGAGGAAGGAAACCTCGTCTTCAAGGCGCGGCGCACGCTGGTGGTCCGCGCGAGCAAGGAGAGCTGACCGATCATGGCCACCCGCAAGCTCTACTTCGAAGCGGTGCGCGTCGGGGAGGAGCTGCCCGCGCTCACCAAGCAGCCCGTGGACCGGGTGCAGCTCGCGCGCTACGCCGGCGCGTCCGGAGACTTCAACCCGGTGCACGTGGACGAGACCTACGCCAAGGGACTCGGGATGCCGAGCGTCTACGCGCCCGGGATGCTCGTCATGGGCTTCCTCGGCCAGCTGGTGTCCGACTGGGGCCGGGGCGCGCAGCTCCGGCGCTACACGGTGAAGTTCTCCAAGATCGTCTGGCCCGGCGACACCGTGGTCTGCAAGGGCCGGGTGACCGAGCGGTGGGGCGACGAGGGCCGCTACTTCGCCGAGCTGGACCTCTGGGCCGAGAACCAGAAGGGTGAGCTCGTGCTCCGCGGCGGAGCGCAGCTGCAGCTCTTCCACTCGCTCGAGGACGAGAACAGGCAGCGCTCGGGCCAGCCCCCGCTGGTCATTCCGGCGCCGAAGGAGAGCATCCTCGTCCCGCCGCAGCCCGCGCCCGCTCCCCGGAAGGAGCCCGCCGTGGCGGCAGCCGCCGCTCCGGTCACCGGGGTCAAGAAGGCCACCCCGCGGGAGTCTCCGGCCCTCCGCAAGGCCAAGAAGTAGGCCTGTCCACGTCCTGCAGGTCCGGCCCGACGCGGGGCGTCATTTCGGATTGACTCGGGAATCAGCCGGACACATGCTCTGAACACGTCCCGTTGATTCTGGAGTCGACCGATGGCACCTGGACTGAACTGGTACAAGGCGGACACCCGAGAACTCTCCTTCGTCCTGCTGGAGCAGTTCAGGCTGGGAGAGCTCCTCGGGAAGGCCCCTTACGAGGTCTGGGGCGTGGACGAGGCCAAGGCGGTGCTGGATGCCGCCTACCGATTCGCCCGCGAGGTGCTCGGGCCCCTGAACGCGTCCGGTGATCGCGAGGGCTGCCGGATCGAGGCCGGCCAGGTGCGAACGCCGAAGGGCTTCGGGGAGGCCTGGAAGCAGCTCTACGAGAACGGGTTCAAGACCCTTGGCGTCGCGGCGGACCACGGCGGGCAGGGCGCGCCGAAGGCGCTGGTGGTCCTGGTGGAGGAGCTGCTCTCCGGCGCCAATCCCGCCTTCAACATGTACCCCGGCCTCGCGTTCGGAGCGGCGGAGACCATCCTCGAGTGCGGCACGCCGGAGCAGGGCAAGCGCTACGCGGAGAGGATGCTCGATGGCACCTGGGGCGGGACGATGTGCCTGACCGAGCCGCACGCCGGCAGCGACGTGGGCTCGGCGAAGACCACGGCGAAGCGGCTCGGCAGCGGCAAGTACGCAATCAAGGGGACCAAGATCTACATCTCGGGCGGCGACCACGACCTCGCCGGCAACATCATCCACCTGGTGCTCGCGCGGGTGGACGGGGCCCCTCCGGGCACCAAGGGCCTGTCACTGTTCGTCGTGCCGAAGAAGCGCATCGACGCCGGCGGCAAGGTGGGCGAGGGCAACGACGTGGCCGTCGCGTCCATCGAGCACAAGATGGGCATCAACGGCTCGGCGACCGCGGTGCTCAACTTCGGCGAGAACGACGCCTGCGAGGGTGAGCTGGTCGGCACCGTGGAGAACCTGGGCTTGTCCCAGATGTTCCGGATGATGAACGGCGCGCGCATCGCAGTGGGCATCCAGGGCCTGGCGACCGCGGCGGCCGCGTACCAGAACGCGGTCGACTATGCGCGTGACCGGAAGCAGGGGCCCCACTACACGCACTGGAAGGATCCGACGGTGCCGCGGGTGGCAATCATCGAGCACCCGGACGTGCGGCGGATGCTGCTCGACCTCAAGTCGCACACCGAGGGGATCCGCGCGCTGATCGTGAAGCTGGCCTGGCACGGCGACCAGGCGACGGCGCTCGCGGGCAAGGACGACGAGAAGGCCAGCTACCACAAGGGCCAGGTGGATCTCCTGACCCCGCTGGTGAAGTCGTTCGCCTCGGACGAGGCGTTCCGCCTTTCAGGGGTGGCCATCCAGGTGTACGGCGGCGCCGGGTACCTCAAGGACCACCCGGTGGAGCAGTACGCACGCGACGCGAAGATCTACAGCATCTACGAGGGCACCAATCACATCCAGGCCATGGACCTGGTCGGCCGCAAGATGGGGCAGGCCAGCGGCGCCAACTTCCAGGCGTTCCTGCAGGACGTGGCCGGCTTCGTCGAGGCGCACAGGGGCGACGCGACGCTGGGCAAGGCGGTCGAGCTGCTCGCGGCGGGGCAAGAGGCCCTGATGTCCAGCGCGATGACCCTGCTCGGCTGGAGCCAGTCGGGCGGGCTCGGGCTCATCGGCCTGTCGGCGAACCGCTTCCTGACCATGATGTCGCAGGTGGCGGTGGGGTGGATGCTGCTCGACGCGGCCGCGGTCTCGCAGAAGGCGCTCGCCGCCGGCGGGCTGTCCGAGCAGGACAAGGCGTTCTACGCAGGCAAGATCCAGTCGGGCCTGTGGTTCGCCCGCAACGTGCTGCCGCAGGTCGAGGCGTCGGCGCGCTCGCTGGCGACCGAGGATGCCTCGCCGATCGACATCCCGGACGCGGCGCTCGGGACTGCCTGAGCGTCGTCTCTCCCGGAAGGGGTGCCGTGCCGGGCAGTGGCGATCGCACGGCGCGGCGGATGTCAGGCTGCTGAAGGAGCAGCAGGGGAGGCCGCGGACCAGCGGTAGCGGTTGGTGCAGGTAGGGGACGGCGTGACGGCCCGGCGATGGGGGCTCGGCGTCGACATCGCTGGCCTCACCCCGGGGCGCTCGCGGGGTCCAACGGCTGGGGCCCCAGCACCCGGACTTCGAGCCAGGCCCGCGCGGCGAGGCAGTCCCGGCCCGGCTGGTCGGAGCCCAGCGCAGGTCACCACCCGTTCTGGATCACGCGAAGCATCGAGCCCTGCAACTCGCCCGGGCTGGCCGTCCGATTCTGCACGTGGAAGAGCCCGCCACGTGCAAAACCGGTCGGCCAGTCGGGACAGACCCTCGGCGGGTGACTCGCGGGCGTTCCCTCGGGGTTCGCGGAGCATCAGCGCGCTGCCCCAGAGCGCCGGGGGGGCGCGCAGGCTGCCCGGGAACGCGGCGGCCCTCGACTCCGGGACGTTCCGCCGTCCTCCAGGGGCGAGCGTGGAGCGTGGGCGCCCGTGACCGGCCGGACCAGCGCCTCCGTCCGACCCACTCGGCACCCTCCGACGAGCGCGTGCACGCCGCCCCGAGCTGCGCGAAGGTCGGTGCGTCGAGGGCGTCGCTGCGCCCGAGGCGGAGCCGGCCGTGAGCGCCCCTGAGGCTACTTGGCCCCCGGCGCCTCGCGGACCCCGATGGCGAGCTGGCCCAGGCCCGAGCCCTTCGCGAGTTCCATCACCTCGACCACCTTGCCGTGCGGCGTGCCCTCATCTGCCTGGATGACGACCAGGGTGTTCGGGTTCTTCTGCCGCGCCTCCTCGAGCGCCTTCTTCAGCTCGTCGGTGGTGACCACGTTGCCCGAGATCACCACCCGTCCGTCGCTCAGCACCGCGACCGAGAGGTCGGTCGAGGCCGGCATCACGTCGGCGGCGCTGCCCTTGGGCAGGTTCACCTTCAGCCCCGCCTTCGCCGCGCCCGAGCCCTGGTTCACGATGACCGAGCTGGTCACCATGAAGATGATGAGCAGCACCAGGAAGATGTCGGTGAGCGGGGTGATGTTGATCTCCGAGAAGACTGCCTCCTCGGATTCGTCCTCCGCCGTGCCCGGAACGCGCCCGATGGCCATCGACGGGGCCCTAGCTCGCGCCTGCCGTGGTGACGGCGGGCAGCGGGGTGGAGGGAGCGGTCTCGCGGGAGAGTTCGGGATGCACGGGGCCGGTGGGGCGCTCACGCAGCATCTCCATGAACTCCTCGATCTGCAGGCGCATCTCCACGTTCAGCCGGCCGATGCGCGACTGGAAGTAGTTGAAGAGCACGACCGCCTCGACGGCGACCAGGATGCCGGCGGCCGTCGCGACCAGCGCCTCGGAGATGCCGGTCATCACCGCCGCCGTCCCGCCCGTGCCGCCCGCCTCGACGTCGAGGCCCAGCTCGCGGAAGCTCCGCATGATTCCGTAGACCGTGCCGAAGAGGCCCACGAACGGGGTGGTCGCTCCGATGGTGCCGAGGATCCACAAATTCTTCTTCATCCGGAGGCCGAGCTGCGCCCGCTCGCGCTCCACCGCTGCCTCCACGCCGGGAGTGACCGACCGGGCGCGCTCCAGCCGCTCGAAGCCCACGCGGTACACGTCGGCGAGCAGCGTGTCCGACCGCTCCACGGTGCCCCGGGCCGCGGACACGTCTCCCCTGAGGAGGTGCCGGCCCACCGCGTCGGTCAGGGCCCGGGAGTCCGCGCCGATGTTCCAGAGCGCGATCCACCGCTCAACGGCCACGCCGATGGCCAGCACCGACGCAGCGATGATGATCGCCAGCGTGGCGCCGCCCAGGCGCAGATAGTGGGACAACTCCTCGAAGGTCATTCCGCCCTCAAATCCTTGAGCTTCACCGACGTTACGTGGTTTTCGCTGCCCATGAACAGGCGCCGCTGGCCGTTGTTCCTTCTCTTGCTCGCTGGGTGCCCTCCGCGGGTGGACGTGCGCAGCGTCCCTTCCCCGGACGCCACGGCGTTGCTCGCGGAGGTGGACGCCGTGGACGCTCACCTCGCACGGATCCAGAGCCAGGCCAAGGCCCGAGTGGATGCCGCGGGCCGCAAGGGGAACGTCCAGCTGTTCGTGGCCGTCTCGGCGCCGGCCTCGGTGCACCTCGAGGTGCTCGACTTCTTCGGAAAGCCGTCGGGCGTCCTCATCTCCGACGGTCAGCGTTTCGTGATGTTCGCGTCGGATGCTGGCGTCTGGCAGCGCGGGGCGGCGACGGCCGAGAACGTGGCCCGGGTGCTCCCGGTGTCCCTGCCGCCCGACCAGCTCGTGTCCATGCTCCTCGGCCGCGCACCCCGGCTCTCCGACCCCGCGCCGACGCTCGCCGTGGATGCGCAGGAGAACGCCTTCCGGGTCACGCTCCACGAGGGGCGGAGGACGCAGCAGCTGTGGATCGACCCCGGCCGCAAGCGTGTCCTCCGGAGCCAGGTGGAGGGGCCGGGGGGGTACACCCTGACCTTTTCCGAGTTCGAGGACGTCCAAGGAGCGCCGTTCCCCCGGGGCATCGCCTTCGCCGGCGAGGGCGCGGTGGCGCTCCGGTACACCGACCTGCGCCTCGGCGAGCAGCCCGACCCCTCGCTCTTCACCCCGGAGCCGCCGCCCGGTGTGACCGTGGAGCAGATCGGATCGCGCAGCTCCCTCCCATGACAGCCAGCCGGGCAGGCTGACAGACTCGGCCAGTCCGGTAGATCCACCGTCCTGGTGCCTGCGTTGAAGCGCACATGGGCGGAGCACCGGCGGAGGCCGCATCCACGCGCACGACGACACGACCCCCGACGAGGACCTGATGCGCAGGTTCCAGCGGGGTGATGCCCGGGCCTTCCCGGAGCTGGTGCGGCGGCACCGGGGAGCGGTGTTCGCGTTCGTCCTGCGGTGGACGCAGGACCGGGCGAGGGCGGAGGACATCCTCCAGGAGACCTGGCTGAAGGTGGTGCGTGCGTCCGTCGACTGGAGCCCGCGTGCACGCTTCACCACCTGGCTGTACACCATCGCGAGGAATGCCTGCGTGGACGGAGCACGACGAGCGCGAGCGCACGCTGCCGCGCCGCTGGACGACGACCGCCTCGCCGCCGATGGCGGGGACCCCGAGCGGGCCGCCGCGTCGGCCGAGCTCCGGCCCGTGCTCGAGTCCGCCATCGCCGCACTCCCCGACGCGCAGCGCGAGGTGTTTCTCCTCCGTGAGATGGCCGGCATTCCGTTTCACGAGATCGCGCGCATGACCGGCGCCCCCGAGCCCACCGTGAAGAGCCGGATGCGCTACGCACTCGAGGCGCTGCGGACCCGGCTCACCGAGGCCGGCGTCGACGCGAAGGCGGGAGGGCAGGTGGCATGAGGCCCCAGGCCCCGACACATCCCGAGGACGACCGGCTCCTGGAGCTGGCCTACGGCGAGGTGCCCGCGGCGGAGGCGCGCGCGCTCCGCACCCACGTCGATGCCTGCGCGCGCTGCCGCACCGTGCTCGACGGCATCGCCGAGGTCCGGACCGCGTTCCGGTCCGTTCCCCCCGAGGCCGCGCCCGATCGTGGCCTGGAGTCGCTCCTCGCCTATGGAGAGCAGGCCGCGGCGCGTGCCCGGTCGCGCAGGGGTGGGCTGCGCATCCTCGGGGTGCTCTCGGCAGTCGCCGCGCTCGCGGTGGTGTGGCTGGTGATTCCCCCGTCGAGGCGCCAGGCCGAGGTCGCGGTCCAGGCGCCCGCCGCGCCTCGCTCGGAGGCGCTCGCCCGGGCCGACACCCAGGGCGCGCCGGCCCAGGGAGACCGGGCGGCGGACGAGGTCCGGGAGAAGGGCAAAGCGGAGGCCCTGCCGGGCGGGGCCACGCCGGAGCTGCCCGCCCCTGTGCGGCGCGCCTCTCCGGCCGCGTCCGAGGCCAGAACGGGGGGCCTCCTGAAGCGAGACGCCCCTGCCGAGCAGAAGGCGCTCGCCCAGGCGCAAGGCGTCACGCGCCCCGAGATGACACCCGCGACCGGCGCCGGCGCGCGGGCGAACACGTCGGGTGGTGCCTTCGCCGGTGCGGGAGCAACCAGCATGAAGAAGAGCGCGGCGGGGGCGGACAAGGGCCAGGGGTCGCTCGAGGAATCGCGCGCCCGTGAGGCTGCAAAGACGGCTGCCGCTCCGGTCGCCGACGCGCTCGCCGCCGCCGACACCGTGGGCGCGAAGCCGCTCGCCAAGGCGGCGCCGCCCCCGGCTGCGATGCGCGTCGGGCTGGGGTCGGCGGAGCAGCAGGCCCGGCTGGCCGACATCCAGCGCAAGCTGGTGAACGCCAGGGGCGACGAGCGGAAGACCCTGCTGATGGCGCAGTGCGAGCTCGAGGCGTCGCTCGGCCGGGGCCCGGACGCGGTGCTCAGCTGCTCCAACGTGGCCCGGGAGTTCCCCGGCACACCGGAGGCCAGGCGGGCGTCGGAGATCGCCAGAGGCTTCTCTCTGCAGCCGCCGGTGCAGCCAGCCGACCGCTGAGTGACCGAGGAGAGCGCGGCGAACGTCAGTCCCGCGGCATACTCCTGGAAGCTGGAGCCGCCGCCCGTGCCCATGAAGAAGGCCAAGTCGCTCGCCCCGTCGCCGCCGCCGTCGACCCAGCAGGGAGACCTGTTCGGTCAGCCTGTCGGAAAGGCCGAGACCACCCCGGCGCCGGACCGGGTCCTGGCCGCCGAGCCACCGCCCGAGGTGCCGCGCCCGGGACTGCTCGACGCGGCGGAGGCAGCGGCACGCACCGAGCTCGCGGTGAGCCGCGAGACCGTCCGGGTGGACCTGGCGCCGGCGCGCCCTCGCGAGTCCGGCCCCGCCGTGCGCTGGAGCTCGACGACCGAGGTGGTCCGGATCGAGACCGCGTCGAGTGGCACACCCGCCGTGCGGCCCTCTCGTGTGGTGCTCACCGTGTCCCAGCTCACCCAGGCAGTGAAGGGGGTGCTGGTCGAGGGCTTTCGACGGCTCCTGGTCCGGGGCGAGGTGAGCAACTTTCGCGGCCCGCACGCGAGCGGACATCTCTTCTTCAAGCTGAAGGACGCGGGCGCCGCCATCGACGTGAAGATCTGGGCGAGCGTCGTCCAGCGGCTCCGGTTCCGGATGGAAGAGGGGATGGAGGTCATCGCCGAGGGCAACCTCGACGTGTACGAGAAGGCGGGCCAGTACAACCTGATCGTCCACCGGATCGAACCGTCGGGGGCGGGCGCGCTGGCCATCGCCTTCGCCCAGCTCCGAGACCGTCTCACCGCCGAAGGACTGATGGGCGAGCACCGGCTGCGTCCGCCGCGGCCGCTTCCGTTCCTTCCCCGGCGCATCGGGGTGGTGACCAGCCGCTCCGGCGCGGCGCTGCACGACTTCGTGCGCGTCGTCCACCGGCGGAACCCGCGACTCTCCGTCCTGCTGTGCCATGCGCGCATGCAGGGCCCCGGGGCCTCGGACGAGGTGGTGCGCGCGCTCCAGCGGCTCGCCCGGACCGACGTGGACGTGATCGTGGTCACCCGCGGAGGCGGGAGCGCCGAGGACCTGTGGACCTTCAACGAGGAGGTGGTCGCGCGGGCGATCGCCGCCAGCCCGGTGCCGGTCGTCTCAGCGGTCGGACACGAGGTGGACTTCACCATCGCCGATTTCGTCGCCGACGCCCGCGCTCCCACGCCCAGCGCGGCGGCCGAGCTGCTCTCGCCAGAGCTGGAGGCGCTGCTCGACGACCTTCGCACGGCGCGCACCCGTCTCCGTCAGGCGGTGGGAGGAGCGGTGTCCCTTGCCCGGGAGAGCCTGCGGCGGCGCGAGCGTCGGTTGCGCGACCCGCGCCAGGAGGTCACCCGTCACCGGCACGGGCTCATCGAGCAGGAACGGGTCCTGGGCCGGCTGTGGAGCGAGCGGCTGCGCAGCGAGCGCGGTCGGCTGATGGAGCTCCGGGCGCGTCTGGATCGGTTCCGGCCCGAATCCATGCTCGGCGAGCGTCGGGCCCGTCTGGAGCGGCTGCGCTGGCGCCTGGCCGAGGTGCAGCGCGCGCGTCTCGGGTTGGAGGCGGCGGCGCTGGCGTCGCGGCGGCAGCGCCTCGAGCGGCGCGCCCCGGACATCGACCTGGCCCGGGCCCGGACGCGTCTCCACGGCCTGACCTCCGTCCTTCAGCACCAAGGGCAACGGCGACTCGTCGAGGCGCGGACCGGGATGCTCGGTGGGCGGGCCCGGCTGGAGCGTGCGGCGCGTGCCCGGGTGGCCGGTGCGCGTGGCACCGTGCAGATGCTGGTCGGCCGGCTCGACGGGCTCAGCCCGCTCCGGGTCATGGGCCGGGGGTATGCGGTCGTCTATCGCACCGCGGACGGGCACCTGGTCCGTCGCGCCGGGCAGCTCCAGCCAGGGGACTCCGTGCGGCTGCGCTGGGCCCCTCCCGGCTGCGCCTCGCTCTCCAGCTGCGACGAAGCCGAGGCCACCGTGACGCAGGTCAGGCCGGCAGGCGACGACGACCGCAACGGCTGACCCAGCCCTGGTCGCGGCGGTTGCGCCTCGCCCCCGCCGGCGATAGAGCCACCGTTCCGTGGCCACCCGAGACGAGCAGCCCAGCGATCGCTACAGCGACGTCGTCGACCGACTCGAGGATGTGGTGAAGAAGCTCGAGGGCGGTCAGCTGAGCCTGGAAGACTCCCTGGAGGAGTTCGAAAAGGGCATCCAGCTGGTCAAGCGGGGTGAGGCATTGCTGCAGCAGGCGGAGAAGCGCGTCCAGGAACTGCTGGAGCACAAGGGCGGCGACCGGGCCGTTCCTCTCGAGCCCACCCGGGGCGCCCCGACGAAGCCCGCCGCGGCGGCTGCCGACGATGACGACATCCCGTTCTGAGGGCCCCGCCCGCCGCTCGGCGATCATCGTCGACGATGACCGCGACACCCGGGAGATGCTGGCCATGGCCCTGGAGATCGAGGGCTACCAGGTCACCCAGGCCGCCAACGGGGTGAAGCTCATCTCGAGCCTTCACGTCCACCGGCCCGACATCCTGCTCCTCGACGTGAACATGTCGTGGATCAACGGCTTCGAGCTCTGCCGGGCGGTGCGCCGGAACGAGCAATTCCGGGGCCTGCCGGTGCTCTTCATCTCGGCCCGCAAGAGCCGGGCCGACGTCGACGCGGGCCTCGCCTCCGGTGCGGACGGGTACTTCACCAAGCCCATCGACTTCGACGCGCTTCTCGGAAAGATGCAGGAGCTGGTCGACCGGAGATCGGCAGGCGCACGGACATGAGCGGCTTCCAGCTCGAGCCCTGGCTGAAGGCGCAGGGAGCGCGTGTCGAGGCGCTCCTCGCGGGCCGTCTGGGACGGCTCGAGGCCGCCCCGCGGCGCCTGGTCGAGTCCATGGAGTACTCGCTGCTCGCCGGAGGAAAGCGGCTGCGGCCCCTCCTGTGCCTCGCGTTCGCCGACGCGGTCAGGCGCGGCCCGGCCGGCGCCGCTGCCGAGGATGCGGCCTGTGCGCTCGAGTACATCCACACCTACAGCCTGGTTCACGACGACCTCCCGGCGATGGACGACGACGACCTCCGCCGCGGCCGGCCGACGAACCACAAGGTGTTCGGTGAGGCGATGGCCATCCTCGCCGGGGACGCGCTGCTCACGGAGGCGTTCGCCCTGCTCTCCTCGGGCCCCGAGTCCGCCCGGGCCGCGCTGGTCTCCCGGCTGGCGCAGGCGGCCGGCGCAGCGGGCATGGTGGGCGGCCAGGTGCTGGACATCGCGGAGGACCGGCCCGCAGAGGAGGCGTACCTGACCCGGCTGCACCGGGCGAAGACCGGTGCGCTCCTGCGTGCGGCGTGCACCCTGGGGGTCGTCGCCGAGGGCGGGACGCCGGCCCAGGTGGCCGCTGCCGAGCGGTACGGCGACTCGGTGGGGCTGGCCTTCCAGATCGCGGACGACCTTCTGGACGTGACGTCGTCTCCCGAGGCGATGGGCAAGCCCACCGGGGCCGACGCTGCCGCGGGCCGGCACACCTACCCCGCGGTGCTGGGGCTCGAGGCCTCTCGCCTCCGCGCCGCCGCCCTGGTGAACGAGGCGCTCGCCGCGGTCCGGCTCGTCGAGCCGGCGCCGGGGCCGCTCGCCGCGCTCGCCCGCTACAGCGTGGAGCGCAGCACGTGAACCTGCTCTCGCACGTCCTGTCGCCGAAGGACGTGCGCGCGCTTCCGGAAGACGCCCTTCCCCGGCTCTGCGCGGAGCTGCGCGAGGAGATCATCTCGATTTGCGGACGGGTGGGCGGCCACCTCGGGGCCTCGCTCGGCGCGGTGGAGCTCATCGTTGCCCTGCACCGGGTCTTTCACGCGCCCGAGGACGACCTGGTCTTCGACGTGGGCCACCAGGCCTATGCGCACAAGCTCCTGACCGGGCGGGGTCCCCGAATGCACACCCTGCGACAGGAGGGTGGGGTGGCGCCGTTCCTGGACCCGCGCGAGAGCGCGTACGACGCCTTTCCCGCGGGACACGCCTGCACCGCGGTCAGCGTCGCCCTCGGGATGGCGCTCGCGCGGCGCCGCACCGGAGCGCCCGGCCGCGCGGTGGCCATCGTCGGGGACGGCGCGCTCACCGGTGGGCTCACCTTCGAGGGGCTGAACGACGCGGGGGCGAGCGGGCTCCCGCTGGTGGTGGTCCTGAACGACAACGGGATGTCCATCTCGGCGAACGTCGGCGCGGTGCCGCGCATGCTCTCCGGCGGCGGGGCGCGGGCCTTCTTCGAGGCGCTCGGCTTCACGTATCTCGGACCGGTGAAGGGGCACGCCCTGGATGCCCTCGTCCCGGCCCTGGCCGAGGCGCGCCGCAGCCGGCGGCCCCTCGTCGTCCACGTCCGGACCGAGAAGGGGCGGGGTCTCGCCGAGGCGGAGGCGGACTCGGCAACGCGCGGCCACGCCATGGGTCCGTACGAGATGCGGGACGGCAAGCTGGTCCGCAGCCGTCACGGGCAGCCCACCTGGTCCGATGCGGTCGCGGCTGCGCTCGGCCGGACGATGGAGCGAGATCCGCGCGTGGTGGTGGTGACGCCGGCGATGGTGGAGGGCTCGTCGTTGACCGCGCTGGTCACGCGCTTCGGGTCCCGGGTCCACGATGCGGGGATCGCCGAGCAGCACGCGGTGACGCTTGCCGCCGGGCTCTCTGCCCGCGGGCTCCGCCCGGTGGTGTGCATCTACAGCACGTTTCTGCAGCGGGCCCTCGACCAGGTCATCCACGACGTCGTGCTGCCGAACCTCCCGGTCATCTTCGCGATCGACCGCGCGGGGCTGGTCGGCGCCGATGGGGCCACGCACCAGGGCGCGTACGACCTCGCCTTCCTCCGGCCGCTCGCCGGCCTCCGGATCGACGTCCCCACGGTCGGCGAGGACCTCGACGCGGTGCTCGAGACGGCGCTCGCCAGCGAAGGCCCGGCCGCCTTCCGGTTCCCGCGCGGGACGCTGCCCGCCGCGCCGGCCTCGCTCGTGAACCCGCCGCCGGGTCCGGTCCGGGGCGCGCGCTGGCTCCTCCGCCCCGAGCGTGCCGCCGCCGCCATCCTCACCCTGGGGCCTCTGGGCGTGGCCGCGCTCCAGGCTGCCGAGGGGCTCGAGGTCTCGACGGCGGTGCTCGACGTGCGCGCGCTGGCCCCGCTCGACGTCGAGGGGGTCCTCGAGGCTTGCCGGACGGGGCACGTGGTCACCGCGGAGGAGGGGACGGTCCACGGTGGGCTCGGAAGCGCGGTCCTCGAGCTGCTGGCCGCGCGAGGTCTCTCAGCCCGGGTGCGGACGCTCGGGCTTCCGGACGCGCCCGTGGCCCACGGAGATGCACGCACCCAGCGGCGCACGCTCGGGCTCTCGGCCGAGGGCATCGCCGCCGCCGTGCGGGCGCTCGTGGCGGTTCGATGACCACGGCGACGGGCGCCCATCGCCCCCGCCCCGGCAGGGGACCGTCCCCGCTGGCGGGCCCATGACCGACCGTCCCCGGAAGGAGCGCCTGGACGTCCTCCTGGTCGAGCTCGGCCTGGCCCCCACCCGCGCGAGGGCCCAGGCCATCGTCCTCGCCGGTCAGGTGGTGGTGGACGATCAGCGCGTCGACAAGCCCGGCACGCGCGTCCCGGCCGACGCGGAGATCCGACTCAAGGGGGAGCCAATGCCCTATGTCTCCCGCGGCGGGCTCAAGCTCGAGGCGGCGCTCCGCCATTTCCAGCTCGACGTGCGTGGCGCCGTGTGCGCCGACATCGGGGCCAGCACCGGTGGATTCACCGATTGTTTGCTCCAGGCGGGCGCCGCAAAGGTGTATGCCCTCGATGTCGGACGCGGCCAGCTGCACGCCCGGCTGCGGAGCGACCCACGGGTCGTGCTCCACGAAGGGGTGAATGCAAGGCACCTGAACCCGTCCGACCTGCCAGAGTGCGTGTCCGTCCTGGTCCTGGACGTGAGCTTCATCTCGCTCACCCAGGTCCTCCCGGCAACGGTCCGGGTGCTGGTGCCGGGAGGGGTGACGGTTGCCCTGGTGAAGCCGCAATTCGAAGCGGGGCGGGAGCAAGTGGGGAAGGGCGGCGTGGTTCGCGATGACGCGGTTCGGGCGGAGGCGGTGGCACGTGTCCAGAAGTGCATGGAGGAGCTCGGCCTTACCCCGGTCGGCGCGCTCGACTCGCCGATTCATGGGCCAGCCGGCAACCGCGAGATTCTCCTGGTGGCGCGCCATCCTTGAAGGCCTCGCCCGCCGAATGGGGTCGGTGACGACTCCCTGACGGAGTGCTGGTCAGTGCCCAGGAAATCGAGGAAAATTGGAGCGCGGATGAACGGGGAGAGCACCACGTCGGCGGTGGCGCGGTCGCCGGAGCCGGCGGGCGATCGAGAGCGACGCATCGCCGAGCGCATGGCGATGCTCCTGGACATCACCCAGGCAGCCACCTCCTCGCTCGAGCTCGAGCAGATCCTCAAGATCGCGGTCCAGAAGGTCAGCCAGGTGCTGCCGACCGACCGCTGCTCGGTGGTCCTGGTGGACTCGCCGAGCTCCACGCAGGCGGTGGTGATGGCCACCCGGGAGCGGGACGACCTCCGGCCCATCACCATCGACCTCTCGAAGTACCCCGAGCTCCGGCGCTCGCTGCAGACCCGCGAGGCCACCTACATCGAGGACGCGCTGGAGGATCCCCTCATGGCGGACGTGATGTCCGCCATCGCCCCGCTGGTGGTGAAGAGCATCCTCGTCCAGCCGCTCATCAGCCAGGACGACCTGGTGGGCGCGCTGTTCCTCCGGCTCTCCAAGAGGCGAGGCGCCTTCGGCCCGGAGGAGCAGGAGTTCGCCAAGGCCGTCGCGGCCGCGCTCGCCAACTCGGTCCGCAACGCCAAGCTCCATGCCTCGGTCCAGAAGAAGCGAGACGATCTCGAGCTGGCCTACGTCGAGCGCTACCGGGAGCTGACCGAGGCGAACCGCCGGCTTCGCGAGCTCGCACGGTTCAAGGACGAGCTGATCGCCATCATCAGCCATGATCTCCGGGCGCCGCTGCAGGTCACCCTGGGACACGGGCGAATGCTCGAGGACGCCAACCTCCCGGGCGACTCTCGCACCTCCGCCGAGGCCATCGTCCGGCAGTCGCGGAAAATCTTGAAGATGGTCGAGTCGCTGCTCGAGCGCGGCAAAGGCGAGCAGGCCCGGGTGGCGCTGGACGTGCAGCTGCTCGACATGGGCCGCGTGGGCCGGGATTGCGCGTTCGAGCTGGAGATCCTCGCCGCCGAGCGCGGCATCACGCTCAAGGCGCACGCCCCGGAGCGCCTCCCGGTGATGGGGGACGAGCTGAAGCTCCGCGAGGTGCTCCAGAACCTCATCACCAATGCGCTCGAGCACGCCCCCGACAACGGCAACGTCCTCGTCGAGGGTGACGTGCTGCACCGCCCGGACGGCCCGGTGGTGAAGATCGTCGTCCAGGATGATGGCCCGGGGATGCCCGAGGAGCAGATGCACCTGGTGTTCGACCGCTACCGCCACGGACCGGGCGGGACGGGCCTGGGCCTGGCCATCTGCAAGGAATTCGTCGAGCTGCACGGTGGAGAGATCTGGGCCGAGCGGCCGGCCGAAGGCGGCTGCGCATTCGTCTTCACCCTGCCGCTGGCGCAGGAGGACCGGAAGGTCGCCCCGAAGCTCCAGGCGGTCGCCACCGAGCAGCCCCGGGTTCTCATCGTCGAGGACGAGCCGGACATCGCGGCCGTGCTCGAGGGCATCCTCCGCAAGCGGTACCGCGTGGAGGTGGCCCGGGATGGCCGCGAGGGCGTGGCCAAGGTGCACGCGCTCCATCCGGACCTGGTGGTGATGGACGTCTTCCTCCCCCACCTGGACGGGCTGGATGCCGTCATCTCGCTCAAGGCCTCGAGCGATACGGCGGACATCCCGGTCATCCTCGTCTCGGCGCAGGTGGGAGTCGCCGACCGGGTGCGGGCGTTGAACCTCGGCGCGGTGGACTACCTGGCCAAGCCCTTCCACGCCTCGGAGTTGCTGCAACGCGCCGAGCGGGCCCTCTCGGTGAATCGCCGCACCACCGCGGCGGAAGGTGAGCCCCAGCCGCCCACCACCGGGGTGGCGGATGCGACCACCGGCCTTCTGGACCGTCGCGGGCTCGTGGCGCGGCTGACGCAGGAGGCGGCCCGCGCGCGTCGGTACGGCCGGCCACTGTCGCTCGCGGTGGCCCGGACGGATGCAGTGCACCCGGATCTGCTCCGGACCGCGGCGGCGCGGATGCGGGAGCGTCTGCGCCAGCCGGACGTGCTCGCGCACCTGGGCGAAGGGACGTTTGCGGCGCTGCTGCCCGAGTGCACCGCGGAGCAGGCCATGGCGGTCTTCGGCCGCGTCGAGTCGGACCTCCGCGCCTCCACCAGCATCAGCTGCACGGTGGAGGTGGCCGAGGTGCCTGGCCGGGAGCTGCCCGAGGCAGTCCTGGAGAACCTCCTGGAAGGGCGGCCGGCGAGCTGACGTTTGTTTCGCCCCCGGGTGGCAAGCACCCCTCCGGGCCCCCCTGTTACACTCCTCAGGTCCTGTAGGAACCCCTTCCCGTGGTCGCCCCGGTCCTCGCCTCGCTCGTCCTCCTGGCCGCCTCCCCGGCGCACCCCAGGGTGGACGTGTCTGCGATGAAGGAGGCGATGGAAGCCCCGAGCGACGGGGTCTCCTCGGCCTCGGCTTACGCGCACTTCCTCCGGGCACGCCTGCTCTCGATGCAGGGAGAGCACGGTCGGAGCGTCGAGCAGCTCCGCCTCGCGCTCGCCTCCGACCCAGGGCGCCCCGAGCTGGTCCTCGCCCTGGCCGAGGCGCAGGCCCATGCCGCGATGCAGGCGAGGGCCGAGGCGACGGTGCGCGGGTTGCTCGAGCGACGGCCGGACCACGTGCCCGCGCTCCTCTTCCTCGGCCGCTTGCTCTTCGAGACGGATCGGCCACAGCGGGCCCGCGAGGTGCTCGAGCGGGTGCGCCGGCTGGCCCCCCACGAGCCGGATCCCTACCTCCTCCTGGCCGAGATCTCGCTCGAGGCGGGACACCCGGAGGAGGCGGTGCGCACGGTCCAGGCGCTCGCCGATCTGAACCACGACACGACCGGGTTGAAGCGGCTGGGCATGGCGCTCCTCGACCGGGGTGAGCCCGATGCGGCCCGCGGGCTGCTCGAGCGCACCGTGCAGATGGACCCCGGCGACGCCGAGGCGCTGGGCGCCCTGGGCGAGGCGCTCGAGACAGTGGGGCGTGCCGCCGACGCCGACGCCGCCTACGCCAGGGCGCTCGAGCGTGACCCGGATGCGCGGGAGGTGCTGCTGCGCGCGGGCAAGCTCGCGCTCCGCTCTGGATCCGAGCCGAGGGCGCGCGCCTATCTCGATCGGCTGGCATCCCTCGACGGCAGCCCCGAGCAGTCGCTCCGCATCGCGCTCGCGTGGCTCGGTGCAGGCAAGGCGGCCCCGGCCGTCCGCGTGCTCGAGCAGGCGCGCTCCGGCAGCGACGACCCGCGGATCCTCGTGGCGCTCGGGCTGGCGCAGGGCAAGGTGGGCCGGTGGGCGGATGCCGCGCGCGCGTACGGCCAGGTGCCGGTGGGAGCCCCGGGATGGAAGGACGCGGTGGTGCAGCGGGGCCTCGCGCTCGCCCGTGCCGGCGAGCCCGCCGCGGCAGAGCAGGCCACCGCCGAGGCGATCCGCCTTGCCCCGGGCGATGTCGCGCTCGAGGCCGGTCACGCCGCGGTGCTCGAGGCCGCCGGCGCGAGCGGCCGGGCCGAACAGTTCCTCCGGGCGCGGATCCGGGCGTCCGACAGCACCGAGCTGGTCACGGCGCTGGCGCAGATCTTCTCTCGAACCGGCGCGCACGCCGAGGCCGTATCGGTCCTCACCGATGGGCTGAAGGCACACCCTCGGGACGAGGAGCTGCTCTACACGCTCGGCACCGTCCTCGAGCGGAGCGGGGCCACCGCCGAGGCGATCGCCCGGATGCGGCAGCTCCTGGAGGTGAACCCCCGGAACGCCGCGGCACTGAACTTCATCGGCTACACGCTGGCTGACCACGGTGAGCAGCTCGACGAGGCCGAGCGGCTGGTGCGGCTCGCTCTGTCCATCCATCCCGACAGCGGTGCCTACCTCGACTCGCTCGGCTGGGTGCAGTTCCGGCGGGGGGACGCGGCGCGGGCGACGGGAACGCTGGAGCGGGCGATAGAGCTCGAGCCGGACGAGCCCACCATCCTCGAGCACCTCGGCGATGCGTACGGGGGCGTGAGCCGGCGGGATGCAGCGGTGGGGGCCTACCGACGCGCGCTCGAGGCGATTCGCATCACCGACGACCCGCAGGCCCGCGGCCGGACCGCGGCGGTGGAGCGAAAGCTGAAGGCGCTGTCGTCGCCGGTCGCTGACCGCGAGTCCACGGCCCGCTGAAGGCGCCCTTTCAGGGCTTCGGGAGCGGGACGAGACCGCCGTCGGGGAGCTCGGCCATCACCCCGCCGTCTGGCACTTGGCGGAGCGTTCCCTCGCCTGGCCTGGCGGGCAAATCGCGAGGAGCGACCTTCGCATCGCGACCAGCCTGCACCGGCCGAGACCTTCCGGCGAGCGCGTTGTCGTGGGCTCTCACGAAGCATGTGACTTCCGGTGGACTGGCGTCAGATCCCCCGGGCATCATCCTGCCTCGCGGGCCCCTCGCGGCGGCCCGCCTCCCAGATGACGCACCACCAGGAAGGTCACTTCTCGGCCCCCGATGGCACACGCCTGTGGTTCGAGCGTGAGGTGCCAGACGACGCGCGGGCGCACATCGTGCTCGTGCACGGGTACGGCGACCACCTGGGCCGCTACCGCACCTTTCGCGACGCCATGCTCTCCGCGCACTTCGCGGTGCACGCCTACGACACGCGGGGGCACGGCCGGAGTGAGGGTGCCCGCGGAGGCGTCGGCGCGTTCTCCGAGTTCACCGACGAGCTCGGAGCCTTCGTTGCCTCGGTGCATGGCCAGGCCGGCGGAACGCCGCTGTTCCTGGTGGCCCACAGCCATGGCGGGCTCATCGCCCTCGCCTGGCTGGGCGGGGCCGGCGCGGATGCCTCGCGCCGCTTCGACCTCCGAGGCCTGGTGCTCTCGTCGCCCTACCTTGGACTTGCCTTCGCGCCGCCCGCGTGGAAGACGGCGCCCGCGGTGCTGCTCTCGCGGCTCCTCCCCTCGCTGCCCATCCCCACCGGGCTCTCGTCCGCAGACCTGAGCCGGGACCCCACCTGGCAACGGACGACCGACGAGGATCCGCTCTACGGACGGAAGGCAACCCCGCGCTGGTTCACCGAGCACGTTCGCGCGCAGCGCGAGGTGCTCGCCGCGGGCGCCCAGCTGCGGATTCCAGTGCTGCTGATGCTCGCGGGCGACGACCGCATCGCCTCCTCGCCGGTGGCGAGGGGCTGGTTCGAGACGCTGACCGTTTCCGACAGGCGACTCCGGGAGTGGCCGTCCATGCGACACGAGATCTTCAACGAGGTCGGCAAGGAGGAGGTGTACGCCGAAACCTGTCGCTGGATCTCAGAGCATCTCTAGCGTACGGTTTTCGACGACAGGGGTGAGGATGGCACAGGCCGATCAGGTGGGAATCATCGGGAAGGGCATCATCATCCGGGGCAACCTCACCGGCGGCGGCAACCTGGTCATCGAGGGCAGGGTGGAGGGGCAGATCGCCCTGAAGAACCACCTGACCATCGAGAACACCGGGCGTGTCCAGGCCGACATCCGGGCCGAGGAGCTGACCATCAACGGCGAGGCGAGCGGGAACATCGACGCGAGCTCGCGGGTGGCCATCTCGGCCTCGGCGAAGGTGGCCGGTGACATCAAGGCGCCCAGGGTGGTGATCGAGGACGGCGCGGTGTTCAACGGGTCCATCGAGATGGACGTCAAGCTGCCCGAGGACATCTAGGGCTTTCGGTTCGAGCAAGGTTTCGCTGGCGCGAGGGAACGGGCGGCCTCCGGGGCGCGCGTGCTCGTCGTGGCCGGGACGGACACGGGAAGGACGGAACGCACGTGGCGAACACGGTCATCGGATCCAGCATCGTCATCGACGGAGAGATCTCGGGCGACGAGGACCTCGTCATCCAGGGCACGGTGAAGGGGAAGATCTCCCTGCGCGAGAGCCTCTTCGTCGAGGGCTCGGGCGTGGTGGAGGCTGACATCGAGACCCAGAACGTGGAGATCGCGGGCCGCGTCACCGGGAACATCCAGGCCACCGACAAGGTGGAGCTCAAGGCGGACTGCCGGGTGGTGGGTGACGTGAAGGCGCCCCGGATCCTGATCGCCGACGGTGCCAGCTTCAAGGGCAACGTGGACATGGACACGAAGGAACGCTGACCCATGGCCAAGGACCTGGTCGCGAGCGGCAACACGGTCATCGGGCCGTCCATCCTCATCAACGGCAAGCTGACCGGTGACGAGGACCTCACCGTCCGCGGGCGCGTCGAGGGCGAGCTGACGCTCACCAGGACGCTCATCGTCGAGCCCTCAGGCGTGGTGAAGGCGAACGTCGCGGTGAAGAACGCGGTGGTGAGCGGGGTGGTGGTGGGGAACATCCAGGCCACCGAGAGCGTGGAGCTCACCCACGAGGGTCGCATGGTGGGCGACATCCGGGCGCCCCGGGTCATCATCGTCGACGGAGCGAGCTTCCGGGGCCGCGTGGACATGGGGGAGCTGCCGCCGGGGCGGAGCCTGCCCGAGCGGAGCACTCCCAGGACCCAGCTGCGGCCCACCGTCCGGAGCTTGCCCGCTCCGCCGCCCCGTCCTGCCGCGGCGAGCGCGACGCCAACGCGGCCGGGGAACGTCACCGCGGTCACAGCCGTTCGCAAGCCGGGCGGCATGCCGGGCATCGTCCGCGGGGAGACCGCCCGCACTCCCCCCGCGCCTCCCGCCCCTCCGGTGATGGCGGCCGGCGCGAAGAAGAAGGTCGTGCTGAAGAAGAAGAAGTGACCGGCGAGCACGTTCCCGCCGTGCCCCTGCTCGCAGTAGCGTGCACCGACGGTCGATGGAGAGGCACGAGCCCCACGAGATGACCTCGGATTCTCCCGAGGAGCCCCGCCCCGGGACTGGCGAGGCTCCGTCCAGCCCCGAGGCGCTCGACGCGGACGTCACCGTCGCCGCCGACGCGCCGATGGCCACCCTGCCGCCGCGGGTGGATTCCGTCCCGGCGCCCCGGCTCGACCGGTCGCACGCGGTGGAGGAGCGCCGGATCCCGCTCGCCGCGCTGGACGATGACGCCGGCTTTCAGCTCCGTCCCGAGGGCGACATCGACCGCCTGGCCATGGACGTCGCCCGGCTCGGCCAGGCGTTTCCCGTGGACGTCCGCCCCGGAGAGGACTCCGGGCGCTTCCAGCTGGTCACCGGTTTTCGCCGGGTGGCGGCCCTGCGGTTCCTCCAGCGCACGTCGGTGCTGGTGCGGGTTCATACCCGGCTCTCGGACGAGGACGCGCTGCTCCTCGCCCTCGCCTCGGCGGTACACGGCTCCGGACCGACGCCGGAGGAGCTCGCGGCCATCGAGGCGCGGTTGGAGCAGGACGGCCGGCTGTCGGCCGCCGCGCGGGACATGCTCGGCCGGGCCCGTGCTCCGGACGATGGGCTCGCTCCCGAGTCGGTGGACGGCGAGGGCGAGCAGGAGGTCGACGCCGACGAGCTCGCCTCCGAGCTCACCGCCCGGATGGGCGAGCTGAACCAGGATCTGGCGCTGCTCGCGCCGGTGTTCGACGCGCTCGAGCCCGGACGGCGGGCCGAGCTGCTCCAGCAGCTCCGTTACGCCGCCGAGCTGGTGGCGTACTTCGACGAGGAGTCCTGAACCCCATGTCGCTCGACCGGGATCGCGCGCGCCTCCTCGAGCTCTTGACCGAGCTGTCGTTCGAGAAGCGGCGGGTCACGCTCTCCTCGGGCAAGGAGAGCGATTTCTACATCGACTGCAAGCGCACCGTGCTCACCGCCGAGGGCCACTTCCTGGTCGGACGGCTGCTGTGGCGGGACATCCAGCGGCTCGCGCCGGGGGCCGCCGCGGTCGGCGGCCTCACCCTCGGGGCCGATCCGCTCGCCTCCGCCGTGAGCTTCACCAGCTACCTGGCCTGCGCACCCATGCCCGCATTCATCGTCCGCAAGGAGCCGAAGGGCCACGGCACCGGTGAGTGGATCGAAGGCCGGAGCCTCATCGCCGACCGTGCCGAGGTGGCGGTGGTGGAGGACGTGGTGACCACCGGCGCGAGCACCTTGAAGGCCATCGAGCGGGTCGAGGCTGCCGGGCTCCGCGTCCGCTGCGCGTTCGCCCTGGTGGACCGGCTCGAGGGTGGGCGCGAGGCGGTCACCCAGAAGGGCTACGGGCTGTCCACCCTGTTCACCCGGAGCGACTTCCTCCCGTGAGAGCTCCGGTCTTCCTGCTGCTCGGCGTGGCCGCGGCCTGCGCGACGACGCCGCCGGAGATCGGCGAGCCCGGCGCAAGCGTCGCCGACTCCGGTCAAGAGGCCAGCTACAAGGCGGCGCTGGCGAAGGTGAGCCAGCACCGCGAGGTCTACTCCGAGCTCGACACGCGGTTCTTCACTGCGGCCACCTACCAGAGCGCGGAGTTTCGGGAGGCCCGGGTCCGGCGTCAGGCGAGCTTCCAGCTGTGGCCGGCAGAGAAGCTGGACCAGGCGCTCGCCCAGGAGCGGGCGGAGGCCGCGCAGACCTACGAGGTCGTCTTCGGCCTCCTCCTGGTGGACCGGCGCTACGATGACTTCGATACGAAGAATTCGTCGTGGCGCCTGAGCCTCTCGACCGAGCAGGGCGAGGTCACGCCCACCGCGATTCGCCGCATTGGCCGGGGCAGCGAGGCCCTGCGCGCCTACTACCCCTACATGGGAGACTTCTGGGTCGCCTACGCCGCCCAGTTCCCGGTGACGGTGGGGGGCAAGCCGCTGGCCGGTCCGTCCTCCCGTGCGCTGACCTTCAAGATGGGGTCCACGCAGGGGCAGGCCGAGATGAGCTTCCCCCTCGAGCCCGCGGCCACCCCCGGTGCTCCGCTGAGCCCGTCCGGCGCGCCTCCCGCCGGGGTGGCCCGCTGAGCTCGGGGCCTGCCCCCGCTCAGTACACGCGGAGCAGCAGCACGCCGCAGCTGGCACCGGCGCGGTAGAAGGCCCACTCGGTGCGGGTTCCCTCCGGATGCAGGCCCGCGCCCTGGCGGGCCGGGGGCCGGGGGACTGACGCGAGGGCCAGCCGGGCGTGCTCGAGCACGTACCCGTCGAAGGCCCTGTCGCCGCTCGAGGCGATGAGCTCGGTCGAGGCGATGGAGCCATCTGCGCGCTGTTCGATGCGGAGCACCGCCATCGGCATCGACGCCGCTGCCCTGCGGATGATCTGCTGAGCGGTGAACGACGGCTGGATCGCCATGGGACCGAGGTGGTTGATGAGGAGCTCGTCGATCCGATTGCCGAGATCCTGCACGTTCTGGGCGCGCATCCGCTCGCCCGAGGGCGGGTCGCGCGACGGATCGGCGGCGGCGAGCGCGTCGAGCCAGGAGTTGATCCACCGCTGGCCGGCGGTGAGGTCGCCGTGCTTCGGCCCGCCGCCCGGCGGAGGTGGCCCCATCGCCCCCTGCAGGGCGCGCCCGTACTCCTTGAAGTAGTCGTCGACGCCCACTGCCACCCGGTACGCGGCCATCCCTTCGCGTCGCCAGGTGTCCACCCGCTGCTGCACCCGTTTCCCCTCGGCCTCCCGGGACTCGGGGGCCTCGCGACCCGTCGACGCGCCCGGGTCCGCGGCCGGCATCGGGCCAGCGCCACGGGCCACGGCGCTGCCGGGGAACAGCTGGATCGGCGCATCGCCGGCTGGCGCTCCCGGAGAGCGCGCGGGAGATGCGGGCGCACCGCTGGTGACGGGGGACGAGCCGGCCGGTGCCGCAGCGGTGGCGGGAGGCGGCTCGGACGCGGGCGCGCGGGGCCCGGCCGGCAGTCGGGGCCGGGAGGCCAAGGAGGGAGCCTCGGGCACTGGGGCGTCCGGCACGGGGCGGGGGGGCGCCGGGAGGGGACGGAGCGAGACCCGCATCGCCGGTCTGGGCGGGAGCGGCGGCCGCGCAGTGCGCTTCGCCAGCAGCACCAGGAGACCCGCCAGCACGGCGTGCACCGCGAGGGAGAGCAGCAGCGCGCCGCCGAGCCTGCTCAGGGGCTGGGGCCGCTGCGGCGTGGGCACCTGCTGTCGTCCTTCCCCGGGGGATGACCGGTCTTCCGCACACTCCCCCGCCGCCGGCCGCTCGTCGATGAGACAACCGCGGGCACGGGAATATCTTCCACGACGCGAGCGGCCACAGCGCCAGGGGGGTGGTCAAGTGACGTCCCCGTCCCCATCTCCTCCAGACTGCCAGAGGGAGGTCCGCGTGTCGAAGAGCGCCAAGTCGGGCAAGAAGAAGAAGGGGCGCAGCAAGTCGAGTCCCGAGTCCGACCGGGTGCTGCTCGACCTTGGTGAGGATCTGCTCACCGCGGTGCACCTGCACCACGTGATCCAGGACGACGACGTCCGCGCGGCGCTCGCCGCGGCCCACCCGGACCTGGTCCAGGCCTCGGGGGACCTCGTCTCCCGCATCGCCGAGCGCTTCCTGAAGCAGTCCGGGCTCGAGCCCGAACTCCGCTCCCGCGATGGGGGCTGGGCCGAGGCCGCCGGAGATGGTGCTGGCGCGGCCGACGAGGCGAACCAGTCGCAGTGACGACTGCCGCTACTCGCGTGGGGCGCCCAGCGCGTCGAGCACCGCGTCGGGTTCGCGCTCGACGGACAGACGCGCCCGGTCGGCCGGGGTGACGAACCCATCGGCAACCTGGCGGGCGATCATGGCGAGGAGCGGGTCCCAGAATCCGTCCACGTTCAGGAGGCCGAGGGGGCGTGTGTGCAGCCCGAGCTGCGCCCAGGTCAGCGCCTCGAAGAGCTCGTCCAGCGTCCCGAAGCCGCCGGGAAGGGCGACGAACGCGTCGCTCTCGGCCGTCATCCGCGCCTTGCGCGCGTGCAGTCCGTCCACCAGCACCAGCTCGGTCAGGCTGCCGTGGGCGACCTCCACGCTGGACAGCGAGCGGGGAAGCACGCCGAGCACCGGCGCGCCCGCGGCGAGCGCCGCATCGGCGAGCACGCCCATCATCCCCACCCGTGCCCCGCCGTAGACCAGCGCAAGCCCGCGCTCACCGATGCGCCTGCCGAGCGCCGCCGCGGCCCGGGCAAAGGCCGGTGCTTCGCCGCTCCGCGCGCCGCAGAACACGCACACGTGGAAGGGGCGGCTCATGCTTGCAGGGTGCTCAGGCTTGGGTGCGTGTGAAAGCGCACTGCCAACCAGACCGCGACGGCGGCGAGGAGAAACAGCGGCAAGAAGAGACGGTCGAGCGGCTTGAACGGATCATGCCGCCGCCACATCAATCCCGAACGGATGATCAGCCCGGCGGCCACTCCGCCGAGGAAGCCACCGAGGTGCGCGGCCCAGCTCACCGCGGGCAGGAGGCTGATCAGGACCAGCAGGATGATCCATTGGAGCAGCACCTTCCGACCTCGTGCCTCGACGATGGGGAGAGCAAGCCCAATCCAGCCACAGATGACGCCCGACGCTCCGGCGCTCGGAGGCCAGTTCCACAGGAAGGCGAGAACCGCGGCGGAGGAGGTCAGCCCCGTGAGGAGCGACACGAGCAGGAGCCGGGTACTCCCCACGATCCGCTCGACCACAGGGCCAAAGCCGAGAATCGCCGTGCCGTTCATGAAGATGTGGAGAGCGTCCACGTGCTCGACGTTGCAAGTGAGCACCCGCCACCACTCCCCTTTTGCGACCGCTCGTGAGGAGAGGACGAGCAGGTCCGGAGGAAATCGCCTGGTGGCGTGGGGGAGGAACACCAGCACGCAGACCCCCATGTAGATCCACGAGAGCCAGGGTCTCGGCGACCCGGGGACCGGCCTAGGCGTCGGCGTCGGCGTCGGTTCCACCGCTCGTCAGAGCTCCCGCTGGACCACGGTGTCCTTGTTCCAGTTGTGGTCGTCGCGGTTCGGGTAATCGAGCGTGTAGTGCAGCCCGCGGCTCTCTTTGCGACGGCTGGCGCACTCGACGATGAGGTAGGCGACGTCGGCGATGTTGCGCAGCTCGATGACGTCGCGGGTCACCTTGAACCGCCAGTAGTAGTCACGGATCTCCTCGCGGAGCAGGTCCAGCCGCCGCCGCGCCCGCATCAGCCGCTTGTCCGTCCGAACGATGCCGACGTAGTTCCACATCAGCCGGCGGACCTCTTCCCAGTTGTGGGTGACGAGCACCGCCTCGTTGGGATCCACCGCGGCGCCGGGATCCCAGGGCGGGACGTCCTCCCCCTGCGCCCTGGCGGAGAG
>Ga0208851_1000167_pt1 | contig 28895 bp, 22 predicted proteins | sample NGESurshal092012_FD_184481 | JGI IMG/M metagenome (GOLD analysis project Ga0208851, IMG submission 184481) | Arctic peat soil microbial communities from Barrow, Alaska - NGEE Surface sample 415-2 shallow-092012 (SPAdes) | ecosystem: Environmental > Terrestrial > Soil > Wetlands > Peat ... | reverse complement strand
CGAGGTCCTCCGGCATCGTCGCGGTGAGCACGAGCGGCGCGAGCCGCGTCAGGCTGCCGAGGACCGCGTCGAGGTCCCGCGCGAAGGCGTCCGCGTCCCAGCCGGGATCGCGCGCATCGTTGACGCCGACGTAGAGGCACGCCAGGGCCGGCGGGCCGTTCAGCCGCGGCAGCTGCTCGTGCAGCACATCGCCGGCGGTCGCGCCGTCGACCGCGAGGTTCTCGCACGCCAGCCCGAGCGCCTGTGCCAGCAGGTCCACCCACGGACGGCCCGGCAGCCCGAGCATCGGCTCGCCGCCATCGCGCGTGATCGAGTCGCCGAGTGCGACGAGCCGGCTCACCCGCGCACCCGGCCGCTCTCCGCGCTCACGGCGCGCAGCCGGTCGGCGTGCGCGCCGGTGAGCTGCCCGGGGCGCAGTCGCCAGCGCCACTGACCGGTGCTGCGCCCCGGATGGTTCATGCGGGCCTCGGACCCCAGGCCGAGGACGTCCTGCGCCTGGATGACGCACAGGCGCGCCGGGGAGCGCTGCGCCAGGCGGATGAAGCGCCACTCGAGCTCAGGGTCCTCGAAACCCGCGACCGCCTCGGTGGCGAGCGCGCGCCGCTCGGGTGCGAGGCTCGCCCACCACCCGCGCAGGGTGTCGTTGTCGTGCGTGCCCGTGTAGACGACCTGGCACGCGATCTGGTTGGCCGGCCAGTGCGGCGTGCCGGGCTCCGCAGGATCGAACGCGAACTGCAGGACCGCCATGCCGGGGAGCCCGAGCCGCTCGCGCAGGCGCACGACGGCGGGGGTGATGACGCCGAGGTCCTCGGCGATCAGCGGCAGGTCCCCGAGGGCCCGGTGCATCGCGTCGAACAGCGCATGGCCGGGGCCGCGCCGCCAGCGTCCGAGGCGAGCGTCCCGGGCCTCGGCGTCCACGGCCCAGGCGGCCGTGAACGCCCGGAAGTGGTCCACGCGCACGACGTCGAACAGCTCGAAGGTCCGGCGCAGGCGCTCCACCCACCAGCGGTACCCGGTGCGCTGCAGCGCGGACCAGTCGTACAGCGGGTTGCCCCACAGCTGGCCGCTGTCGGTGAACGCGTCCGGCGGCACCCCGGCCTGCAGACCCGACAGGAAGAGCTCGGGGTGGGCGCGGTGATCGACCCCGCCGCGCGAGACGTAGATCGGCAGGTCGCCGATGATCCGCACACCGCGCTCGGCGGCGTACGCGCGCAGCGCGGCCCATTCGCGGTCGAAGCGCACCTGGTCGGCCACCGAGCGCCGCCCGGCGGCGGCCTCCCAGTCTCCGATCCAGTACGCGTGGCGCTCGCGGTATGCCGCGACCTCCGCCGCCGTCACGGGCGCCGCCGGTTCGGCCAGCATCCCGGGCCACGCGGCGAATGCCGACGGCGACCGGTACGGGGAGCGCCCGCGGCCCGGCGGGCCGACCGGCAGCATCTGCCACCAGGCCTGGCCGGCGCGCGCGAGCCAGTCGACGAATGCCCGCGCGTGCGGGCCGAGACGGCCGCCGGGAAGCGAGGTGACGTGCAGCTGGACGCCGCTGGACCGGTCGTGAGTCGTCATCGCGATCGTCGTATTGTGCTTGCCCACGGATGCCGAAGCTGCCCGCCCTGCCCTCTGCCCCCCCGCCGCGGATCCGGATCGCAGCCGTACAGCCACAGGTCGATTGCGGCCGCTGGCCGGTCAGGCGCTGCGCCGGCGACACGGTGCGGATCGGCGCCGACGTGTTCCGCGACGGGCACGAGGCGGTGCGCGCGGCGGTCCAGTTCCGCGGGCCGGGCAGGCGCCGCTGGGACGAGGCGCCGATGGCGGAGGTCGACGCCCACCTTGCGGGCGTGCGCTGGGAGGGGGAGTTCCCGGTCGGCGAGCTCGGCCGCTGGAGCTTCCGGGTCGTCGCCTGGGTCGACCCGCTCGCCTCGTGGCTCGACGAGCTGCGGCGCAAGCTCGAGGGCGGCCAGGAGGACCTCGCCGGCGAGATCTCCGAAGGCCTGCCGCTGCTGCGAGCGGCCGCCGGCCGCGCCCGCGGCGCCGACGCCCGCGCGCTGACCGCGCTGGCCGACGATCTCGAGGACGGCGGCGACCCGCTGGCCCTGCTGGGGCCCGACGCGCTCGCGCGCTGTGCCCGCCACGGTGCCCGCACCGAGGAGGTCGCGGCGGACCCGCTGCCCGTGCAGGTCGACCCGCGGCGCGCGCGCTTCGGCTCGTGGTACGAGCTGTTCCCACGGTCCTGGGGGGGCTTCACCGGGGTGCGGGCGCAGGTCCCGCGCCTCGCTGAGCTCGGCTTCGACGTGCTGTATCTGCCGCCGATCCATCCGATCGGCCGCACGAACCGCAAGGGCCCCAACAATGCGCTCGTCGCGGGGCCCGGCGACCCGGGCAGCCCGTGGGCGATCGGCGACGCCGAGGGCGGGCACACCGCCGTCCACCCGGAGCTCGGCAGCCTTGCGGACTTCGAAGCGCTCGTCGCCGAGGCCGGCGACCACGGGATCCAGATCGCACTCGACCTCGCGCTGCAGTGCTCGGCCGACCACCCATGGCTGACCGAGCATCCGGAGTGGTTCCACCGCCGGCCCGACGGGACCCTGAAGTACGCCGAGAACCCTCCCAAGCGCTACCAGGACATCTACAACCTGAACTTCGACAGCCCCGACTGGCGTGGGCTGTGGCGCGCGATCCTGAGCGTCGTGCGCTGCTGGATCGAGCGCGGCGTCCGCGTCTTCCGCGTCGACAACCCGCACACCAAGCCGATCGGCTTCTGGGAGTGGCTGTTGGCGTCGGTGCGCGCGAGCGATCCCGACGTCGTCTTCCTCAGCGAGGCGTTCACCCGCCGCGCCGTGATGCGCGAGCTGGCGAAGGCCGGCTTCCACCAGTCCTACACGTACTTCACCTGGAAGAGCAGCTCGTGGGAGCTCACGGAGTACGTCAGCGAGCTCGCGACCTCCGGCGAGGAGCAGTACTTCCGCCCGAACTTCTTCGTCAACACGCCCGACATCCTCAGCGCCGAGCTCCAGCACGGCGGCCCTCCCGCGTTCGCGCTGCGCGCGGTCCTGGCGGCGACGCTGTCGCCGTCGTGGGGCGTCTACTCGGGGTTCGAGCACTTCGAGCGCGAGCCCGCGCGCGAGGGCTCGGAGGAGTACCGCGACTCCGAGAAGTTCCAGCTGCGCGAGCGCGCCCTCGACGGTCCGCTGCTCCCGCTGATCGGGCATCTCAACACGATCCGCCGCGAGAACCCCGCGCTCCAGCGCTTCGCGAACGTGCGCTTCCTCGCGACGCACAACGACATGCTGCTCGCCTACGCCAAGGGCGCGGGCCAGGAGCTGGTGATCGTCGTCGTGAACCTCGATCCCCGCAACGCGCAGGAGGGTCTGATCAGCGTGCCGTACGAGCTTGGCACCGCCCCGGTGCTCGAGACGACCGATCTGCTCGACGGCGCCCGCCACCATTGGCGCCTCGGCGGCAACTACGTGCGCCTGGACCCGGCGGAGCGCCCGGCGCACGTACTGCGGGTCGAGGCGGCATGAGCACGCCGCCGAGCCCACCCTCGAGTCGCTGGTTCGAGGCCGATCCGCTCTGGTTCAAGCGCGCGATCTTCTACGAGATCCACCTGCGCGGCTTCTTCGACAGCAACGCCGACGGGTCCGGCGACCTGCCCGGGCTGACGGAGAAGCTCGACTACCTCGAGTGGCTCGGCATCGACTGCATCTGGCTGCTGCCGATGTACGTCTCCCCGCTGCGGGACGGGGGGTACGACATCGGCGACTTCTACGCGCTGCACCCGGACTACGGGTCGATCGATGACGTGCGGACCTTCCTCGACGCGGCACACGAACGGGGGATCCGGGTCATCGCCGATCTCGTGATGAACCACACGTCCTCCGAGCACCCCTGGTTCCAGCGCGCGCGCTCGGCGCCTCCGGGCAGCCCGGAGCGCGACTTCTACGTGTGGTCGGACACGCCCGAGCGGTACGAGGAAGCGCGGATCATCTTCATCGACACCGAGACGTCGAACTGGTCCTGGGACGCGGAGGCGGGGGCCTACTACTGGCACCGGTTCTTCTCGCATCAGCCCGACCTCAACTACGACAATCCGCAGGTGCAGGAGGCGATGCTGGACGTCCTGCGCTTCTGGCTCGACCTCGGCCTCGACGGGTTCCGCCTCGACGCGGTGCCCTACCTCTACGAGCGCGACGGCACCAACTGCGAGAACCTGCCCGAGACGCACGCGTTCCTGCGCCGGGTGCGCGAGACGGTCGACGCGGAGTACCGCGACCGCGTGCTCCTCGCCGAGGCCAACCAGTGGCCTGAGGACGTCGTCGCGTACTTCGGCGCGGGCGACGAGTGCCACATGGCCTTTCACTTCCCGGTGATGCCGCGTATGTTCATGGCGGCCCGCCGGGAGGAGGCGGCGCCGATCTACGAGATCCTCGACCGGACGCCGGACATCCCCGACACCTGTCAGTGGGGGCTGTTCCTGCGCAACCACGACGAGCTGACGCTGGAGATGGTCACCGACGACGAGCGCGACTACATGTACGCGGAGTACGCGAAGGATCCGCGGATGAAGATCAACCTCGGGATCCGCCGCCGGCTGGCGCCGCTGCTCGACAACGGCCGCGACGAGATGGAGCTGATGCATGCGGTGCTCTTCTCGCTGCCCGGCAGCCCGGTCCTCTACTACGGCGACGAGATCGGGATGGGCGACAACGTCTACCTCGGCGACCGCGACGGCGTGCGCACGCCGATGCAGTGGACCGGCGACCGCAACAGCGGCTTCTCGCGGGCGGACTTCGCACAGCTCTACGCGCCGCCGCTGATGGATCCGCTCTACGGCTACCAGGCGGTCAATGTCGAGGCGCAGCTGCGCAGCTCGACGTCGTTCCTGCGCTGGCTGCGGCGGTTCATCGAGCTGCGCAAGGCCCACCCCGTCTTCGGCCTCGGCACCTACGACCCGATCTTCACCAGCAATCCGAAGATCTTCGCCCACGTTCGCACGTACGAGGACGACGTCGCCCTCTGCGTGCACAACTTCGCCCGCTCGGCGCAGGCCGTGGAGCTCGACCTCTCGGTCTGGGAGGGCCGTATCCCGGTGGAGATGCTCGGATCGACCGCGTTCCCCCGCATCGGCGAGCTGCCGTACCTGCTGACGCTCGCGCCGCACGGCTTCTACTGGTTCCTGCTCACGGCCGACGCCGAGGACGAGTCCGAGCCCTCGGCCTCGGGCGCGCCGGAGAAGGAGGCTCGTGCAGCCCGCTGAGCTCGTGCTGCGGATCGAGCCGGGCGCGCTCGACGAGTGGGTCTCGTCGCGGCGCTGGTTCGGCTCCAAGGCACGCGACCTCATGCGCGTCGAGGTGCTCGAAGCCGTGCCCCTGCCGGCGGAGGCGCAGGCGCTCGTGATCGCCGTGGCCGAGGCGGTCTTTCACGCGGGCACCCATGAGCGCTACCAGCTGCCGCTCGCGCTGCGCCCCGTCGCCGAGGTGGACGCCGCCGAGGTGCTCGCCGTCGTCGACGGGTTCGCCGTCGTCGATGCGGTCAACGACCCGTACGCCGGCTCCGCGCTCGGGCACCTCGTCGTCGAGGGGGGTGCCGGCGACGCGCACGGCGGGATCGCCCAGGTGAGCTTCCATCACCATGCGGACGTCGTGCTGCCGCCCGTCGACGAGGTGCGGGCGCTGGGGGCCGAGCAGTCGAACAGCTCGATCGTCTACGACGAGACGCTGATCCTGAAGTGCTACCGGCGCCTCGAGCCCGGTGAGAACCCCGAGCTCGAGATGCTCCGCTTTCTCTCCGACAAGGGGTTCGAGCACATCCCCGAGCTCGTCGGCTGGTACGAGTACCGCGGCGAGGTGATGGACGCGACCCTGGGCGTCGCCCAGCGCTTCGTGCGCGGAGGGCGCGACGGCTGGGAGCTTGCGCTCGCGGGGCTCGCCGCCGCCCCGGGTCCGCTGATCGGCGATCTCGCGGACCTCGGCCGGATCCTCGGCGAGCTGCACACCACGCTCGGCTCCGACAACGAGGATCCCGACTTCGCGCCGGAGGACAAGCGCGCCGACATGGTCGACCTCGCCATCGCGACGGTCGACGAGGAGATCCGCGAGGTCTTCGACAGCTTCCCCGAGGACGACGAGCGGTTCGCGCCGATCGAGGGCCGGGGCGCCGAGCTGCGCGAGCTGCTGGGCACGGTGCATCGCCTGGGGAACAGCGGCGCGGCGATCCGCGTCCATGGCGACATGCATCTCGGGCAGAGTCTGCTGGGCGCCGACGGCCGCTGGCGGCTGCTCGACTTCGAAGGCGAGCCTGCGCGCTCGCTGCGCGAGCGCCGGCGCAAGCGCTCGCCGCTGCGCGATGTCGCGTCGCTGCTCTCCTCCGTGAGCTACGCCGCCGCGGCGGCGGGACTGCGCGGCGTGGCGGTCCCGGCGGACTGGGAGGGCGCGGCGCGCGCGGCGGTCCTCGGCGCCTACCTCGAGCACGTCGACCGGGTCCTGCTGCCGGCCGGGGACGACGCGGTCGCCGCGCTGCTCTCGCTCTTCGAGCTCGAGAAGGCGGTCTACGAGTTGCGCTACGAGATGAACAACCGCCCCGACTGGGTCGTGATCCCCGTCGCGGGCATCGCGCGGCTGCTCGAGGCGGCGCCGGCGTGATCGCCGAGCGCGACGTCGAGGCGCTCGTCGCCTGCGAGCTCAGCGACCCGCATCGCCTGCTGGGGGCGCACCCGTCCGGCGGGGGCGTCGTCGTGCGCGCGCTGCGCCCCGACGCCAGCGCGGTGTGCGTCGTGCCGGAGGGCGGCGAGCCGGTGGAGCTCACGCGCCGCCACCCGGGCGGGCTGTTCGAAGGGGAGCTCCCGGCCGCCACGCTCCCGCTGCACTACGAGCTGCGCACGACCTATCCGGACGGTGCGGTGGTCACGGCGCGCGACCCGTACGGCTTCGCGCCCACGCTCGGCGAGCTCGACCTGCACCTCGTCGGCGAGGGCCGCCACGAGGCGCTGCAGGAGCGGCTCGGGGCCCACGTCCGCACGCTCGACGGGGTCGAGGGCGTCGCGTTCGCCGTCTGGGCGCCCAACGCGCGCTCGGCGAGCGTCGTCGGCGACTTCAACGGCTGGGACGGGCGGGTGCACCCGATGCGCTCGCTCGGCGCGTCCGGGCTCTGGGAGCTGTTCGTCCCCGCCGCGCCGGAGGGCAGCCGCTACAAGTTCGAGCTCCACTCCCAGGACGGGCGGCTGCTGGTGCGCGCCGACCCCTTCGCGGGTGCGACCGAGCACCCGCCGCAGACGGCGTCGGTCGTGCAGCGCTCGCGCCATAGCTGGGGCGACGAGGCCTGGATGGCCGCGCGCCGCGCCGGCGAGCCGCTCGGCGGGCCGATGTCGATCTACGAGGTGCACCTGGGATCCTGGCGCCTCAACCCGCTGGAGGGCAACCGCCGCCTGAGCTACCTCGAGCTCGCCGACGAGCTCGGCGCCTACGTCGCGGACATGGGCTTCACCCACGTCGAGCTGCTGCCCGTGATGGCGCACCCGTTCAGCGGGTCCTGGGGCTACCAGGTGACCTCGTACTTCGCGCCCACCCCCCGGCACGGCTCGCCCGACGACCTGCGCGAGTTCGTCGACCGGCTGCACCGGCGCGGGATCGGCGTGATCCTCGACTGGGTGCCGGCGCACTTCCCGCGCGACGAGTGGGCGCTCGCGCGCTTCGACGGCACCGCGCTCTTCGAGCACGAGGACCCGCGCCGCGGTGCCCACCCCGACTGGGGCACGCTGATCTTCAACTTCGGCCGCAACGAGGTCCGCAACTTCCTGCTGTCGAGCGCGCTGTGCTGGCTGCGCGACTATCACGGCGACGGGCTGCGCGTGGATGCGGTGGCCTCGATGCTGTACCTCGACTACTCGCGCCGCGCGGGCGAGTGGGTGCCGAACGCCTTCGGCGGGCGCGAGGACCTCGACGCGGTGTCCTTCCTGCGCGAGCTCAACGAGGTCGTCCACGCGCAGGAGCCGGGCATCGCGATGGTGGCCGAGGAGTCGACCGCGTGGCCCGGCGTGTCGCGCCCGACGTACACCGGCGGCCTGGGCTTCGGCTTCAAGTGGAACCTCGGCTGGATGCACGACACGCTCGAGTACTTCGCCAAGGACCCGGTGCACCGGCGCTTCCACCATCACGAGCTGACGTTCAGCCTGATGTACGCCTACAGCGAGAACTTCATCCTGCCGCTCTCCCACGACGAGGTCGTCCACGGCAAGGGCTCGCTCATCAGCCGGATGCCGGGGGACCGCTGGCAGCGCTTCGCGAACCTCCGCGCCCTCTACGGCTACATGTGGGCCCACCCGGGCAAGAAGCTCCTCTTCATGGGCGGCGAGCTGGCCCAGGAGGACGAGTGGAGCCACGAGCGCTCGCTCGACTGGCACCTGCTCGAGCGCGACGAGCACGCAGGCGTGCAGCGGCTGGTGCGCGACCTCAACCACCTCTACCGCAAGCACCGTGCGCTGTGGGCGACGGACGCGAGCCCCGAGGGGTTCTGGTGGCTGGAACCCAACGACGCCGAGGCCAGCGTGCTGGCCTGGTGTCGCGCCGACCCGGCGAGCGGCGACCTGGTCATCTGCATCGCGAACCTCACGCCGATCCCGCGCGAGGGCTACCGCGTCGGGCTGCCGCGCGAGGGCCGCTGGCGCGAGGCGCTGAACACCGACTCCACCTTCTATGGCGGTTCGGACCTGGGCAACCTGGGCGGCGTCGCCGCCGAGCCGGTGCCCTGGCACCACCAGCCATGCTCGGCGCCCGTCACCCTGCCCCCGCTGAGCGTCCTCTGGCTCGTCCCCGCCGAGGCCCCGTCCGCCGGCGCGCCGCACGGCCGCGAACGTCCCCCGCGATGAGCCGCGAGACCTGGCCGGGGCGGCCCTTCCCGCTCGGGGCGACATGGGACGGGAGCGGGACGAACTTCGCGCTGTTCTCCGAGAACGCCGAAGGGGTCACCCTGTGCCTGTTCGACGCCGACGGCGTCGAGGAGCGCGTGCCGCTGCGCCTGCGCACCGCGCACCACTGGCACGGATACCTGCCCGGGGTCGGGCCCGGGCAGCGTTACGGCTACCGGGTGCGCGGCCCCTACGACCCGGCCTCCGGGCAGCGCTTCAACGTGCACAAGCTCCTGATCGACCCGTATGCGAAGGCGATCGAGGGGACCGTGCGCTGGGACCAGGCGAACGTGCTGGGCTACGTCCCGTCCGACCTGCCGGACGCCGACCTGGAACCCGACGACGAGGACGACGCCGAGGCGATCCCCAAGTGCATCGTGATCGACGACGACTTCGACTGGGAGGGTGACGCGCCGCCGGCCAGGCCGTGGACCGAGACGATGATCTACGAGGTCCATGTGCGCGGCTTCACGAAGACCCATCCGGGCGTGCGCGAGGACCTGCGCGGGACCTACGCGGGCCTGGCATCCGACACGGCGATCGACTACCTCACCGGCCTCGGCGTCACCGCCGTCGAATTGCTGCCGATCCACCACATCGCCGAGGAGCAGTTCATCAGCGCCCGTGGCCTGACGAACTACTGGGGCTACAGCTCGATCGGCTACTTCGCCCCGCATTCGGGCTACGCGGCGACGGGCACCCGGGGCGAGCAGGTGCGCGAGTTCAAGGGCATGGTGAAGGCCCTGCACCGCGCTGGCATCGAGGTGATCCTCGACGTCGTCTACAACCACACGGCCGAGGGCAGCCAGCTCGGGCCGACGCTGGCGTTCCGCGGCATCGACAACGCGTCGTACTACCGCCTGCGGCCCGACGACCCGCGGCACTACGTCGACTACACCGGCACGGGCAACACGCTCAACCCGGTGCAGCCGAGCGTCCTGCGGCTGATCATGGACTCGCTGCGCTACTGGGTCGTCGAATGCCACGTGGACGGCTTTCGCTTCGACCTCGCTTCCGCGCTCGCCCGTGAGTTCTACGACGTCGACCGCCTCTCGGCGTTCTTCGACATCATCCACCAGGACCCCGTGCTCTCGCAGGTGAAGCTCATCGCCGAGCCGTGGGACGTCGGGCCGGGCGGCTACCAGGTCGGCAACTTCCCCGTGCTGTGGAGCGAGTGGAACGGCATCTATCGCGACGTCGTGCGCGACTTCTGGCGCGCCGAGGCGCCGGTCAGCGCGCTCGTCTCGCGCTTCACGGGCTCGAGCGACCTCTACCAGTCGGACGGGCGCGCGCCGTTCGCGTCGATCAACCTCGTGACGGCGCACGACGGCTTCACCCTGCGCGATCTCGTCTCCTACAACCACAAGCACAACGAGGCCAACCTGGAGGACGGTCGCGACGGCAGCGACGACAACCGCTCGTGGAACTGCGGCGTCGAGGGGGAGACCGACGATCGTGCGATCAACGTCCTGCGTGCGCGCCAGCAGCGCAACTTCCTCGCCACCCTGTTCCTCTCGCAGGGCGTGCCGATGCTGCTGAGCGGGGACGAGGTCAGCCGCACGCAGCTCGGGAACAACAACGCCTGGTGCCAGGACAACGAGCTGTCCTGGTTCGACTGGGACTTCGGGGCCGCCCAGCGCGGCCAGCTCGAGTTCGTGCGCCGACTGATCGCCCTGCGCCACCGCCACCCGGTGTTCCGCCGCGGCCAGTTCCTGCGCGGGGCGCAGGTCGACGGCTCGGGCCTCCCCGACGTCTGGTGGTTCCGCGAGGACGGCCGGCGGATGACGCGCCGCGACTGGGAGACCGCCGGCACCGTCGTGGGCGTGTTCCTGAACGGCCAGGAGATCGCGGACGTCACCGAGCACGGCCAGGAGATCCTCGACGACTCGTTCCTGCTGCTCTTCAACGGCACGCACCGCTCGGTCTTCTTCCAGCTGCCCTCACGCCGCTTCGGCTCGCGCTGGACGCTGGAGCTGTGCACGAACGACCCCGGCCTGCCCGCCGGCTCGGGCCATCACGAAGCCCGCTCGGAGGTCATCGTGGCGGGGCGTTCGATGATGCTCCTGCGGCGCATCGCCTGAGCGGGCCGCCGGCGCCCGCCCGGTACCCTCTGGGCCGGTGAGCCGGCGCGTCCTGATGCTGTCGTGGGAGTACCCTCCGATCGTCGAGGGCGGTCTCGCGCGACACGTGCGCAAGCTCTCCGAGGAGCTCGTGCGCCAGGGCGTCGCCGTCGACGTCGTCACCCGCGGCCGCCTGACCGACCCCACGCAGGAGCTGCGGAACGGCGTCCGCGTGCACCGCGTGCCCGAGCCGCCCGCGCCGAAGGACCTGCGCACCTTCGTGCGCTGGGTCGAGGAGATGAACGACGACCTGCTCGCCGCCGTCCATCGGCGCGCCGCCGTGCGGTCCTACGACCTCGTGCACGGCCACGACTGGCTCGTCGCGCCCGCCGCGGGGATGCTCGCCGGCGACCTCGGCGTCCCGTACGTCACGACGATCCACGCGACCGAGTGGGGCCGGCACAACGGCCACGTGCAGCGCTTCCCCCAGACCCACATCCACGGTGTCGAGTCGTGGATGGCGCGCCGCGCCGAGCGCGTCATCGTCTGCTCCCACTACATGCGCGAGCACGTCTGCGACATCTTCGGCGTCGAACCGGGCCAGGTGCGCGTGATCCCCAACGGCATCGACCCGCTCGACCTGCAGCCGGTGGAGGGCCTTGACGCGCTGCGCGCGCGCTTCGCCGCGCCGGGCGAGCAGCTCGTGCTGCTCGTCGGGCGGCTCGTGTACGAGAAGGGGTTCCAGCTCGCGCTGGAGGCGCTGGGGCCGATCATCGAGGACCTCCCCGGCGTGCGCTTCCTCGTCGCCGGGTCGGGCACGCACGAGGACCAGCTCAAGGCGCAGGCGCGTGAGCTCGGCATTATGGAGCGCGGCACGTTCCTGGGCTGGATCGGTGACGACGTGCTGCACTCGCTCTACCGGATCGCCGACCTCACCGTCGTGCCGAGCCTGTACGAGCCGTTCGGCCTGGTCGCGCTCGAGGCGATGGCCAGCGGGTGCCCGTGCATCGTCGCCGACACCGGCGGGCTGCGCGAGGTCGTGCCCGGCGGCGAACGCGTCGGCCTGCGCTTCAACGGCGGCGACGCCGAGCACCTCGGCGTCATGATCGAGCGCATGCTCACCGACGACGCGCTGCGCGAGCGGCTCGTGGCCGAGGCGTCCGAGCACGTGCTGCGCTTCGACTGGGCCGACGTCGCCGCGCAGACCCGCGGGGCCTACGACGAGCTGCTCGCGCTCACACCGGCGGCTCGTACACCTTCCGCTCGTAGTCGCCCAGCATCCGCGCCGCGCTGAACTCGGGCGCGAGCGCGGTGATCGACGCGCGCATCATCGCGAGCCACGCCGGCGGCAGCCCGTCGTCGTCGCGCTCGTAGAAGGCGGGCAGCACCTCGTCCTCGAGCAGCCGGTAGAGCTCGGCCGCGTCGCGCTCGTCCTGCGCCTCGTGGTCGTCGTCGATGTCGCCGCTGATCGCCCAGCCGCGGTCGGGGTCGAAGCCCTCGGCCCACCACCCGTCGAGCACGCTGAGCTGCAGGCCGCCGTTGACCGCCGACTTCATCCCGCTGGTGCCGCTGGCCTCCAGCGGCGGGCGGGGAAGGTTCAGCCAGACGTCGCAGCCCTGGACCAGCTGCGCGGCGAGGCCCATGTCGTAGTCGTCGAGGAACACGACGCGCGCGCCGAGGTCCCCCGTGGAGCGACTGGCGAAGAGCTGCTCGGCGAGCTGCTTGCCGTCCTCGTCCTTGGGGTGCGCCTTGCCGGCGAGCACGACCTGCACGGGCCGCCTGCCACCGATCAGGCCCAGACCGCGCGCGGCGTCCGCGACGAGCAGGTCGAGGCGCTTGTACGTCGCCAGCCGCCGGGCGAACCCGATCGTCAGGGCCTGGGGGTCGAAGACGCGCGCCGCCGCCTCGACGTACACGGACTCCACGCCCCGGCCGAGCCGGTCGGCGATGCTGTGGCGGCGCACGTGCTCGACGAGCGTCGCGCGCTGACGCTGGCGCACGTCCCACAGCTCGCTGGCGGGGACGTCGGCGATCCGCGCCCACACCGCGGGGTCGGCCGAGCGCCGCGTCCAGTCCTCGCCGAGGTGGCGGTCGAGCAGCTCGCGCATCGCCGGCCCGACCCAGGTCGGGAGATGCACGCCGTTCGTCACGTGCGTGATCGGCACCCCGTCGACCGCCCGGCGGGGCCACAGCGCCCGCCACATCGCGCGTGCGACGGAGCCATGGCGGCGGCTCACGGCGTTGGCCGTGCGGCTCGTGCGCAGCGCGAGCTGGGTGACCCCGAAGTCCTCCTCGAGGTCGAGCGGGTCGGTCCGCCCGAGGCGCAGCAGCTCCTCGTCCTCCAGGCCGATCTCGCGTGCAAAGGCGCCGAGCGCGCCGATCGCGCGGGCGGCCGGGTAGGTGTCGTTCCCAGCCGGCACCGGCGTGTGGGTCGTGAAGACGACCCGCCTGCGGGCCCCCTCGAGCGCATGGTCGACCTGGATGCCGCTGCCGATCTCCTCCTTGGCGAGCTCGAGCGCGGCGAGCGCGCCGTGACCCTCGTTGAGGTGCACGAGCCCGGGCTCGATCGCGAGCGCGGCGAGCGCCCGGACCGAGCCGGCGCCGAGCAGCGCGTACTGCGCAAGGCGGACCTGCGGGTCGCCGACGTAGAGCCGCCCGCTGGTCCAGCGCGCAACCTGCGTGTTCTCGGGGCGGCCGGCGTCGAGCAGGTACAGCGGGACGCGCCCGACGTCGACGCGCCAGATCTGCGCGACGATCTCGTCCTGGCTGACCGGCACGCTGATCGTCAGCGGCAGCCCGTCGTCGCCGGTCACGAGGACGGCCGGAAGGCGCTCGGGGTCGGTCGGCACCCAGTACTCGTGCTGGCGCCCGACGGCGTCGATCCGCTGGCGGAAGTAGCCCTCGTGGTACATCAGGCCCACGCCGACGAGCGGGAACGCCTCGTCGGAGGCCTGCTTGAGGACGTCGCCGGCGAGCACCCCCAGGCCGCCGGAGTAGATCGGCAGCGAGCGGTGCACGCCGAACTCGGCGCACACGAAGGCGACCGGGCGCTCTGGGGAGAGCTCGCCGGCCGGCGCAGCGGGGCGGTCGCGGTCCTGCCGGATCGCGGCCGCGAGCGCCGCAGCGCGCTCGATCAGCGCATCGTCCCCGGCGGCGCGCTCGAGCATGGCGCGCGAGGCCTCCTGCAGCAGGCGCACGGGATTGTGCCCGCACAGCTCCCAGCGATGCGGCTCGATCTCGGCGAACAGCTCGTCGCCGCCGGGCAGCCACGACCAGCGGTAGTCGTAGGCCACGCGGGCCAGCGGCTCGAGCGCCGGCGGGATGCGCGCGGCGAGTTCGGCGGCGGCGCGGGCGACGTCCTGCTCTCCGGGGGTCACGGGAGGCGATGATGCCATCTCGCGCAAGTCGAGTCCCGGTGCCGTGCCGGCTGACGGGCCGCCGGCGATCGCTCGGGTCCCTTCGGTAGCCTCGCGCCATCGCCGACCACGCCCCCGCATCCCAGGAGTCCCTGACCGAGCCGGGCGCCGTGCGCATACGCCGCGCGCTGCTGTCCGTCTCCGACAAGACCGGGGTCGTCGACTTCGCGCGCGGCCTGGCGGAGCTGGGCGTCGAGCTCGTCTCGACAGGCGGCACCGCCGGCGCGCTGCGCGACGCGGGCCTCGCGGTCCGCGCGATCGACGACCTCACGGGCTTCCCGGAGATCATGGACGGGCGCGTCAAGACGCTCAACCCGCGCCTCTACGCCGGCCTGCTCGCGCTGCGCGACAACCCCGAGCACCTCGCCCAGGCCGCCGAGCACGACATCGAGTTCGTCGACCTCGTCTGCGTGAACCTCTACCCGTTCGAGCGCACCGTCGCGCGCGCCGGCGTGCCGGAGGCCGAGGCGATCGAGAACATCGACATCGGCGGCCCGACGATGATCCGCGCGGCTGCGAAGAACTTCGCGTTCGCCGCGGTCGTCACGAGCCCGGAGTCCTACGACGCGATCCTCGACGAGCTCGGCACGGCGGGCGGGACCCTGTCCCTGCCCACGCGCGAGTCGCTCGCGGCGGAGGCGTTCTCCTACACCGCGCGCTACGACACCGCGATCGCCCGCTGGTTCGCCGAGCGCCGCGACGACTTTCCCGACCTCTTCGTCCGGGCCTACGAGAAGGCGATGGACCTGCCCTATGGCGAGAACCCGCACCAGCGCGCGGCGTTCTACACGCAGGTCGGCGCGCGGCGCGGCGTGCTCAGCCGCGTGCGCCAGCTGCACGGCAAGCAGCTCTCGTTCAACAACATCCTCGACCTCGACGGCGCGCGCGCGGTCAGCACGGAACTGGGCGACGAACGCGCCTCATGCGTGATCGTCAAGCACAACAACCCGTGCGGCGTCGCGCTCTCGGACGACCTGCTCGGCGCGTACCGCGCCGCGTTCGCGGGCGACCCGGTCAGCGCCTACGGCGGGATCATCGTGCTGAACCGGCGCGTCGACCGCACGACGGCGGAGGCGCTCTCCCAGCAGTTCATCGAGGTCCTGTTCGCGCCCGGCTACGACCAGGAGGCCTTCGAGATCCTCACGCGCAAGCCGAACATCCGCGTGCTCGAGGACGAGGAGCGCCGGCGCGAGTCCAGCCGCGAGCCCGACGTGCGCCAGGTCGACGGTGGGCTGCTCGTGCAGGACCGCGATGCGGTGCTCAGCGCGGAGGACCAGATGGAGGTCGCCACGAAGCGTGAGCCGACCCCGCAGGAGTGGCGCGACCTGCTGTTCGCCTGGCGCGTGTGCCGCTACGTGAAGTCGAACGCGATCGTCGTCGCCCGCGGCGAGGCCACCCTCGGCATCGGCGCCGGCCAGATGAGCCGCGTCGACTCGGTGGGGCTCGCGCTCGGCCGCGAGTGGATCACCGACCGCAGCGGCCTCGTCCTCGCCTCGGACGCGTTCTTCCCCTTCGCCGACGGCCCCGAGGCCGCGATGGACGGGGGCGTCCGGGCGCTGATCCAGCCCGGCGGCTCGATCCGCGACGCCGACGTCATCGCCGCGGTGGATGCGCGCGACGCGGCGATGGTGTTCACCCGCCGCCGCCACTTCCGCCACTAGCGTGGGTCGCGGATCTCGGGGCGATTGACGCCATCCGCCTGGCGAGGGCAGTGGCTCTGCCACAGCACCTCGCCGGCGTTTGGCGTCACTCATCCCCGATATCTCGCTCCAGGGGCGTTGGTGGTGGGATGCTCTGGCTGTGATCGAGCGCTTTGGGTCGGGGGCTCCTTGGGAGTCTGTTGCCGGGTATTCGCGTGTGGTGGTGGTGGGTGACCGGGTGTTGGTCGCCGGCACGACGGCGACGCTTCCGGATGGGGAGGTCGCCGGGATCGGTGATGCCGGTGCGCAGGCGCGGCAGGCGATCGTGAACATCGAGGCGGCGCTGATGCGCGTGGGGGCGACGCTGGCGGATGTCGTGCGCACGCGGATGTACGTGACCGACATCTCGCGCTGGGAGGAGGTCGCACGCGCCCATGGCCAGGCGTTCGGGGCGGCGCCGCCCGTGACGAGCATGGTGCAGGTGGCGGCGCTGATCGACCCGCGGATGCTCGTGGAGATCGAGGCCGAGGCGATCCGCGCCTGAGCAGGGGTTCTGCGCCCGCCCCGCGCTCCGTCCGGCGCGCGGGGCAGGATGCCGCGTCCGTGCCGCCGCCGTCCCGCCAGCCCGCCGCTCCCACGCTGCGGGGGTGGCAGACCCGGGCGCTCGTGGCGATGCGCACGTGGGCGGACTCCGCCGCAGGTCCGTTCCTGATCGCCGCGGCCCCGGGTGCGGGCAAGACGCGCCCGGCCCTCGAGTTCGCGCGCGAGCAGCTCGCCGCCGGCCGCGTGCGGCGCGTCGCGGTGATCTGCCCGACGGGTCCGCTGACGCGTCAGTGGGCGCAGGCCGCCGCGCGGCTGGGCATCCACCTCCAGCCCGATGCCGACGACCCCCGGCCGCCGGGGGACTTCCACGGCATCGCAGTGACCTACGCACGCGTCTCCCAGGCCGGCCTGCGCTGGGCCCCGCGCGTGGGCGCCGACACGCTCGTGATCGCCGACGAGGCCCACCACCTCGGTGACGAGCTCGCCTGGGGCGACGGGTTCCTGGCGGCCTTCGGGGCCGTGCGCGACCGCTGGCTGCTGCTGTCCGGGACGCCGTTCCGCTCCGACCAGGCCGCGATCCCGGGCGTGCGCTACGAGGACGGCGTCGCCGTGCCGGACGTCTCGTTCACGTACGCCGACGCCGTGCGCGACGGCATCTGCCGCCCGATCACCTTCATCCCCTACGACGGGATGCTGCAGTGGCGCAGCGGCGAGGACGTCGTCGAGGCGTCGTTCAGCGACGCGCTGACCGGCCGCGATGCCGGCCGGCGCTACCGCACGGCGATCTCGGTCGAGCTGCCCGACGGCCTGCCGCGGATCCTGGCCGAGGCCCACACGCGGCTGGAGGGCCTGCGTGCAGGCGGCCACCCCGACGCCGGGGCGCTGGCGATCACCGCCGACGGCGAGCACGCGCGCGCCGTCGCGAAGGTCCTGCGTGAGGTCACCGGCAGGGCGCCGGTCGTCGTGCTGCACACCGACGGCCGCGCCGCCGAGAAGCTCGCCGCGTTCACGACCTCGCGCGAGCGCTGGCTCGTCGCGGTGAACATGGTCAGCGAGGGGGTCGACATCCCGCGGCTGCGCGTCGGCGTCTACGCGACGGCGGCCAAGACGCCGCTGATCTTCCGGCAGATCGCCGGGCGCTTCGTGCGCACGATCCCGGGCCAGCCGATCGAGCCCAGCTGGGTCTACCTTCCCGCCGACCCGCTGCTGCGCGCGCACGCCGCCGACGTGCAGTCCGAGCTGCGCCATGTCCTGCGCCCGCCGGGCGAAGAGGATCCGGCGGCGTTCGACGAGCTCGAGGTGCGCCGCGCCGGCGAGCCCGGCGAGGTCCACGACTTCGTCCCGGTGTCCGCCGACGTGGCGCCGCAGATGGCGCTGTTCGGTCCCGCGCCCGGGGAGGCGCCGGTCGTGCGCGCGCCGGCCGCGTTCCCCTCGGCGGTCGCGCCGGAGCCGGATCTGGACCGGCTGCCGGCGTTCGAGCGCCGCGCGATCCTGCGCGACAAGCGCCACCGGCTGGTCGCCGAGCTGGCGCGCCGCGACCGCCAGAGCCACGCCGAGGTCAACGGCTGGCTCAACCGCGAGACGGGCGTCACGAAGGTCGGCGACGCGACGCTCTCGCAGCTCGAGCGCTCGGTCGAGCTGCTCCTGCGAGCGTTGACGCGCCGCTGAGCTGGCGTCGCGCGGGCCGTCAGCCCGTCGTCGCCGTGATCATCCCGGCGGCGACGGTGTCGTTCGTCGCGTCGTCGATCAGCACGAAGGCTCCCGCGGCGCGGCTCTCCGCGTAGGGGTCGGCGACGAGCGGCTCGGCGACGCGCAGGCGCACGCGGCCGAGGTCGTTCAGCGCGAGCCCGTCGGGGGCCGGGGCGCCGAGCAGCGTCTGCAGGTGCAGGCGCTCGGTGACGTCCTCGACGATCGCGCGCGTGGTGCGCGTGCCGTGCTTGAGCAGCAGCCGGGCGCCGGGACGCAGGTGGCGCTCGCTCATCCAGCAGAGGGTGGCCTCGAGCTCGCGCGTCAGGGCGGGCGCGGCGCCGGTGCGGCACAGGACGTCGCCGCGCGAGATGTCGAGCTCGCGGTCGAGCACGATCGACACCGAGCGCGGCGCGGAGGCGTGCGCGAGCTCGCCGTCGAGCGTCTCGACGGCCGCGACGACCGCCTCCTCGCCGGAGGGCAGTGCGACGACGGCGTCGCCCGGGCGCACGGTGCCGCGCGCCACGCGGCCCGCGTAGCGCCGGCCGCCGCCGGCCCCGCCCAGCGGGCGGATGACGAGCTGCACGGGGAAGCGCAGCGGGCCGTCGGGGTCGTCGGACTCGGGCGGGAGCTCCTCGAGGCGCGTGACGAGCGGCGGGCCGTCGTACCACGGGGTGCGCGCCGAGGGCTCGACGACGTTGTCGCCCTCGAGCGCGCTGACGGGCACGCAGGCGACGTCCTCGACCCCGAGCGTCTCGGCCAGCGCGCGGATGTCACCGGCGATCTCGGCGAAGCGCGCGCCGTCCCAGTCGACGAGGTCCATCTTGTTGACCGCGACGAGCACGTGCGGGACGCGCAGCAGCGCGGTGATCGCCAGGTGGCGCCGGGTCTGGGCGACGACGCCGTGACGCGCGTCGACGAGCAGCACGGCCGCGTCCGCGGTCGAGGCGCCGGTGACCATGTTGCGGGTGTACTGCTCGTGGCCCGGGCAGTCGGCGAGGATGAAGCGCCGCCGCGGCGTCTCGAAGGAGCGGTAGGCGACGTCGATCGTGATGCCCTGCTCGCGCTCGGCGCGCAGGCCATCGGTCAGCAGCGCCAGGTCGAGCACGGTGCCGCGGCGCTCGGAGACGTCGCGCACGTGGTCGAGCTGGTCGTCGGCGATCTGGCGCGTGTCGTGCAGCAGCCGGCCGAGCAGCGTGCTCTTGCCGTCGTCGACCGAGCCGCACGTCGCCACGCGCAGCAGGCCGTGGACGAGCGTCGCGACCGGCGGGGCCGGACTAGAAGTAGCCATCGCGCTTGCGGTCCTCCATCGCCGCCTCGCTCGCGCGGTCGTCCGCGCGCGTCTCGCCGCGCTCTGTGAGGCGCGTGGAGGCGATCTCGCTGACGACCTGCTCGAGCGTGGCCGCCTCGCTGCGGACCGCGCCGGTGCAGGTCATGTCGCCGACCGTCCGGTAGCGCACGCTCGTGACGAAGGGGTCCTCGCCGGGGAGGCGCTCGATGACCGGGTCGTCCGCGTAGAGCATTCCGTCGCGCTCGAAGACCGAGCGCTCGTGCGCGAAGTAGATCGACGGCAGCTCCAGGCCCTCGCGCTCGACGTAGCGCCAGACGTCGAGCTCGGTCCAGTTGGAGATCGGGAACACGCGCAGGTTCTCGCCGGGCCGCACGCGCGCGTTGTAGATGTCCCAGATCTCCGGGCGCTGGGCGCGGGGGTCCCAGCCGCCGAAGGCGTCGCGCAGGCTGAAGATCCGCTCCTTGGCCCGCGCGCGCTCCTCGTCACGGCGCGCGCCGCCGATGCACGCGTCGAAGCGCTGTTCGGCGATCGCGTCGAGCAGCGTGACGGTCTGCAGCTGGTTGCGCGAGGAGCCCGGGCCGCTGACGTCGGCGATGCGGCCCGCGTCGATCGACGCCTGGACGGAGGCGACGATCAGCCGCTCGCCCAGCTCGGCGACGCGGCGGTCGCGGAACGCGACGACCTCGGGGAAGTTGTGGCCCGTGTCGACGTGCATGACCGGGAACGGGAACGCCCCGGGCCGGAAGGCCTTCTCGGCGAGGCGCAGCAGCACGATCGAGTCCTTGCCGCCGGAGAAGAGCAGCACCGTGCGCTCGCGCTCGGCCGCGAGCTCGCGCAGGATGTGGATGCCCTCGGCCTCGAGCGCGTCGAGGTCGCTGATGGCCGGGCCGGTGGCCGGGTCGATCGGTGCCAGGGTCATCACGCCTCAGCCGTGGAGCCCGCACTCGGTCTTGTCGTCGCCGGCCCAGCGGCCCTCGCGGCCGGCCCCGGGCTGCGTGCACGGGACGCAGCCGATCGACGCGTACCCGCGGTCGTGCAGCGGGTTGTACGGCAGGTCGCGCTCATTGATGCGCCGCCAGACGTCCTTCTCGGTCCAGTCGGCGAGCGGGTTGACCTTCCAGAGCCCGTGGCGCTCGTCCCATTCGACCTTGCGCGCGTCGGCGCGCGTCGGTGACTGCTCGCGGCGGATGCCCGTGATCCAGGCGTCCAGCCCGGCGAGCTTGTCGCGCAGCGGCGCGACCTTGCGGATGCCGCAGCAGGCGGCGGGGTCGCGCTCCCAGAGCCGGTCGCCGTGCGCCGCGGCCTGCTCCACGAGCGTCGGGCCCGCGGCGCGCTCGATCGCCGTGCCGTAGCGGGTCTCGGTCTGCTTCCAGAGCGCGTAGGTCTCGGGGAAGAGGACGCCGGTGTCGAGAGCGAAGACGCGGGCGTCGGCGCGCGTGCTGAACACCAGGTCGAGCAGCACGCTCTCCTCCTGTTGGAAGGAGCAGGCGAGCGCGATCTGCGGATGGAAGCGCTCGAGCGCCCAGGCGATCACCTCGCCGGCGCTCGCGGACTCGAGGTCGGGCGGTGACGCGGGGTCCAGCTCGACGCTGATGCTGGGCGGACTCACCATGTCAAAACTATCAAAACCCTATCTGGGATCGGGATATTGACCGGGCGGGCGCGTCGGCACGCGCGCGCGAAGTGCCGCCGGCAGGACTCGAACCTGCGCGCTTCGGGTTAAAAGCCCGCTGCTCTACCAGCTGAGCTACGGCGGCCCGTGGCCACTGTATCCCGCGGCCTGGGCGTCAGACCGCAGGCGGCGGCGGGTACGTCGCCCGCTCGACCACCTCGAGCTCGCGCACGGTGAGCCGGTCGATCTCGAGGTGCTCGATCCGCACGTGCTTGGCGACGGCGCGGCCGATCGCCAGACGGCCGATCGCGAGCGCCCCGATCGCCGTCGCCCCGACGGCCAGCGCCCCGACGGCGACGGCGCCCGCCGAGCCCAGGGCGGCGCCGCCGACGCCCGCCGCCGCGCCGAGGCGCGTGCTGGTCAGCTGTCGTGAGGAGCGTCGCGCGATGGGCATGCCGCGATCATGCCCGCCTCGCCGGGGCCCCGCAACTAGAATCGGGAGCTCCCCGCCCCCATGGTGTAGCGGTTAGCACGCCAGCCTTTCACGCTGGTAGCGGGGGTTCGATTCCCCCTGGGGGTACTACCGGCGCCTGGACGCGCCGCGCTGAGTGCCAGACTCCGGCGCATGAGTCTTCGGTCCAGCGCCGCCGCGGCGTGCATCGCCGTGCTGTCGCTCCTGCTCGTCGCCGGAGCGGGTCCGGCCGCCGCCGCCACGCGGGCGAAGTGCCCGCGCGGCACGCTGCCGGTGCTCAAGGGCAGCGGCGCGAAGGCGAAGGTCGTCCGAAGGGGCCGCAGACTCAGCTGCAAGCGGCCCGCGAAGCTCGAGCGGTCGGCGTTCACCCGGCCGGCCGCCTCCCCGGCCTCGCAGCTGACGGCGACCGCCGATCAGCTGACGCAGGCGCTCGCGGTCAACCCCGCCGCCTTCAGCGGGATCAGCCGCCGGGTCGGCGCCCCGCGCGCCCGCGCGCTCACCCGCCTGGCGCTCAGCTCCTGGCGCACGCAGTCGGCGCGCGCGGGTACCGCCTCCGCGCGCGCCCGCGCCGCCGCCGATGACGGCATCCACCTCAGCCAGACCTTCGACGGCGGCAAGGGCGTGACCGGCTCGGTCAAGCTCGACGCGGGCTCGGTCACCGACGGCGGCAAGCTCGGGCTGCAGGCGACCGGCAGCCTCGAGGTCGGGGTCACCGCCGAGGGCCTGAAGGACCTCGCGCCGGGAACGCTGCCGCCCGGCACCTCGGGCAAGGTCAAGCTCGAGCTCGCATTCAACGACGCCCCGGCGGCATGCCCGAACGCGGCCGGGAAGGTCGCGGGCAAGCTCTCCGGGTCGGTCAAGGCGACGATCACGATCACCGGGCCGAGCGGCACCGAGACGCAGTTCGCCTCCGCGGCGCTGGACGTGAGCTACGAGCTGACCGTCGGCGAGGACGCGCGCTGGCACACGATCGACAAGGTCGACGCGCAGTCGGCGTTCGCCTTCGGGGGCTCCAAGAAGGGCACGGAGACGTGGCGCGCGCGGCGCCTGGGCAGCGGCTTCGAGCACGACGGCGTGCTCAGCCCGGGCGCGGACTTCTCGAAGGCGATCACGCAGCAGGCGACGCACTTCGACACGAGCGCCGGCGGGATCTTCGGCCCCCACACCTCGGTGAAGTGGTCGACCGGCCCGACGGCCTGGGACATCCAGTCGATCAGCAACCTCAAGGGCATGATCGTCACCTCGATCGCGACCGACTACCTGACGATCGCCGCGCTCGAGTACATCCGCGGGATCGCCGCGCCGCGGCTCGAGAAGCACTGGTACGACGAGGAGGCGTGTCTGAAGCTCGTCGGCCAGCCGGCGGTGGCGAAGCTCAAGGCAGCGCAGACGACGAAGGTCACGACGAAGAACGCGAAGGCGGCCGACGGGACGCCGGTGAAGACGAATCTCACCGCCTCGGGCGTGGCCTCGTTCACGCCGGGCTCGATGACGATGCCCGCGGGCGGCTCGTTCGACTTCACGCTGACCGCGCCCAACGAGACGCCGACGCATGCGAGCTGGAAGGTCGTCGCGCTGAGCCGCGCCGGCAAGAAGACCGTCGACGGGACGCTCGGCGACCAGCCGGGCTACGACATCGCGCTCGACGACCACGAGACGGGCACGTTCGCGACGCACACCGCCGCCGGGCGCCTCGCCTCGACGCTGCACCTCGATCCCGTCGCGGGGAGCGACCCGGCGGCGTGGACCGCGTCGGCCCCGCTGACCTGGAGCGAGCTGACCGGTCAGGCGTCGCCGGACCTGCCCGAGTGCAGCCTGATCGCCCCGATCAGCAGTGGCGCCTGGACCGTGGACGCCAAGCAGACGGGGCCGGACGAGATCACGGTGACGCTCGACTTCAGGTCCAACCCGCGCGTTACGTGGACGCTGGAGTGCACGAACCCCGACCCGCCGTACATCGTCGACTCCCCCGGGCTCCTGGGAGTCAACGTCGTCGCACTGAAGCCCGTCACATTCACCGTGCCGGTCACCGGCGGGACGGTCCCGATCTCCGGCGAGGTCGTCGACAGCACGCAGGGCCTGCGCTCCAGCGGGACGATCACGGTCACGCCCGCCGGTTAGCCATACTTCCGGGCCATGGTCAAGCACGTGGCAGAGGCGACCGTCACCACCGCCGCCGCGCCGGACGCCGTCTGGGCGATCCTCGCGGACGCGCGCAGCTGGGACACGTGGGGTCCGTGGACTTCGGCGGAGCTCGAGCGCGAGGGCGCGCCGGAGCCGGACGGGGTCGGCGCGATCCGGGTCTTCACGAAGAAGCCGATCGTCTCGCGCGAGGAGGTCGTCGTCTTCGAGCCACCGGCGCGGCTGGAGTACAAGCTCCTGTCCGGGCTGCCGGTCCGCGACTATCACTCCGTCGTGAGGGTCACGCCGAGCGGGACCGGCAGCGAGATCCACTGGCGCTCGGAGTTCGACTCCAAGGTTCCCGGGATGGGCGCGTTCCTGGGGCGCGTGATCCCGTCGGTCGCGCAGCGCCTCGCGGACGAGGCGGACCGCCGGGCCGCCGCCTGAGCGGCGGGCCCGGCGCCCTGCCACAGCGCTACTGCAGGCTCATCACCGGCTCGCCGTTGGCGGTGAGGCCGTTGCCCGTGCGGGTGCACGTGCCGCCGCGCGGCGTGCCCCCGTTGTAGGCCTGGCGCACGCAGTTGCGCAGCGCGAGCTCGCCCCAGTAGTTGGGATGCAGCGACTCCTGGATGTAGTAGTCGGAGCCGATCGTCGACACGGTGCGGATCTGGTTGACCCACTCGGTGTTGTCGACCGCCCCGGCGCTCTGCCACGTCGAGATCCCCTTCTCCTCCAGCAGGCCGACCGTGTTCTCGCACAGCCGGCGCCCGTTGAACGCGCTCTGGAGCTCCAGGACCTGCACGTTCGCCAGGCCGGCCTGGGCGGCGCCGTTCTTCACGGCGTTGTTGATCGTCGGCAGCGCCGTGCTGTTGGCCCAGTTCGCGTCGCCGTTCCAGAAGCCGCAGCCTCCGGTGCTCTGGCGCGTGTAGCCCGACTCGCCGTAGCGGAAGCCGGAGCTCGTCGGGAGCGGCGACTCGTAGTCCTGTACGACGATCGAGTACTGCGTCGTCGCGTAGCCGGCGTTCGTCATCGCCTGCTTGACGTTGAGGATCGCGTTCCTGATGTTCGTCGTCTGCGCGGCGACGTTCGCGGAGGTGAAGTTCGCGGTCACCGACGAGTCGTCGTTGCAGTAGTTCTTCCACCACGACGGCGAGGTGAGCCAGTCCGTGAGACACGACTGGATGATCGAGGCGAAATTGAAGTTGTTGCCGCCGATCGAGACGTCGACCATCTTCACGTTGTGCGTCGCCGCGTAGTTCTGCAGCATCAGCGCCTGGCCCTGGCCTGCGGACCCGTTGTAGAAGTCCAGGCCCGGCTTGAAGTTGCCCGACGAGTCGGTGAACGTCGAGGTCTGAGCGCCGGAGCACGCGAGGTTGACGGTGTTCAGGCCGCCGCCGATGTACACCTCCGCCGCCTTGGAGCGATGACAGCGGTTGATCTGCTCGGCCGTGTTCGAGGCATTGTCGTCGTACGCGGTCGAGCCGAGCGCGTCGATCTTCGACGAGCTCTGGTTCGTGTTGCCGGCCCAGCGGCCGGCTTCACCCGAGATGTACGAGTCGCCGACGCTGACGACCGAGCCGGCGCCGGCGCCGGGTCCGTCGGCCAGCGCGGGCGCCGCACCGACGCCTGCTGCGGATGCTGAGAGGGCGACAAGGATCGTCGCCAAACCGGCGTGCCGCGAGATGCGGCGCGCCGCTGCGTAATGGGGCACGTCTCCTCCTGAAGAACCCTGTTGACGGCTCGGGCCGTCTGGACCGCGAGCGACTCTAACCCGGCGCCCTGCCGCTATGGAAAAACCTTCGCGGCCCGCTCGGGCAACCTGCAACACGACGCCTCGCCGCGCGGTTAGAGTCGCGTCCCATGGCCCGTCTCGTCGTCCTCGCAGCCGTTCTCGCCACGCTCGTGGTTCCCGCCTCGGCGTCGGCCGCTGCCTCCTTCGCCGGCACGCCGGGCATGTCCCCGGCGCAGAGCACGAACATCTCACCCACGACGACGTCGCTGGGGTTCCGCGTGAGCATTCCGTGCCTGGGGCAACTGATGCAGGTCGTCGTCGCCAACCAGAGCACCACCGGCGCCGACGGGCTGCTGATCCCAGGCGCGCAGGTCGACGCCTTCACGCTCACCGAGACGACACCGGGCGTCTACGAGGGAACGACATCGGCGACCTGGCTCCAGACGCCGGGGTCGTACTTCTGGCAGGGCGTGGCCCCGAACGCGAAGTGCGATGGCACCTCGGGCGGCGACGGCGGGCCGGCGCTCGTCTATGCGACCCAGGTGGTCGGCGTGGTCGTCGGCGCCCCCACGACCGGTTCCGGCACAGACTCCACGCCCGTCGACGTGCAGGACAATTCGGAGATCCTGACGCTCGCGCAGGCGAAGTCGTCGCTGACCTCCGTCATCCGCAAGGGCACGCGGCGCACCGGCCGCCGGGTCTTCGGGCGCTGCACGCGGCGTGGCAGCGGCAGCATCCTCGTCGTCTTCTGCACGACCCGCTGGACCGACGGCAAGCAGTGGACCTACAACGGGACGATCCGCCAGGCGCTGAACGACGACGGCACGATCTCGGGCCGTTTCGACGGGCGCCGCGCGTCGCTGGCCTGCATCATGCAGACCGCCCGCAAGATCGACGAGCGGCGCTGCTTCAAGAAGTTCCACTTCACCGCCGAGGTCTGAGCCCGGCGCGGGCGCTCAGACCGAGTGCAGCATCCCGCCGTCGACCACGACGGTGGTCCCGGTGATGTAGCTCGCCTGGGCCGAGCACAGGAACGTCGCCGCGGCGGCGAACTCGTCGACGCTGCCCAGACGCCTGGCCGGGATCGAGCCCTGCGCCATCTCGTCGGCGGCCTCGCGCGAGCCGTAGAGGTCGTAGAGGCGGTCGGTGGCGATGCGCCCCGGCAGCACGCTGTTGAGCGTCACGCCGTCGGGCGCGACCTGCGTGGCGAGCGTCTTGAACGCCGCGAGCGTCGCCGCGCGGTTCGTGTTGCTGAGCATCAGCGCGGGCGCCGGCTCACGGATCGTGGTCGACCCGACGTTCACGATCCGGCCCCAGTGGCGCGAGCGCATCCCGGGCAGCGCGGCGCGGACGAAGGCGAGCGGGGAGAGGACGAGATCCTCGTAGGCGCGGCGCCACTGCTCGTCGGTGAAGCCGAGCGCGTTCGGCCCGGCGGGCGGGCCGCCGGTGTTCGTCACGAGGATCGCGAGCGGCCCGAGCTGCTCCTCGATCTCGGCGACCAGCACCGGGATGTGGTCGAGGTCGGCGCTGTCGTGGACGAAGCCGTGCGCGCCGATCTCGGTTGCGGCGGCGTCGATGCGGCCGCGGTCGCGGGAGGAGATCGCGACGCTCGCGCCCTCGGCGGCGAGGTGCGCGGCGATGCCCTTGCCGAGGCCCTTCGAGGCGCCGGTGACGAGCGCGACCCGCCCGCTAAGCCCGAGGTCCATCAGATCGCCTCCGCGTTCGTCGTGGGTCGGCGGCGCTCGGCGACGCCGCCGCACCACAGCGCGAAGACGATCACGGCGAGCGCCGCGCCCAGCCAGTGGATGCCGATCACGGTCGCGATTGCGCTCGGGATCCCCGCGAGCGCCGCGCCGGCGAGCGTCAGCAGCATCGGCAGCCGCAGGACGGCGGCCGTGACCGCCGCACAGAGCATCCACGCGCCCGGACCCGCGATGAACCCGTAGTCCTTGAAGAAGCTGTGCGAGAGCGTCAGCGCCAGGACGATCGCCAGCGCGGCGACGGCAAGCGCCTGAACGATCGCCGCGCGCAGGGCGACGTGCGTGTCGATGTGCATGGGGGGATTGTGCCTACCATCCGCCGGCGGGGCGGTTAGCTCAGCTGGTCAGAGCGCCTGCCTTACAAGCAGGAGGTCCCCGGTTCGAGCCCGGGACCGCCCATCCGTCATCTGCAGGGATTTTCCAATCGGCCTCCTGCGGGCCCGGCTCAGAAAGGTACGAAACGGGTACGTGCTCGGCGCGAGCACGCATGATCTGCTCCTCTGCGGGCAGGCGTTCGCCGGCATCGAACTCGTCGAAAACGTGCGCGTAGGTGGCGAGCGTCATCGTCGGCGCGTGGCCGGCCTGGCGCGCGATGTCGACGATGCTGCGCCCCTCGTGGATGAGCAGTGAAACGAAGCTGTGGCGCAGGTCGTAGGGGCGCGGCTGGGTGACGCCGGCTGTCTCGGCGGCGGGGGCATAGATGCGCCGCCGCCAGTTCTGCCAGGCGGTCCGCGTCCAGGGTTCGCCGTCGTAGCCGGGGAAGACGAGGTCGCTGTTTCCTGCGTGCGGGGATGCCGCCCTCCAGCGCTCGAGGTCCTCGCGCAGCGGCGCGTGCAGACGCACGGTGCGCGAGCGCTTCGTCTTCGTCTCGGCCACGTGGCCGAGCGCGACCGCGGCCTCGACGAGAAGCGTGCGCTCGCGGATGTGCTCCCACGTCAGGGCGAGCGCCTCGCCGGGTCGCAGGCCGGCGTAGGCGAGCACCGAGACCAGCGTTGCGTCACCGAGCCGCCCGTCAGCCAGGATCACTGCACGGATCGCCTCGACCACGGTCGGCGGCAGCGGAGTGACGGAGCGGCGCCGGCCGGCCTGAGGCTTGCGCACGCCGGTCGCCGGGTTGGACGGAATCCGGCCCCACTCGACCGCGCGAGCCAGGATCCCGTGCAGCAGCGTCAGCGCCTTGGCGATCGAGACCCGGCCGACGCCGTCGGCCTCCAGATCCAGACGGAACCGGCGCACGGCCTCGGGAGTGATGTCGCGCAGCTGCGCGGAGCCCAGGCGCGGCAGGACGTGCGTGTCCAGCAGCCACGCGTACAGCTCGAGGGTCTTCGGCGCGAGGTTGGGGTCGGCGTGCAGCTGCCACCATTCGCGTGCGAACGCGGCCAGCGTCTCCTTGCCGGCGTCCAGGCGTCCGAGCTCGCGCGTGCGCTTCATGCGCCGGACTTCGGCGTCGAATGCCTCCGCGTCGCGCTTGCGCCCGAGGACCTTGGAGCGGTTGCGGCCCTGCTCGTCGCGCCAGCGCACGCGCCAGACGACGTCGCCGGCCTTGCGCTCAACGCGTTCCACGCTCACGAGGAGCCTCGCGGAACGCTCTCACGAAGCAGCGCCCGGAAGTGGCCGGTCGCGGGCATCAAAGGGGGACCGGCGTCGTTGGCCGGAGTGCTTG
>Ga0208851_1000166_pt1 | contig 28934 bp, 30 predicted proteins | sample NGESurshal092012_FD_184481 | JGI IMG/M metagenome (GOLD analysis project Ga0208851, IMG submission 184481) | Arctic peat soil microbial communities from Barrow, Alaska - NGEE Surface sample 415-2 shallow-092012 (SPAdes) | ecosystem: Environmental > Terrestrial > Soil > Wetlands > Peat ... | reverse complement strand
CGGGGGACTCGGGTCATGCTGCGGCTCCCGTTGACCGTCGCGGTGGTGCAGCTGCTGCTCGTGCGGGCGGGCGGCGAGGTGCTCGGGCTGCCCATCACCAAGGTCATGGGCGCGGTCGAGCTGCCGGAGTCGGCGCTGCAGCGCTCTCCGTCCGTCGACCTCCTCACCTATGGGCAGCAGCTGGTCCCGGCGCACGACCTCGCCCGCCTCCTCGAGCTCCCCGCCGTCCCGCTCGCCGGCTCACGCCCCTGGGTGGTGATGGAGTCCGAGTCGGGGACGGTCGCGCTCGGTGTCGAGGCGCTCCTCGGTCAGGAGGAGGCCGTCCTCAAGGCGCTCTCGCGGCCCCTGGACCGGGTCAGCGGGCTCGCCGGCGTCACCATCCTCGGAAACGGCCGGCCGGTCTTCATCCTCGACGTCCCGAGGCTCCTCGGCTGAGGCACTGCTGACCGCGATGCTCGCCCTCGCGCTCCGGCTCGCCCTGGTGGTCACCCCGGTGCTCTCCGAGGCGGATCTGAAGACCGTCGAGGGACTGGCGTGGCGCGCCGGCGTCCCCCGGGGCACGACCGAGTCGCTCTCGACCGACGTGACCGGGGACGGCGCCCCGGACGTCGTCCTGGTCACCCGCACCACGGATCGGCTGGTGCTGTTCGTTGCCGAGGGGCCCGTCTCGCCGGTGGGCAGGTGGTGGCGGGTGGATCTGCACCGGGGGAGGTCCGCGGGCGAGCTGTGTCTCCCGGCCAGCGCCGCGCGCGTCCACGTGGAGGACCACGGTGTCGTCTCGGCCGCCCTGGAGTGCGACCGGGAACGGACCGGGGCCTGTCCGGCGCCGCACGGCAGGGCCATTCGCGTGCAGTGTGGAAGCTGTCCGGCGGTGCACGTCTTCTTCGATGGGAGCGATCTCCGCTCCTGGTCCGGGAGCATTCCGTCCCGGCCGTTTGCGCCATAGGGTAGCCCCGTGCCCGCCGAGCTCACCGAGCCCCAGGCAGACGCGCTCCGGGAGCTGACCAACGTCGCCGCCGGACACGCTGCCCGTGCGCTGTCCACGCTGCTCGGGGGCGAGAAGTTCGGACTCTGGCCGCCCCTGGTGCGGCTGCTCGACCGGCCGCAGCTGACCGCCTTGCTCGGCGGCCGCGGCGCCTCGCTCACCTCCGTCGGCGCCGAGCTCCGGGGCGAGGTGAATGGCGGGCTCGCGCTCATCTTCACCGAACCGCACGTGCAGACCCTCACCTCGCGGCTGCTCGGGGCCGCCGGGGAGCGCTTCCAGACCCCGGAGGTGGCGCTCCGCGACGCGGCGAACCAGGCTTTCTCGGCGGCCCTGGATGCGGTGATGCGCCTCTGCAACGTCCGGGCGCTGCACTCGGTGCCCCTGGTCGGGGACGGGCCCGCGGAGATGATTGCCCGCATCTGCCTCCCCGAGGAGCGGGGGTGGGTGTTCGAGGCCGAGCTGTACGCCTCGCCACTCTCGGGGCGCTTTCTCTTGCTTCCGGACGGCCCGGGCCTCACCACGTTCCTGCGTGGCCTGAAGATGGCCTGACCTCCCCTTGGATCCAGCCCGGCTCAGGAAGCTGCTCGAGGACGTGCGCCGCGGCCGCGCCACGGTGGACGAGGCGACCCGCGCGCTGGTGGACCTGCCCTTCGCCGAGCTGGGCTACGCCACGGTGGACACCCACCGGAGCGTGCGGTTCGGCTTCCCCGAGGTCGTGTACGGCGAGGGGAAGACCCGCGCGCAGCTGCTGGGCATCGTGGAGGTGCTGGTCGGCCGCAAGCAGCCGGTCCTGGTCACCCGGCTCACCGAGGAGAAGGCGCAGCCGCTGCTCGAGCGATGGCCCAAGGCGCGCTACCACCCCGAGGCGCGCATCTTCCACCTCCCACAGGGGAGGCCCCGCGCCGGCCGGGTGGCGGTGACCTGCGCCGGCACGAGCGATCTGCCCGTGGCAGAGGAGGCCGCGCTCACCGCGGAGGCGATGGGGGCCACCGTGTCACGCATCTACGACGTGGGCGTCGCCGGGCTGCACCGGCTCCTCAAGCGCCGGAGCGAGATCCAGGACGCCCACGTGGCCGTCGCGGTGGCGGGCATGGAGGGCGCGCTCGCCTCCGTCGTCGGTGGACTGGTGGGCATCCCGGTGGTGGCGGTGCCGACCAGCGTCGGCTACGGAGCGAACTTCCGGGGACTCTCGGCGCTCCTCACCATGCTCAACTCCTGCGCCTCCAACGTGGCGGTGGTGAACATCGACAACGGCTTCGGCGCGGGCTTCTACGCGGCGCTGGTGTCGCGGACCGGCGCCCGCCGGAGGACCGCCGGATGAGCGGCGCGGCGGTGCTCTACCTCGAGCCGGTGGGCGGCATCGCCGGGGACATGTTCCTCGGGGCGATGCTCGACCTGGGCGTGGACGGCAAGGCGCTCGAGGCAGGCCTCCGCACGCTGGGCCTGGATGGCTGGGGCTTCGAGGTGACCCGGGCGGTCCGTCAGGCCATCTCCGGCGTGCATCTCAACGTCGAGGTGTCCTCCGAGGTGCCGCACCTGCACCGGGGACTCGGCGAGATCCTCGGCCGCATCGACGCGAGCGCGCTTCCCCCCCGGGCCAAGGCCCAGGCACGCGCGGTCTTCGAGGTCATCGGACGGGCGGAGGCGAAGGTCCACGGCGTGCCGCTCGAGTCGGTGCACTTCCACGAGGTGGGCGCCATCGACAGCATCGTGGACGTCTGTGGCGCAGCACTGGCCCTCGAGCTGCTGGGCCAGCCGGACGTCGTGTCCGCGCCGCCGCCGCTCGGCAGCGGCATGGTGGAGACGATGCACGGGCGTTTTCCGGTGCCGGTCCCGGCCACGCTGGAGATTCTCCGGGACCTGCCGGTGCGGTTCGAGGGCCAGGGGGAGCTCACCACCCCCACCGGCGCCGCGCTGCTCCGCGCCCTCAGCCGGCCTGGCCCTCCCCCCGCCCTCCGGCTGCAACGCATCGGGTACGGGCTCGGCCGCCGGGAGCTGGCAGACCGTCCCAACGTGCTTCGCGCCACGCTCGGGACGCGCAGCGACGGGGCGACCGAGGACGTCTGGGAGCTCGCGGTGACGCTCGATGACGCGACGCCGCAGCTGCTCGGCTACCTCGTCGAGCAGCTCCTGGCGCACGGGGCCCTGGACACCTGGGTGGTCCCGGCGACGCTGAAGAAGAGTCGCCCCGGCCACGTGCTGTCCGTCCTGGTCCCCGGAGCCGAGCGGGAGCAGGTGGTCCGCCGGCTCCTCACCGAGTCTCCCACGCTGGGAGTGCGTGCCTGGCCCGTCCACCGCACCGTCCTCGACCGGGCCCACGTGCAGGTGGAGACCCCGCAGGGCCCGGTCCGGGTGAAGGTCGGGAGCCTTGCTGGCGAGACCCTGAACGCCGCGCCCGAGTACGAGGACGTCCGGGCCCGCGCCGAGGCCTCGGGCGTCCCCTTCAAGCAGGTGTGGGCGGAGGCCCTGGCGGCGTACGCTCGGCGCCCCTGAGACGCTCCGGGATGCCGGAGCCTGACGACGGAGGACCAGATGCCGGAGACGCAGTGGGACGACAGGCTGCTCGAGTTCGTGAGGAAGACCGGCGAGGACCTGAAGCGCACCGGGGAGGAGCTGCTCGGCGAGGCGCAGAAGACGATCGACGAGCTCCGTGACCCGGCGCAGCAGGAGCGGCTGAAGGCGCGTGTGGCCGAGCTGCGCACCTGGGCCCTGTCCAAGTTCATCGAGGCGCGGGGCCGTGCCGAGGATGCCCTCGGGGTGGAGCGACCCAGAGCGGCACCCACCCGGTCGGCGAAGACCCGGAAGCCGGCGGCGAGGAAGGCCAAGCGCGCCGGCAAGAGCACATCGCGCAAGGGCCGCTCCGCCGGGAGCAGCCGTCCGAGTTCCCGTCCCTCCCGTAAACGCTGACGCCGGACCGCGCGAAGTCCGGGAGCTGTGACAGAATCGGTGGTTCCGGTGGGTTCCGAGCAAGGCAAGTTCTCTGCGGACATCGGCGAGGACGTCATCGCCGCGGCCCTGGAGAGCGTGGAGAAGAAGCGCGAGGCGGCGGCGGCCGAGGACCTGGCCGTCACGTCCGTGCCGGTCGGCCCTTCCCAGGAAGAGATCGACCAGCTCCGGTCCCGAATCGAGGCGCTGGAGGCCAGGGAGCGCGACCTCTCCACCCAGGTCGCCCAGGAGCGCGAGCGCACACTGCGCGCCGCGGCGGACCTGGACAACGCGCGCAAGCGGGCCCAGCGCGAGCGGGACGAGGTGGTCCGCTTCGGCTTGGAACGCGTCTTGAAAGACCTCCTGCCGGTCATCGACAACCTGGACCGTGCGCTGGACCTGGGCGAACGGACGGGGAAGTGGGATGGCCTGGGCGAGGGCGTTCGGATGACGCGGAAGCTCCTGGAAGACACGCTCGCGAAGCAGGGCCTGAAGGCGTTCAGCGCCCGGGGTCAGCCCTTCGATCCCCATCTGCACGAGGCCATGGGGCAGGAGGAGCGGGAGGACGTCCCGGCCAACTCCGTCAGCACCGAGGTGCTGCGTGGATTCACGCTGTTCGATCGCCTCGTCCGTCCGGCGCTGGTGATGGTGGCGCGCGCGCCGGTGCCTGCCGTGCAGGTGCCGGGCGACTCCGGCACCACGCCAGTGGCGGAGCCGGCGCGGTCGTCGCCTGAGGAAGCTCCGGGGGGACAGTCCTAAGCCATGGCGAAGGTCATCGGGATCGACCTGGGAACGACCAACAGCTGCGTCGCCGTGATGGAGAGCGGCGAGCCGGTGGTCATTCCCAACAGCGAGGGGAGCCGCACCACGCCGTCGATGGTGGGTTTCACCGAGAATGGCGAGCGCCTCGTCGGCCAGATCGCCAAGCGCCAGGCGGTCACCAACCCCGAGGCCACGCTCTACTCGGTGAAGCGCCTCATCGGGCGCAAGCTCGACTCGCCCGAGGCGAAGAAGGCTGTCGCGCTGAGCAGCTTCAAGGTCGTCCCCTCCCCCAACGGGGACGCCTGGGTGGACGTGCGCGGGAAGCTGCTCAGCCCCCAGGAGATCAGCGCCCAGGTGCTGCTCAAGATGAAGGGCACCGCCGAGGACTACCTGGGCGAGCCGGTGACCGAGGCGGTCATCACCGTCCCGGCCTACTTCAACGACAGCCAGCGGCAGGCCACCAAGGACGCGGGTCGCATCGCCGGGCTGAACGTGCTCCGCATCATCAACGAGCCCACCGCCGCCGCGCTCGCCTACGGGATGGACAAGGGCACCGACGGCGGCAAGACCGAGCGGGTCGCGGTCTACGACCTCGGCGGCGGCACCTTCGACATCAGCATCCTCGAGCTCAGCGGCGGGGTGTTCGAGGTCCGCAGCACCAACGGGGACACCTTCCTCGGTGGCGAGGACTTCGACCAGCGCATCGTCGACTGGCTGGCCAAGCGGTTCCTGGACCAGAGCGGAATCGACCTGCGCAAGGACCGGATGGCGCTCCAGCGGCTGAAGGAGGCCGCCGAGCGGGCCAAGCACGAGCTCTCCAGCGCGCCAGACACCGAGGTGAACCTCCCATTCATCACCGCCGACGCGAGCGGCCCCAAGCACCTGACCGAGAGCATCGACCGGCAGACGCTCGAGTCGCTGGTGATGGATCTCGTGGAACGCACGCTGGAGCCCTGCCGCACCGCGATCAAGGACGCCGGGCTCACCACCGGGGCGATCCACCAGGTGCTCCTGGTGGGCGGGATGACCCGGATGCCCTTGGTACAGCGGCTGGTGAAGGACTTCTTCGGGAAGGAGCCCCACAAGGGCATCAACCCCGACGAGGTGGTGGCGGTGGGCGCGGCCATCCAGGCCGGCGTGCTCAAGGGCGAGGTGAAGGACGTCCTCCTCCTCGACGTGACGCCGCTGTCGCTCGGGGTGGAGACCGCAGGCGGGGTGGCCACGCGCATCATCGACAAGAACACCACCATCCCCTGCAAGAAGAGCCAGGTCTTCTCCACGGCGGTGGACAACCAGCCGCTGGTCTCGGTGCACGTGCTCCAGGGCGAGCGGGAGATGTCCGCGGACAACAAGTCCCTGGCCCGCTTCGAGCTGGTGGGCATCCCGCCGGCGCCCCGCGGCGTGCCGCAGATCGAGGTCTCGTTCGACATCGACGCCAACGGCATCGTCCACGTCAGCGCCAAGGACCTCGGCACCGGCAAGCAGCAGGCGGTGCGGGTGGTCAGCAACTCGGGTCTGAGCGAGGCCGAGATCAACCAGATGGTGCAGGACGCGCAGACCAACGCCGCAGACGACAAGCGAAAGCGCGAGCTGGCCGACGTCCGCAACAACGCCGATGGCCTCATCTACACCACCGAGAAGAGCCTCGAGGAATATGGCCACGTGCTCACGCCGAGCGACGTGGGTGAGATCCAGGCCGACCTCGAGAACCTCAAGCAGGTCATGAAGCAGGACGATCCGGCGAAGCTGAAGGAGGCGCTGCAGCGCCTGGAGGGCAGCGCGTACCGGATCGCCGACGCGATCTACGCAGACCAGGCGAAGACTTCCGCCTGAGCGGCCCCGGTCATCTTCAACGTCCAGTCGCAGGGCGGGCCAGCGGGGCGATCTCCCGGCCGGACACGCGCAGGAAGCGCCACACCAGCGCCGCGGCCACGGCCGTCAGCCCGGCGCAGAGCCCCCACCAGATGCCGAGGACGCCGAGGCGCATCGTGAAGCCGAGGAACAACGCCAGCGGGAGGCCGACGAGGTAGTGCCCCACCACGTTGGCGGTGAACGTGAAGCGGCTGTCGCCCGCGCCGCGCAGGACGCCGGCGCCCACGCCCTGGAGCCCGTCCGACACCTGGAACACCGCGGCCACCAGGAACAGCGGAACGGCGAGCGCGGCGATGTCCGGTGCGTCGGTCAGCAGCGAGACGATCTGCCGCGGCACCAGGACGTAGGCGAGGGCCGCGCAGCCCATGAAGGCCGCGCCCGCCGCGAACGCCAGGAGCCCCGCCCGCCGCGCGCCCGGCGTGTCGCCTGCGCCGACCGCCAGGCCCACGCGCACGCTGCCCGCATTGCCGATGCCCATGGCGAAGGTGAACGTCACCGAGGCAACGGTGAGCGCGATCTGGTGAGCAGCGAGGCTGTCCGCGCCGAGCCGTCCGGCCAGGAACCCGGCGAGTGCGAAGACGCCCACCTCGGCGCCGAAGTGGAGCCCGATGGGGATGCCGACCTTCAGCATGTGCCGCTCGTCCTCGGGCAGGCGGCGACGCAGGTCCACCGGTCGCTCCATGACCGGGACCTGGCGGACGACCCAGGCGAGGAACGCCACCTCGCAGATCTGCACCAGCGTGGTGGCGAGCGCCGAGCCTCCCGCGCCCATCGGCGGGACGCGCCGGAGGGGCCCGGTCCACGCCGGCAGGTCCGCGCCTCCGAAGACCAGGAGGATGTCGCCGAACAGGTTGACCACGTTCGCCAGCACCGTGGCCCAGATGAGCGCCCGGGCGGCGCCCACCGACTGGAGATAGCTGCGCTGGGCGTAGAAGACGAGCAGCGCAGTGATGCCTGGCAGTCGCCAGAACACGAACGCGCGGCAGGCCCGCGCCACGTCTGCGGAGATGCCGAACCGCTCGAGCAGGCCGGAGAGCAGGAGCGTCGGCGGGACGAGCAGGAGGCTGGTCACCACGGCCACCCGGAGCGCCTGCCAGTACAGCCGGCGCGCCCGCACCGGGTCCCGCGCGCCCAGGGCCTGGCTGATGAGCGGATCCACCCCCATCAGGAGGCCGATGCCGAAGATGCAGACGGTGAAGACGATGGCGTTGCCCAGGGCCGCGCCGGCGAGCTGGACCGCCCCTGCGCGACCGACCACCGCGGTGTCCACGAGCCCCATCAGCGCCTGCCCAGCCTGGGCGAGCGCGAGCGGAAGCGCGAGCGTCACCAGCTGCCGCAGCTCCTCGCGGGAGCTGGAGGGAATGGGAGAGGGCGAGGACACGGACGGGACGCTCTCTGAAGCAACACCCGGCGGATGTCCACTTGCCCGCCGCTGTGCCGCACGACCAGACTCGGCGCTGTGAGCAGCTCACCGGTGGACTTCTGGTTCGACCTGGCCAGCCCCTACTCGGCTCTCTCCGCGCTCCGGATCGCAGAGGCCGCGGCGGGGCTCCAGGTGCGCTGGCACCCCTTCCTGCTCGGGCCCATCTTCCAGGCGCAGGGGTGGAACGACTCTCCGTTCAACCTCTATCCGGCGAAGGGGCGCTGGATGTGGCGTGACGTCCCGCGCCGGGCCGCGCTCCGGGGCCTCTCCTTCCGCCAGCCGGCGAAGTTCCCCAGGCACTCGGTGCTCGCTGGCCGGGTGGCGCTGGTGGCCCTGGACCAGGGCTGGGGCGAGGACTGCGTGCGGGCGATGTACCGCGCCGAGTTCTCGGACGACGTGGACATCGCCGACCCCGGCGCGGTGGCCGGCATCGTCGTGGCTCGGGGCAAGGACGGAGCCGCCGTCGTCGCGCGCGCGCAGAGCCAGCCCATCAAGGACGCGCTCCGGGCCTTGACTGACCAGGCAGCGCGCGAGGGCATCTTCGGTGCGCCCACGTTCCTCGTGGACGGCGAGCTGTTCTGGGGAGACGACCGGCTGGAGGACGCCATCGCCTGGGCGCGCGGGAACGGCTGAGCCGAGACCCGTGTTAAGGCAGTGGCTGCGCCATGCGCGGCCCCCGCAGCTCCGCCGAGAAGGTCATCGCCTGTGCCGTGGGCGCGGTGGCCGTCTGGTTTCTCACCATCGCCGTGGGCTTCTCCCCGCGGCGGAACCTGCCGAGGAGTGCCGGCCAGGTGCTGTTCGAGGTGGCGTGGCTGGCCTTCCCTGGCCTGGTGGTCGGCGCCTTCTGGGCCGCCCGCGGCCCCGGAGGGCGGTTCCCGCTGTTTGCCGGACTGCTCACGGCGGCGGCGCTCATCTGGTCGGCCCACACGTTCGACATCCAGGCGGACCCGCTCGCGGCGCTGAGGATCGTCTTCGCCCCGCTGTACGTGGCCTGCATCGCCCTCGCCGCGATCATCCTCACCCTCGGGGCCGGAGTGCTGCGCCGCCGTGGGAAGTCGGACGCTTCACCTTGACCGTCCTCTGACAGTCCACCTAGAAGACCGCGACCTGCCCCGTCGACGTCACGAGGTCTCCATGCGCTCCGCCCTGGCAGTGATTCTGACCAGCTGTGCCCTCGCACTGCTCGGCTGCGAGAAGAAGGCATCGGTCCCGCCGCCTCCCGGTGGGCCCTCCGGCGGCACCGCCGCCGCGTCCTCGGGTGGGGGCAGCGGCGGAGTGACGGGTGACACCATCCTGATCGGCGAGATCGGCTCGCTGACCGGGTCGGAGGCCACGTTCGGCATCTCGACCCGGAACGGCATCGAGCTCGCGCTTCGCGAAGCCAACGCTGCCGGTGGGGTGAAGGGAAAGAAGATCGACGTCCGGGTGTACGACGACCAGAGCAAGCCGGAGGAGGCCGCCAACGCCGCCACCCGGCTGATCAACCAGGACCAAGTGCTGCTGATCCTGGGCGAGGTGGCGAGCACCAACTCGATCGCCATGGCCAAGACGGCGCAGCCGGCGAAGGTGCCGATGATCTCCAATGCCTCCACCAACCCCAAGGTGACGGAGATCGGCGACTACATCTTCCGGGTCTGCTTCATCGACCCGTTCCAGGGTTACGTGATGGCGAAGTTCGCCCACGACAACCTCAAGTTCACCAGGGTGGCCATCCTGCGTGACCTCGGGTCGGACTACAGCCAGGGGCTGGCGGACGTGTTCAAGCGCAAGTTCACCGAGATGGGCGGAAAGATCGTCGGCGAGGAGACCTACGCGAAGGGCAGCACCGACTTCCGAAGCCAGCTCACCGCCATCAAGCGGCTGCAGCCGGACGGCATCTACATCCCCGGGTACTACACCGACATCGGGGTCATCGCCCGCCAGGCGCGCGAGCTGGGCATCACCGCCAAGCTGATGGGCGGCGACGGCTGGGACAGCGAGAAGCTGTTCGAGCTGGGCGGCTCGGCGGTGGAAGGCAACTACTTCAGCAACCACTACAGCCCGGACGACCCGAACCCCCGCATCCAGAAGTTCATCGCCGACTACAAGGCGGCGTTTGGCGGGGTGCCGGACGCGCTGGCCGCCCTGGGCTACGACGCGGCGCAGGTGGCGGTCGACGCGATGAAGCGCGCCACCTCGCTGGAGCGGACGGCGGTCCGTGACGCCATCGCCGCGACCAAGAACTTCCCCGGGGTGACCGGCACCATCACGCTCGACGAGCACCGCAACGCCAGCAAGCCCGCCGTCGTCCTCGAGGTGGGCAAGGGCAAGACGAAGTACGTGGCCACCATCGCCCCCTGATGTCAGATCTCGCGCAGCACCTCATCAACGGGCTCGCCGCCGGCACCATCTACGCCCTGGTGGCCCTCGGCTACACGATGGTCTACGGGGTGCTGAAGCTCATCAACTTCGCCCATGGCGACGTGATGATGGTCGGGACGTTCCTCGGCTACGCGGTGGCGCAGAAGCTCGGGCCCGAGCGTCAGACCGCGCTCTGGGGCGTCCTCCTCATCTTCCTGGCGGCGATGGCCGCCTGCGCGGCGATGGGGTGGGTCATCGAGCGTTTCGCCTACCGGCCGCTGCGGGACAAGCCGCGGCTGACTGCCCTGATCACCGCGATCGGCATCTCCTTCACCCTCTCGTACGGGTTCCAGCTGGACTTTGGCCCGCTGCCGGGCGCATCGCCGCGCGCCTTCCCGGAGATCATCCCGCCCACCGAGTGGCTGATCATCGGTGACCGGGCGGTGGTCATCTGGAACTGGCAGGTCATCAGCCTGGGTATCGCCTTGGCCCTGATGCTCATGCTCCAGGGCCTGGTCTACCGAACGCGTTTTGGCCGGGCCATGCGCGCGGTGTCGTTCGACCACCGGACCGCAGCCCTGATGGGGATCCCGGTGGACCGGATCATCGCGCTCACCTTCATGCTCGGCAGCGCGCTGGCCGCGGGCGCGGGCATCCTCTACGCCATCAAGGACACTGCCATCCAGCCGCTGATGGGGCTGTACGTGGGGCTCAAGGCCTTCGTGGCCGCGGTCATCGGTGGCATCGGAAACGTGCCCGGCGCGGTGGTGGGTGGGCTCCTGCTCGGCCTGGTCGAGGAGTTCGTCGTCGGCTACTCGTCGAGCAGCTGGCGCGATGCGGTGGCCTTCGCGTTCCTGATCGTCGTCCTGCTCGTCCGGCCGGGCGGGCTCTTCGGCCGCGTGGCGGCGGAGAAGGTCTAGAGATGCCGGCCTTCCTCCGCGGGGTGGTGCCAGTGCTGATCGCCATCGCGGTCCTCGCGGTGCTGCAGCTCGTGCTCGGTGGCTTGCCGTTCTTCGTCTACATCGCATCCATCGTGGGGGTGAACGTCATCCTCGCAGTGTCACTGAACATCGTGAACGGGATGACGGGGCAGTTCTCCATCGGCCACGCCGGTTTCATGGCCGTGGGGGCGTACACCGCCGGCAAGCTGAGCCTCCTCCTCAAGGACGTGGCGATCTCCGGGTTGCCCGGGGTGGTCTCGGACCAGGTGCAGTTCCTGGGGACGCTCATCGCCGGCGGCATCGCGGCAGCGATCTGCGGCTTCCTGGTGGGTCTGCCCTCGCTCCGCCTCCGGGGCGACTACCTGGCCATCGTCACCCTGGGCTTCGGGGAGATCATCCGGGTGGTGGTCCAGAACCTGGAGGTCTTCGGGCGTGCCCTGGGGCTCTCCGGCATCCCGCAGACCTCGAGCTTCTTCGCGGTCTGGTTCTGCGTGTTCCTGGTGGTCCTGGTCGCGCGGCGCATCGTCGGGAGCACCCACGGCCGGAGCCTGTGGGCCATCCGGGAGGACGAGGTGGCCGCCGAGGCGATGGGGGTGGACACCACCGGCTACAAGGTCCGCGCGTTCGTCATCTCCTCGTTCTTCGCGGGCGTGGCCGGGGGGCTGTTCGCCCACTTCGTGCCAATCATCAACCCGGGCTCCTTCACCTTCGTGAAGAGCATCGAGGTGGTGGTGATGGTGGTCGCCGGAGGCCTGGGGAGCACCACCGGCGCCATCGTCGCCGCGGTGGTCCTCACGCTGCTCCCCGAGGCGCTCCGGACGCTGTTCCTGCAGCTCGGCGGTCTGGACACCGGCGCCTCGCTCGCCCAGAAGGTCGATCAGATCCGGATGCCGATCTACGGCATCCTCCTGGTCATCCTGATGCTGGTCCGTCCGCAGGGACTGTTCGGGACCCGCGAGATCTGGGACGTGCTCCCGCGCTGGATTCCTCGCGCCCGGAAGGGGATCACGTGAGCGGCGAGCTCCTGCTCGAGGCAGTCCAGGCGGGAATCGAGTTCGGCGGCCTGCGGGCACTCCACGGGTTCGACCTGGAGATCCGCCGCGGCGACCTGAAGGGGCTCATCGGCCCGAACGGGGCCGGGAAGACCACCGCCTTCAACCTCCTCACCGGGGTCTACGTGCCGACGCACGGGGAGATCCGGGTGGGCGGCGAGAGGGTGAACGGACGGAAGCCGCACCAGATCAACCGCCTGGGACTGGCGCGGACCTTCCAGAACATCCGCCTGTTCCGCGGCCTCACCGCGCTCGACAACGTGCGCGTGGCCTGCCTCTCCGACGAGCGGCCGGTGTTCTCCCGCGAGCGCATCGACGGCGTCCGGCGCCGCTCGTCCGGGAGGAGCCCGGTCGCCCAGGTGATGGACGCGCTCAACAACTACGTCGACTGGTGGCGGGCCATCCTCCTCACGCCCGGATTCCAGGCGGAGGAGGACGAGCTCACCCGGCGGGCCGAGGAGCTCCTCAAAGTGATGGGTCTCTCGCACCGGCGTGACGAGGAGGCCCGGAACCTTCCCTACGGCGAGCAGCGCCGGCTGGAGATCGCCCGGGCCCTGGGCACCCGCCCCAAGGTCCTGCTGCTCGACGAGCCGGCGGCAGGGATGAACACCCGCGAGAAGGGCGATCTCATGGTCCTCATTCGCCAGCTCCGCGATCAGTTCTCGCTCGGCATCCTGGTCATCGAGCACGACATGAAGCTGGTGATGGGCATTTGCGAGGACATCACGGTGCTGGACCACGGGGTCACCATCGCGCGCGGAGTTCCCGAGCGCGTGCGCCAGGACCCGAAGGTCATCGAGGCCTACCTCGGCGACAGCTATCTCGCCTCGCAGGGACTGCCGGTGCCGCCGCAGGCGCCCACCTCGGAGACCCCGGTCACATGAGCGCGCCGGCCATGCTCGGGACACGCGAGGCGCGGCCCCCGCTGCTCGAGGTGCAGGACCTGCACGTGTCCTACGGTGCGATCACCGCGCTCCGTGGCGTGTCACTGGCCGTGGGGCAGGGTGAGGTCGTCGCGCTCATCGGCGCGAACGGGGCGGGAAAGACCAGCACCCTGCGCGCCATCTCCGGCATGCTGAAGCCACGCGCCGGCCACATCCGGCTGGCGGCCCAGGAGATCGGCGGGCTGAAGTCGAACCTCCTGGTGCCGAGGGGCATGGCGCACGCGCCCGAGGGGCGGGGCATCTTCCTGAACCTCACGGTGATGGAGAACCTCGAGCTGGGCGCCTACCTCCGGCGCGACACGGCCGAGATCAAGAAGGACCTCGAGTACGCCTTCGGGCTGTTTCCCCGCCTGCGTGAGCGGATGAAGCAGCAGGCCGGCACGCTCTCCGGGGGCGAGCAGCAGATGCTCTCCATCAGCCGGGCGCTGATGAGCCGGCCGAAGCTGCTCCTGCTCGACGAGCCATCGCTCGGGCTCGCGCCGCAGGTGGTGGAGACCATCTTCCGTATCCTCCGCGAGGTGAACGCGCGCGGGGTCAGCATCCTGCTGGTGGAGCAGAATGCCCATCTGGCATTGAACCTCGCCCACTTCGGCTACGTGCTCGAGACCGGCGAGGTGGCGATGCAGGGTCAGGGAAAGGCGCTGCTCGCCGCGCCGGAGATCCGCCGCGCCTACCTCGGCGAGTAGCCCCGAAAGACTGCGCCCACCTCCGCCCGACAGGGGCAGGGTGGGCGCGCGACGCGTCGGCGGAGGGGGAGCCGACCCGTCAGGCACACTCGGGAACCTCAGTTCACCTTGACGCTGATGCTCTTCGGCTTCGCCTCGGCCCGCTTCGGGACGAAGATGCGGAGGACGCCGTTCTTGTGCTCGGCGTTCGCCTTGTCCGCATCCAGGGTGGCGGGGAGGGTGAAGCTCCGGGCGAACGTGCCGTAGGCGCGCTCGATCCGGTGGTAGCCCTCACGCCGGTCCTCGCGCTCGAGCTTGCGCTCGCCGCGGATGGTCAGGGTGCCGTCCTCGAGGCGAACCTCGACGTCCTTCCCTTCGACCTCGGGAAGGTCGAACTTGAAGGTCACGCCCTCGGTGTCCTCGAACACGTCGACCGCCGGGGTCCAGCCGTACGACTCGGAGGAGTTACGGGTGAGGCCGAGGTTGCCCTCGAACAGCCGGTTCACTTCATCCTGGAGACGCGCAAAGTCGCGCCCCGGATTCCAGCGCTGAATGGTGCTCATGATCGGTAGCTCCTGTGACGACGAAGGTCGCTCGCCTCGGCTGCGCGAGCAGACTCAACGTACAGCGGCGATCTGGGCCGTCAAGGCGAGCGGGAGCGCGCGGACCCTCGGTTCACTTCCAGCGAAACCGGAGCGCTCCGTCTCAGCCGGGAAGCGTCCAGCGCGCCAGCGTGGCGTGCACCGCTCCGGTGGGTCGCGTGTCGCTCCGCATCAGCGCGACGTCGCGGAGGACGAACTCGCCGTCGAGCACGTGACCGAGCGCCGTCCGGCAGCGCCCGAGCAAGGGGTCGCCCTGGACCGAGGGGGCGCGTGCGACCGTGAGGTGGGGGCGGAAGGGACGCTCGGGCTCCAGCGGGACCACGGCGCTCGCCACGCGGCGTGCGTCCGCCACCATCCCCTGCAGCGCCTCCACGTCGCCGCCGAGCGTGATGGCCAGCACCCTGGGGGAGCGAGAGGGGCCGAAGGTCTCCACCCCAGAGAGGCGGAGGGACAGCGGGTGGCTCCGGCCGCACACCGCGCCGAAGGCTTCTTCCAGGGCCGGCGCGGACGCATCGGGGACCGAGCCGAGGAACACCAGCGTCAGGTGAAGGCTCCCGGCAGGCGTCCAGCGCGCCTGAGGGGTGGAGGCCCGCACCGGCTCGAGCTGCCCGTGCAGGGTCTGCTTGACCACGTCCGGGATCTCGCCGGCGAGGAACAGGCGCACGGCGGGGGAGTGTACTCCTCCGCACAGCGCGGGCGGGGTGCCCGAACGGCGGCGCAGCTTCGCCGGTCTGGCTCAGTACGCCTTGGACCAGACCATCTGCCCGGGGCTCGGGTTCCCGCACACCACGCACTTCCCCGGCTCCTGCGTCAGGTCGAAGGGCCGGTTTCGCGAGGTCACGCCGCCGGTCTCCTCCTTCACCCGCGCCTCGCAGGCGGTGCTCTCGCACCACTGGGCGAGCAGGAACCCGTCGTCCGCCCGGGCCTTCATCTCCTCCATGGAGGCGACGGCGAAGGTGTTGGCCTCCCGGAAGGCGCGCGCCTTCTCGAACATCGCCTTCTGCATGGCCTCGAGCTTGGCTTTCGCGACGGTGACCGCCCGGTCCAGCGGAACGGTCTCCTTGATCCGGTCGTCCCGGCGCACCAGCACGCACGCGCCCTTGGCCAGATCCTTGGGACCGAGCTCCATGCGTAGGCACACGCCGGCGAGCTCGTACTCGAAGTACTTGAACCCCGGGCCCTTGCTCTCGTCGTCGTCGACGATGACCGAGAGCCCCGCCTTGCGCAGGTCCTCGCCCACCGCGTGGGCCTTCGCTGCGACCGCTCCGCGCTCCTCGCCCTTGCCGATGACGACGATGGCCACGTGGGTGGGCGCGAGCTTCGGTGGGATGACCAGCCCCGCGTCGTCGGAGTGGGTCATCACCAGCCCGCCGATGAGCCGCGTCGACATCCCCCACGACGTCTGCCAGACCAGGTGCTGCTGCCCGTCGCGCCCCTGGAACTGCGTGCCGAAGGCCCGGGCGAAGTTCTGCCCCAGGTTGTGGCTGGTCCCCGCCTGGAGCGCCTTCTTGTCCTGCATCATCGCCTCGATGCTGTAGGTGCGGACCGCGCCGGCGAACTTCTCGCTCTCCGACTTCTGGCCGGCGAGCACCGGCATCGCCATCCACTCCTCGGCGAAGGTCCGGTACACCTCGAGCATCCGCAGGGTCTCCTCCTGCGCCTCGGCCTCGGTCTCGTGGCAGGTGTGCCCCTCCTGCCAGAGGAACTCGGTGGTGCGGAGGAAGAGCCGGGTCCGCATCTCCCAGCGCATCACGTTCGCCCACTGGTTCAGGAGCATCGGGAGGTCCCGGTAGCTCTGGATCCACCGCGCGAACATCGAGTTGATGATCGTCTCGGAGGTGGGCCGGATGACGTAGGCCTCCTCGAGCTTCTTGCCCCCGGCGTGGGTCACCACCGCCAGCTGCGGGGCGAAGCCCTCCACGTGCTCGGCCTCCTTGCGCAGGAAGCTCTCGGGGATGAGCAGCGGGAAGTACGCGTTCTTGTGACCGGTGGCCTTGAACATCCCGTCGAGCGTGCGCTGGATGTTCTCCCAGATCGCGTAGCCGTTCGGGCGGATGACCATGCAGCCCTTGACGTCGGAGTAATCCGCGAGCTTCGACTTGAGGACCACGTCCACGTACCACTCGGAGAAGTTCTTCTCCCGAGGGGTCAGCTTCTCGGCCATGCGTTCCGTTCACCCTTTCCGGCAGGAAGGGCGTCACGTACCGGAGCGGGCCGGGCGGTGCAACTCCCGGGTAGCGGTCACTTCACCGGCTGGGTCACGCCCGGGACCTGCTCCACGGGCTGCATCGACGTGACCTGCCCGTTCAGCCGGTCGACCGTGACCCTCACCGGGAACTTGCCCGGGCCCATGTCGAAGGTGAGGAGGACCAGGCCCGCGGAGAGCTCCTGGCTGGCCAGCAGGGTGGGCTTGCCGGGCCCGGCGGCCTTCTGGACGTAGTCGCTGCCCATCTGGACCGCCTGGTCGAACCCCAGGGTGTTGATCATCGCGGTGGAGGGTGGCGGCTCCGGAGCGGCAGGGCGGTTCGAGCTGCCCGCCGCAGCGCAGGCAATCCACAGCAGAGTCACCACCGTCCCACAGGCCCGCCTCATCTCGCGCTCGAGCAGGACACGCGCGCCAGGAGAGGTCAAGCGGAAGCGAGTGAGGCGGTCCGGCCAGCAGAAGCGGGGCGGCTGCCGCGATCACTCGTACTGGAACGCCTGCCCCACCGTCGTCGGAGCGCGTCCGCCCGGCGCGCAGAAGCTGCGCAACGTCGGTGTGTCGCAGCGGGTACGCGCCTCGCCCACGTGAGAGATTTGTTAACGTCGTCACGAGATGCCGCGCCCGCGCCTGCTGGTTGTCGACGACAACCTCGAGCTGCTGTCACTGCTGACGCACCTGTTCGAGGACGCCGGTTACGACGTCGTCTCGGCCTCCAAGGCCAAGCAGGCTCTGGACGTGGCGCGGGGCAACGCGCCTGCGCTCGCCGTGCTCGACGTCCTCCTCCCGGACGTCATGGGCTACCACCTCGCGGATCAGCTGCGGAAGGAGTTCCCGAACCTCCCGGTCATCTTCGTCACCGGCGTGTTCAAGGGCGGGAAGCACGCAGCCGACGCCAGGGCCAAGCACGGCGCGGTGGCCTGGTTCGAGAAGCCGTTCGAGGCCCGCAAGCTCCTCGAGGCGGTGGCCCAGGTGGTCCCCGCGACGCCCAGCAGCTCCGGCGGAACGGAGGAGTTCGAGGTCGAGCTGGACATCGACATCGAGGAGGAAGAGCAGCCGGACACGATGGAGCTGACCGGCAAGATCAAGGTGATGGACGCCGGTGAGGTGAGCGCGGAGCTCCGCGGCGCGGACCTCCGCGCCAAGCCGATGCAGCGCCTTCCCGACACGCTGGTGAGAAGTCGCCCGGCCGGGGCCGAGCCGCCTGCCGCCCCCGGCAAGGCGCTGCGGCGGGGCGAGCTCCGTGACAACCTGCCCTCGCTCATCACCGCCTTCTTTCAGACCCGCGAGACCGGCGAGCTGGGCGTGCAGCGTGGACCGGTGAAGAAGGTCGTCTATTTCGAGGACGGGATGCCGGTCTTCGCCCTCTCCAACCTCCTCTCGGACCGGCTGGGGCAATTCCTGGTTCGCACCGGAAAGGTGCGGCCCGAGCAGCTGGCCGACGTGGCGTTGATGGCGCAGAAGACGAAGCGGCGCACCGGCGACATCCTCGTGGAGCGCGGTCTGCTCCGGGACACCGAGCGGCTCTACTACGTGGGGCAGCAGGTGAAGTCGATCATCTACTCGCTCTTCGCCTGGGAAGAAGGGACCTACGTCATGTCCTTCGGGGGCAAGGCGCTCGGCGAGACCCTGAAGCTCGATGTCAACCCGGCCAACCTCATCGTGCGCGGGGTGAAGAAGCTCTACAAGGTCGAGCGGGTGAAGCGAATCCTCGCGCTGGAGGACCGGCTGGTCCCCTCGCGCCAGCCGGTGTACCCGCCGAGCGACATCGAGCTCGAGCGCTGGGAGACGGAGCTGCTCTCGCACGCGGACGGGACCCGGACCGTGGCCGAGCTCATCGCCCACGCCCGTCGACCCGAGCCCGTCGTCCAGCTCACGCTCGCGTCGCTGGTGGCGGTGCAGGCCCTGGAGAAGGCCGCGTCCTAACCGAGCAGCTGGGGCACCAGCGGCCAGCCCCAGAGGATGCCCATGGCCACGCTGAGCGTTCCTGCGGCGGCGCTGGTCCACGCACGGGCCCGCGGTGTCTGCAGGAGGTGCGCGAGCGGCCAGCCCGCGAGCCCCGAGAGCAGCGCCATCCCCAGCACGGAGCCGCCCCCGAACACCAGCGTGTACGCGACACGCTGGGCGTTGGTGTCGAACCCGGCAAGGACGAGCGCGGTCAGCGCGCCACTCCCCGCAAGCCCGTGGATGACCCCGACCACCAGCGGCCGCAGCGCGAACGCCCGGTGGCCGAGGTGGACGTGTGGGGCCTCGCCCGCGTGCACGTGTAATCGCCCGCCGTGCGCGTGCCCACGGACAGCGCCGTGCAGCATCTCGGCCCTGGCACGGACCAGGGCGCGGACGCCGAGGAAGAGGAGCATCACCGAGACGCCCAGCTCGAAGGTGGTGGTCAGACGTGTGGACAGGGTGGTCCGGAACAGCGCCAGCACGCCACCCATCGCCAGCAGGGCCAGCGTGTGTCCGAGTCCCCAGTAGGCGCCGAGCCACAGCCCCGACCGCGGATCATTCTCTTCCGTGACCAGCGTGGAGACCGCCGCGAGGTGATCGGGCTCGAGGGCATGGCGCATGCCCAGCAGCAGTCCGAGAAACCAGGCAGTCGCGGTGGTCAGGGTGCCTCCAGAGGCGACCTCTAGCACGGGCGCCGGCGGCTGGACGGTGGGCCTCCCGGCTGTCGTGCGCTGGCCTGTCAATCCCCTTCCCCATTGGCTCGGGCGTCCTCACCCCTCTTCCATGAAGAGACTCGTTCGCACGTTTGCACTCGCCGGAATGATCGCCGCCGGCGCCGCGCTGGCCCAGGACCCCTCTGGACACACACCCGTCTCGGGCGGTGGGACGCGGGACCGGGACGTCGACCCGACCAGCACCACCGACGACACCAAGAAGAACAAGACGGTCCGCGAGGACACCGCCCAGCAGGGCAGTGCGCGTGACACCGCGAACCAGAGCGTGCAGACGCCCCAGCGGCCCGGCGTCGAGCGGAGCGGGTCACAGGACCGCACGGGTGCCAATCCCAAGGTCGCCCTGCCCAGCGGGGTGATCTCTGGCGATCCGGATGCCGGGACGGGCGGCAGCGGAGACGCGGGGACTCACTCGACGAAGCACGGACGGCCCGACGCGGGCACGTCCCAGCAGTAGCGGCTCCACGCTTCCGGCGCGGACCCTGACCCGACTGATCGAGGAGAGATGATGCGACGAGGATGGTTCGGAGTTCTGGCGGTGATCGGTGGCGTCGCGCTCGGCGCCGCCTGTGAGCAGAACGGTGGGCGGAGCAGCTCGGAACGGGGCAGCACCTCGACGCCGAGGTCCGCCAGCCCGAGTGGTGGCCCGACCGCCAGCAGCCCGCTGGGGGATCGCGCCAGCGACGTCACCACCGGCGTGGCAGCGGGTCTGACCGAAGACCGCGGCACTGGTGGTTCCGGTGACGCCGGCCTGGGCGCCGACGCCGGCTCCCGGATGCGCTGACGTCGTGCCCGCACGCCCGCTCTGGCGCCCGGAGCTCCGCTCGTCCGAGCGGGTCCGGCGAGCTCTCCGAGCAGCGCGCCTCACTCGAGTGAGGCCCTGAGCACCGGCTCGAAGACGGGCTCGCGCCGCTCTCGACCGCGGGGCGGCTCAGCCCTGCCGCTCGTGCTGCGACGTGGGATCAGGTCCGGCGAGCTGCGGCGCAGCGGTCTCCAGCCCGAGACCCTCGACCAGCCGCGCGTGCTCCTCCGACCCGAGCTCGGCCACCCTGTCCTCGGGGGGCCGCACGAACCGTTGCACCAGACCGTCGATGCGCGCGTGGGCCTCGCGAAGGCGCTCCTCGGAGATGTGGCCCCTCCGCAGGGCCTCCACCAGCGCGTCGAGCACGCGGTGTTGCACCGCCGCGTGGTGACACACCAGGAGCACGTCCACCCCGGCCCGCACGGCCTCGACCGCCGCGGCCGCGGGGTCGGCGATGGCCTTCATTTCCAGATCATCGCTCACCGCCACGCCCCTGAAGCCGAGCCGGTTGCGCAACAGCCCGGTCATCGAGCCGCGGCTGAGAGTCGCGGCGACGTCCTCTCCGAGCGCCGGGAAGCGCACGTGGGCGGTCATCACCGAGGCGAGGCCGGCCCGGGCGTACGCCGCGAACGGAACGAGCTCCACGCTGACCATCCGCTCGAGCCCGTGCTGCAGCACCGGAAGGGTCAGATGGCTGTCCTGGGTCGTGTCTCCGTGGCCGGGAAAGTGCTTCCCGCAGGATGCGACCCCGCCCCGCTCCAGGCCCTCGCCGAGCGCCACGGCCAGGGTGGCCACCGCCGCCGGCTCCGCGCCAAAACTGCGGTCGCCGATGACCGGATTCGACGGGTTGCTGTCCACGTCCAGCACCGGGGCGAAGTCCCAGTCGAAGCCGGTGGCCCGGAGCTCGAACGCGAGCAGCTCACCCACCCGGCGTGCGGTCTCCACGTCGCTGCGGCGACCGATGGCGCGCATCGGCGGGAGCGGCGTGTAGGGCTTCCCGCGAAGCCGCGCAACCCGTCCACCCTCCTGGTCCACAGAGACCGGGAACGGGCGGGCGGCGCGCGCCTTCAGAGCCCGGACCAGTGATGCGGTCTCGGCAGCGCTCGCCACGTTCCGCGCGAAGAGGATGGCCCCGAGGACACCGGCGTCGATCAGACCAGCCAGGTCGCCGTCGAGGTCTCGCCCGGGGAACCCCACGAGCAGCAGCCGCGCACAGGCCTGACGGGGATCGCTCACCAGGATCTGTTCACTGTATCAGGCCCTGGCGCGGGGGCTCGCCCTTCTGATGGGGCTCAGCACGGACGCCTGCCCCCGGACGCACAAGCCGCTTGCGCGCTGCCCCTCAGGCCTGAAATCACCCAGGTCGCCATGGCCGACACCGCTCACTCGCTGGCGCCCACGGGCGCCTTCTACCGCGCCCGCATCGCCTCGCTCCTGGCGATCGCCCCGCTCGGCATCTGGACCGCCCTCCACCTGTGGGACAACCTCAGCGCCTTCGCCGGCGCACAGCCCTGGGAGCAGGCCGTCACCGGCGCGCGTCACCCGCTGAGCCAGGCGTTGCTCGTGGTGGTGGTGCTACTCCCCCTCGTCCTGCACACCATCTGGGGCATCGGCCGCCTCGCCTCCTTCCGGCCGAACAACATCCGCTACGGCAACTACGACAACCTCAAGTACCTGCTCCAGCGGCTGAGCGCGGTGGGCCTCCTCGGCTTCATCGGCGCGCATCTGTGGCTCGCCTGGGCGCAGCCGCGCTTCGTCGAGGGCCGGCCCGAGCCGTTCGCCGACATCTCGCACGAGATGGCCCACCACACTCCGACGCTGGTGGTCTACGTCCTCGGTGTCCTCGCGGTGAGCTATCACCTGGCCAATGGCATTCAGAGCTTCGCGATGGGGCAGGGTGTGGTGGCGAGCGCCGGGGCGTTGAAGCGCCTGGAATGGGTGGTTTACCTCGCGTTCGTTCTTCTGCTTGCGATGGGCTGGGGCAGCGTGTTCGCCCTCTGGCGCGCCGGCTGAGCTGTGACGGCGCCGGGCCCCGGGCTCGGTTAGGGTGCCGCACCGGCGTGGACACTGCGGCCCTCACCATCGGCTTTCTCATGGACCCGCTCGAGCAGGTGCTGGTCCATCACGACACCACCTTCGCCCTCATGCGCGCGGCCCAGGAGCGAGGGCACCGCCTGCTGAGCTTCGGTCAGGAGGCCGTGTTTCACGCCGGCGGCCAGGCGCATGCCCGGGCACGCGAGGTCGAGGTCTACGAGGAGCAGGGGCACCACTTCCGGGTGGTGGCCGAGCGCGAGATCCCGCTCGGCGTGCTCGACGTGCTCTGGATGCGCAAGGACCCTCCGGTGGACGTCGCCTTCCTGCACGCCACCCAGCTGGTCGAGGCCACCGGCGGTCGCTCACCGGTGTACGTGAACTCGCCCGCCGGCCTGCGGACGGCGAACGAGAAGCTCTGGGCGCTGCACTTCCCCGAGCTCACTCCGGAGACCCTGGTCAGCCGTGACCTGGCGCAGCTCCGGGCGTTCGTCGAGGACGCTGCCGACGGCGCGATCGTCAAGCCGGTGGATGGCCACGGCGGCGAGGGTGTGGTGCTGCTCCGGCGGGGAGACCGGAACGTGCCGTCGGTGCTCGAGCTGCTCACCGTGCGCGGTCGCGAGTGGGTGATTGCCCAGGAGTACGTGCCGGCAGCGCGGGAGGGAGACAAGCGCATTCTCCTGCTGGATGGCGAGCCGCTGGGAGCGATCCTCCGCGTCCCGCTGGAGACCGAGAACCGCGCGAACATGGCGGTGGGCGGGACACCCGTGAAGACAGATCTCACCCCGCGTGACCGGGAAATCTCGGCCGCGCTCGCCCCGCTCCTTCGGGAAGAAGGGCTGGTGTTCGTCGGCATCGACGTCATCGGAGACGCGCTCATCGAGGTGAACGTCACCAGCCCCACGGGTCTGGCCGAGCTGGCGCGCCTCGACGGCGGGGACCCAGCCGGTCGCATCCTGGCGCACGTGGAGAAGCTGGCGACTGGTCGGCAGGAGGGCGCGCCTGTGCAGCGGGCGACGCCCGGGGTTGGCACGGGCCGCTGACGGCCCCAGCCTCAGCCGATGCGTGCCTCCTCGTTGGTCATTGTCGCCGCTCTGGCCGTGGCCTGTACCGGCGGAAGTAACGGCGGTGGCCCGGACGCAGGGTCCCCGGACGGAGGAGCTGGCGGGCTGGACGGTGGGCCGGACGGCGGCACGGGCGGCGGGCAGCTGCCCCCGGGAGCATCCACCTCGGTTCCGGTGAGTGTGCCGGCGTCGATGCGCGGAGCTCCGTTCGACGTCTCGCGCGCGCTCACCGTTCCCCAGGGGTTCTCCATCTCGGTCTACGCCCGGGTGCCGGGCGCGCGGTTCATGGCCATCACCCCCGAGGGGAACCTCCTGGTCTCGAACCCGGGTGCGGGGAAGGTCTTCCTCGTCCGGCCCGGTTCGGGTGGAGGCGATCCGGTCGTGTCCGACTGGGTGACCGGGTTGCGCAGGCCGCACGACCTGGTGTTCCACCGGATCGGCAGCAGCCTCTGGCTGTACGTCTCCGAGTCGAACGCCGTGCGGCGCTACGCGTGGACCGGTGCAGCCACCGCGCCCGCATCCGAGGTCGTCGTCCCCGGACTCCCGGACAGCAGCACCCCCGAGCTGCAGGGCGCGTACGGGCACGAGCTCAAGAACATCGGGCTCGACAGCCAGCACCGGCTCTACGTCTCCATCGCCTCGAGCTGCAACGTCTGCGCGAGCGACGCGCAGGCCAATCCGGTGCGCGGGGCGGTCCACGTCTACGATGCGACCGGGGGGAACGGGCGGCTCTACGCCCGGGGGCTGCGCAACGCCGAGGGCCTGGCCTTCTTCCCAGGCACGGACGAGCTCTGGGTCAGCGTGAACAACCGCGACGAGCTCCCGTACCCGTTCCAGGACGCGACGGGGCAATACGGGCAAATCCTCCCGAGCTACGTGGACGACCACCCGCCGGACGAGTTCATCCGTCTGAGGGACGGCGGCAACTACGGCTGGCCGTACTGCAACCCGAACCCTGACACGGCGACCGGCCTCTTCGACATGCCCTTCGACCGCGACTACGACACCAACCGCGATGGCAGCACCGCCGACTGCAGCGCGATGGATCGCGTGACCGTGGGCATCCAGGCGCACTCGGCTGCGCTGGGCCTCACCTTCCTGCAGGGGACGTCCTTCCCTGCTCCCTGGAACGCGGCCGCAGCCATCGCGCTCCACGGCTCCTGGAATCGAACGACCCCATCAGGGGACAAGGTCATCCTGGTCCCCTTCGTCAGCGGGGGGCAACGGCCGTCGGCCGCGGTCGAGCTGGTGACGGGCTGGACAGGCTCCGACCGGAAGTACTGGGGGCGTCCGGTCGACGTGGTGGTGGAGCCGGGCGGAGGACTGCTCATCTCCGACGACGCGAGCGGGACCATCTACCGCCTGAGTCGCTCACCGTAGAGGCTGGCCAGCCCGTCTCGAGCGCCGCACGCAACGAGTTGCGCGGTCGGTGTCCTCTCTGGCCCGCGTGATTCCCGGGGGAAGCGAAAATCTCCGCACGGCGCGAAGATCACAGCCTCGTGACGGGCGCCGAGGTCTCCGAACAATCGGAAGCGTGATGGCAACGTGCCCCGGACATTCTCCGGGGCCGCATCCGACTGGAGACGACCGTGAAGAATCCGATTCGACTTCTCGCTGGCACCGGGGTGCTCGCCGGGCTGTCTCTCGGCTGGGCAGTGGGCTGCGGCTCGACGGACAGCAGCGCACAGGCGACGCTCGGTCCTGCGGGTGGAAGCCTCGCCGTCCCCGGCAGCGGCGTGGAGCTGGTCGTGCCCGCGGGTGCGCTGACCCAGTCCGTGTCGGTGAGCGTGCAGACCTCTCGCAGCGCGGCGGCCCTCACCGTCTCGCTCCAGCCAGTCGATCTCACTCTCGCCCGGGCCGCGACACTCTCGGTCACCGTGCCGGGGCCGGCGCACTTCTCGGGGGTAACCGAGACCCGCTCGGGCAGGCCCGTGGGGCTCGACGCGCGCATCGAGGGACCGAGCTCGGCTGTCGCCCGCCTCAGCATGGACCGCTTCAGGGAGATGCGGTTCTCGACCGAGGCCGCTGACGGCGGCGGTGGAGCCCCCGGCGCCTGCCACGAGTTCGACGAGGGCGAGCGGCACGGCAGCGGACACGAGGTGGGGCACGATGCCGACGGCGGTCAGCACGACGGGGATGCCGGGCAGCCTGCGCCCGTGCCCGACGGCGGTGTGGGGCCGATGGCCTGCCCAGCGGGATTCGAGTGTGACGACGGCGTCTGTGTCGCCCCGGGTGGAAACGACGAGCACCACGGCGAGTGCGACGGCGGCTCGTGCCACGATGGCCATGACGACGACGGGTCTGACGCCGGGCATCACTGAGCCCGGGCGTCTAGATCTCGAGCAGATCGTGACCCACACGGATGGAGCCGCCGAATAGCGTCGCGCGGCCTCGAGCCACATCGGCTCCGTGAGCAGCGGGTCCTCCCGGGGACCAGGTGAGAGAGGACGAGCATCTTCACCCCGGCCTCGGCGGCGATGCGTCCGGCGTCCTCGGCGGACGTCTGGTGCAGCGCCACTCCGCCTCCGAGGACCGCGCGCCGGGTCAGCAGCATGGGACTGCAGTCTACGGCTTCCGCAGCAGCAGCCCCTCGGCGAAGAACGCCATCGCCGCGGTCACCACCAGCCACGTCCAGATCGGCACACGCCGGTCCGCGGTTCCCCCTGGACCTCGCACCGCCTCCTCGCCGAAGTAGGCCTGAAGCTGCCCCTCGTCGAGGCGGGTGAGGTCGCTGTCCGCCGGGTCGAGCGTCACCGGGAACTGCGAGGCTGGGAGCAGCTGCCCCGTCGCGTCGTACGTCCTGTACAGGCCCGGTTCGGGCAAGGGTCCGACCTCCAGCCCGCGGTCCGGCTCGCTCCGGATCGCGACCGCCGCACCCGAGGGCGACTTCACCGAGGCGACCTGGGCCTGGGGGTCCGGCCGCATGGTGAGCGTCTGCCCCACCCGCCCCTCGAGCGTCTCGCGCTCGTCGAGCGCACCGGCGAGCCAGGCCGCCGCCCGCTGCATCAGCGGCAGGTAGCTCGTCCGGATCGCGAAGTCGCTCCAGTCGCGGTCGAGCGTGCTGGTGAAGAGCAGCACCCGTCCGCGTCCCCGCCGTACGGTCAGGAACGCCGGCGCGCCGTCGTCGAACGCGGCCAGCACCTCACCGCCCTCCGACTTCGCCCCGCCCTCCACCAGCATGTACCGCTGGAAGCGGGCGCCCATCAGGCCCTCGCGCCCGCGGCCCGAGAAGGGCGCGAAGAGCGGGTCGGCCCAGCGAACGTCACCGAGCTTCGCCTGGCGCCCGTCCCCCGCGCCTGCCTCGGAGCCCGCTGCCTTCACCACGCGGAGCGGCCGGGGGAGGAGCTCGCCCATCCGGGCGTTCCAGGCCTCGGGCTCCACCTTGTCGCCCATGGAGATGAAGAGCCCGCCCCCGCGCTCGACGAAGGCCTTGAGCCGTGCGACCTCCTCCGGCACCGGCGCCGGGACGTTGGCCAGCACCACGACGTCGTAGCCCTCCAGCGGTTCCCGCAGCCCTGCCGACGCGTCCTTCACCACCGGGCGGATGGGCGAGCTGGGGGCGGTCAGCGCCGCCTCCAGGAAGAACACCTCGTCTCGGTAGCGCACCGGGTTGGGTTCGCCGTTCACCACCAGCGCCCGGAGCTCCCGAGGAACCTGCACCACGAAGTCGCGCCGGTCGTCCTCGGCCAGGCCGTCCGGTGACAGCGTGACGGCGCCGGTCACGGGCCCGCCGACCTCGGAGCGGACGGTGAGCGTCTTCTGCGCGGTGCCCCCCGGGGTGAGGGTGAGGAACGTCTTGCCCACCACCCGGCCCCCCAGCTCGACCGTGGCCTGGATCTCCTGCGCTGGCGTGTCGGACACGTTCCGCACGGTGAAGCCCACCTGGATCGCCCGTGCCCCGGCCTGCGGTGCGGGCTCGGCCTTCACCTCGGCGATGAAGTGGTTGGACAGGACCTTGTGGCCCCGCGCCACGTCGCGGAGCACCATCTCGGGCCTGACCCGCCGGTCGTTGGGACCCCGGAGGGTGGGGAGCGGCGTCTCCAGCCGGAGCGAGCCGGCAGTGAACGCCGAGACCACGATGATCCGCTTGCCGGGCGTCGGGCTCTCCTCGAGCGCGCGCGCCGCGATGTCGAAGCAGCGGCCCAGGTCCGCCGTCGACCAGGCGGGACGCATCCGTTCCAGCACCTCGCGGGCCTCGCCCCGGTCGAGCCCGGGCGCAGTCGGAGGGGTGACCTCGGGGCCACAGGGGAGCACCGTGACCGGGTCCTCGGGGCCGAGCGTCGCGACGGCGCTCCGGGCCTCGCTCCGTGCCCTCTCGAACAGGCTCTGTCCGTCCACCCAGCGCATCGCCAGGCCACGGTCCACCACCACCACCGTGGCCGCCGGTCCGACCGCCCTGGAGACCGCGGCGCCGGGCCGCCGCAGCTCTGGCCGGGCCAGGGCGAGCGGAATCGCCAGCAGGATGAGGGTGCGCAGCGTGTAGAGCAGGATGCGCTTCAGCTTGAGCCGCGAGGCGGTGCGCCGCTGGCTCCGGAGCACGAAGGCGATCGCCGCGAACGGGTGCGGCCGCGGCTTCCGCCGATCGAAGAGGTGCACCGCGAGCGGGATGAGGCCTGCCAGCGCGCCGAGCAGCAACCAGGGCTGGCCGAAGGTCACGCGGCCCTCCGCTGTCGCCGGCCGAGGAAGCGGAGCAGCACCGCGTCGAGCGGCTCGTCGGTGCGGACCAGGGCGTAGTCCACGTCCGCCTCGGCGCAGGCGGCCCGGGTGCGCTCGAGGAAGGCCCGGAACTCCTCGAGGTAGCTCTCGCGGATCTCCCGGGCGTTCACCTCTACCTTCCGCTCGTCCTCCAGCGAGAGGAACAGCGTGGGATCGTCGAAGGGGAACTCGAGCTCGGCCGGGTCCAGCACGTGGAAGATCGCCAGGTCGTTGCGCCGGGCGCGAAGCGCGAGGATGCGGGTCAGCGCCTCGTCCCGGTCATCGAACAGGTCGGAGAAGACCATCACCAGCTGCCCGCGGCGGACGCGCTCGGCGAGGTGCTCGGCTGTGGCGTGGAGATCGGTCCCCCCGGCGGGCTGGAGGCCGTCGAGCGCAGCGAGCACCGTGTGGAGATGCCCCGCCGCCGCCCGGGGAGGGACGTCGGCAGCACCTGCCCGGGTAATGACGCTCACTCCCACCGCGTCCTGCTGGCGGACCAGGAGGTAGGCCAGGGTGCCGGCGAGTGTCGCGGCGACCTCGAGCTTCGAGAGCGGCCCGCTGCGATAGCCCATCGAGCCGCTCGCGTCGACCACCAGGGTCGCCTTGAGGTTGGTCTCGTGCTCGTAACGCTTGACGTAGTAGCGGTCGAACTTGCCGAAGGCCTTCCAGTCCAGGTGCCGCAGCTCGTCGCCCGGCGCGTACTCCTTGTGCTCGGAGAACTCCACGCTCTGGCCCTGATGGGGACTCTTGTGCAGGCCGGAGAGCACGCCCTCCATCACCGCGCGGGCGCGCAGCTTCACCCCGGCGAGCTTGGCCAGCGTTGCCGCATCGAGCGAGCCCACCGGAGCGCCGCTACCCCTTCACGAGATCCAGCAGCTGCTGGACGATGCGCGTGCTGGTGATGCCCTCGCTCTCTGCGGCGAAGTTGGGCAGGACGCGGTGACGGAGCACGG
>Ga0208851_1000165_pt1 | contig 29003 bp, 20 predicted proteins | sample NGESurshal092012_FD_184481 | JGI IMG/M metagenome (GOLD analysis project Ga0208851, IMG submission 184481) | Arctic peat soil microbial communities from Barrow, Alaska - NGEE Surface sample 415-2 shallow-092012 (SPAdes) | ecosystem: Environmental > Terrestrial > Soil > Wetlands > Peat ... | reverse complement strand
GGCCACCCGACGGCCATCGACCCGGGTGAGCAGCCGCGCACCGTCGTACTCGTCGGTCAGGGGAACGACCTTGCTGACCTGGCGCACGACGAGGTTGTCGCGCGGGTTCGGGTCGCTGTCGCGGTGGCGGAGCAGCCCGATGCCGGTCCAGATGAGGATCGCACCGAAGATCACGAAGGTGAACGCGAACGTGGCCAGTGCCGCCGCGCCGATCGCGATGAAGACGGCCCGGAAGGCCAGGGCCAGGACGACCCCGACCAGCAGGACGCGCTGGTGGTAGATCGCCGGCACCGCGAACTGGCTCAGGATGATGACGAAGACGAACAGGTTGTCGACCGAGAGCGACTTCTCCACGAGGTAGGCCGCGAAGTACTCGGTGCCATAGGTGCTGCCCGCCAGGAGCCAGACGCCGGACCCGAAGGCCACGGCCACGCCGACGTAGAACACCGACCACGGGGCCGCCTCACGGAAGCCGACCTCGTGCGGGGTCCGGCTGGCGGTGGCGAAGTCCAGGACCACGAGCGCCACGGTGCCCAGCAGGGTGGCTGCCCAGATGCCGACGGTGAGGTCCACGAACCAACCTAACCGGAGGTCGCCCCGGTCCGGCGCCGGTCGCTGCGAAGACTCGCGACCGTCGTGACGACGAGGACGACCACGATGAACAGCAGGCTGAAGGAGGTCGAGGGCACCCACACGTCGACGGGTTCGCCGCCGTTGATGAACGGCACGACGTTCTCGTGCAGTGCCTCGAGCACGAGCTTGATCCCGATGAACCCCAGCATCACGGCGAGCCCGATCGACAGGTAGACGAGCCGGTTGAGCAGGTCGCCGAGCAGGAAGTACAGCTGGCGAAGGCCCAGGAGCGCGAAGACGTTGGCCGCGAACACGATGTACGGCTCGTCGGTCAGTCCGAAGATGGCGGGGATGGAGTCGAGCGCGAACAGCAGGTCGGTCGTGCCGAGCGAGACGAGGACGACCAGCATGGGGGTCCACAGCCAGCGGCCGTCGACCGGGGCACGCAGGGCCGTGCCGTGGAAGTCCGGCGTCGTGGGCAGGACGCGCGAGACCCATCGGACCAGGCCGTTCTCGCGGTACTCGTCGTCTTCGGTCTCCCCCGACGACGCCAGCTTCACCGCGGTGTAGATGAGGAAGGCCCCGAAGACGTAGAAGACCCAGGAGTAGCGCGCGATGACGGCGGCGCCGAGCGCGATGAACACCGCGCGCAGGACCAGGGCGATGACGATGCCCCACATGAGCACCGACTGCTGCAGCTCACGCGGGACGTAGAACCGGGCCATGATCAGGAGGAACACGAACAGGTTGTCGACCGACAGGCTGTACTCGGTGAGCCATCCGGCGAAGAACTCGACCCCGTGCTCGTGACCGGCGAAGGACCAGAGCGCGACCCCGAAGGCTACGCCGAGCCCGATATAGAGCCCCAGCCAGCGCAGGCACTCGGCCGTGCTAGGGACGTGCGGTCGGCGACCGACGACCAGCAGGTCCACGGTGAACAGCACCGCGTAGAGCACCAGCGTGGGCGCCCAGATCCAGCCGGGGATGTTCACGGTCGGTGGCGTCCTCGCGACGGGGCGGTCAGGATCTCCTCATCCTCGCACGGCGCCGCTGCGGGGCACGCGACCTCAGCCGTGACCGGCGGCCTGCATCTGACGGAGCTCCTTCTTGAGGTCGGACACCTCGTCGCGCAGTCGCGCTGCGACCTCGAACTGCAGCTCGGCCGCCGCCGCGTGCATCTGGTCGGTCAGCTCGCCGATCAGCTCGGCGAGGTCGCGCGCCGGCATCCCGGCGACGTCGAGCGCGCCACCGGACGACCCGCTCGAGGACATGCCCGGGACGGGCGCCTTGCCCCGGCTCTGGGTGCGCCCCGAGCCACCGAGGAGCTCCTCGGTGTCGGCGTCCTCCCGCGTGATGAGGTCGGTGATGTCCTGGATCTTCTTGCGCAGCGGCTGCGGGTCGACCCCGGCGGCCTCGTTGTAGGCCACCTGCTTGGCGCGACGACGGTTCGTCTCGTCGATGGCCTTGGCCATCGACGGCGTGATGCTGTCGGCGTACATGTGCACCTGGCCGCTCACGTTGCGCGCGGCGCGGCCGATGGTCTGGATCAACGAGGTGCCGGAGCGCAGGAAGCCCTCCTTGTCGGCGTCGAGGATGGCGACCAGCGACACCTCGGGAAGGTCGAGGCCCTCGCGGAGCAGGTTGATGCCGACGAGGACGTCGTAGAGCCCGAGCCGCAGCTCGCGGAGCAGCTCGATGCGACGCAGCGTGTCGACCTCGCTGTGCAGGTAGCGCACCCGGATGCCCTGGTCGAGGAGGTAGTCGGTGAGGTCCTCGGCCATCTTCTTCGTCAGCGTGGTGACCAGGATGCGCTCGTCCTTCTCGGTGCGCAGCCGGATCTCGCCCATCAGGTCGTCGATCTGCCCCTTGGTCGGCTTCACGACGACCTCGGGGTCGACCAGACCGGTTGGGCGGATGACCTGCTCCACGACGTCTCCGTCGACACGCGAGAGCTCGTAGGGACCCGGGGTCGCGGACAGGTAGACGGTCTGCCCGATGCGCTCGACGAACTCCTCCCACCGCAGCGGGCGGTTGTCCATCGCGCTCGGCAGGCGGAAGCCGTGCTCGACGAGGTTGCGCTTGCGGCTCATGTCGCCCTCGTACATGCCGCCGATCTGCGGGACGGTGACGTGCGACTCGTCGATGACGAGGAGGAAGTCCTCCGGGAAGTAGTCCAGCAGCGTGTTCGGCGCGGTGCCGGCGTCGCGGCCGTCGATGTGACGGGAGTAGTTCTCGATCCCGGAGCAGAAGCCGACCTGGCGCATCATCTCGAGGTCGTAGGTCGTGCGCATGCGCAGGCGTTGGGCCTCGAGGAGCTTGCCCTGGCGCTCCAGCTCGCCGAGCCGGTCCTCCAGCTCGGTCTCGATGCCGCCGATGGCCCGCTCCATCCGTTCCGGGCCGGCGACGTAGTGGGTGGCGGGGAAGATGTAGAGCTCGTCGTCCTCGGTGAGCACCTCGCCGGTGACGGGGTGCAGGGTCATGAGCCGCTCGACCTCGTCGCCGAACATCTCGATCCGGACCGGGTGCTCCTCGTAGACGGGGAAGACCTCGATCGTGTCGCCCCGGACCCGGAAGGTGCCGCGGGTGAAGGCGAGGTCGTTGCGGGTGTACTGGATGGAGACGAGCCGACGGAGCAGGTCGTCACGATCCCACTCCTCCCCCACCCGGAGACGGGCCATCCGGTCGACGTACTCCTGGGGCGTGCCGAGGCCGTAGATGCACGACACGCTCGCCACCACGATCACGTCACGCCGGGTGAGCAGGGAGTTCGTGGCCGAGTGCCGAAGACGCTCGACCTCCTCGTTGATCGAGGAGTCCTTCTCGATGTAGGTGTCCGACTGCGGGATGTAGGCCTCGGGCTGGTAGTAGTCGTAGTAGCTGACGAAGTACTCGACCGCGTTGTTGGGCAGCAGCTCGCGGAACTCGTTCGCCAGCTGGGCGGCCAGGGTCTTGTTCGGCGCCATCACGAGCGTGGGCCGCTGCAGCCGCTCGACCAGCCACGCGGTCGTGGCCGACTTGCCGGTGCCCGTGGCGCCGAGCAGGACGGTGTCCTTCTCGCCCGCCCGGATCCGGCGCTCGATCTCCTGGATCGCCGCTGGCTGGTCGCCGGCGGGGACGTAGTCGCTGATGACCTCGAAGGGTGCGACGCTGCGCTGGAGGTCGGTGACGGGACGGGCCATGCCGCCACGGTACGACGACGGTCCGACAGCCGCACCGGCCGCGCCCGCTCAGCTGGTCAGAGCCGCCCAGAGCGCGTCCACCGCGGCGTCGAGCGCGGCCAGGTCGCCGTCGTTGACCACCACGTGGTCGGCGATGGCGCGACGCTGCTCGTCGGAGGCCTGTGCGGCGATCCGCGAGCGCGCGTCAGCCTCCGCCAGCCCGCGTGCGACGAGCCGCGAGACCCGGGTCTCCAAGGACGCCTCGACGACCACCACCTCGTCGAACTCGTTGGTACGACCGAGACGGCCGCCCGCGGACTCGGCGAGCAGGGGGACGTCGTAGACCACGACAGACCCCTCCGGGGCCGCCGCGAGCAGCTCGGCGGACCTCCGTCCGACGAGCGGGTGCACGATGGCCTCCAGCACCGCTCGGCGCTCGGGGTCCGCGAACACGAGGGCCGCCATCGCGGGGCGGTCCAGGGCGCCGTCCGGGGTCAGGACCTCTGTCCCGAACTCCGCGGTGATGGCGGCGAGCCCCGGAGTCCCGGGCTCGACGACCTCGCGCGCGATGCGGTCGGCATCGACGACGACCGCCCCGTGAGCCGCCAGGCGCGCCGCCACGGCGCTCTTCCCCGACCCGATCCCGCCGGTGACCGCGATGCGCACGTCAGGCCCCTCGACCCGTCACGGCGCCGGGACGCCGTTGCCGACCTGGAGCCGAGAGACGCAGACCCCTCCCATGCCGGCGGGTACGGACAGGTCCACGGCGTCGATCGGTCCGGACATGGGTACGAACACGACGCCCGGCCCCTGGGACAGCGGCACCGCCGTCGTCTGCCCCAGCCGATCGAGCGTGAGGACTGTGTCCGACTCCGCCAGGTAGTCGACGCGGGCCCACCAGACCCAGTCGTAGAGCCGCTTGCCCAGCCGGAGCCGGATCTCGGTCCCGGGCTTCACCGCGTTGCCGCACGCGCCGTCGGGCCCGCCCTCGACGATGCCGCCGTCCGCGACGCTCGCGGGGACGACGGCGCCCGTGTCGGTGATCGCGAACAGCTGGTGGGTCGGGATGTCGAACGTGGGGGTCGGCGTGGCCGCGCTGAGCACGCGCGAGGCATGGGTCTGCGTCGTCAGGATGGACGGCACCACCTCGGGGGGAAGCTGGCGGTCGATCAGCGTGACGGGGCCGAGGCGATGCAGGTCAGCGAGCGTCCGCTCGAGGAACGGCCGTGCAGGGTTCGCGCGGAAGCGCTCCGCCGTGAGAAACGTGGTGGCCAGCGCGCCGTTGACGACGACGAGCCCCAGGAGACCCCACGCGACCGGGTAGGCGCGGACGGCGCGCGACACCCTGCCGGGGTAGGCCGACGGCCACGGGTCGACCCCTTGCTCGCCCGGGGGTACGAGCGCCAGGGTGACCAGGAGGGGCGCCCACAGCGCCAGGTCGGCGTAGTAGCGCCACTCGACCATCGCGTAGGCGCCGATGGTGGCGGTGCGCGCGACGGCGATGAGGACGACCGACACGACGACGATCACGCCGAGCAGGGCCAGCGCCGGCCAGCCGGCCCGGCGAGCCAGCAGCGCGGCGAAGACGATGAGCACGAGAACCTCGACGACGGCGAGCACCACGAGCGTGGGGACGTCGGAACGCGCGATCACCGGGCTGGCGTCGAGGAACCACGGTCCGCCGAGCAGCCCCGGCCCCACGGACTGCCCGAGACCCGTGAGGGTCAGGCTGCCGAGACCGCTGACCGTCGGGTGCACCGAGGTCAGAGGATCGTCGGACGCCTTGCCGACGATCGCGATGTAGTACATCGCGTACTCGACGAGCACGAGGGTCGCGAGCAGATAGAGCCTACGGTTACGGACGAGGAACCGGCGCACGCCGCCCTGCGACGGCGCGAAGGCGACCACGGCAAACAGCCCGACGAACACGGCGGTGAGAGCTGCCCGTTCGGTGAGGGCGAGCGACACGACGAGAACGAGGACCACCACGAGGACGCGGCGCCACGACGGCACGCGGACCGCGCGGCTCGTCACGAGCAGCAGCGCAGCCGTGGTGGCCACGAGGAGGAATCCGAACCAGACCTGGCCGAGCCACAGGAAGCTGGGTGCCGTGAGCGGACTCAGGGCGAAGGCCGCGTAGGCGATCCCGGTCGGCCACCCCCAGCCCCACAGGTGGCGCAGGGCGAGCAGGCAGAACACGTCGGCGATCACCCACAGGACCACGGTCATCACGACGTGCGGCGTCCAGGAGAACAGCGTGGCCTTGGTGAACGCGGCCGTGAGGATCGCGGAGAGCGGCGCGACGTGGCCGCCCGCCTGCATCTCCAGCAGGCCGGACAGCGGCGTGCGGACAACGAGATCCTGGCCCCAGAAGTCGTCGGCGTAGAACCAGCCACCCCACTGGCCCCAGACGCGGGGCGCGAACTGGAGAGCTGTCGCGAGCACGACCACCAGGGTCACGGCCCGGTGCCGACGCCGGTCAGGGTCGGCGGTGGTCCGCACGTCGTCGGCCGCCTGGTCGGGCGAGACCTCGTTCGCCGATCCGGGGGACGTCTCCGAGCGCACGGGGACCGTCGGGTCCTCCACCTCGCTCGTCGTCACGCGTCCCCCTTGAGCACCTTCGTCGATCGGTCACGGTACCCCGCGGAGCGCGGCGGACGCCGCTCCGTGGTCGACGCGCCGCGCGGCCGGATCGTTCCGGTCGACGGCGCCCCTCGGACGTGACGGACCCCCGGGCACCAGCCCGGGGGTCCGTCATGCTGCGGTCGGTCAGGCGCCGGTGAGCTTGTCGCGCAGCGCCTGCAGGGCCTCGTCGGTCGCGAGGGTGCCCGCGGCCTCGGGGGCGGGAGAGGCGTAGGTCTGCGCGCCGGACTCGGCGCTCTCGGAGACACCGGCCTCCGCGTCGGCCTTGCGCTGCTCCTCGACCTGCTTCTTGTGCGACTCCCAGCGCGAGTGCGCCTCGGCGTACTGGCGCTCCCACTCGGCCTGGGCGGTCTCGTGGCCCGGGAGCCACTCGCCGGTCTCCGGGTCGAAGCCGTCCGGGTAGACGTAGTTGCCGGCCTCGTCGTAGGTGGCGGCCATGCCGTAGAGCGCCGGGTCGAAGTGCTCGTCGTCGGCGCCGGAGATGCCCTCGCTGGCCTGCTTGAGCGACAGCGAGATGCGGCGACGCTCGAGGTCGATGTCGATGACCTTGACGAAGATGTCGCCGCCCACGGTGACGACCTGCTCCGGCAGCTCCACGTGGCGCTCGGCCAGCTCGGAGATGTGGACCAGGCCCTCGATGCCCTCGTCGACGCGGACGAACGCACCGAACGGCACCAGCTTGGTGACCTTGCCGGGGACGACCTGGCCGATCTGGTGCGTGCGGGCGAACTGCTGCCACGGGTCTTCCTGCGTGGCCTTGAGCGACAGCGAGACGCGCTCGCGGTCCATGTCGACGTCGAGCACCTCGACGGTGACCTCGGTGCCGACCTCGACGACCTCGGACGGGTGGTCGATGTGCTTCCACGACAGCTCCGAGACGTGGACGAGACCGTCCACGCCTCCGAGGTCGACGAACGCGCCGAAGTTCACGATGGACGAGACGACGCCGGAGCGGATCTGGCCCTTCTGCAGCTGCGTGAGGAAGTTCTGGCGAACCTCGCTCTGCGTCTGCTCGAGCCAGGCGCGGCGCGACAGGACGACGTTGTTGCGGTTCTTGTCGAGCTCGATGATCTTCGCCTCGAGCTCCTTGCCGACGTACGGCTGGAGGTCGCGGACGCGACGCATCTCGACGAGCGAGGCGGGCAGGAAGCCGCGGAGACCGATGTCGAGGATGAGGCCGCCCTTGACGACCTCGATGACGGTGCCGGTGACGACGCCGTCCTCCTCCTTGACCTTCTCGATCGTGCCCCAGGCGCGCTCGTACTGCGCGCGCTTCTTGGACAGGATCAGGCGGCCTTCCTTGTCCTCCTTCTGGAGGACCAGGGCCTCGACGACGTCGCCGAGCTTGACGACCTCGTTGGGGTCGACGTCGTGCTTGATCGACAGCTCACGGGAGGGGATGACGCCCTCGGTCTTGTAGCCGATGTCGAGGAGGACCTCGTCACGGTCGACCTTGACGATGGTGCCCTCGACGATGTCGCCGTCGTTGAAGTACTTGATGGTCTCGTCGACAGCGGCGGCGAAAGCCTCGGCATCGCCGATGTCGTTGACCGCGATCTGGAACTTCGCGGGGGTGTCGATGGTGGCAGTCATGGAGTAAAGAGCTCCGGTGGATGGGTGTCGTGACGGGTGCGACGGCGGGCCCTGATCATGCGGCGCGTTCCGGGCAGCGGGCTGGTCGGCTCACAGCGGTGGGTCACGACGAACGACATGCGCGTGCCTGCTCGGTCTGAGGTGCGCGCAGGCCCGCGACGCACAGGCAAGGATACGGAGGTGACGGAAGACGGGTCAAACCTCGGAGAGCCCGCCGGACCCTCGCTGCCGCTGCACAACCGCGGCAGCGGACTCGGAGCCGAGGAGTCCGTGCGCGCGTCGAGGTCCTGGTGGGACGCCGAGGCCGCCGGCTACGCCCACGAGCACGGCCGCTTCCTCGGCGACGAGCTCCCCGGCGGGGCCCTGGTGTGGGGCCCGGAGGGCTGGACCGAGGCCGAGCTCGGACTTCTCGGACCGCTTTCCGGACGCCGCGTACTGGAGGTCGGTGCGGGCGGGGCACAGGGCTCCCGCTGGCTCGCCTCCCAGGGAGCCGCGCCGGTCGCCCTCGACCTCAGCCACGCCATGCTCCTCCAGTCGCAGGGGCGCTCCCCGGCCGTGCCCCGGCTCCAGGCCGATGCCGGCGCCCTGCCGTTCGGCTCCGCGTCGTTCGACCTCGCGTGCTCGGCGTACGGCGCGGTGCCGTTCGTCGCCGACGCGTACGCCGTCTTCGCCGAGGTGGCCCGCGTGCTGCGACCCGGTGGCCGCTGGGTCTTCTCCGTCACCCACCCGGTGCGGTGGGCCTTCCCCGACGCCCCGGGACCGGAGGGCCTCGTCGCCGACCGGTCCTACTTCGACCGGACGCCGTACGTCGAGCGCGACGGCTCGGGCCGTGCCACGTACGTCGAGCACCACCGGACCCTCGGCGACACGGTGCGAGCGCTGGTCGCTGCGGGGCTCCACATCGTCGACCTCGTGGAGCCCGAGTGGCCCGGGCGCAACGTCGAGACGTGGGGCGGGTGGTCGCCGCTGCGAGGGCGGATGCTGCCAGGCACGGCCGTGTGGGTCACCGAGAGGTGATGCGCCGCGGGACGGCTACGGCCCCGCGGGCGCGGGCCAGCCGTAGGCGTGACCGATCAGATGCGCGCGTCCTCGGGTCGACGGACGAGCAGGATGCCTCCGACAAGGGCGAGGAGGCCCAGGACCAGCGCCGCGACCGGCAGGACCTTGGACACGGTGTTCAGCTTCGAGGAGTTGGCCTTCGCCTCGTTCACCGAGTCGGTGACCTCCTGGTCGGTGAAGCCGATCTTCCCGTCCAGCAGGACCAGACCGTCGGCGCCGTCGGCGTTCTTCAGCCACTGCTTAGCGACGCTGTAGCCGTTGACGACCTGGCCGGTGGCGGGCTCGACCCAGAAGAGCGTGTCGTTCTGGTAGTGGATGTCGGCGTCGCCCTGCTTGCCGACGACGGTGTCCGGGATCTTCTGCTCGTACTTGTAGGTGGTGAGGCCCTGGACGGCCTCCTCGCCGAGGAACTCGGCTGGGGCGCCCTTCATGATCGAGGTGTCGAAGACGTTGTAGGTCGACTTCTGGGAGTTGAAGGGGAACTTGAGCGGCATCACGGTGTCGTTGCCGATCATCGCCTCCGTGATGGGAACGCCACCGACGTTGGCACCTGCCGTGGCGACCATGATCGCGGTGGTGCGGTCGAACGCGTAGCGCTCGGGGCTGGCAGGCAGGTAGGGCTTGCCCGCCGGGTCGGACGCCAGGCTGATCACGCTGAAGCTGTCGTAAACGCCGACGTTGCCGCCGGCCTGCTGCGAGGCGGCGACGTCCGCCTTGGTGCGGCGCGTGCTCTTCAGCTCGACGTTGCTCTTCTCGGTCCCGGTCGCCAGGTCGACCACCGTGGTCACGGTCCCGGAGCTGTCCGAGGTGTTGTTCGGGTCGAGGTCCAGCGGCGCGACGGAGAGCTTGGGGACGGCGTAGAACTTGACCATCGGAGCCAGCACGAGCAGTGCGACCCCCAGGCCGATGAGGACGAGCCCGAGCACCCGACGCATTGCGTGCCTCCTCGCACTACCTGCTGTGTCGGGCGGAACGGTAGCGGATAAGTGACTCGCGGGTAACCATTCGACACGGGCCCGTAACCTGCGTGTCGAGCAGATCGTCCCGCCAGCCGATGGGGAGCCCATGGAGAGCACGACCGGCGGCCCTCGCCCGGCCGCCGCGACCGCCGACGCGCGCCCGACGACGGGAGCGGCGGGCGAGCCCGCCGAGAGCACGCGACGCGAGGTCTCCGGTGGGGCTCACTTCGCCGCACTCGACGGCTACCGGGCCCTCGCGGCGCTCATGGTGCTGCTCACCCACGTGGCCACCACCACGGCGCTCTCCCGGCAGTCGACCCTGGGGCACGTGCTGGCGCGGTTCGACTTCGGAGTGCCCCTGTTCTTCCTCATGTCCGGCTTCCTGCTGTACCGGCCGTGGGTCCGGACCGCCCTCGAGGGCCGCGCGCGCCCCGACCTGCGCCGCTACGCGGTCCGGCGGGTCGGGCGCATCGTCCCGCTCTACTGGGTGGTGGTCGCCACGACCCTGCTCGTCCTCCCCGAGGTCCGACCGGCATCGTTCACGACCTGGTGGACGCACCTGCTGGCGGTGCAGATCTACGTCGGCCCCGGGATCGCCGAGGGGCTCAGCCACACCTGGAGCCTGTGCACGGAGATCGCCTTCTACGCCGCGCTGCCGATCATCGGCGTGGTCGCTCTGGGTCGGCGAGAGCGAAGCCTCGAGCAGGCCTGGAGGCGTCAGCTGACGGTCCTCGGGATCCTCGTCCTGGTGTCGGTGGCCTACAACGTGGTCCAGGCGCTCCGAGGGGCGGCACCGTTCCGCGAGAGCGTGTGGCTCCCCGGGTTCTTCGACTGGTTCGCTGCCGGGATGTTCCTCGCCCTTGTCGATGTGCGACGACGGCACGCCGGTGCCCCCCGACTCGTGATCGTGACCACCGCACTCGCGCGCGACCACGCCTCGAGCCTGGTGCTGTTCCTGGCGACGTTCGCCGTGATCTGCACGCCGATCGCGGGGTCCTACGACTTCGGCCAGACGTCGCCGTTGCAGAGCCTGGTCAAGCACGGCCTCTACCTGGTCGCGGCATTCGCCCTGCTGGCCCCGGGGATACTGGCCGCAGACCGCGGCTGGCCGACGCTGTTCGCGCGCCGATGGCCGCGCCGGGTCGGGCTGATCAGCTACGGCATCTTCCTCTGGCACCTGATGCTGCTCAGGATCCTGCTCCACGTGCTGGGGATCCCGGTGTTCAGCGGACGGGCTCTGGAGCTGGCAGTCGTCCTGCTCGCCGTGACACTCGTGGTCGCGACGGTCACGTATCGCCTGGTGGAGCGGCCGGCCCAACGCTGGGCGCACCGGCTCTGACCCGGGCCCTCGGCCGCCACGGGGCGAGCAACGCACCTGCCACCGTCGCAGCACCGACGGCGGCGCACACCGCGACGAGGTTCGCCGACGACGACGGCCACTGGGTCCCGGAGGGCCACGGACCGATCACCGCAGCCGTCGTGGCGACGAGCACCCCGACCGCCGCCAGCATCGGCCGTCCCGTGCGCCCGCGCGGCAGCGCGCAGGCGAGGGCTGCCGCGACGGCGCCGAGGACGCCGAACGTCGCGAGCCCGACGACCGCGGCGATCGCGAGCCGGGTCCGGAGCCGGACGAGCCGCGCAGGTCGGTCATCCCAGACGGTGCGTCGGCGGGTCGGCACCAGGGCCAGCAGGACGAGCCCGAAGGCGAGCAGGGCACCGACGGCCAACGCCGCACGGTAGACCCGGTCGGGCGCGTAGTACAGATGGACCTCTCCGACGGCACCCGCAGGAACCACCCAGGCCTGACGCCACCCGTCGACCCGGACCGGCACCAGCTCGGTGCCGTTCGCGTCGGCGCGCCAGCCGGTGTTCGCGTTCTCCCCCAGCTCCAAGGTGCGCGCATGGCCCGACCCCGCGATCCTCACGAGCCGGTCGGTCGCGGACCAGCTCTCGATCAACGCCTCCTCGGGCCGGTCCAGCCGCGCACCCGCGCCCCAGACGAGACCGGTGACGTCGAACTCGGCCGAGGGTCGCACCACGATGTGGTGCTGACCGGCGCCGAGCGTGGCGGGCCCGCACGCGGTCGCCGTCGCCGGTGCGCCGGCGAGGACCGCTCCTTCGCTGGTCACGACGGTCGTGGGGATGAGCGTCCCGTCGACCTGGATCGTAGGACCGAAGCCGCAGGGGGAGATGACCGCGTCGGTGCTCGCGACGCTCACCTTCTGCCCCTCGGCCTGTCCGAGCACCAGCTCGCTGATCCCGACCGGGAGCACGGTGCGGACCTGCAGCAACGAGTCGTAGGTCAGGACCGGCGACGTCGCCGTCACCGTGATCCGGATCCTCGACGTCCGGGTGGCGGGGAACCGCAGGTACCCGAGGTCGTCGCTGACGGTGCGGTAGATGTGTCGTCCGACAGTCACGTCGATGTCGAGCGGCCGGGAGGCGCCGAGACCGGTCGTCTCCTGGATCCTCAGCCACGACACGACCGTCGGACGCTGCAGCGTCACGGTGAGCGACGGATGCGGGTCCAGCGGGCTCGCGAGCCACGCGGTCCAGGGATCGTCGTCGATCGCCGACTGCGGGCGAGCGGGCGCGTCCGGCACCCAGGTGCTCGAGGCCACGGCCAGCGCAGCGGCACCGGGGGGGCGGAGCAGCTTGTCGAGGGCAGTCCCCGGGCGCGGGTAGACCAGCACCATCGGCGTCCCGGAGACCCCTCCGGTCGACACGGTGCGATCCAGTCCCGAGGACTCCTCCCCCGCACGGGCGAGCGAGGGCAGGCAGTTGGTCGGCAGGCGGACGACGCAGGCCGGTCGCTGCCCGTGCCGGGTCATGAGCGACAGCGCCGCAGCCCCGGCCACCGGCGGGGTCACGCCCGTCCGTGGCGCGGTCGTCGACGGCAGGACGACCTCGCTGAGACCGACGGCCGCCCCGCCCGTGCCGGCGGGTCGCTCGAACCCGAGTCGCAGGTGCGTCGAGGGCCGCAGGTCGGGCGGCAGGGTGATGTCTCCCGAGGGCAGCGAGACGTCGAGCACCCGTGTCTGGGTGTCCGTCGTCACGGTCAGCCGCACCGTGGTCGTGGCGCCTGGTGGGTCCTCTGCGAACGTCAGCAGCGTGCCGCCCATGTTCATCGGCGACGCTCGCGCGACGTCCCAGTGCACCGGGCCGCTCTGCCCGGCCCGAGGGAACCATGCCGTGGCCGGGTCGCGGTCGATGGCGTTCCAGGCGCCCATGGACGGGTCGATCCGGATGCTGCTCGCGTCGCCGCGGCTCGACGAGGCCGAGATCGTGACGCCGGTCGGGAACGCGGTCGTGGGCGAGGGGATCGCCGGGGTGACGTCGTAGCCGTGGACCCTGCGCGGCAGCAGCCAGCTGTCGGTCGGGGTGAGGAGGCTCGACCGGTTGTCGTGGACGCGGCCGAAGTCGACCTCGATGCGTCGTCCGGCATCCGTGACGACGGTCCGCCCCGCGGTCAGGGCGGTCGGCAGGTCGCCGGTGCGGACGACCGTGCGGCCGCCCTCCGAAGGGAGCGCGGCCAGCCCGAGCAGCCCTTCCGCCTCCCCGTCCATGACGTCCACTGCCGATGCGTCGCGCAGGACGGCCCGCGGGTCGGCGATGCCGGAGCCCACCCGGAAGACCTCGACAGCCGGGTAGGTGCCGTCGACCCCGGCGTCGACCACGAGTCCGGGAAGCTCGAACCCGCTGAGATCCGGGCCGAAGGACGCGACCAGGTCGAAGCCGCCGGACTGCGCCAGTGCCTGGTGCACGAGGGATGCACGCGGTGAGTCGACCGCGGCGTAGTCGAGGTCGTTGCGCACGACGAGGTAGCTGACGCCCATCCGGGCCAGGAAGAACGCGAGGGCCGTGCTCCCACGACCGTCGACCAGCAGCGCCTCGACCTCGTCCAGCGCTCTGATGTTGCCGGCGGAGGACAGCGGCACGGCGTCGCGCACTCCCCACGGCGTGCTTGCGAGCACCTGCAGCGGCTCGTCGTGACTCTCCCCCCACAGATAGCTGCCGAACGACGCCCCCGGGATCACCAGGGCTCTCCCACGATCGGGCGCCGCCCCCAGCCACGCCGCGGCCTGAGCCCAGTAGCCCGGCACCGCGATGAACGTGCGACCTGCGGTGAGGTCCGCGCGCCACACCGGGGCCGTCGCCGCCATGAGCGCCCCGACGAGCGCGACCACCAGCACTCGCGGAACCACCCAGCCCCAGCGGTAGGAGTTCCAGGTCCACATGGAGTCGCGGGTGAGCGTGTCGTCACGTGTGCGACCCACTCGCTGGACGAGGACGGACACGCACCAGCCGACCCCGAGGGAGAACGGGAGCCGCACCCAGACGTCGAACTTGTGCACGTTGCGCAGGGGCGCGAGCGCGCCGTCGAGCAGCGTCCGCACGGTGGGCGCGGCGAGGCCGTCCGCCCACCAGCCGGCGCCGGACACGTGGGCCACGATGAGCGCCACGAAGCCGAGGACCACCGACGCGACCAGGAATCGGCGGTGCGGCGTCCGACGGAGCGCGAGGCCTGAGGCCCCCATCACCGCGACTACCACCGTCCCGGTGACCAGTGCGCGCTCGCTGATCAGCTGCCAGCCTGCGGGCCACTGGGGTCCGGCTCTGCCCGCGAGGTAGGCCACCCAGTCCGTCGTCCCACGCAGGCTGGACGAGCCGTCCGTGATGGACGTCGTCACCGACGACGACTCGATCCAGTCGAGGAAGGGCGGCGAGTACTTCCCGAGGAGGAGCAACGGGAGGAGGAACCAGGCGGACGCGAGAGCGGCGCAGGAGGTCCAGCCGAGCGCCAGCCGCACCCGGACAGGACGCGGGGCCTCGGTCACGATCCAGAGCAGTCCGAGCGCGGCCGCGACCACCGTGGCGACGGCGTTGACCCCGCCCATGAGCAGGACCGCGCAGCCGGACAGGGCTACGGCCCTTCGCAGCGACCCACCGGAGCGCAGTGCCACGAGCGGCACGAGCACCCAGGGGGCCAGCACGTACGGCAGGGTCTCGACGGATATCGGTCCGAACGTCGAGATCACCCGGGGCGAGAGCGCGAACACGAACGCCGCCACCCACCGCGCCGAAGGCTCGGCGAGGCCCAGCAACCGAGCAAGTCGGCACATGCCGAGGAAGGCCGTGCAGAGCAGCAGGGCCCACCACGCCCGCTGGATCGCCCAGGGGTCCAGTCCGAGGCGCTGGCCGAGCCAGAAGAACGGCCCGACGGGGAACAGGTAGCCGTAGGCCTGGTTCTGCAGCTGGCCGAAGAACGCCTGGTCGTCCCAGAGGTGCAGGGCCCGGGCCAGGAAGGCACCCGGGTCCTGCGTGAGGTCCAGTTTCGTGTCCGCCGCCGTAAGGCCCGGGGACTGCACGAAGGCGACGGCGGTGAGCACGGCGCAGGTGGCCACCAGACGGATCCGCCAGGCGAGGCGCGTCACGATCTCCGCCGCCCGACCACCACGAGGTTCCAGCAGACCACCTCACGGAGACCGGGGACCCGCGCGAGGAACCCCGCCCAGTCCGGCAGGTAGCGCGGCACGAGCCGGACGTCGGTCAGCCGACCGCTCCGCGCTGTCCGACCCGCCCAGCGGGCACCCGCCGCCGCGGTGGTGCGGAAGAGCGACTCGCCGTAGACGTTCTTGGGCGGGTGACCGTGCCGCACGGCGTAGCGCCGAGCCGCCCGTTCGCCTCCGGTGATGTGCCACGGCGAGGTCTCGTGCCCGCCCCAGGGGCCGTACCAGAGCGTGTAGGACAGGAACACGAGCCCGCCCGGCGCAGTGACCCGGACCATCTCGTCGGCCATCGCCCACGGCTCGCGCACGTGCTCGGCCACGTTGCTGGAATAGGTGACGCCGAAGGCGCCCGACGCGAACGGCAGGCGTGTCCCGTCCCCGATCACCGTGCGTGGGCCGGGCTCGCGACCGTGCAGCGCCAGCTCGCCCGCGTCCGCGTCGAGTGGGACGTAGATGGCACCGCGGGCCTCGAACGCGTCGGCGAAATAGCCCGGGCCTCCCCCGACGTCGAGCACCCGGGCGCCCTCGAGCGACGTGTACGACGCGACCTGGGCCGCGGAGTCCTGGGCGAGGGCGCCGTAGAACCGGTCCGGGTCGTCCTGCTCGTGACGGAAGTCCGCCAGCAGCCGCCACGAGCGCCCGAGGGTGGGGCGGAACTCCGGCGGCGTCACGGGCTGGGACGGTACCCGACGCCGACCCGTGACCTGACGCTGACGTACCCGTGGTTACCGACCAGTTAACCTTCTGTGTCGTCAGCCGTCCGTCGAAGGTGACCATCGTGCCTGCAACCGCCTCTCCCGGTGCCGCGCCGGCCTCCGCCGGCAACGGGCGGATGCGCGTGCTGTTCTGCAACTGGCGCGACACCCGGCACCCCGAGGGCGGCGGCTCCGAGGTCTACGTCGAGAGCGTGGCGCGGGCTCTGGCCGCCGCGGGCGACGACGTCACGATCATCTGTGCGCGCTACCCCGGATCGGTGCAGGACGAGGTCCACGACGGCGTCCGCTACCACCGCGTGGGCAGCAAGCTCGGCGTCTATCCCCGCGTGCTGCTCACCCAGCTGCTGCACCGCCTCGGCCGGTTCGACGTCGTGGTCGACGTCCAGAACGGCGTACCGTTCGCCTCCACCCTCGCCACCCGCACGCCGGTGGTCACCCTCGTCCACCACGTGCATCGCGAGCAGTGGCCCGTCGTGTACGGGCCGGTGCGGGCGCGGATCGGGTGGTTCCTCGAGTCCCGGGTGGGACCCCGGGTCTACCGCGGCTCGCACTACGTCGCGGTCTCGGACGTGACCCGTCGCGAGCTCGCGGGCCTCGGCGTCGACGCCGCGGCGATCTCCGTCGTCCACAACGGGGCGGAACCGCCTCGACGTGACGCGCAGCCGGCCGCGGACCCCACCCTGCTGGTCCTGGGCCGTCTCGTCCCGCACAAGCAGGTGGAGCACGTCCTCGAGGTGGCCGCCCGGCTTCGCCCCGAGCTGCCGACCCTGCGGGTGCGCGTGGTCGGCGACGGGTGGTGGTCCGAGGAGCTGCGCGCGGAGGCGCAGCGGCTGCGCGTCACCGATCTAGTCGACTTCGTCGGCTTCGTCGACGAGGACGAGAAGCACCGCCACCTCGCCGAGGCCTGGGTGCTCGTGCTGCCCTCGCTCAAGGAGGGCTGGGGCCTCGTGGTCATGGAGGCCGCCGGATACGGCGTCCCCGCGGTGGCCTACCGCTCCGCCGGCGGAGTCACGGAGTCGATCGTCGACCACGTCACGGGCCTGCTCGCCGACGATCTCGACGGCCTCACCGAGGCGGTGCGTGACCTGCTGACCGACCCGGGACGACGCCGACGCCTCGGCTCGTCGGCCGCGGCCCGGGCCGACGAGTTCGCCTGGGACACCACCGCGCGGCTGTTCGCGAAGGTGCTCGCCGAGGCGACCGGCCGACCCTCCCCGGTGACGGCGGTGCCTCAGGCGCACGTCCACCATCTGCCGGGCACGGACGTGCAGGAGGCGGCCACCCCCGAAGGGTGACCGCCTCGACGTCTGCGTCAGTTGGTTCCGTAGACCACGATCGACCCGGTGTTCTGCGCGGGGAAAGAGCCACCGCCCTGGGAGGCCACGAGGCCGAGGGCGCCACCGATCCCGACGATCACGCCGAGCACGGCGGCGATGATTCCAGCGATCAGGACGGGCATGGGTGACTCCTCGTGGGTCGACGTCGCGCAGACACTACCAGCCGGTAGCCGTCGTGCGTCACTCTCCGGCCCTCACGTGTCGTGCTGTGACCGTCCCGATACCGACAGCGGCGGCGGCGACCAGGAGGCAGGCCGTGACGAGATCGCCCAGCAGCACGGCGGTGGTCCCGTCGGGGACGGCGCGCGGCGCGGCCGGCGCAAGGCGGTAGAGCGCCAGGTGCTCCCCCGGCGAGACGAGCACGGCGTCCGGCGGGAGGTCGTCTGTGGCCCCCGGGACGTCGGTGGCCACGACCGCCCATCCGACGCCGAGATCTGCGAGCACGGGACCGAGCGGTTCGTGCGCCGCGATGGCGGCGCTGACGCGTGCCGCGCTGGGGTCCTCGCCGCTGAGCGTGACGAGCTCGCCATGGGCTCTGACCACCAACGTGTCCGACGCCACCACGGTGCGGGTCATCGCTCGCGGCACCGGGTCCAGCACCGACCGACCGTCGTTCCAGGGGAACCGACGCAGCGACTGCCACGGGAGGCTGATCGCGTCGCCGGGCCCGGCCGCCGCGAGGCGGTCACGGACGGAGGCGTAGTCGGCCGGGTAGTCGACCGCCGCGAGCTGTCCGGTCACGCCCCAGGCCGCGTCGGGCAGGCAGAGCACCGGCACGAGCGCCACGCCCACCAGCAGGGTTCGCGCGGTGGCCCGGTCCGTTCGCGCGACCAGGGCGCGGGCGACCCGGTCCGCGCCGAGCGCGGAGGAGACCGCCAACAGGAGCAGCCACGGCGCCAGCCACTTCTGCGCGTCGCGCAGGACGCCCCCGCCCGGCAGCGTGCCCACGGCCCACTCGACGCCGGACGCGAGCTGCTCGACACTGCCGACCAGGTTCCACGCCACCCCGGCGAGTGCGAGGGTCGCGAGCGTCAGCGACGCGGCCCGACCCAGCACGAGGACCGTCCGCCGTGCGCCGAACGCCGCCAGCAGCAGCAGGACCACGGTCGCGAGCGGTGCGAGGATCGTCGCACGGCTGCCGGGCACCGCCTCCGCGTTCCAGATACCGCCGGTGCCGAGCGCGGTCACCACCGCGCCCAGCCCGTTCTCGGCGCGCAGGTGGAAGACCTCCGCCCCGGACGCCGCCTGGGGCGCCGCACCCGAGCCGACCACGAGGGCGGGGACGAGCCAGGGCAGCTGGGCGATCAGCCCGCTGGCCGCCCACGCCCAGCGCCGTACGGGCGACAGACGGCTGCGTGGACCCACAGCCACCGGCAGCGAGACCGCCAGCGCGAGCAGACCACCCGTGACCGTGAGCGACGCGAGCAGCAGCCAGAGCACCCAGGCGGCCCACGTGCCCCGCTCCCCCGACCGTGCTCTGCGTGCGACGTCGAGGAGCCACGGCAGGACGCCGACGGCGAGCAGCAACGACCAGTGCCCCATGAGCAGCCGCTCGACAACGAACGCCGACCACACGGCGACGCAGGTCCCGACGATGCGCGCGCCCGTCCCCGCCGGCCGGAGCAGGCGCGACACCCCCGAACCCAGGAGCACAAGGGCGGCGACCAACGCCGCCTTCTCCAGCAGCCAGCCCGGTACCGGGCCGGAGACCAGCGCGACGACCGCGTCCTGCGGGACCGAGCGCGGCAGGCCGCCACCGAGCCCGAGCATCCAGGGCAGCAGCGACTGGTCGGGCACGAAGACCTGGTCCCGGATCAGGGTGTAGCCGGGGAGCAGCGCCGGGCCGAGGATCGTCACGACGAGCGCGGAGAGCACGAGGGCTCGCACCGCAGCGGCGTACCGAGCCACCCCGTAAAAGGGCACCGGCACTCCTCACCCATCGGGTCCGACGTCGGCCTATTGTGGCGGGTCCCTCGCCCGCAGCACGGTAGGAGTCCGGTTGTCCCTCGGCGCAACGTCCGACGACCGTGCTTCCGCGGCCCGATCGGGGCTGCTGGCCGGCAGCACGCTGGTCGCCGCCGGCCTGGCCGTCGGCCAGGTGCTCGGTTACGTCCTCAACGTCGTGGGCGCCCGGACGCTGGGTCCGTCGGGCTACGGCGAGCTCAGCGCGCTGCTGGGTCTGCTGCTCATCGGCAACGTCGTGGCGCTCGCCGTCCAGACGGTGGCCTCCCGACGCACATCGGTCGGCTCCGACGACGCCCGGCGGCTCGATCCGCTGGGGATCCGTTTCGGGGCCGCGGAGGCGACGGTCGCGCTCGTCCTGGTACCCGTGCTCGCCCACCTCGTCAAGGTCGACGTCGTCGCGCTCGGTGCGCTGTCGTTGGCCTTCCTCCCGATGACCGCGTCGGGCGTCGCGCTCGGTGTCGTCCAGGGCGATGGTCGCTTCCCCCGGCTCGCCCTGCAGTACGCCGCGTTGGCCGGGATCCGCACCGGTCTGGCGCTGGTCGCGCTTCTGCTGTGGCACGACGTCCGTGCCGTGGGCCTCGGGCTGCTGCTGGGGGCGGTGCTCGCGTGGTGGGTGGTGAGCGGTCTCGGCGGTGCCGGGAGGTGGACGAGGGCGCGCCCGAGCCGGGTCATGACGACCGAGACGCTGCACGTGTCGCACGCGCTGGTGGCCATGTTCACCTTCACGTCGTTCGACGTGCTGGTGGCCCGGGCGCTGCAGGACGCCGAGCCCGCCGGCCAGTACGCCGCGGGCGCCATCCTGGTCAAGATCGCCTTCTGGCTCCCGCAGGCCGTCGTGGTGGCCGCGTTCCCCCAGATGTCGACGCGCGAGTCCGGTGCGCTGCGGCGGGCCGCCCTGCTCGTCGCCGCGCTCGGCGCCACCCTCGTGCTCGGTGCCGCGGCGCTCGGACCCAGCGTCGTCCCACCGGTGCTCGGCGCTGGCTACGACGTGGCGGCCTCGCACGCCTGGCTGTTCGTCCTGGTCGGAGTACTGGAGTCGTTGGCCTATCTCGTCGTGTTCGACCGGCTCGCCTCGCGCGACCGCAACGCGGTCTGGACGGTCTGGGCGGCTGTGCTGCTCGTCGTGGTGCTGGCGACCACGGTGGGTCGCTCACCGGTGGCGCTGGCGTGGGTGCTCGCCTCGGTCTCGCTCGTCCTGTGCGTCGCCGGGCTGCTGGTTCCGCGACGCGAGGAACCGCCCGAGCCGCTCGACGACTGAGGGGCCGCGCACGACGCACCCACGGCCCCTCGGTCCCCGACGTGCTACTTGGCGTTCGGGTCCGGCCACGGGCCCGGGGTCCAGGCCGCGCTGAAACCGCTGCTGTCGCCCATCGCAGACTGCACCCCAGCCGTCCCCGGGAAGACGCCGTTCTGCACCCAGTTCGTCAGAAGGTCCACCACGGCGACGTTGGACGCAGGGGTGAAGTTGCAGTGCCCCGCGCCGTACGGCGCGCCCGGGCTCTCCGGGTAGGTGCTCGGGGCGACGGTGTACAGCTGGACGAGACCGGCGGTGGCAGTGCCGGCCTTCTGCGCCGCCTGGTAGCGGTCGAGGAAGAAGGTCTGGTTCTGCGAGATCACCAACGGGTCGGCGGCCGTGTGCATCGTGATCTCCGGGCGCGTGATGGTCGCCTTCGGGTCGCCGCCCTCGGCCAGCGCCTTCGCCTTCGCGGCGTCGTCGGCCGTGACCTTCGTGCCCGCGGCCAGCTCGGCGTTGAACTTGTCAGTGGCACCTGCGGTGACGGTGTCGATGAGCGAGCGCTCCGAGTCGGAGATGCGGGCCGCGTAGTCGGTGCCGTCGTTGCCCGTGGGGTTGCCCCCGAAGCGCTGCTCGAGGTCGTACCGCGCGAGAGTCGCGTAGCCGAGGTCGGTGGCCAGCGCCTCGACCGTGGCCTTCACCTTCGACTCGACCGAGGAACCGTCGTAGTGCAGCGTCTGGCTCGGCGCGTCGACGAGCGCGGCGATGTAGAGGATCTTCGCGGTCCCGCCGCCTGCGGTGTCGCTCGCCGCGGCGACGAGGGCCTTCGCCGCACCCGTCCAGTTGTCGACCGCCTCCTGGTAGGAGGAGTACCCGGTGAGCTTCATCTGCGGGTAGACCAGGGTCTTCACGGCGTAGGAGACGTCGAGTCCGAGGTTCATGTTCGGGACCACACCGGCCATCACCCCGCACAGCGGGGCCGCGCCGTCGACCCACTCCGGATGCTTCTCCGCGATCATCTGGGTGATGAGACCGCCGAGCGAGTCGCCCCAGATCTCCGTGCGGTAGGGGTTGCCGACGTTGTCGACGAAGAACGTGTGCAGGTCCTCGGCGGCGGCGACGCCGTCCTGGACCGCCCAGCCGTTGGACTTGTAGGCGGAGCCGGCCAGCGCGTAGCCCTCGCTGAGCAGCTTCTGGGCGGTGACGTCGTCAGGCGCGGACACCGCCTTGGTCTCCACGGGCGCGAAGAGCGGCGGAGCGGGCTGCGCGTAGCGGTAGCCGTGGCTGTAGAGCAGGAGCGTGCCGTTCCACTTCGTCGGCAGCTTGATCTCGTAGGCCGCACCGTTGAGGGTGTCGGTGCACTTGACCTTGTCGCAGCCGTTGAAGGCGACGTCGACCGACGCCTGTCGCGCCCGTGGGATCTCGGGGGCCTGCGAGCCGCAGGCGGTGAGGAGCAGGAGGGACGCGGAGACGGCGGCGCCCGCGAGGAGGCGGCGCCCGGGTCGAGTGGTCATGGGGACGGATCCTGGCACGCGTTTCCGGGCTGGGCGCCCTAGGACACGGCAATTGTTACCGGCGGGTACGGCATGCCTTCCCTCAGTGACCCGCGTCCTCCCACGTGCGTCCGACACCGACGGAGACGTCGAGCGGCACGGTGAGCGGCACGGCACCGCCCATGCCCTCGCGCACGAGCACCTCGACCGCCTCGAGCTCGCCCGGAGCCACCTCCAGGACGAGCTCGTCGTGGACCTGGAGCAGCATCCGCGACGCGAGTCCGGCATCGTGCAGCGCGGTGTCGACGCGCAGCATCGCGACCTTGACGATGTCGGCCGCCGACCCCTGGATGGGGGCGTTGAGCGCCATCCGCTCGGCCATCTCCCGGCGCTGCCGGACGTCGCTGGACAGGTCGGGCAGGTAGCGCCGTCGGCCCAGCATGGTCTCGGTGTAGCCGGTGCCCCGGGCGCGGTCGACCACCTCCCGGAGGTAGTCGCGCACGCCGCCGAAACGCAGGAAGTACTCGTCCATGAGCCTGCTCGCCTCGGAAGTCTCGATCCCGAGCTGCTGGGCGAGGCCGAACGGCGAGAGGCCGTAGGCCAGGCCGTAGGACATCGCCTTGATCTTGCGTCGCATCTCCGGGTCGACCGCGGAGGGCTCCACACCGAACACCCGTGAGGCCACGGTCGTGTGCAGGTCCTCACCGGAGTTGAACGCCTCGATCAGGCCCTCGTCCTCGGACAGGTGCGCCATGAGGCGCATCTCGATCTGGGAGTAGTCGGCCGTGAGCAGGCACTCGTAGCCGGGGCCCACCACGAACCCGCTGCGGATGCGCCGACCCTCGTCGGTACGGATCGGGATGTTCTGCAGGTTGGGGTCCTGGGAGGACAGACGCCCGGTGGCGGCGACGATCTGGTTGAAGGTCGTGTGGATCCGACCGTCGTCGCTCACCGCGGCGAGAAGCCCGGTCACGGTCTGGCGGAGCTTGGAGACGTCGCGCCAGCGCAGCAGCTGCTCGAGCAGCGGGTCGCCGGTCTTCGCAAACAGGTCCGCGAGCGCGTCGGCATCGGTGGTGTGGCCCGTCTTGATCTTCTTCGTGGGCGGCAGGCCCCGTTCGCCGAACAGGATCTCCTGGAGCTGCTTGGGCGACCCGAGGTTGAACGGACGGCCGGCCAGCTCGTGCGCGACGGACTCGGCTGCGCGCATCGACTCCGCGAACTCGGAGTCGAGCGCCTCGAGGTGTGCCGTGTCGACCGCGATGCCCACCTGCTCGAGGTCGGCGAGGACATGCAGCAGCGGCAGCTCGACCTCGCGCATCAGCGCGGTGCCGCCGCGCTGATCGAGCTCACGCTCGAGCGCCTCAGCGAGGTCGAGGGTGGCCCGCGCGTGCAGCCCGAGGGTGGTGGCACGGACGGCCGCGTCGTCGGTGTCGAAGCTCAGCTGCGAGGCCGCAGCGGTGTCGACGGAGCCGAGCTCGCGGCCCAGGAAGCGCGGGGCGAGGTCCGCGAGGTCGAATGACCGTTGCCCCGGAAGCACGAGGTAGGCCGCGAGGGCCGTGTCGCAGGTGAGCCCGCGCAGGCTCAGTCCGCGGGCGCGCAGGGCGAGCTCCGGCCCCTTCGCGTCGTGGATGGCCTTGGGCCGCTCGTCGTCAGCGAGCCACAGTGCGAGCGCGGAGTCGTCGTCAGCGGTGAGCTCCGGGACGGCGGCGTAGGCGACCGCGCCATCGGGTGCGGCCACGGCCAGCCCGTCGACGTCGCCGGTGCCGCGCCCCCAGCGGCCGTCGAGCGCGACGCCGACGCGGACGCCGGACGGCGCGTGCGCGTCGAGCCAGCCCGCCAGCGACCCTGCGCCCAGGACCTCGACGTCGACCTCGGGCTCGTCTCCCGCAGCGGGAGCCGCCTCGTCGCCGAGGGAGGCGAACAGCCGGTCGCGGAGCACCCGGAACTGCAGCGCGTCGAACACCTCGTGCACCCGGTCGCGGTCGAAGGAGCGCCGTTCGAGGTCGAGCGGGCCGAGGGGCAGGTCGACGTCGCGGACCAGCTCGGTGAGGCGACGGTTGCGCAGCACGTTGGCCAGGTTCTCGCGCAGCGCGTCGCCGGCCTTGCCCTTCACTTCATCGACGCGGTCGACGAGTGCCGCCAGCGACCCGAACTCACGCACCCACTTCGACGCGGTCTTCTCCCCCACACCGGGGATCGACGGCAGGTTGTCGCTGGGGTCGCCGCGCAGGGCGGCGTAGTCGGGGTACTGCGCGGGAGTGAGGCCGTACTTGGCCTCCACCGCCTCAGGCGTCATCCGCGCGAGGTCGCTCACGCCCTTGACCGGGTAGAGCACCGTCACGTGCGGGTCGACCAGCTGGTAGGCGTCGCGGTCCCCGGTGATGATGAGGACGTCGAACCCCTCGGCCTCGGCCTGCGTCGTGAGGGTGGCGATGAGGTCGTCGGCCTCGAATCCCTCGGACTCGACGTAGGGGATCGACAGCGCGTCGAGGACCTCGCGGATCAGCGGGACCTGGCCCTTGAACTCGTCCGGGCTCGCCGACCTCGTCGCCTTGTACTCGGGGTACTCCGTGGTGCGGAAGGTGGTGCGCGAGACGTCGAAGGCCACGCCGACGTGGGTGGGCTTCTCGTCGCGCAGGGTGTTGATGAGCATCGAGGTGAAGCCGTAGACCGCGTTGGTCGGCTGACCCGTCGTGGTGGAGAAGTTCTCCACCGGCAGCGCGTAGAACGCGCGGTAGGCGAGCGAGTGCCCGTCGAGGAGCAGCAGCCGGGGTCGATCGGGCGACGGGGTCACGCCCGTGATCCTAGGCTGGACCGGTGACGGACTACCTGGAGCAGCTGTTGGCGTTCGGTGTCGGCGAGCTCGGCGACACGATGGGCATCGAGATCACCGAGGCGAGCCCTGGGCGGGTGGTCGCGCGGATGCCGGTCGCAGGCAACCGTCAGCCCTACGGCCTGCTGCACGGCGGCGCCAGCGTCGTGCTCGCCGAGACTCTCGGGTCGATGGCGGCCGCCCTGCACGGCGGCCCCGAGAAGGCACCGGTGGGCATCGAGGTGTCGGCGACCCACCACCGCAGCGCCACCAGCGGCTACGTCACGGGCACGGCTAGCGCGATCTCCCTCGGGCGCACGCTCGCCACTTACGAGATCGTGGTCGTGGACGACGAGGGTCGCCGCACGTGCACGGCACGGCTCACGTGCCTCCTGCGCGACCGTCCGGGCACCTGAGAGCGCTCAGGGCCGGGCGGGACTGCGGCCGCGGGGCGACAGCAGCGCACGGCGCCGCAGGGAGCGCTGGACAGGCGTCAGGTCCATGGTGACGTCACGGGGGTCGAGCCGCGGCTCCACGCCGAGCTTGCGTCGCAGCAGGCCCAACGGCGCCGAACGGCGTACGACGAGAGGGGCGAAGCCGAGCCGGGCGTAGAAGCGGTTCACGTCGCGCGCGGTCGGCGGCACGTTCACGACCACGTCACTCGCCGCCACCTCGTCGGCGAACGCGACCGCCTCGCGCAGCAGCGCCGTCCCTGCACCGCTCTTGCGCCTGCCGTCGGTCACGTGGACGACGTCGACGAGCACGGCCGAGGAGGCGGCCATCAGCCCTCGCCCGACCACGGTGAAGGACGCCAGGCCGACGGGCCCGCCGTCGAGGCAGGCGTAGACCAGGCGGTAGGTGGCACGACCACCGGCCGCCACCGAGTCGCGGGAAGCGGCCAGTTGTTTACGGACCCGCTCGAGGACCTCGGCGGTGCTTCCGGAGACGACGCCGGCGGCTGCCTGAGCCCGGCACTCGTCCCAGAGCGGGATCAGGCGATCGAGGTCCTCGTCGTGGGCGACAAGCACCTCGACGGGCGTCCGGAGCAAGGAGATCCCTTCCCGAGCGTCGCGGCAGGACCGCACCATCCGATGCCCCCACCCGGCGCAGCCCCCGCCACGCCGAGGGCGACTCTAGGCGCAAACCCTGCGTGAACGGCAGGCCCCCTCCCCGTGAATCTGCGTCAAGACTTCGTCAAGACCGCGGAATCCTTCGCCTGCGCACCGCACGGACGGGCGTGTAAGGCGTACGGCGACGGGCGACGTGCGCACCGGGAGGGTGCCGACGCCGCCCGTGGACGTGGATCAGACCGCTAGCCGCCGAGGTAGGCGCGGACGATCTCGTCGTCCTCGGCCAGGGCCGCGGCCGGACCCTCGAGCTTGAGGACTCCCGACTCGAGCACATAGGCGTAGTCGGCGATGCGCAACGCCGCGAGGGCGTTCTGCTCGACGACGAGCACGGTGGTCCCCTGCTCGCGGATGGTCTCGATGGTGTCGAAGATGAGGTCCACGAGTACCGGAGCCAGGCCCATCGACGGCTCGTCGAGGAGTAACAGGTCGGGGCTGCCCATGAGCGCCCGGGCGACCGCGAGCATCTGCTGCTCGCCGCCCGACATGGTGCCGGCCTTCTGGTGGATACGGTCGGCAAGCCGAGGGAACAGCTCGAGGACGCGCTGACGGTCCTGCTCGATCCCCTCCTTGTCGTCGCGGAGGAAGGCGCCCAGGTCGAGGTTCTCCGACACGGTCATGCGCGGGAAGATGCGCCGGCCCTCGGGAGACTGGCAGATGCCGGCCTTGACGATCTCGTGCCCCTCCTTGCCGCTGATCTTCTGGCCCTCGAAGGTGATCGTGCCCGTCCGGGGCTTGAGCAGCCCGGAGATCGTGCGCAACGTCGTCGACTTCCCGGCGCCGTTGGACCCGATGAGGGTGACGATCTCACCGGGGTGCACCCGGATCGTGAGCCCCTTCACCGCCGCGATGTTGCCGTAGTAGACGGCGATGCCGTCCACCGCGAGCATGGGTTCGCCCTCGCGGACGTGCTCGGGTCGCGCGGCCGTGGTCTCGGTCACCGGGCACTCCCCTCTGTTCCGGTCCGGCCGAGATATGCCTCGACGACGCGTTCGTTGGTGCGGATGTCGTCGGGCCCGCCCTCGGCGATCTTCTCGCCCTGGTCGAGCACCGTGATCCGCTCGGACACCTTCATGACGACGCTCATGTCGTGTTCGATCAGCAGCACGGAGAGGTGGCGGTCGTCGCGGACGCGGCGGACGAAGTCGACGAAGACCGCCGACTCCTGAGGGTTCATCCCCGCAGTCGGCTCGTCGAGGAGGAGAACAGCGGGGCGCAGTGCGAGCGCCCGGGCCACCTCGAGGCGTCGCTGGTCGCCGTAGGAAAGGTTGCGGGCGTACTCCTCGGAGTGCTGGCCGATGCCCACGAAGTCGAGCAGCTCCTGCGCGAACTCCCGTGCCTCGCGCTCTTCGCGCCGCTGGTGCCGCGTGTGCCCGACGATCTGGAAGATGTTCGACGTCGTGTGCGAGTGCTGGGCGACCATGACGTTCTCCGCCGCAGTCATGAGACCGAAAAGGCGGATGTTCTGGAAGGTGCGGCCCAGGCCGAGCTGCGCGATCTTGTGCGGGGACTGTCCGGTGATGTCACGTTCGCCCAGGATCACATTCCCGGTCGACGGCCGGTACAGGCCGGTGAGCACGTTGAAGAAGGTCGTCTTGCCGGCACCGTTGGGTCCGATGAGCGACACGATGGACTTCTGCGGGATCGTGAACGAGACGTTCTTGACCGCGACCAAGCCGCCGAAGCGGACCGTGATCCCGTCCGCCCGGAGCGCGAGCGTGGTCTCCTCGGTGGCGGCGCTCATGCTTCTCCTCCATCGAGCTCTTCGTCGTCGGACCGTTCGGCCTCTTGCAGCACCTGGCGCGTGCGTGTCTCGGGGAAGAGACCTTCGCGCCGGAAGAGCATCATGAGCACCAGGATCGACCCGAAGATCAGGAAGTTGTACGACGGGAAGTTGATGTTCGTCCCGAACTGGGTGTTGAAGGAGTCTCCGAACTGGGGCAGACCCGTCGAGTTGAACCAGGCGACGGCGAGCGCCCCGATCATCACGCCCCACACGTTGCCCATGCCGCCGAGCACCACCATCGCGAGCAGGATGATCGAGATGGCGAAGTTGAACCGGTCCGGGAACACGCTGTTGTTGTGGACCGCGTAGACGACCCCACCCAACCCGCCCATGAAGGCGCCGACGGCGTAGGCGGCGAGCTTCGTGCGCATGAGCGGGACGCCCATCATCGACGCCGCGAGCTCGTCCTCACGGATGGCCAGCCAAGCACGCCCGAGCCGCCCCTCGCGGATGCGCAGCGACACGAAGACGCAGAACGCCGCGACGATGACGAACAGCACGTACTTCGCCGAGACGTCGAAGGGGCCCAGCGGAGCGCTGATCTTGATCGTCTGCCCGCCCACCGCGACGGACGCGGGGCCGAACGGTAGAGGCGCCACATTGTCGAGCGGTGCGATGCCCTTCGCGCCGTTCGTGAACGTCTCGGCGTTGAGGAAGATCTGCGGGATGATCTCGCCGAAGCCCAGCGTGACCAGCGCGAGGTAGTCGCTCTTGAGGCGCAGGGTGGGGGCACCGATCACGATGCCGGCCATGGCGCAGAGGCATCCCGCCGCGACCAGCACGAGCCACCAGTTGAGGTGGATGCCCGGCTGGTTGGGGATGGCCGAGGAGAGGAAGTAGAAGCCCGGGTTCACCGCCTGGATGAACGTCGACATCAGCCATCCGGCCGTGTAACCGCCGATGGCCCAGAACGCCACGAAGCCGAGGTCGAGCAGACCCGCGTACCCGACCACGATGTTGAGGCCGACCGCGCAGATGACCCACACCAGCGCCTCGTTGATCGACCCGAGCGGCATCCACTCGCGCACGAGCGTCTGC
>Ga0208851_1000164_pt1 | contig 29064 bp, 23 predicted proteins | sample NGESurshal092012_FD_184481 | JGI IMG/M metagenome (GOLD analysis project Ga0208851, IMG submission 184481) | Arctic peat soil microbial communities from Barrow, Alaska - NGEE Surface sample 415-2 shallow-092012 (SPAdes) | ecosystem: Environmental > Terrestrial > Soil > Wetlands > Peat ... | reverse complement strand
GGGCCGCCTGCACCGTGCCGATGCGGGGGTCGAGCTGCTGCTGACCGAGGATCCGGTCCGCGCCGACGCGATCGCCGCCGAGCTCGACGCGGCGAACGCGGATCGCCGCCACGTCGAGACGCGCATCCTGTTCGAGGCCGAGGCCCAGGTCGCCGCGCTCGGCGAGCGGCCCGCCTACGTCCTCGCCGCCGAGGGCTGGCACCCCGGCGTGATCGGCATCGTGGCCTCGCGGATCGCCGAGCGCCACAACCGGCCGGCCGTCCTGATCGCGCTCGCGGGCGAGCGCGGCACCGGCTCGGGCCGCTCGATCCCTGCGTTCGACCTGCTCGCGGGGCTCGACGCCTGCGCGGGCGACCTGGTGCGCCATGGCGGGCACCGCGCAGCCGCGGGCTGCACGATCGCCGCGGACCGCGTCGACGCGTTCCGCTCGGCGTTCGAGGCGCACGCCGCCACGGTGCTGGATCCGGCGGACCTCATCCCGCACGAGCGCGTCGACGCGGTCGTCGGCGGCGGCGACGTCGGGATGACGCTCGCCGAGGAGCTCGCGCGCCTTGCGCCGTACGGCATCGGGAACCCGCGTCCGTCGCTGCTGATCCCGGCGGCCACGTTCAGCGACCCGCGTCCGATGGGGGAGGGCAAGCACGTGCGCTTCACCGTGGAGGCGGGGCCCGCGCGGGCCGCCGCCGTCGCGTTCGGGCGCGGGACGCTCCCCGCCGGGCCCGGCGAGCCGCTCGATGCGACGTTCACGCTGGAGGTCAACCGCTGGAAGGGGCGCGAGGATGCGCGCCTGGTGCTGCGCCGGGCGACCGCGCCCGCCGCCGCGGACATCACCTTCACCGGGCGGCCCGAGGCATTTCTCGGCGCAGCGCTGGTCGAGCTCGACGCGCCACTGCCCGGTGGAGCGGCGGAGGGGCCGCCGTCGCCCGCCCGCGACGTCGTCGATCGCCGCGGCGCGAGCATCGCCGCGACCGTCACGGCGCTCGTGTGGTCGGGTGAGCCGGTGCTCGTGGTCGCCGCATGCGAGGAGCGCCGCGCGCGCGGCCTGCGGGGCCGGCTCGGCGGGTTCGCGCTCTGCTCGTGGGCGGCGCTCGTCCGCGAGCCCGCGCTGGCCGATGGTTTCGCGCACCTCGTCGTGCTCGATCCGCCCTCCTGCGCGGCCGAGCAGCAGCTGCTCGACGGGGGCCAGGGCGGCTGGACGGCTCATCTGGCATGGGGTGAGGCTGAGCTACGCTTCACGCACGATGTCCTCCAGCACGACCATGAGCTGCGCGCAGGCCTCGCGGCCCTCTATCGCGCGCTGCGCGACGGCGCCGGCGCGCCGCTCGAGGACCTCCTGCGCGGCGAGGCCGCGACGGCGCCCACCCCTGCGCGCGCCGGGCGCCTGCTCCGCGTCCTGCTCGAGCTGGGCCTCGTCGAGCTCGACCGCGGTGCCGGCACGGTCGCGGTCCCGCGCGCCGAGCGCACCGAGCTCGAGGGCTCGGCGGCGTTCCGGGCGTACGCCGCGCGGCGCGAGGAGGGCCTGCGATGGCTGACGCACGCGAGCGCGCGGGCGGCGTGACGGCCGACCCAGCACCCGCCGCTCCCATCACCGCGGCCGCTGCCGCGCCGCCGTCGGCGGACGCCACCGCCGACCTCACGACGTCCGAGCGTCGCCTGCTCGACGATCTGTTCGCGATCATCGAGGAGCACGAGGACGACGTCGCGATGCCGGTCGACCGCGATCGCGTCGTCGCCGCGTTCCTCTTCGCCTGCCGCCACCACGCCGATCAGCGTCGCCAGTCCGGCGAGGACTTCATCACCCACCCGGTCGGCGTCGCCAAGATCTGCGCGGGGATGCGGCTGGACACCGAGACGCTCTGCGCCGCGCTGCTGCACGACACGGTCGAGGACACCAGCGCCTCGCTGGAGGAGGTGCAGGAGCTCTTCGGCGAGGAGGTCGCCTCGCTCGTCGACGGCGTGACGAAGCTCGAGGGCATCACGTTCACCTCGCGCGACGAGGCCCAGGCGGAGAACTACCGCAAGATGATGGTCGCGATGGCCACGGACATCCGGGTCATCCTGATCAAGCTCGCCGACCGGCTGCACAACATGCGCACGATCGGTGCGATGGCCAAGCAGAAGCAGATCGAGAAGGCCAAGGAGACGCTCGACGTCTACGCCCCGATCGCCCACCGGCTCGGCATCCACGCGATCAAGTGGGAGCTCGAGGACCTCGCCTTCGCCGCGCTGCACCCGCGCAAGTACCAGGAGATCAAGGGCCTGGTCAACCAGCAGCGCGAGGAGCGCGAGGCCTACGTCACCGGCGCCGGCGCGACGCTGACCAGCGAGCTGGACGCGCTCGGGATCCGTGCCGAGATCTCCGGCCGCGCGAAGCACTTCTACTCGATCTACTCGAAGATGACCCGCAAGGGCCGCGAGTTCAACGAGATCTACGACCTCACGGCGATGCGCGTGATCGTCGAATCGGTGAAGGACTGCTACGGGGCGGTGGGCGTCATCCACTCGCTGTGGAAGCCGCTGCCCGGGCGCTTCAAGGACTTCATCGCGATGCCGAAGTTCAACATGTACCAGTCGCTGCACACGACCGTGATCGGGCCCGAGGGGCTGCCGCTCGAGATCCAGATCCGCACGCGCGAGATGCACGACATGGCGGAGTTCGGGGTCGCCGCGCACTTCATGTACAAGGAGACCCCGGGCGGCAAGCGCGTCAAGGTGCCCGAGGGCGAGGCCAAGCTCAAGTGGCTGCGCTCGATGCTCGACTGGCAGCAGGAGCTGTCGGACCCGCGCGAGTTCGTCGAGAACCTGAAGGTCGACCTCTTCGACGAGGAGGTCTTCGTCTTCACGCCCAAGGGCGAGGTCAAGTCGCTCGCCGCCGGCGCGACCCCGCTGGACTTCGCCTACGAGATCCACACCGAGCTCGGCCATCGCTGCGTCGGCGCGAAGGTCGGCGGCAAGATCGTCCCGCTGAACTACCAGCTGAAGTCCGGCGACCGCGTCGAGGTCCTGACGAGCAAGCGCGAACGCGGCCCCTCGCGCGACTGGCTGGCCGTCGTCAAGACGACGCGCGCGCGCAACAAGATCAAGCAGTGGTTCAAGGCCGAGGGGCGCGAGGACGCCGAGCACACCGGTCGCGAGCTGCTGCAGGAGCACCTGCGCAAGGCCGGCCTGCCGGCGCAGAAGATCACGGGCTCACCGCTGCTGGCGGACGTGATCCGCGAGATGGGCTTCCGCAAGGCCGACGACTTCTACATCGCCCTGGGCGGCGCCAAGATCTCGCCGAAGGTCGTCGTCAACAAGGTGCTCCAGCGCCTCAAGCAGGGCGAGGCTGCCGAGGAGGAGAGCGGCGTCGCCGAGACGCTCGTGTCCGACCGCCGGCGCCGGCGCCTGCCGACGGGCACCTCGAACTCCTACGGCATCCGCGTCGAGGGCGTCGACGACGTCATGCTGCGCCTGGCCAAGTGCTGTCATCCCGTGCCCGGCGACCCGATCGTCGGCTACGTCTCGCTCGGGCGCGGCATCACGATCCACCGCGACGACTGCCCGAACGTCGCCGCGCTGCGCAAGGACCCCGAGCGGTTCGTGCCGGTGCACTGGGAGGGCGACCACGAAACGTCCTTCAAGGTCGAGATCCAGATCGACGCCTGGGACCGCCACCGGCTGCTCGAGGACCTCTCGCGCACGCTCGCCGAGCAGGGCATCAACATCGTCGAGGCCCGCTGCCTCGTCAACCGCCCGATGGTCTCCAACCGCTTCGTCGTCGAGGTGGGGGACACGCAGGCGCTGAAGGCGACGGTCGCGCGCCTGCGCGGCATCGAGGGCGTCTTCGACGCCTACCGGGTGACGCCGAGCGCGTAGCTGCCGCTCGCCGCCGGGCTGCGTGCGAGCGGTGGGGGCGGACCCTGCACCCTCGCGGGGGCGGCAGTCCGCCCGCCGGGCGAACCGCCGGAGCTCCCCCGCGACGGCGCAGGGTCCGCCTCCGGCGCCCGCGGTCACGTGTCGGCGCGTCGTCTGCGAGGACCCGCGACTGTGGTGGACAGCCCCGTTGTCGCGTCCATGCAGGGCGACGGCGCGGCGTTGCGGGTCAGGAGGCAACCAGCGCGGGCAGATCGCTCATGTCGATGAAGACCTCGTCGGCAGCGGCGAGCCTCTGCCGTGGTGTGGTCGCGGCGTATCCCAGAGCGCGCATGCCCGCGAGTTTGGCCGCCGTAATGCCGAACGGGCTGTCTTCGACGACCACGCACGACTCCGGCGGCACGCCGATGGCTCGCGCCGCGTGGAGGAAGAGATCAGGCTCGGGCTTGCCGCGACTGACGTCCTCGGCGGAGAAGATGCGGCCGGCGAACCGCCGCTGCAAGCCGGTCAGGCCAAGCGTCAGCCTCATCTTCTCGTGGCTTCCACTCGAGGCGACACAGGTCGGCACCTCGATCCGGTCGAGCGCGGCGACGACACCGGGAATCGGCGTGAGGTCGCGCTCGAACGCCGCGCGCACCTCGACGTCGAGTTGGTCCACCCATCCCGCGGGCACCGGATGACCGAGCCGGCTCTCCAGGATCTTCAGCGTCGCGGGCATCCCCAAGCCCAGGAAGTCGCGCACACAGTCCTCGTAGCTGCTCTCCAGGCCGAGCGCGCGGATGCGCTCAGCCTGGATGCGTAGCGAGATCCTGTCGCTGTCGACCAGCACGCCATCGCAGTCGAAGATCACCAGGCCGGTCATCGCTCGGCTTCAAGCATGAGCGAAACGGCTTGCGCGACAGTGTCGGCGGTGAGCGTCGGGCGATAGGCGGACTCGGTCCAAGCGCGCCCGCGCGCGATCCAGCCGGCGTGCATGTCCGTTGCGAGCGCGCCCGCAACGTCGTGCGCCGGGCTGTCGCCGAGCATCCAGTTGCCCGACGCGCGCGTCCCGCATCGCTCGGCGGCCAACTCGAAGATCGCGGAATCGGGCTTGCGCAGGCCGACCGACGCGGAGACGCAGACCGTGTCGACCAGCGACCTCAAGCCCGCGTTGTCGACGACTGTCTCCTGCATCGGCGGACCGTTGGTGACGATGCCGAGCTGCCATCCGCGCTCATGGAGCGCGGCGAGCGAGTCCAGCGTCGCCGCGAATGGCGCGACCGTGAAGTCGGGATACCGCTCATGGTACTCACGCACCAGCGCCTGCGGGGTCGCATCCAGCCCGTACCGGGCTCGTACCTGCGCGAAGAAGAGGTCCTTCGGGACGAGCCCGTCGCCATCCTGCGCCTCCAGCCAGGCGACGTCCTGCTCATCCAGGCCGTGACGATGGAGAAAGTCCCTCGCCCAACCGCGAAACAGCGCCGCCCGGTCGATCAGCGTGTTGTCCAGGTCCAAGAGCAGAAGCTGCCGGGTCGCCATCGCACACGGACGCTACCCGCGTCGACGGCGCGGCTCTCCAGTCTTCGCGCAGGAGCCCGAACCAGACGATGTCGACCCGTCGCCCGCGTTCGACATCACGAGAGCGAAGCGTGCCCTCCATCGTGAAGCCCAGCCGCGCGGCGAGCCCTTTGGCGGCCTCGTTGTCCGGTGTCGTGGTCAGCTCGACTCGGGCGAAGCTCAGCTCCGAGAACACCCAGTCGAGGACCAGTGCGACGCCGTCTCTCCCGATGCCCTGGCCACGGGCTTGGGGAGCGACGACGAAACCCACTTCGCAGCGCGAGTTCTCCCACGAGACCGAATGGAGCATCAGCGCTCCGAGCAGCTGGTCACTGTCGGCGTCGGCAATGGCACGCGTGAGTCCCTCGCCCGACGCTTCGCGTTCGGCACTGCGCCTGATCAGCGCGCGAACGCCCGCTGCGTCAAGGTCGTGATCAAGGCCGAGCTGGACTCCGAGCTGCGGGTCCTCCAAGAACCAACGTGCGTAGACGTCAACGTCACGAGCACCCAGCGGTCTCAGAGCGACACGATCACTGGCGAGGCGCTCAGGCGGGTTCCACGGCATCCAGCGCGACCCTAACGCCCGCGCTCCACTCGACGATCGTGAAGGGCTCCGGGAGCGTGAGCGTCCCCCGGCGGCGAACTCATCGCTAGGCCACGACGCACAGCGCGCCGGGCAGGACCTCGAAGCGGATGTCCTGGTAGGCGCCGATGAAGTCGCCGTCGACCTGGACGCCGATCGCGTGGTCGCCGGTCGAGCGGATCCGCAGCTCGCGCAGCCGCTCGAGCGAGCGCACGTGGCGGTGGTCGGTGACCTCGAAGCGATCGAGCAGCAGCCGCGGCGCGATCGCCGGCATGTCGAGCGGCGAGGTGCGCGCGAGCACGGCGGCGGAGAGCGTCCCGGAGTCGAGTGCCACATCGCGGCAGACACGCACCGGCCGTTCGCCGGCATACGTGTACGGGTCGCCGTTCTGCACGAGGACGGTCACGCCGCTGATCGGGCCGTCGGGGCCCTCGACCTCCAGGCGCGGGGCGCGGACGGCGTAGCGGCGCGTGAAGACGAGCGCCGCGCTCTGCATGTAGTACCACTGCCTCCAGCGCGCCTTGCGCTCGGGATGGGCGTCGACGTGCTCGACGACCGCGGCATCCAGGCCGGCGCCCGCCGAGAAGGTGAAGATGCGGCCGTTGACGCGCCCGAGGTCGACGCGCCGCGGGTGCCAGTCGTCGGCCAGGCGCAGCACGTGGGAGGTCGCGTCGACGATCTCCGCCGGCATGCCGAGCATCTTGGCGAACACGTTCTGCGAGCCGCCCGGCAGCGGGCACAGCGGCACGCCCGAGCCGGCCAGGCCGTTGGCGACCTCGTTGAGCGTTCCGTCGCCGCCGAGCGTCACGACGACGTCGTAGTCCTCGGCGACCGCCCGGCGCCCGAGCTCGGTGGCGTGCCCGCGTGCGGCGGTGTCGAGCGCGGTGACCTCATAGCGGCTCTGCAGGGCGGCGAGCACGAGCGCGCGCAGGCGCTCGTCGACGGAGGTCGCGAAGGGGTTGACGACGACGAGCATGCGGCGGCGCAGCGCCGGCGCCTCCAGCAGGGCGGCCTCGGCGGCCGGGGCGGGACTAGAGGAAGCCACGTTTGCGGAAGCCCCACACCATGCCGCCGAGCAGGACGACCATGACGGCGATGATGATCCAGAAGCCGCCGATCGTCTGCTCGCCCGGGACCCGGACGTTCATGCCGAAGATGCTGGCGATCAGCGTCAGCGGCAGCATGACGACGCTGAACGCCGTGAGGATCCGCAGGATGTCGTTGAGCTGGTGGGAGAGGACCGACTCGTTCGTGTCCTCCAGTGCGTCGACGACCTCCTTGAAGTTCTCCAGCATGTCCCAGACGCGCTCGGAGGCGTCGTTGATGTCGTCGAAGTACATGTCGAGGTCATCGGGGATGTAGCCCTTGGTCGTCCGCTCCAGATCCGACAGCGCGGGCCGCATCGGCCGCACGATCTTGCGGAAGTTGATGACCTCCTGCTTGACGTTGAAGATGTCGCGCACGACCTCGTTCGAGCGGCCCTCGAAGACGTCGTCCTCGAGGCGCTCGAGCTTGTTCCCGATCTTGCGCAGCATCGGGAACGACGCGTCGACCGAGTCGTCGACGATGCGATAGAGCAGGTAGCCGGCGCCCTTGGCGAAGAGCTGGTCGCGCAGCTCTGCGTTCGTGCTGCAGCGCTCGAACAGGTAGTCCAGCGACTGGAGCGGCTGGTTGGGGATCGTGACGACGTAGTCGGGGCCCACGAAGACGTCGACCTCGGCCGCGTTCAGGCGCCCGATCTGCTTGTCGTAGCGCGGGAACTGCAGGACGACGAAGAGGTAGTCGTCGTACTCGTCGACCTTCGGGCGCTGGTTGCGCGAGCTGAGATCCTCGTAGTCGAGGGGGTGGAAGTCGAAGTGCTCCTCGAGCCAGCTGCGCTCGGCGCCGCGCCAGCGCTCGATGTTGATCCAGCGCAGCTCCTTGCCCTCGGGGCCGGCCTGGATCTGCTCGATCTGGGGTGTCTCGACCTCAGGCGGCGTTGCGACGACGGGGCCGCGCGAACGTGCCGCCCGGCGAAGGCGGGGCTTGGGCAGGCTCGGCATGGGGACTTCGCGGCTCGTCGGTCATCAGGTTCGCCTCAGGGGCGAGTGTACCGGCGGCGTCCCCTGAGACCCAACAACGGTGTGCTAGATTGCGCGCCACATAGCTGGACACATCAAGAGGGGTGGAGGGAATGGCCCGACGAAACCCCGGCAACCCTCCCGCGTTCGACAGAACGGGGGAGAAGGTGCCAATTCCATCAGGCAACCACTGAATGCCTGGGAGATGTGGCAGAGGATTCGCCATGAGACCTTCGCCACACACCAGCGGAGGTCTTCTTCATGAGTGCAATCCATCTGAACTGCCGCGAGTGCGGCGCTGAATATCCGCTCGACGCCCGCTACGTCTGCCAGCGCTGCTTCGGCCCCGTCGAGGTCGGCTACGACCACGGGCGCCTGGGCGCGGACGTCGCCGGCCTGCGCCGCCGGATCCAGGGAGGCCCGCAGAACATCTGGCGCTACGCCGACTTCCTGCCGGTCGACGTCCAGCCCGCCCCGTCGGGGCGCGCGTCCTCGCGCTTCGGCCTGCCGGCCGGCTGCACGCCGCTGATCCGCGCCGACCGTCTCGCCGAGCGCCTCGGTCTCGGCGAGGTCTGGGTCAAGAACGACGCCGCCAACCCGACGCACTCCTTCAAGGACCGCGTCGTGAACGTCGCCGCGGCGCGCGCCCGTGAGCTGGGCTTCGACGTCCTCGCCTGCGCCTCGACCGGCAACCTCGCGAACTCCGTCGCCGCCCACGGCGCCGCGCTCGGCATGACGACCTACGTCTTCATCCCGGCCGACCTCGAGGAGCAGAAGGTGCTCGCGACCGGGGTCTACGGCACGAACCTCGTCAAGGTGCGCGGGAACTACGACGACGTCAACCGCCTGTGCACGGAGCTCTCCGGAGAGCGCGACTGGGCCTTCGTCAACGTCAACCTGCGCCCCTACTACGCCGAGGGCTCCAAGACGATCGCCTACGAGGTCGCCGAGCAGCTCGGCTGGCGGACGCCGGACCGCGTCGTGGCGCCGATCGCCTCGGGGTCGCTCTACACGAAGATCGCCAAGGGCTTCGACGAGTGGCTGAAGCTCGGCCTGATCACCGGCGACGCGCCGATCATGCACGGCGCCCAGGCGGGCGGCTGCTCGCCCGTCGCCCAGGCGTGGGATGCCGGCCACGACGTCTGCCGCCCGGTCAAGCCGGACACGATCGCCAAGTCGCTGGCGATCGGCAACCCCGCCGACGGCCCCTACGCGCTGGAGCTCGCCCAGAGGAGCGGCGGCTCGATCGAGGCCGTCAGCGACGACGAGATCCGTGCGGGCATCCGGCTGCTGGCCGAGACGACGGGCATCTTCACCGAGACGGCCGGCGGCGTCACCACGGCGACGCTCGCCAAGCTCGCCGAGCGCGGGGAGATCGGCGCCGACGAGCGCGTCGTGCTCGTGATCACCGGTGAGGGGCTCAAGACGCTCGACGCCGTGCGCGACACGTTCGAGACCTTCGAGATCGACGCGTCCTTCGACCAGTTCGAGGCGCAGGTCGAGCGCCGCTCCGTAGTCGTCTGATGGCGGTCACCGTGAAGCTGCCGACCCAGCTGCGCGCCGCCGCGGGCGGCGCGGGCCAGGTCAGGGTTGAGGGCGCGACCGTCGGCGAGGTGCTCGAGGCCCTGTTCACCGCGCACGCGGAGCTGCGCGAGAGCCTCACCGACGACGGCGGCGGGCTGCGGCGCTTCGTGAACGTCTACGTCGACGGCGAGGACATCCGCTACGGCGACGCCCTCGAGACCGTCGTCGGCGACGGCGCGGAGGTCCAGATCCTGCCCGCCGTGGCCGGCGGGTAGGGCACGCACCCGCCCGTTCCCGGGCGGGTGCCGCGCACGGGATACGATGGCCGCGTGACGACGTCAGCGGCAGGGGCCAATCCGCTCGACGTGGCGCTCGAGCACGTCCCCGTGCATCCGACGACGCTCGTCATCTTCGGCGCCTCCGGGGATCTCGCCAAGCGCAAGCTCCTGCCGGCGCTCTACAACCTCGCGCACGAGGGCAGCCTCCCGGTGCGCTTCAACGTGGTCGGCGTCTCGCGCGGGGAGCTCAGCGACGAGGAGTTCCGCGCCGAGTGCAAGGAGGCGATCCACAGGTTCTCGCGGCGCGCGGTCGATCCGGCGGTGCTGCAGGTGCTGCTCGACGACGCGCGCTACGTCAGCGGTGAGTTCGACGACTCCGAGGCCTACGCGACGCTGCGCGGCGTCCTGGAGGAGTACGACGCGGCGACCCCCGAGCCGCTGGGCCGCGTCTTCTACCTGTCGACGGCGCCCGCCTTCTTCCCGATGATCGTCGGCGAGCTCGGCGGGGCGGGACTGGCCTCGCTCGAGGGTCGCGAGGTGCGCTGCGTGATCGAGAAGCCCTTCGGGACGTCGCTCGCGGAGGCGCTCGACCTCAACGGCCACGTGCTCTCGGTCTTCGACGAGGACCAGCTGTTCCGCATCGACCATTACCTCGGCAAGGAGACCGTCCAGAACCTGCTGGCCTTCCGCTTCGCCAACGGGATGTTCGAGCCGCTGTGGAACCGCAACTTCGTCGACAACGTGCAGATCACCGCCGCCGAGGACCTCGGCATCGGCACGCGCGCCGGCTACTACGACGGCGCGGGGGCGCTGCGCGACCTCGTCCAGAACCACATGCTGCAGCTGCTGTGCCTGCTGTGCATGGAGCCGCCGGTCGCCTTCACGGCCGATCACGTGCGCAACGAGAAGGTCAAGGTGCTCCACGCGATCCGCGAGCCGGCGCGCGAGGAGGTCGCGGCGATGGCGGTGCGCGCGCAGTACGACGGCGGGGTCGTCGCCGGCGAGCAGGTTCCGCGCTACCTCGACGAGGACGACGTGCCGCCCGACTCGGCGACCGAGACCTACGCCGCGCTGCGCCTGCACGTGAGCAACTGGCGCTGGAGCGGCGTGCCGTTCTACCTGCGCACCGGCAAGCGACTCGCACGCAAGGTCACCGAGATCACGATCACCTTCAAGCAGGCGCCGCACATCGCCTTCGCCCAGGACGACGGCGCGCCCGGCGTGCAGCCCAACGTGCTCGTGCTGACGCTGCAGCCCAACGAGGGCGTCTCGCTGTCGCTCGGGGCCAAGATCCCCGGCACCCGGATGCGCATCCGGCCGGTGATCATGGAGTTCCTCTACGGGACCTCGTTCCTCTCCCAGTCGCCCGAGGCCTACGAACGGCTGATCCTCGACGCGATGCGCGGCGAGGCCACGCTCTTCACCCGCAACGACGAGGTCGAGGAGCAGTGGCGCATCTGCGACCCGATCGTCTCCGTGTGGGGCGGCGATCCGGGCCCGCTGCCCCAGTATCCCGCGGGGTCGCAGGGGCCGCCGCGGGCGGAGTCGATCATGCTCGGCGACCATCGCTGGCGGGCGATCTGATGCCGGGCGCCGGGCGCTGATGCGGACCGACAGCGTCTGGGCCGCGGCCGACACGACGCCCGAGGCGATCGAGCAGGCGCTGCGCGCGCTGCTCATCGAGCGGCACACCGCCAACCCGAACGCCTCGCCGGCGCGCGTCCTGAACCTCATCGTGGTCGTCGACCGCCAGTGGAGCGGCGAGATCGCCAACCGCCTCGCGCAGGTCGGCGACTACCACGCCTCGCGGACCATCGTCTGCCAGGTCGAGCCGGGCCGCCGCGCGCTCGATGCGACGGTCAGCGTCGCCAGCGACGACGAGGACGGCGGCGCCCGCAGCCAGGCGGTCGAGCTCGTCGTGCTCGACATCGGGCCCCACCACCTGCCGGGCCTGGAGACGATCCTCGACCCGGTCGTCGTCACCGACCTGCTGACGGTCGCCTGGTCGCCGCACGGCCACGACGAGGCGCTCGACGCGCTCCTGCGGATCGCGCAGGTCGTCCTGTTCGACTCGGTCGACGACCCGGTCCCGGTCGACGCGCTCGCGCGCGCCGCGCTGCTCGCCGACCGCGCGCGGGTCGTCGATCTGGCCTGGCTGCGCTCGGCCCCCTGGCGCGAGCGCCTGGCCGCGCTGTTCGATCCGCCCAACGACCTGCGCCCGGACCTGGAGCGCTTCAGCGCGGTGACGATCCGCCACGAGCGCAGCTCGACGGCCGCGGCGCTCCTGCTGCTCGGCTGGCTCACCGACCGGCTGGGCTGGGCGGCGGCCCCGTTCGACAACGAGGAGCCCGGCCTCGTGTCGGGGACCGTCCACGCGCGCGACCACGAGGTGCGCCTGAGGCTCGAGTCCTCGCGGCTCGACGTGCGCGGGCTCGCCGGCGTCACGATCGAGACGACTGCGGGGCGCTCGATCGCGCTGGACCGCGGCCCCGGCGGGCTGCACGCGGTGCGCCGCGAGCCGGGCGGGGACGAGCACCTGTGGACGATCATGGGCGCCTCGCGCGGGGAAGGGGGCGTGCTCGGGGAGGGGATCCGCCAGGCGCTGCTGCGCGACCCGCTCTACCGGCCCGCCCTGCTCGCCGCGCGGGCGCTGGCGGGCTGACGGGGGGCCGGCGCTGTGGCCGACCGCCTGAAGCGCTACCGCGCCAAGCGCGACGTCGCCCGCTCCCCGGAGCCGCCGGGCACCGACGCGGGTCCGGGGGCGGGCGCCGCGCCGCGCTTCGTCGTCCAGGAGCACAGCGCGACCCGCCTGCACTGGGATCTGCGCCTCGAACACGACGGCGCGCTCGCCTCGTGGGCGCTGCCGAACTTCCTCCCTGACGCCGCCGGGCACAACCTCCTCGCGGTGCGGACCGAGGACCATCCGGTCGACTATCTGGCATTCGAGGGCGAGATCCCGCAGGGCAGCTACGGCGCCGGGACGATGCGCATCTTCGACCGGGGCACGTTCGACGTGCTCACGTGGGGCCCGCGCAAGGTCGAGGTCGAGCTGCACGGCGAGCGCCTGCGCGGCGCCTGGGCGCTGTTCCCGATCGGGCGCGGCGACGGTGCCTCGCACGAGTGGATGATCCACCGGATGGGCGCGCCGCTGGACCCCGAGGCCGAACCGATGCCCGCCGCGCTGGCCCCGATGCTCGCCACGGCGGGGACGCTGCCCGAGGGGGCGCAGTGGGCCTTCGAGATCAAGTGGGACGGCGTGCGGGTGCTCTGCCACGCGACGCCCGGGCGCCTCGCGCTGCGCTCACGTGCCGGGCAGGACATCACCGGCGCCTACCCCGAGCTCGGCGCCATGACGCGCGCCCTGCACGAGCACCGCGCGATCCTCGACGGGGAGATCGTCGCCTTCGACGCCGACGGGCGCCCGAGCTTCCAGGCGCTGCAGCGCCGGATGCACGTGCGCGACGAAGCGCGCGTGAGGCGCCTTGCGCGCGAGGTTCCCGTCACCTACGCGATCTTCGACCTGCTCTGGCTCGACGGCCGCTCACTGATGGGCCTGCCGTACGACGAGCGCCGCGCGCGCCTGGCCGGGCTCGAGCTGGACGGAGCGCACTGGCAGACGCCGGCGGCGACGATCGGCAGCGGCGCCGAGCTGCTCGAGGCGGCGAGCGGGCTCGGGCTCGAGGGCGTCGTCGCCAAGCGCCGCGACGGCGCCTACCTGCCCGGCCGGCGCTCCCGCGGCTGGGTCAAGGTCAAGCTGCGCGCGAGCGCCGAGCTGCGCATCGGGGGCTGGCTGGAGGGCAGCGGCGGGCGCGGCGGGCGGATCGGGGCGCTGCTCGTGGGCGAGGAGGAGGCCGACGGGACGCTGCGCTACGTCGGGCGCGTCGGCTCGGGCCTCAGCGACGCCGAGCTCGACGATCTCGGCGGCCGCCTGGCGGCGCTGGCGCGCGAGCGCTCGCCGTTCGCACCCGGCGGCTCGCGGCCACCGCGCGGCGCGCGCTGGGTGGAGCCGGCGCTGCTCGCGGAGGTCGCCTACACCGAGCGCTCGACCAGCGGGATCCTGCGCCACCCGGTCTGGCAGGGCCTGCGCGGGGCCGCGGATGCGCCGCTGGACGTGCGCGAGATCCGCCGCGAGCGCGGCAGGGGCCTGACGGGCACGGCGCTGGTCGGCGGCCACGAGATCGCGCTGACGAACCTCGACAAGGTCCTCTATCCGCAGGCGTCCTTCACCAAGCGCCAGGTCGTCGAGTACTACGCCACGGTCGCGCCCGTGCTGACGGCGCATCTGCGCGGGCGCGCGCTGACGCTCGTGCGCCACCCAGACGGCGTCGAGGGCCAGTCGTTCTTCGAGAAGCGCGTTCCAGCGCACGCCCCGCAGTGGGTCCGCAGCGCGGAGGTGCGGCACGGCCGCGAGACGATCCGCTTCGTCCTGGGCGACGACGCCGCCACGCTCGTCTGGCTCGCCCAGCTCGCGGCGCTCGAGCTGCACCCCTCGCTCGCGCTCGCGTCGGACGCAGGCCGTCCGACGGCCGTCGTCTTCGACCTGGACCCGGGCGCGCCGGCGACGATCGTGGAGTGCTGCCGCGTGGGGCTGCTGCTGCGGGGCATGCTCGAGGGCCTCGGCCTGCGCTGCCTGCCGAAGACCTCGGGTTCCAAGGGCCTGCAGCTCTACCTGCCGCTGAACGGCGCCGAGGCCACCTTCGAGGCCACGAAGGCCTTCTCGCGCGCGGTCGCGGAGGTCCTCGCGGCCGCCGAGCCCGACCTCGTCGTCGCCACCCAGGCGAAGACCCGCCGGCGCGGGCGCGTGCTCGTCGACTGGTTCCAGAACGACCGCTCGAAGACGACGATCGGCGTCTACTCGCTGCGCGCGCGGCCGCGCCCGACGGTCTCCACGCCGGTCACCTGGGACGAGGTCGAAGCGTGCGCCGCCTCGGGCGCCCCCGAGTCGCTCGTCTTCGAGGCCCCGCAGGTGCTGGCGCGCGTCGCGGCGCAGGGCGATCTGTTCGGCGAGGTGCTGACGCTCGTGCAGCACCTCCCGGCGCTCTGAACCGGCCGCCGAGGGCCTCGGGCTGGACGGATGTCGGACGCCGCAGGGCCGGCGGCTCACCGAACGTCGTAGTCCCGTCCATTCCGATCAAGGGATCGCGCCGCGCACCGATATCGCGAGCGTGACGACCGTTCACAGCTCTCGCGAGTCCGCGCCCGCTGGGCGCAGGCACCGCCGCGGCCCCCGCGTCCGCGGCGAACAGGGCTTCGCCCTGATCGAAGCGCTCGTCGCGGCCACGCTGCTCGTGATCATGGCGCTCGGCTTCCTCGCCGCCCTCGACGCCGCCGCGCGGTCCAGCGCCGACAACAAGGGCCGCGCGCAGGCCGCGTCGCTCGCCCAGCAGGACATGGAGCGGATGCGCGCGCTGAACGTCACCGATCTGACGGGCACGAACGCCACTCGCACACAGGTCGTCGGGAACGTGACCTACACGATCGCCTCCAAGGCGGTCTGGATCGACGACTCGACCGGCAACGCCACCTGCTCCGGCGGCGCCTCCAACGCGGACTACCTGAAGGTGAGCTCGACCGTCACCTGGCCGACGATGGGCAAGATCAAGCCCGTCACGAGCACGACGATCGTCGCCGTCCCCAACGGCTCGTTCGGCTCCGGCCAGGGCAGCATCCAGGCGCTCGTCGAGGATCACACGCCGACCGGCATCCCCGGGCTGCCGGTCAACCTCTCCGGTCCGTCGACGGGGACGCTGTCGACCGACGGCGCCGGCTGCGTCTTCTGGGGCTATCTCCCCGTTGGCACCTACACCGTCGCGCTCAACCAGGCCGGCTACGTCGACTGGAAGGGCCAGCAGTCGGTCAGTCAGACACAGGACGTCGTCGGTGGCAGCACGTCGAACTTCGTCTTTGACTACGACCGCGCGGCCAACCTCGACGTCAGCTTCGACACACAGGTCGGCGCGAGCACGCAGGTGGCCAGCGCCAAGTCGATCATGCTCGGCAACGCGTCGCTGACGACGCCGCGACAGTTCACCAGCGGCACGCCCGCGACGACGATCTCCTCGGGGTACTCGCTGTTCCCCTTCGGCAACGGCTACGCCGTCTGGGGCGGCTCCTGCGTTCTCGCTCAGCCGAGCCAATACGGGCAGGCCATGCCGACCGTCACGCCGGCGCCCGGCGGGACGCAGGCGGTCACCATCCGCCTGCCGGCGCTGAACATCGTCGTCAACAAGGGGGGCTCCCCGTTCCCGAGCGCCAACGTGCGCATCACGCCGGTCAGCGCCGGCTGCGGCAGCACCTTCACGGCGACGCTGAACGCCGCGGGCAAGCTCGCCCAGCCGGGACTGCCGTACGGCGACTACACCGTCTGCGCGGACGACAACAACGGCGCGAGCAGCCGCCGTGTCACGGCCGGCACCGCTATGAGCCCGATCCAGAACCGCGCGCCCGCCGGCACGACGACCTCGACGCTCAGCATCCCGACCAGCGGCGGCACGACGGGGCCGTGTCCATGACCCGCCTGCGCCAGGAACACGGCTTCACCCTGCCCGAGCTGCTCATGGGCATGATCATCGGGCTGATGGTCCTGTTCGCAGGGCTGCTGCTGATGGACCGCTCGACGCAGCTCGCCGGCGCCACCCGCCAGCGCGTCGACGCCACCCAGCGCGGGCGGCTGGCGATGGACGCGATCACCCAGGAGCTGCGCGCGCAGGTCTGCCTGGATCCGACGACGGTGCCGATCGTCGCGGGCAGCGACACGTCGATCACCTTCTATGCCAACACCGGCGACGCGAACGCGCTGCCCCAGAAGCACGTCATCTCCCTGACGGGCGGCAACCTCGTCCTGCAGAAGTACGTCGGCTCGGGCTCGCCCGTCGTGTTCCCCGGCACCCCCACCAGCACGCGCACGATGCTCGAGAACGTCCAGCTCGTGCCCGGCACACCGCTCTTCGCCTACTACCAGTGGGGCACAGGAACGCCGACGGTCCCCGACTCGCTGCTCGTCACCCCGCTCTCCGCGACGGACCTCGACGCGGTCGTGAAGATCGACGTGACCTTCATGGCGATGCCCGACCGGTCCTTCAAGAACACCAAGGGCTCGGCCACGCTCGACGATGCCGTCTTCGTCCGCCTGGCCGACGCCACCGATCCGAGCCAAGGTCCGCGATGCACGTAAGCCGTCCGTCATTCCGTCGCACGCTCAGCGGGGAGTCCGGGATCGCACTCCCGGCGATGATGGGCATCATGCTCGTCCTCGCGATCCTGACCGCGGGGATCATCAACACGGTCCAGGCCGACACGCCGACAGCCCGCCAGGACCAGGACCGCAAGGCGGCCTACGCCGCGGCCGAGGCCGGGATGAACGCCTACCTCTTCCGCCTTGCCAACAACCCGGACGTCTGGGCCAACTGCACCTCGATCGGCGGCACGCCGTTCGTCAACCAGCAGTGGAACGGCTCCGGCGCGGACCCCCGCGCCTGGCGCAACGTCCCCGGCTCGGAGGCCCAGTACACCGTCGAGCTGATCCCGAACAGCACGCACACCTCCTGCGACACGAACAACGCGACGGGCTCGATGCTCGAGCAGGGCGTCCTGCGCATCCGCGCGACGGGTCGCATGCGCGGGATCAAGCGCAGCATCATCGCCAAGTTCCGCCGCCGCACCTTCCTGGACTTCCTGTACTTCACGAACTACGAGACCTCCGACCCCGCCTGGTACATCAAGCAGGTCAGCGGCGCGCCCACGATCCCGGACGTCACGCAGTGGGCGACGGACCACTGCGGGTACTGGCGCAACGGCCGCGGGAGCCAGACCTACAACGGCAACTGGTACGACACCGGCAACCAGCCGCACGCCTTCAACACCGACTGCACCGAGATCCAGTTCGCGGGCGGCGACCGCATCCGCGGGCCGTTCCACACGAACGACGAGATGCTCGTCTGCGGCCATCCGCAGTTCGGGCGCACGACGAACGACCAGATCGAGGTCTCCGGCCCAGCGCCCGGCTGGCGCTCGAACTGCTCCGGTGCGAGCCCGACCTTCAACGGCTCCTACCACACGAGCAGCCCGCTGCTGACGATGCCCCCGACGAACAGCGCGATCCTCGCCGACACGCTGCCGGCCTACGTCCTCACCGGGGCGCACAACATCGTCCTTGGCGCGAGCTCGCTGACGGTCGACGGCACCTCGATGTCCTACCCCTCGAACGGGATCATCTTCGTCAAGAACGGCGCCTGCAGCGAGGGCTACAAGGCCTACGACCCGTACAACCAGTCGACGCAGTGCGCGAACGTCCGCGTGCACGGCACCTATGGCACCTCGCTGACGATCGCCAGCGAGAAGGACATCATCATCGACGGCGACATCACCCGCACGAACGACGCGGTGCTGGGCCTGATCGCCAACCAGTTCGTGCGGGTCTACCACCCGGTGACCTACACCGGGACCAACTCGTGCACGAACAACGCGGGCACGCTCAACAACGTCTCGATCGAGGCGGCGATCCTCCCGCTGCAGCACTCGTTCACGGTCGACAACTACTTCTGCGGCGGACCGCTGGGCACGCTGTCGGTCTCCGGCGTGATCGCCCAGAAGTACCGCGGCCCGGTCGGCCAGGGCGGCTCGTCGATCACGAACGGCTACATCAAGGACTACAACTACGACGACCGGCTCGCCTACCGCTCGCCGCCCGACTTCCTGGATCCGGTCTCGTCCTCGTGGCGGCTCCTGAGCCAGAACGAGCAGATCCCGGCCCGCTGAGGACCCTCGAGCGCCGCGGCCGGCCCGGGCGGCGCGCTCAGCCCGCCAGCCAGGCGGCAGGCACGACGTCGAGCATCGTGTCGAGGTCGGCGTCGCTGACCCCCAGCTGGCGCAGCTGGGGGATGATCTCCTCGAAGATCAGCGTGAAGTTCCACTTCGGCGCGAGCTGCTCGCGCAGCTCGTCGGGGAACCAGTCGATCGTCGCGCACGCGTCCTGGGACAGGACCATGCGCCCCGCGTAGCCGCGCGAGCAGAGCTCCGCGACGACCGTGTTGCGCGTCTCGTCGGGCAGGAAGATCGCGGTGCCGTAGCGGTCCATCCCGATGTACACCCCGAGCGCGAGCAGCTCCTCGATGTGCTCGAGGTCGTCGGTGTCGCCGGTGTGGGCGACCATGATCCGCTCGGGCGCGACGCCCTCCTCGAGGAAGATCCGGACCTGGTCGGTGCCGGTGCGGCTGGCCGGTCGCGAGTGCGCCATGATCGGCCGGCCGGTGCGCAGGCTCGCGCGCGCCGCGGCGCGGTGGACCTTCTCGATGTCGGGCGTGATCCCCGGCTCGTCGGCGGCGGTCTTGAGGAACGCGGCCTTCACCGCCGTCGCCTGGATCCCGACCTCGATGTCGTGCACGAAGGCGTCGGCGAGATAGTCCTCGTCGCGCGTCTGGAAGTGCTGGGGGATGAACGTGTAGTGCTGCCCGTAGATGCCGGTCGCCATCACGATCTGGCAGCCGGTCGCCTCGGCGACCCGCTGCGCCAGGCGGGCGTCGCGGGCGAGGTCCATGCAGGCGGGGTCGACGATCGTGCGCACGCCGTGGGCCATGGCGGCGCGCACCTGCTCGACGGCCTTGTCGTACTCGCGCTCGGTGTCGTAGAGGTGTGGATACTGCGCGCGGATCGTCTCCGAGGAGGTCAGCAGGTGCTCGTGGCAGAGGGTGCGGCCCAGCGCGCCGGCGTCGACGGGCCCCGCGGTCGTCTCGATGCTCGCCATCGCTCAGGCCGTCCCGCCGCGCGCCTTGAGCACGTCGCGGATCTCCTCGAGCAGCGCGGCCTCCTCGCTGCGCCCGTCCTCCGGCGGCGGCGCGATGCCGCGCGCCTTCTGGATGGCGTCGATCGGCTTGACGACGAAGAAGAAGATGGCCGCGGCGATCGACACGAAGGCGATCAGCGCGTTCAGGAACGACCCGTAGCGGAACACCGAGTCGTTGATCGTGAACGTCAGGTTCGAGAAGTCGGGCTTGCCGACGATCGCGGCGATGATCGGCGTGATGATGTTGGCGACCAGGGACGTCACGAGGGCGGCGAACGCGACGCCGAGCACGACGGCGATCGCCAGCTCGACGATGTTGCCGCGCAGGAGGAACGAACGGAACTCCTTGAGCATGCGGCTCTCTCCTTCGGACGGGGGCTGCGGACCGTGCGCCGCCGACGCTACAGGAGCTGAGGGCGCCGCCCCGCCCGGGGGGGACGAACTTCGACGAGACGGCGCCCGCACGGTGATGACAGCCGTGCGGGCGCGATGTTTCTGACCACGTGGTCAGGCTGGGAATCGCCAGCGCCCGGCCGCGCGCCTCAGCGCGCGCGCACGGTGATGCGGGCGGGGTCGCATGTCGCCCGCCCGGCGACGGTCACGTCGATCGCCGCGTGGCTGCGCGGCGTGATCCGCAGGCGCACGCGCCCGTCGCGACCGGTCCGCACGCTGCGCCGGACGCCGGCGCCGCGCAGGCGCACGACGGTGCGCTGGAGCGGCCGGGTTCCGGCGCGCACGCGGATCACGACGCGCACCGAACGACGCACCACGACCGCGCGATGGGTGAGCATCACGCTGACGCACGCGGTCGGGAGCTTGGGTGCCGGCGTGGCGCCGGCCACGCCGCCCGGTGCGGGCACCGGGACCGTCCCGGGCGGCGTCGAGCCCGGCGCCGGAGCGGTCGAGCCCGGCGCAGGAGGCGTCGCGAGCGCGTCGACTTCGGGCTGCGCGAGGGGACCAGGCCAGAGGGCCACCTCGTCGATCTCGCCGCTCCAGGGGAGCTCGCAACTGCCGACGTACGTGCCGATGAACGGAGCCCGGCTGGCGCGCGTGTACGAGAGGATCAGCGGCGCCGGCGCTCCGGAGCCGCGCTCGCGCCCATCGAGGTAGAGGTGCACGCGCGCCCCGTCGAAGGTGCCCGCCACGGCGTGCCAGCGCCCGTCCCAGACCTCCGCGGGCGAGGCGGCCGGTGAGACGGCGAAGCTCACGCCGTCGGCGACGTAGAACGCGAGCCCGCCGCCGGAGCCCGAGTACAGCCCGTAGGCGCTCGCGTAGCACTCCGTACCGCCCTTGGAGAAGATGTAGCGGAAGGTCCCAGGCGACCCGGCGCGCCGAACCCAGGCGGTGATCGACAGCGTCGAGGGCTCGAGGGCGTCCAGGTCCGGGAGTGTCACGCGGTCGTCGCCGTCGAACAGCAGCGCGCCGCCGGAGATGCCCGGGACTCGCTGAGGATCGGCGGGGTCTTCCCCGGGGAGCCGCCCGAGCACGCCATCGGCGATTCCGCGGGAGTCATGGACGATCTGCCCGCCGGGCTCGTCGAAGCTCCACGCCGCGATCGGCGTCTCGGCCGATGCGGCGGACGGCGTGAGCACGAGCGCGATCCATGCGGTGAGGAGCACCGCGGCCACGAGGACGCGTTGCTGGCGGTCAGTGGAGGTCATCCGTGCCTTCCGGGTCAGGATCGCACGAAACGCCGGGGGGCGCGCCGCGGGCGGACAGGTTGGCTGCGTCGCGCCCATCGGCCGTGCCGACCGGCTGGACGGCAGCCCGACGCGCCCGGCAGGATTCGAACCTGCGACCTCCCGCTCCGGAGGCGGGCGCTCTATCCACTGAGCTACGGGCGCGTGCGGTCGCGGGGCGTGCGACCGCTGCCCAGCGTATCGCCACCTCGCGGCGGTACGCTCGCCCGCGGATGGACCTCGACGTCTTCTTCGCCGGCACCGGCGGCTCGGTGCCCTCAGCGCGGCGCGCACTTCCGGCGACCCTGGTCCGGCGGGGCGGCGACCGGCTGCTGTTCGACTGCGGCGAGGGCACCCAGCGCCAGCTCATCCGCAGCGCCGGCCTGCCCGATCTGGATGCGATCTTCCTGACGCACCTGCACGCCGATCACTGGCTCGGCCTGCCGGGCATGCTCAAGAGCTTCGACCTGCGTGACCGCGCCGACCCGCTGGACGTCTTCGGGCCGCCGGGCACCGAGCGCCTGCTGGAGCTGCTGCGCGGCGCCGTCTACGGGCGCCTGGGCTACCCGTTCAGCGTCAGCGAGCTCGTCGCCGGCGACGCGATCGAGTTCGACGGCTACGAGGTGCAGGCGTTCAACGTGCGCCACCGCGGCCCGGCGCTGGGCTACGCGCTCGTCGAGGACGAGCGGCCCGGGCGCTTCGACGACGCGCTGGCGCGCTCGCTCGGGGTGCCGTTCGGCCCGGACTTCGGGCGCCTGCAGGCGGGGGAGACCGTCGGCGGCGTCACGCCGGAGCGGGTGATCGGGCCGGCGCGCCCCGGGCGCCGCGTCGTCCTCTCCGGCGACACCTCGCCGTGCGACATGGTGCGGGCGGCGGCCTACGGCGCCGATCTCCTCGTCCACGAGGCGACGTTCACCGAGGCCGAGGCGGGGCGAGCGGCCGAGACCGGGCACAGCACGGCCCGCCAGGCGGCGGAGATCGCGCTCGAGGCGGACGTCGGGCTGCTCGCGCTGACGCACGTCTCCACCCGGCACGCGGCGGGCGAGATCCGCGAGGAGGCCGAGGCGATCTTCGCGCGCGTGGTCGTCCCGCGCGACTTCGAGGCCGTCGAGGTCCCGGTTCGTGAGAAGGGGCCCCCGTCGCTCGTGCCGTGGGAACGGCGTGCTAGCGTGCCGCCCGCAGGGAGCGCCTAGCTCCAATTCCCCCTTTAACCCGGTCCCGAGAGGCCAGGAAGGGCACAGTGCGTGAGAACAAGGTCGTCCTCGACGGCGACGAGATGCGGCGGACCCTCGTGCGGATCGCGCACGAGATCGTGGAGCGCCACGAAGGCCCTGATGGCCTCGCCGTGATCGGCATCCATCGTCGCGGTGCGATCCTCGCCCAGCGCCTGCACGCCCTGCTCTGCGACCTGCTCGAGGCCGACGTCCCGCTCGGCTTCGTCGACATCAGCTTCTACCGGGACGACCTCGCGCAGCGCACGGACACGCCGCTCGTCCACGCCACGACGATCGACTTCGCCGTCGACGGCGCGACGGTGGTGATCGTCGACGACGTCCTCTACACCGGCCGCACCGTGCGCGCCGCGATCGAGGCGCTCTTCGCCTACGGGCGCCCCGCGAAGGTCCAGCTCGCCGTCCTCGCCGACCGCGGCCACCGCGAGCTGCCGATCCGCCCCGACTACGTCGGCAAGAACCTGCCGACGGCCCGCGCCGAGCGGGTCAACGTGCGCGTGTCGGAGATCGACGGGGTCGATGAGGTCACCATCGCAAGTGACGTCGCCGAAGCCCGTTCTCCGGGCGCACGCCGGGGTGACGCATGAACCACCTCCTCTCCATCGAGGACCTCGACCGCGAGGCGATCGAGCGCATCTGCGACCGCGCCGCCTCGTTCGCCGAGGCTCAGGAGCGCGACATCAAGAAGGTGCCCGCGCTGCGCGGGCGCACGGTCCTGAACCTCTTCTACGAGGCGAGCACGCGCACGCGCAGCTCCTTCGAGCTCGCGGCCAAGCGCCTCAGCGCCGACGTCGTGAGCTTCGTCGCCTCGGGCTCCTCGGTCGAGAAGGGCGAGTCGCTGAAGGACACGGTGCTGACGCTGAGCGCCCACCGCCCGGACGCGATCGTCATCCGCTGCCCGTGGGCGGGGGCGCCGGCGCTGCTCCCGCGCTGGACCGACGCCGCGATCGTCAACGCGGGCGACGGCAAGCACGAGCACCCGACGCAGGCGCTGCTCGACGTCTACACGCTGCGCCGCCGGCTGGGCTCGCTGAGCGGCGCGAACATCTGGATCGTCGGCGACGTCCTGCACTCGCGGGTCGCGCGCTCGAACATCCTCGCCTTCCGCAGGATGGGGGCGAAGGTCACGCTCGCCGGGCCGCCGACGCTGATGCCGCGCGACGTCCAGGAGGCGTTCGGGGTCGAGGTCCGCACGACGCTCGACGACCTGCGCGAGGCCGACGTCGTCTACGCGCTGCGCATGCAGCACGAGCGCATGCAGGAGGCCTACGTGCCCTCGCTGCGCGAGTACGCCTCGGTCTACCAGATCGACGGCCGCCGGCTGGGCCCGCGCCAGCTGCTGATGCACCCCGGGCCGGTCAACCGCGGCGTCGAGCTCAGCGGCGACGTCGTCGACTCGCCCCAGTCCCTGATCCTCGAGCAGGTCGCCGCCGGCGTCGTCGTGCGCATGGCCGTCCTCTACGAAGTGCTCGCCTCGGCCCGCACCGGCGAGCCCGCACCGGAGCCGCAGACCGCATGAGCGCCCCCGGCATCGACCCGCTCGTCCGCGCGCCCGTCCCGCCCGCCGACGTCCTCATCCGCGACGCGCGCGTGCTCGACCCGCGCGCCGGCCACGACGGCCGCCACGACGTGCTCGTGCGCGGCGGCGAGATCGCGCAGATCGGCGAGGCGGGGGGGATCGAGGCGCCCGCGGGCGCCGAGGTCGTCGAGGCGCGTGGCCGGGACCTCTTCCCGGCGTTCGTCGACCCGCACGTGCACCTGCGCACACCCGGGCAGGAGTACAAGGAGGATCTCGAGACCGGCACCCGCGCCGCGGCGGCCGGCGGCTTCTGCTGCGTGGTGGCGATGCCGAACACCGATCCGGTCGTCGACTCGGCCTCGGTGCTGCGCTCGCTGCGCGACGCCGCCGCCCGCGACGCCCGCGTGCCCGTCGGGTTCATGCCCGCGATCACCAAGGGTCTCGACGGCCTCGAGCTGACCGAGATGGCCGAGCTGCGCGCCGCCGGGGCACTGGGCTTCACCGACGACGGGCGGCCCGTCGTGAGCGCCGGGATGCTGCGCCGCGCGCTGCAGTACCAGCGGCTGTGCGGCGGCGTGCTGGCACTGCACGAGGAGGATCCGGCGCTGTCCGCCGGCGGGGCGATGCACGAGGGACGCGTCAGCGCGCTGCTCGGCGTCGCGGGCATCCCGAGCATCAGCGAGTCCTCGATGGTCGCGCGCGACGCGGAGATCGCCGGCTACGAGGACGGCCGCGTCCACATGCAGCACCTCAGCTGCGTGGCGTCCGTCGACGCCGTCGCAGCCGCCAAGGCGTCCGGCTGGAAGGTGACCGCCGAGGCCAGCCCGCACCACCTGTGCCTGACCGAGGAGGCCGTCCGCGGCCTCGACACGCGCATGAAGATGAACCCGCCGCTGCGCACGGAGACCGATCGCCAGGCGCTGATCGAGGGCCTGCGCTGCGGCGTCATCGACTGCGTCGCCACCGACCACGCGCCGCACGCGCGCGACGAGAAGGAGGTCCCCTTCGAGCAGGCGCCGATGGGTACGACCGGTCTGGAGACCTCGTACGCCGTCCTGCACACCGAGCTCGTCCTGCCCGGGGTCCTGGACCTGGCGACGCTGATCGAGCGGATGACCGCCGGCGCCGCCCTGCTCGGCCTGCCGACGCCGCGCATCCTCCCGGGCGAGCCCGCGAACCTCTGCCTCGTCGACCCGGCCGCCGAATGGGTCGTCGGCGAGGACGGCTACGAGAGCCGCTCGGAGAACTGCTCGTTCGCGGGGCGCACGCTGCACGGGCGCGTGCTCCTGACGATCGCCGCCGGCGCGGTGGCCTACCGCGAGCGCGGCTTCGCCGTCAGCGCCGCGCCCGAGCCCGAGGGGGCCGGCGCATGAGCCGCACGACGCTCGACCCGGCGCGCACGGCGCTCGTCGTGATCGACGTCCAGGAGGCCTTCCGCAAGGCGATGCCGGCCTTCGCGCAGACCGCGCGGCAGACCGCCGTGCTCGTCCGGGGCGCGCACGCGCTCGGCCTGCCGGTGATCGTGACCGAGCAGTACCCGCGCGGGCTGGGGGACACCGTCCCGGAGGTCCTCGAGACGCTGCAGGGCGAGCCGCGCCTGGAGAAGCGCGTCTTCTCCGCCGCGCGTGCGGAGGGCTTCGACCTGCAGGGTCGCGACCAGGCGCTCGTCTGCGGCATCGAGGCGCACGTCTGCGTCAGCCAGACGGTGCTCGACCTGCTCGCGGAGGGTGTGGAGGTGCACGTCGCCGCCGACGCGACCGCCTCGCGCACCGAGGCGAACCATGCGGCCGGCCTGCACCGCGTCGAGGCGGCCGGGGCCACGCTCTCGACCGTCGAGATGGCGCTCTTCGAGCTCGTCGGCTCCGCCGCAGCACCGCAGTTCAAGACGATCCAGGGGCTGATCAGGTGAGCGCGCGTCCGGGCTTCCTGCTGCTGGAGGACGGAGCGCGCTTCGACGGCGAGCTCTGCGGCGCCGAGGTCGCCGGGATGGGGGAGGTCGTCTTCACGACCGGCATGAGCGGCTACCAGGAGTCGGTCACCGACCCCTCGTTCGCCGGCCAGATCGTCGTCTTCACCTACCCGCACATCGGCAACTACGGCGTCAGCAGCGCCGCGATGGAGAGCGACCGCGCCCACGCACGCGCGGTCGTGATGCGCGCAGCGGTCAACCGCGAGGACGCGCCGACGGCCGAGCGCGCCTGGCTGGACTGGCTGATCGACTGCCGCATCCCGGCGATCACCGAGGTCGACACACGCGCGCTCGTGCGGCACATCCGCAGCGCCGGCTCGATGCGCGGGGGGCTCTTCGAGGCGGGCGTCCCGCAGGACCGGGCGCTCGAGCAGGTGCGCGCCGAGCCGCTGATGGCGGGCTCGGACCTCGCGCGCGTCGTCGGCCCCGAGACGGTCTCCCACCACGGCGCCTCGAACGACGGGCCGCTGATCGCCGCGATCGACACGGGCATCAAGCTCTCGATCGTGCGCGAGCTGACCGCGCGCGGCGCCCGGCTGGACCTGCATCCGTGCACGGTGACGCCCGGCGAGCTGCTCGCCTCGGGCCCTGACGCGGTCTTCCTCGCCAACGGCCCGGGGGACCCCGCCGCGCTGGGCTACATCGTCGACACCGTGCGCGAGGTCGTCGGCACGCGGCCGGTGTTCGGCATCTGCCTGGGTCACCAGCTGCTCTGCCGCGCGGTCGGGCTGGAGACCTTCAAGCTGCCGTTCGGCCATCGCGGGGCCAACCACCCGGTCAAGGACCTGCGCAGCGGGCGGATCGAGATCACCTCCCAGAACCACGGCTTCGCGGTGGCGGCGCCGGATGGGGGCCTGCGCGTCGAGCGCGACGAGCCGGTCCGCTGGGAGACCGACTTCGGCGCGGCCGAGCTCAGCCACGTCAACCTCTACGACCGCACCGTCGAGGGCCTCACGCTGCTCGACGTCCCGGGAGGCACCGTGCAGTACCACCCCGAGGCGGGCCCCGGGCCGCACGACAGCCTCTATCTCTTCGACCGCTTCCTCACGCAGATCGAGGACCACGAGAGGCAGGATGCCGAGAGTCGTCATCAGGACGCGGGGCGGGATGCCCCGCGAAGGACTCCTTCCTGATGCCACGGAGAGACGACCTCCACAAGATCCTGATCATCGGCTCGGGCCCGATCGTGATCGGGCAGGCGGCCGAGTTCGACTACTCCGGCGTGCAGGCCTGCAAGGTGCTGCGCGAGGAGGGCTACGAGATCGTGCTCGTGAACTCCAACCCGGCGACGATCATGACCGACCCGGAGTTCGCCGACGCGACGTACGTCGAGCCGCTGCTGCCCGGCCCGGTCGCGCAGATCATCGCCAAGGAGCGCCCCGATGCGCTGCTGCCGACGCTCGGTGGCCAGACGGCGCTGAACCTCGCCAAGGCGCTGGCCGAGAACGGCACGCTCGAGCGCTACGGCGTCGAGCTGATCGGCGCCGACTACGAGGCGATCGACCGCGCCGAGGACCGCGAGCGCTTCCGCGAGACGATGGAGACGGCCGGCCTGAAGATGCCGCGCAGCGGGATCGCGACGTCGCTGGACGAGGCGCTCGGCCACCTCGCCGACATCGGCCTGCCCGCGATCGTGCGCCCGGCCTTCACGCTCGGCGGCCGCGGCGGAGGCATCGCGCGCAGCGAGGAGGAGTTCCGCGCGATCGTGCGCGGCGGCCTGGACGCCTCGCCGATCGGGCAGGTGCTGCTCGACCAGTCCGTCCTGGGCTGGGGCGAGTTCGAGCTCGAGGTCATGCGCGACCGCAACGACAACTGCGTGATCGTCTGCTCGATCGAGAACCTCGACCCGATGGGCGTCCACACCGGCGACAGCGTGACCGTCGCCCCGCAGCAGACGCTCACCGACGAGCTCTACCAGCAGCTGCGCGACCAGGCGATGACCGTGATCCGCGCGGTCGGCGTGGAGACCGGCGGCTCGAACGTGCAGTTCGCCGTCAACCCCGAGACCGAGGAGATCCTCGTCATCGAGATGAACCCGCGCGTCTCGCGCTCCTCGGCGCTGGCGTCGAAGGCCACGGGCTTCCCGATCGCGAAGATCGCCGCGCGGCTGGCGGTCGGCTACACCCTCGAGGAGATCCCGAACGACATCACGATGAGCACGCCGGCGAGCTTCGAGCCGACGATCGACTACGTCGTCGTGAAGTGCCCGCGGTTCGCCTTCGAGAAGTTCCGCGGCGCCAATCCGATCCTCTCGACGCACATGAAGAGCGTCGGCGAGATCATGGCGATCGGCCGGACCTTCCAGCAGGCCTTCGCCAAGGCGATGCGCAGCCGCGAGCTCGACACCGGCGCGCTGGTCGCGGGCGGGGAGCTGGAGGAGCTGCTCGAGCGCCTCGAGCGACCCGGAGCCGACCGCTGGGACATCGTGCTCGAATGCTTCCGCCGCGGCGCGAGCGTCAGTGCCGTCCAGCAGCGCTGCCTCGTGGACCCGTGGTTCCTGCACGAGCTGCAGGAGCTCGCGCTGGCCCCGGACGCCCCGTTCCGCGGCGAGCGGACCTACAAGTCGGTCGACACCTGCGCGGCGGAGTTCGAGGCGCGCACCCCGTACTACTACTCCAGCTGGGAGCGCGTCGCCGACGACGAGGTCGAGCGCGGCGACCGCGCCTCGGTCGTGATCCTCGGCGCCGGCCCCAATCGCATCGGCCAGGGCATCGAGTTCGACTACTGCTGCGTGCACGCGGCGATGACCGTGCGCGAGTCCGGCCGCGATGCGGTGATGGTCAACTGCAACCCCGAGACCGTCTCGACCGACTACGACACCTCCGACCGGCTGTACTTCGAGCCGCTGACGCTCGAGGACGTGCTCGCCGTCTGCCGGATCGAGCAGCCCGAGGGCGTGATCGTGCAGTTCGGCGGCCAGACGCCGCTGAAGCTCGCCGAGGGGCTCGTCGAGGCCGGCGTCCCGCTGCTCGGGACGAGCGTCGACGCGATCGACCTCGCCGAGGACCGCGGGCGCTTCGGCGGGCTGCTCGACGAGCTTGGCCTGCACGC
>Ga0208851_1000162_pt1 | contig 29120 bp, 24 predicted proteins | sample NGESurshal092012_FD_184481 | JGI IMG/M metagenome (GOLD analysis project Ga0208851, IMG submission 184481) | Arctic peat soil microbial communities from Barrow, Alaska - NGEE Surface sample 415-2 shallow-092012 (SPAdes) | ecosystem: Environmental > Terrestrial > Soil > Wetlands > Peat ... | reverse complement strand
ACCGAGGGTTTGCACACCGTCTGTCAGGAAGCCGGCTGTCCCAACATCTTCGAATGCTGGGAGGACCGCGAGGCGACGTTCCTCATCGGCGGTGACCAGTGCACTCGCCGCTGCGACTTCTGCCTGATCGACACCGGCAAGCCCGGCGAGCTCGACCGCGACGAGCCCCGCCGGGTGGCCGAGTCCATCCACAAGATGAACCTGCGGTACGCGACCATCACCGGGGTGACGCGCGACGATCTGCCGGACGAGGGTGCCTGGCTGTACGCCGAGACAATCCGGCAGGTTCATGCGCAAGCACCGGAGACCGGGGTCGAGATCTTGACGCCGGACTTCTCGGGCCACCCTGAGTTGCTGGGGCAGGTCTTCGCGGCGGCGCCGGAGGTGTTCGCGCACAATCTGGAGACCGTGCCGCGGATCTTCCGGCGGATCCGGCCCGCCTTCACCTACGAACGGTCGCTCGACGTGATCGCGCAGGGCAGAGCGGCGGGCATGGTCACCAAGTCCAACCTGATCCTGGGGATGGGTGAGACGCGGGAAGAGGTCTCGCAGGCGTTGACGGACATGCATTCCGCGGGCTGCGACCTGGTCACGATCACCCAGTACCTGCGCCCCACTCCCCGGCATCATCCGGTCGAGCGGTGGGTGAAGCCCGAGGAGTTCGTCGAGCTACGCCAGGAGGCGGAGGCCGTCGGATTCGCCGGTGTGATGTCCGGTCCGCTGGTCCGATCGTCGTACCGCGCCGGGACGCTGTACCGGCAGGGCGCGCAGGCCCGTGATGCACGTCAACGGGCGATGAGCGCCACCGCATGACCTCGATCGCGACTGGGTCTCCGCGGCGTCCCACCGGGTCTGAGATCGACAACGCGTCGGACCGGGTGCGCCTCCTCCGGGTGGCTGCGCCCGGCCTTTGTCGTCGGGATGCCGTGCGGGCGTCGCCGGTCCGCCCGGGGTGGTGACGCGCACTATCCTGACGACATGGCCAAGAATGCGGCGGGCGCTGACGCCCCCTCCAATGAGGAGAAGAAGGCAGCCAAGGTAGCCGCGAGGGCCGCCAAGAAGGAACGCCGAGGCCAAATCTGGCAGGCGTTCCAGATGCAGCGCAAACAGGACAAGCGGCTGCTGCCCTACATGATCGGGGCGCTGGTCGGCACCGCCGCGGTGATCACCGGAATCGGCATACTGATCTTCGGACCGGGCCAGTGGTGGCTGCTGCTGCCCTTCGGCATCATTCTGGGCGCCCTGCTTGCCATGATCATCTTCTCCCGCCGCGTGCAGGCCAACGTCTATAAGCAGGCGGAAGGTACGCCGGGTGCTGCGGCATGGACACTGCAGAACAACCTGCGCGGGAAATGGCGGGTGACGCCCGCCGTGGCCGGCACGTCACACCTGGACGCCGTGCATCGGGTGGTCGGCCGACCCGGCATCATCCTGGTCGGCGAGGGCGCCCCGCACCGGGTCAAGCCGCTGCTCGCCCAGGAGAAGAAGCGCTACGCCCGGATCGTCGGGGAGACGCCGATCTACGACGTGGTCGTCGGGAACGAAGAAGGTCAAATCCCGCTGCGCAAGTTGAACTCCTACCTGATGAAGCTGCCGCGCAACATCTCGGTGAATGCCGTCACCGAGTTGGACAACCGACTCACCGCGCTCGGTTCTCGGACTGCGCAGGCGGGCCTGCCCAAGGGCCCGCTTCCCGCGGGAGCGAAGATGCGCAACGTCCAGCGGAGCATGCGCCGCCGCTGAGCAGCTGCGGGTTGCCTCCGCCGTGAGTCCGGGATGAACAGCGCCGCCGTAACTCGTAAAGGAGCTCGCGGGAGCTGCCGACCGATCACCGCATCCGCACGACCACGGTCCGGCACCACCTGTCGTGCAGGCCGCGCAGGTCCTGGTTGACCAGCAGCGGCGGCACGATCAAGAACACCAACACCGTCCGCGGCACCGCCCACAGGCCCACGATCGAGCGGCCGAGCGGGGCGACCCTGATGCCGAGCGCTGCCTGGCCGGGAGTGAATCCGAACAGCCCGACGGCGACGACCGTCATCACCGCCCAGACGACCAGACTCCAGTTCTGCGGCGGCTCCGGCGCGGTGAGCACCCAGGCGAGCAGCGCGGACAGCACGATGTCGATGACGAAGGCCAGCACCTTGGCGCCCATGGTCGCGACCGAGCCGACCCCATCGGCCGGCAGACCGAGAGAGCGTCCGGGATGGGTTCCCTCCGTCGCTCCTTCAGCGGCCACCATGCCACCAGAGTAAGAGCCACCGGCGAAGAGCAGCGCCCGGCCGCCCCGACCGCGAGGTCCTTCGACGGCCAAACGGGTCATTTGTCCCCTCGTTCGGCCCGTTGACGGGGTCGTTGCTACACCCTGCGCGATGGTCGGCCTTCGGTCGATTAACCCGGGCGAAACAATGGCGAGACTCTAGGGCAACACCGTCTGCCTAGCGTGGCGCAGGCGCGGGGAGTGAAGGTCCCGCGTGCTGCGCCCGGCGCGGAGCCTGCCAAGATGCACCCGAATGGCAGTCGGCCCGCGTACGGTACCCAGCAGGCTGGGTTGCCACACCATCAGTGCCAGCACCATCGCGGGAGTCCGAGCCGCTCGAGCCCGCTGTACCGTCCCTGCCATCACGGTTGTCCAACCGACAAGGAGCGCGTGCGTGTTCTCCACTTCCGAAGAGCTGGTTGCCTACATCAAGGACAACGATGTCGAGGTCTTCGACATCCGGTTCTGCGATCTTCTCGGCATCATGAACCACCTCACCGTCCCGGCCAGCACGGTTACCGAGAAGTCGCTCGCCGGCGGGATGGCGTTCGATGGTTCGTCCATCAAGGGCTTCCAGTCGATCCACGAGTCGGACATGACGCTGCTGCCTGACGTGACCACGGCCAGGGTCGATCCCTTCCGCCAGCGGAAGACCTTGACCTGCAACTTCTTCGTGCACGACCCGCTGACCCTGCAGCCGTACTCTCGCGACCCGCGCAACGTTGCCCGCAAGGCCGAGGAGTACCTGGCCAGCACCGGTATCGCCGACACCTGCTTCTTCGGGGCCGAGGCCGAGTTCTACATCTTCGACAACGTCCAGTTCGACACCAGCATGACGGGCGCCTTCTACAAGATCGACACCGAAGAGGGCTGGTGGAACACCGGCCGGGACGAGCAGCCCAACCTCGGCTACAAGGTCCGGACCAAGGGTGGCTACTTCCCGGTCCCGCCGTACGACCACCACGCCGACCTTCGCGAGGACATGACCGCGAATCTGATCAGCATGGGCTTCGACATCGAGCGCGGTCACCACGAGGTGGGCGGTGGTCAGGCGGAGATCAACTACAAGTTCAACACCCTGCTGGCCTCGGCCGACGAGGTGATGCTGTTCAAGTACATCATCAAGAACACCGCCTGGGAGCAGGGCAAGACCGCCACCTTCATGCCCAAGCCGGTGTTCGGGGACAACGGCTCAGGGATGCACGCGCACCAGTCGCTCTGGGCTGACGGAAAGCCGCTGTTCTACGACGAGGCCGGCTACGGCGGGCTGTCCGACATGGCCCGCTTCTACATCGGCGGCCTGCTGCACCACGCCCCGTCGCTGCTGGCCTTCACCAACCCGACGGTGAACTCCTACCATCGGTTGGTGCCGGGCTACGAGGCTCCGGTGAACCTGGTCTACTCGGCCCGCAACCGCTCCGCCTGTATCCGCATCCCGCTGACCGGCACCAACGCCAAGGCCAAGCGCCTGGAGTTCCGCTGCCCCGACCCCTCGGCCAACCCCTACCTCGCGTTCGCCGCGATGATGATGGCCGGGCTGGACGGCATCAAGAACAAGATCGAGCCGCCGGCGCCCGTGGACAAGGACCTCTACGAGCTGCCGCCGGACGAGGCCGCCAACATCCCGCAGGTCCCCGGTTCGCTCGCGGCCGTCATCGACCGGCTGGAGCAGGATCACGACTACCTGCTCGAGGGCGGTGTGTTCACCCCCGACTTGATCGAGATGTGGATCAAGCTCAAGCGCGACGAGATCGACGCGATCCGCTTGCGGCCGCACCCCTACGAGTTCGACATGTACTACGACATCTGATTCCACGCGGACCTAGGTCCGCGTGAAGCCGTCGAAAATGGCGGCTGACCTGCGAAAACGTCTTTCGACGAATCCAGCGTCAGCCGTCGTTTCTCGTTGGTCTGCGGCCACAGCAGTCTGCATGTCACGCAACCCGGGCCGGGTATCGACCCCGGCCAGCGTCATTGCCGCGCAGGCGGCCGTCCTGAACCCGCTTCAACCGCACCGGGTCTGATGGAGGCTCCACAGCGACCGAGCGAGCCTCGGCAGGGTCGCGCGCGCTGAACCGCAGCTACCTCAACACCTTCATCGGGCGACCGGCGTTGCAGTGTGCGGGTGTCCCCGATGGGCGAGTGAACGGTGCCATGCCCTGCGTCACTTCTACGCCGGCACCGCGCTTCACGAGGGCGAGGCGATCAAGGCGGTGAGCGAGTACCTTGGCCACGCCGACCCTGGCTTCACGCTGCGGACGTACACGCACCTCATGGAGAAGAGCGCAGAGCGCCCCAAGCGGGCGGTGGACGCGGTGTTTCGTGCAAGTGCATCGTCCGATGCGGCCACGTCTGGCGAAGAGTCATCGTGACGGCCTTGCCACGTTCAGCCCCTCCCGAATAGCCGAGACTGAAGCGACAGCATTTGTTCCCGAAAGTGGGGACAATCGTTGTCGTGGCTGATTCGACGCTGGTCCGGCTCGGCTCCATCGCGGAACGCCGATGGGGCCTGGTCACCACTGCCCAGGCAGGGGATGCCGGCGTCTCCCGCAAGCAGCTCGCCCGGATGGCGTCGGCCGGTGCGATCGAGCGCGTGAGGCAGGGCGTCTACCGCATGGCCGGCGCACCGGCCCAGGAGCACGCGGCGATCTACGCGACCTGGCTGGCCCTGGGTGGTGCGACCTCACCTCGCACTGCTGCCGGGGTTGCGTCAATCGTGGCGGCCGGTGTCACCGCGGCCGTCGTCCACGACCTGGGCGACTTCTTCCTCGACGGTTTCAACTTCATCGTGCCGGCACGCAAGGGCACCCGGCTCCCCGGCGTGCGCCTGCGCATCCGACACCTGACCCGCGACGAGGTGGTCCCCGTCAATGGACTACCGACGCTGACCGTCGAGCGGACCATCGCGGACCTGGTCGAGCTCCGGTTCGATCTGTCCCTAGTCGCCGACGTAGTACGCGACGCGGTCCGAGCCGACAAGCTCGTGGCACCCGACCGCCTCGCCTCCTTCCTCGACCCCATGGCGGCGCGACGCCGGAGAAATGGAGTGGGCGACGGCAGGTCACTCGCGAACGACCTGTTCGAGCTGGCGGGCGTGAGCCCGGAAGGATGGGCCCGTTGACTGAGCACGAGGGCGCTGAGCACCAGGGCTATGGCGACTGGCGATCGCTTGCGCTGGCGATCAAGGACGCCGCCACGAAGGCAGCCCGCGACGCCGGGCCCGGTATCAGTGCAGCCACTGTCGACGCCCAGATCCATCCGGCCACGAGCGGCCCCACTGCGGCCCCAGCCGACGCGTGAGGCGCGTTTGCGCAGTTCAAGGCGGGTAAGGTCCCCTCACTACTACGACATCTGATCGGACAGCTGATCGGACCCCAACGATCGAGTACGACAGTCGACCCTCAGGCCCTCGGCAGCGCGCCGGGGCCTGTGGTGTCTGAGCCGGCCGGATGCGTGACCGCGCTCCCCCAGGCGAATCGATAGGCCGGCGAAGGATTCACCCCACTGGGGTGACGCCCACGCGTTCCCCGAGCGCGCATGCTCTGCCTACCCACGGGCGTTCTCGCCCGCGGTGAACCAACGGGAGGACCTCATGGCGTCGAATCGCAAGGGGCGTGCCGCCCGTCCCGCCGGTGCGTCCGCGGGGCGGCCGGCGGCGAGCGCCTCCGGGGGGCCGCCGGAATCGGACGAAGCCTTCGCCCTTGCCCGCTTTCAGGCCATGGTCGAGGACTTCCAGGACACCTCCCAGGAGTGGCGCCGGCTGTTCTCCGAGTTCCTGGGCACCTTCCTGCTGGTGCTGGTCGCCGCCGGTGGCGGGATGATGGGCCAGGCCTTTCCGAACACCATCAGCCGCACGGCCGCGGTGGTCGCGCCCGCGTTGATGGTGATGGGTGTGATCCTGTTCATGGGCAGGATCTCCGGTGCTCACCTCAACCCGGCGGTGAGTATCGCCTTCGCGTTGCGGATGGACTTCCCGTGGCAGCGGGTGCCCGGGTACATCGTGGTCCAGCTGGCCGGCGCCGCGGCGGCGGCATGGTTCCTGCAGGCCGTGGTCAACGTGTCGGCCTACTACGGCTCGAACTATCCAGCGACACCGACCTACTCGAACTTCAGCGCCTTCCTGATGGAGACCGCGCTCACCTTCGGACTCGTCAGCGTCATCCTCGGCACCGCCTCCGGCGCGCAGAACATCGGCGTCATCGGCGCACTGGGCGTCGCCAGCTACATTGCGCTGGCCGGCCTGTGGGGCAGCCCGATCTCCGGAGCCTCGATGAATCCGGCGCGCACCTTCGGCCCCGACCTGATCAGCGCGAACTTCGGCGGCTACTGGGTGTACGTCGCAGGGCCGATTGCCGGTGCCGTGATCGCCGTCGGAACCGCTTATGTACTACGGGGACTGGGTGGCGGGCGGGCCGGATCAGCGGCGGCGCAGGGCGGCCTGTTCACCAAGGTCACCAATCCCGACGCGAGCTGACCGACTCGGGGTCAGACGGCCCGTTCGCGCGTCCGGCCGCCGCGACATACTGGGGCCTCGGGCCACCGGGCCCGCCACACGCGGATCAAGCACCCGGGAGGTGCGGATGGGCCGGCTCGGCGTCATCTCGGACATGGACGGCGTCATCTACCGGGGGCGGGAGCCGATACCCGGAGCGCAAGAGTTCATCGATCGGCTGCGGGATACCGACACCCCCTTCGTGTTCCTGACCAACAACTCCGAGCAGACTCCGCTCGATCTGCTGCGCAAGCTCGCCGCGCTGGGGATCCACGGGCTGACGGCGGCGAACTTCATCACCTCCGCGATGGCCACCGCGGAGTTCCTTGCCGCTCAGAAACCGCATGGCAGCGCCTATGTCATCGGTGGCGGCGGGCTGTCAGCCGAGCTGTACCAGGTCGGCTACTCCATCACCGACACCGACCCCGACTACGTCGTGGTGGGCAAGACCGCCTCTTTCGGGTTCCCCATGCTGCGCAAGGCGGCGCAGCTCATCGATCGCGGTGCGAAGTTCATCGGCACCAACCCGGACATGGTCGATCCCGTGGAAGGCGGCACCGAACCCGCGGCCGGCGCCCTGCTGGCCTCCATCGAAGCAGCCACCGGGGTGAAGCCGTACATCGTCGGCAAGCCCAATTCGCTGATGATGTTCTACGCCAGCAAGAAGCTGGGCATCCCCGCGGAGGACTGCGTGATGATCGGCGACCGGATGGACACCGACGTCGTCGGCGGTCTCGAGGCGGGGATGCGCACGTGCCTGGTGCTGTCCGGGGTGTCGACCCGCGGTGCCGTCGAGCGCTTCCCCTACCGGCCGACCTTCGTCTACGACAGCGTCGCCGATTTCGATCCGGCCGTCGCCGCGGCAGAGGGGTGATCGGCATGGACATCCGGATCCCCTCGCTGCTGCGGATCAAGCCCAATGCCCTGTACAAGCTCGGAAAGTATCTGCGCAAGAACGGCTTTCATCGGATCGCGCTGTACTACGGCGAGGGCATCGCCGACCTGGTCGGGCAGAAGGTGGAGATCTCCCTTGACTCGTCGGAAATCCAGGTGGTCACCGAGGAGACCGTGCACGGCAACGACGTCGCCGAGATCGTGTCCAGCGCCTTCCGGCTCCCCCGCGAGGCACAGGCCATCGTCGCGGTCGGCGGCGGGGTGGCCGTCGATTTCGGCAAGTACGCCGGATTCCTCACCAAACGACCGGTGATCGCTGTGCCCACCGCGATCTCCAACGATGGATTCGCCGCCCCTGGGGCCAGCCTGCGCGTCGACGGCAGGCGGGTCAGTTGCAGCTCCACCATCCCGTTCGGCGTCGTCATCGACACCAACATGATCAAGAGCTCGCCGCGGCGGTTCACCTTCTCCGGGATCGGCGATCTGATCTCGAAATACAGTGCGATCGCCGATTGGAAATTGGCGTACCACGCCACCGGCGAGACGATCAACGACTTCTCCGCGATGATCTCCATGCAGAGCGTGCAGAACCTGGTCAACCACCCGGTGAAGTCCGCCGACGACCTGGAATTCCTGCAGTTGGTGTGCGGTGCGCTGGTGATGAGCGGGGTTGCCATGGAGGTGGCCGGATCGTCCCGTCCCGCTTCCGGTAGCGAGCACCTCATCTCCCACGCCTACGACTCCATCGCACCGCGGCCGAGCCTGCACGGGTTGCAAGTGGGTGTGGCGACCCTGGCCACCACCTGGCTGCAGGGCAACCCCGCGCACCAGACCGTCGTCAGGGTCCTGGAGGAGACCGGCTTCACCGCATTCATGAACGAGAATCGGCTCGATCGCGCGGCGTTCCTGGAGGCCGCACAACTGGCGCCGACGATCAAGCCCGGCTATCACACCGTGCTCAGTCAACCGGGCGCGGTCGAACGACTGCAGGCCCAGCTGAAGAACGATCCGTCCTGGGACGTGTACTTCGACTGACCCGTCCGGCAACGCACCCACACTTCAAACCCCACCCACCACCGAGGAAGCAGATGCCCGCGTTCGCTGTGCACTACACCTATGACGAACAGTCCGATGCCCGCGCTGAGCACCTGGGCGTCCACCGCGCATTCCTGGGCGACTTGCTGGACAGGGGCATTATGCTGGCCGGCGGCGCCTACCGGGACGAACCACCGGGGGCGCTGCTGCTGTTCCGCGCCGACTCGGCGGCCGACCTCGCGGCCATCCTCGACGAGGATCCCTATGCACATCAGGGGCTGATCGCCGGGAGGGAGATCCGGTTGTGGAGTGCGGCGATCGGCCCGTGGGCAGGCTGACATCCCGGCCCCGCGGTCTCCGCCGGAGAGGCTGAGCCTCTCGGGCGCCACGGAAGCCATCCATGGCCGCTACGGCAAACGGGTATCAGCCGGGGCTAACCGTCGCTCCTAGGGTAACCTGACGTTCTCGCCTCATGGCGGCAACCCACCGATCGGACCTGCCGTGGCCGCAGCTTTCGTGATCCGGTTGCGCGCTGCGCTGCCCGCGGCCGACGGTCCCGAGAGGTCATGGCCCCGCCGATGAGCAGCGCGGCGCCCGGGCTCCGTGCCCGTCCCAGAGATGCCACCGCGCGCGCGGCGCCGGTCACGGGAGCCTCGCCACCACCCCCAGCCCTGGCCGACGCCCTTTCCGGACCGGCCCGGGAACAATGAGCCAGCACGTTGTCCTGACGGAGAAGTTGCGGCGCCCTGAGGCCGCCGGGCTCGCTCGTGCCCGGCTGGAGGGTCCGCTGCTGGACGGCAACAGCCGGCTCGGCCTGGTGGTGGCGCCGCCGGGCTCCGGCAAGACAACGCTTCTCGCCCGGGTGGCGGCAGCCTCCCCGTTGCCAGTTGCCTGGTATCGCGTCACCGCTGACGACGCGCAGGAATCGGTGCTGGTCGCGCACCTGGCCCGGACCCTGCGCGACGCCCTCGGCATCGACATCGACGACACCACGATGGGCACGGTGCTGGCCTCACTGGAGGGCTGGTCGGGCCCGGGCGCGATGGTCATCCTCGACGACCTGCACGAGATCGCCGGCAGCGCCGCCGAAGTCGGCCTCGAGCAGTTCGTGACCTTACGGCCCCATCACCTCAAGGTGATGGTCGGCTCCCGCCGCCAGCCCGGAATGAACATCCCTCGGCTGCGGGTCTCCGGAGCGCTGCACGAGATCTCCAGCGACGACCTGCGGTTCCGGTCGTGGGAGGTCGAGGAATTGTTCATCAGCGTCTTTCACGAGCCGTTGTCGCCCGAGTCCGCCGCGGCGTTGACCCGCCGCACCGGCGGGTGGGCTGCCGGCCTGCAGTTGTTCCACCTGTCGACCAACGGACGCAGCCCGGCCGACCGGCAGCGAGCCGTGGCCGACCTGGGTGGCCGATCCAAACTCGTTCGGTCCTACCTCGCCCGTAACGTGCTGGCCGAGTTGCCCGAGGATCGCCGCCAGTTCCTCCTGCGCACCTGCACGCTCGGTTCGCTGACCGGCGCGCTGTGCGATGCCCTGCTGGAAACGACCTGCAGCGCAAGCATTCTCGACGAGCTGGAGCAGCAGCAGCTGTTCACGTCATCGGAGGACGACGGCACCACCTTCAGGTACCACGAAGTACTGCGCACGCACCTGGAATGGGCGCTGGTCCAGGAGTACGGCGCGGCGGGCGCACGCGGCTGGTATTCCAGGAGCGCCGAGCTGCTCGAGTCGAACGGCGATCTCCGCGGCGCCGTCAGGGCGTACGCGCGTGCCGAGGACTGGGGCGCAGTCGCCCGGCTGATCCAGGCCTCCGGCAGCGGGCCGGCCGACTCCGCGACCGGCGCGGACATCCTGCTGCCGGCGGTGGTCGTGCAGCACGACCCGTGGCTGTCGCTGGCCGAGGCCCGCCGCCGGGTACGTGAGGGATCGCTCAGCGCCGCGGTGCAGGCCTTCAAGCAGGCCGAAAGCTTGCTCGACGAGCCCGATTTCCGGGACAGCTGTCGCCGCGAGCGCGCGGTAGCGCTGATGTGGAGCGTTGGCCGGGCAGCTGGACCGGGCTGGCTCGGCGACCCGCACCTGGAGAACCGACACTGGTCGGCACGGCTGCGGGAAGCCACCCTGCGAGCGCCGGGAGCGCAGGTCGGCGCCCCCACCGGCACCATTGTCGGCACAGCCAACCGGGGCGGCCGCTACCGGCAGTTCTCCGGCGCGGGGCCCGGCGACGTGCTCTCCCGTGGGCTGGCCGCCCTGCTCGACGGGGATGCCGGTACCTCACGTCGACTGCTGGAATCTGTCGAAGCCGACGAGCGGGCCGATGCCACCCACCGGTCACTGGCCCAGTTCGCCGGTACCGCCATCGACCTGCTGACCGGGAACTGCGCCGGCACGTCCGGCGCTCTCGGCCAGGTCGCGCTGGACGCCGAACTCGCCGGGCTGCCCTGGCTCGCCAGGCTCGCCCGCGGCGTGCAGGAGGCGGTCCTGGTCGCCCTCGGCTCGCCGGCCTGGCGACTCACCGCCTGCGCAGACCTGCTGGTGGAGTGCGAGAGAACCGGCGACGATTGGGGCGCCGCGCTGCTGAAGCTGATGGTGGCGATCGCCGCGCAGATCGCCGACGAGGATGCCGACCCCGCCGACTTCGCCGACGCTGCACGGCGTTTCCGTCGACTGGATGCTCCCGTGCTGGCGATATGGGCAGAGGCACTACGAGCGTGCTTTCTCGTCCGCGCCGGAGCGCCTGGCGCACAGGAATTTTCGACCAGAGTGGCGGCGGCGGCCCGCGCCGTCAACCTGCCGGCCGCGGCGGAACTGGCATGTTCGGCGATGCCGGCGGTCACCGCGGATGATCCGCAGCACGACGGCCCACCCGGCCTGGCCGGACTCAGTGCGCTGCTCCCGCACCGGAGACGCACCATGATCCCTTCCCGGACCACCCGACCCGTCACGGCGGGAGCTGAACCCGACGATGCGAGTGCCGGCGCCCGTGCCGGTGCCGTCGCCGTCGCCGTCGCCGATGCAGTCGCCGACGCCGCATCGGCGACCGCCCGTCCCGATCCGGCGTCGTCGACCGCACCGCCGCCGGTCCAGGTCAGCTGCTTCGGCGGTTTCCGAATCCAGATAGCGGACGAACAGGTCGATCTCGGGTCGCTACGCCCCAGGGCCCGGGCACTGCTGCGATTGCTGGCGCTGACCCCCGACCACGACGTGCACCGGGAGAGGTTGGTCGACGCGCTGTGGCCGGGAGTCGACCTGTCAGTCGGCACCCGGCGCCTGCAGGTGGCGGTTTCCAGCGTGCGACAACTGTTGGAGCAGAGCGGGTTGTCGGGACCGGACGTGCTCACCCGACACGGCGATGCCTATCGGCTGGCGCTGCCGGCGGGCAGCACCTTCGACATTCGCAGCTTCGACTCGGCGCTGCGGGAGGCGGCCTCCTGCGCGGCGCGCGGCGACACGTCCGGCAGTGCGCAGGCCCGCGCGGCGGCTCTCGCGCTGTACACCGGGGACCTGCTACCCGAGGACGGCCCCGCCGAATACCTCGTCGACGACCGCGACCGCTACCGGCTCGCCGCGGCATCCGCTGCCGCCGGGCTGGCCAGCGACACCCTCGAGCTCGGCCGGACGCGCGAGGCGTTGGATGCCGCCCGGCTGTCCGTTCAACTGGACCGCTACCAGGACCTGGCGTGGGAACTGCTGGTCGAGGTGCACGAGGTCACCGGTGATTCCAGCGCGGCAGCTCGCGCGCGGCACGAGCATGCCAGGGTGCAGGCAGAATTGGACGCAGTCTGACCGGACCGTGCCGATCCCGCCGGGCCTTCGCCCTACCGAAGGACTTCCGCAAAGTCGGCGGTCGAAAAGCTTGACGCCCCACCCTCATCCGCCGAATGTCCATCCCACCGGCATCGCCGATTCTCGCCGGGCCGGCGACGATCAACCTGCGTGAGTCAGACCCGGCGGCGTCCGCCGCACGCGCGTCACGCCGGACGAGCCCGGCTGTGCCGGCGGCGCGGGAGCATCCCGACAGGCGTCGCAGCATCGACCACGTTCGAGGACGGTTCCGGCGGAGCGGGAGCCAGCAGTTGGTCGAAATCCGTGGCTGGCGCCGGATGCGCGTACAGGTAGCCCTGCACGAGCTCGCAGCCCAGCGAGCGCAGGATCTGTGCCTGTCCAGGAAGCTCGACACCTTCCGCGACGACAGTCAGATCAAGATCGCGGCCCAGCGCGAGCAGTGCCCGGAGGAAACGTGCGGCGTCGGGATCGGTGTGGATGTTGGCGACGAACGCGATATCGATCTTGACCGCCTGCAGGGAGATCTGCCGCAGGCTCAGCAGTGACGAGTAGCCCGTGCCGAAGTCGTCCAGCCAGAGCTGAAGACCCATGCCACGCAAGCGGTCTGCCACCGGCTTTGCAGCGCCGGTCTCGCCGATCAGGGCGTCCTCGGTGATCTCCAGTATCAGGCTGCCGCCCTCCAGGCCAAGCCGCTCGAGGATCATCGACACGCGGTCGGGGAAATCCTGGTCGGTCATCAACCCGGGAGGCACGTTCACGCAGACCCGGAGATCGTCGCGATGCAGCCGGGTCGACCAGTCGGCCAGCTGGGCACAGGCCCGGTCCACCATGAGGTCGGTCAACGCGGTCAGCAGCCCGAGCCGGCCGGCGAGCTTGATGAAGTACTCCTGGGAAACCGGATGCCCGTCGATACTCCACCGCGCGAGCGCCTCCATCGAATGCACCCGGCCCGATCGCAGCTCGATGATCGGTTGGAAGACACAGTCGATGTCACCGGCGTGAATTGCGTCGAACAACAGCGGCCGGTAGTGCAGGTCCGCGGCCTCGGGCAACACCATCGACGACTCGTAGAGCGCCAGCTGCCCTTTCCCGCCCCGCTTGGCCGCGTACATGGCGATGTCGGCGCGGGAGTACAACTCGTCCAGCTCGGGGGTTTCCTGCTCGCCCGTCACCTCGGCCAGGCCGATGCTGGCGCCGACCGACAAGTGCTCGCCGGCCAACAGGAAGGCCGGCCGGAGGCATTCGACGAGCCGGGAGCCTGCTTCGATGGCGTCGCTGTCCCCCTCGATCAGGACGGCGAACTCATCACCACCGAACCGGGCGACGGTGTCGCTGGCGCGGACCGCGCCACGGAGCCGCTCGCCGACCCTGATCACCAGCTCGTCCCCGATCGGGTGCCCGAGGGTGTCGTTCACCGCCTTGAAGTCGTCGAGATCGACGAACAGCAGGGCCAGCGGGCGCAGGTTGCGCCGGTGCTGCTCCAGCGCATGGGCCACCCGGTCGGTGAACAGCGCCCGATTGGGCAACCCGGTCAACTGGTCAGCGAACGCCTGCCGCTCAAGATCACGTTCGCGGTGCTCCAGGTGCCTGGTCAGCGTGACGTTGTCCCTGATCGTCAGGTACTGCCGGATCAGCACACCGATGAACGTCAGCACGACGACGACGCCGGTCACCCGATCGCTGCCGTTGGTGTACCGGTCCGCGGCAATGATGATCAGCGCGACGGCCAGTGGAAGATAGGGCAGCATGCTCGCGGCTCTGCTTCGCTGGGCTCCCTGCCGAGGATCGGGCCCGAACGAGATTCCTGATCCCGCAACCAATCCCGCACCCGATCTGGCACCCGATCCCGCACCGGAGCGCATCGCCGCCCCGGGCGCCGGCGCGCCGGGCCCCGGCGCGCCGGCCAACGCGGCGCAGCCGGCCAACGCGGCGCAGCCGATCAATCCGAACCCGGCGATCCAGCCGAGACCGGTCACCGAGCCCGGGTCGAAAGTGCTTGACGCCGACATGTAGGCATAGAACCCGTCCGATACCGCGATCAAGGCCATGGCGGCGGCGACCGTCGTCAGGCTCGACCGCTGGTGCGTGCCTCGGCTGGCGCCGAGCAGCACGATGGTGAGTACCACGACGTCGCCGCACGGATACGCCAGGTTGATCAACACACCCAGTAGACCCGCGTCGTCGGTCTCGGACGTGACGTGATTGATCGTGGTGGCCCAGCTGATCGCGAACAGCGACATGCCGATGATGAACGCGTCCAACAGCGTGCGCAGCCGATCGGTGTGCCGGCCGCCGGACGGCCAGACAGCGAACGCCATCACCGCGGTGAACGACAGGAAGAACAGGTCCGCGATCGAAACCTGCGGCACCTCTTCGCGCCGGACGAGTTCGACGTAGCACCAGATCAACTGGCCGGCCGCCCACGACCCGCAGGCGACGGACACCAGGAGCCAGGCGCGCCGGTCGGCGCCCCTGTGCCGGGTGACCGCGACAGCAGCCGCCACCGTGGCGCCGGTCACCGCGGCCAATTGTCCGAGGTTGTTCACCGCCGCCGCGGTGTCGGACTCGCTGCCCGCGATGAGCGTGGCAAGGTAGGCGCATATCGCGATGACGAGGAACAGGACGCCGCTGATGATCACGGACGGCCGCCGCCACCGTGCGGTGGCGGGGCCGGTCGAGTCGACCGTGCTGGCGGTGCCTTGCACCGCCGCCGGGATCACCGCCGACGTCTCGGGGGATCTCATCAACCGTCCTCCCGCGACGCCTGCGTCGGGGCAGGCGCCAGCTGTCGGCCCAAGGCCACAAAAAAAGCGTGCGGCACCCAGCGACGGCAGAACAACGCCAAACCGCCACAGTCCATCCGTCGAGAAAGAGAATTCACTCTACGCAGCCAGAGTACTACGGAGCGTTTATGACCGGTGACGGCTCGACGTTCCGGGCCCGACCTTGGCGCCGCCAGGATGTCGCTCGGCCGGGGCTCGACGCCGGCGTTCGTCGGCTGGGGCAGCGACGGGGAGATGGACCGAGACCGCGGCAGTGACTGACGCGCGGTGATCTGCATGGCCAGCCCTATGCCGAGAAGGTGCTCGACGATCTCGCCGCGGCGTTGCCTGGCTGCAAGCGCACCGCTGCGCAGAGCGCCCGGATCGCGGCTGCTGCGCATGGTCAACCAGGCCGGCCGGCCTTGCTGCGAGTCAGGTTCTGTGCCGGACTCCCACTCGACGGCGGAAGACCAAGAAATACCCCCCGGGCGTGGCATCGCGCCACGCCCAGGGGGTCCGGGTCAACACTCCGACGCCGTCCCGCTGCGGCCGTCCCCGCCACCCGCCGCCCGCGGAAATCCCCCACCGTGCCATACCTACCTCCGGGTGACTGAGGTCGTCCACCCGGGTCCAGGGTTGCGGGTAGTCCCGCTGCCCGCCATCGAACCCCAAACCCTTGGCCGGTCACATTCGCATAGCACCTGCGCGTCAGCTTATCGACACAGCCGACGGTGCGCCGTTCCCTTTCCGGTGGATATCCGGGTACGAAAAGGCAACGGCCGCTCACCGATGGGGTGAACGAAAGGGGTCGCGTCAACCCGTCCGACGGCGCCGCGTTTGACCGGAGCGAGTCGCAGCGTGCGCGTGCGCGACAATGGAAGGATCCGCCGCGCAGTTCCAATGGGGTTCGGTGAGCAATTCCCTCACCATCTCGGCCAGTTCGGCCGGACGGACCAGTGCAGGCTCATCGTCGTACTGGATCAACAGATCCTGAGCACGGCAGAACGAGTCGGACTTGATATGCAGATCGGGCAACGGGACCACGGCCTTTGCGTCATGACCATTCCGATCGCGGGAACATACCGGCGCACCAGTCGGCGCCCGCAAAGAAATGGTTGATGGGCTTTCTCAAGGACGGCGCCCCGGCAAACGGAGCGAACACACGTGGGATCACGACGCCGGGATCCCGATCTGGAGTGCAACCCAACAATGGCCCTCCGAGCACCGACAGTCAACCCATGACATTGGCAGTTTCGGAAAGTCAGTCGGCGTCCCGACCGAAAACTTCGACACGGTGCGGGATATGCGCTGGCTTGACCATCGCGACGAGGGCGTCGAGCCGGCGTACATCGAACGCGTCCGGGTCGCTGACCCCGAGCCGCACCACCAACTCGGTCCGGTCGTATCCGGGTAGGTTGCCGACCGGCTCGGTGGACCACGCCGCACCGCCGGATTCGGCGATCTCGGCGGGTAGGTCGAACAGTGCACCGACGGCCGCCCGCACGCCCCGCGCGGTCCCCCGCCAATGCAGCAACTCGACGCCGGCCTGCACCAGTTCCCGTTGCCGTCCGGCGCTCTGGTTGCCGTCCAGCGCGATGCCCAACCACCCGGCGAGCCAGCCCAGCATGTCGTCGGGGGCCGTCCCGGGATCGAGGTAGGCATCCAGCGAATCGAGCGTCGCCAGGATCGGCGCCAGCACCTCGTCCAGACCGCCGCACAGGTCTTGAGCGAACCGATCCTCGCGGTACAGCGCCGGCAGCGTGTCCACGAGCGGATGCGGCGAGGCCAGCCCTGGGATCAAGCCCCTCACTGCCGCACCCGCACCTGATGTTCGTACGAGAACACCAACGAGGTCGCCGGCAGCGGAAGGCGCTGCACCGCCGAACCGCGTCGGCCGGTCGCGGGGTCGGCGGGGAACAACTGCACGCTGACCTCCTCGGCCATGTCGACCCCGGGGATGCGGGCCAGCGCGGCGTTCACCTCGTGCGCCTGCACCGACCGGCCGAACGGCCACCCGGTGCCCTCCGGGCCGCCCTCCAGCGGGTCGAACAGCCGGTAGATCGCGCGCAGCACGTCCTGCCGGACCTCTTCGGCTCGGTACCGCGGACGCGCCCGCACGCTGACCACGGCAGTGAGCCATTGATACTCGGGCGGTTCGATCACCATCCGGGTGCCGATCAGCCGGCGCTCGTCCAGGTACGCGCTGATCCTGGTCAGCGATTCGGGCAGTGGCATCAGGTCGTCACGTCGGATCCGGCCGACCGAATCGCCGGCGACGTACGGCACCACCAGCACCCGCACTCCGCCCGCGTCGGCTCCCAGGCACTGCACCCTGGCGATCTCCGGAGCCACCTGCTTGGTGAGCTCGACGAAGTCCTCGGCGGTCACCGCCCGGCCCCGCGACCGCAACACCAGCGGCCCGCGAAGCTTGGCGTCCTCGATGTCCTCAGCCCGGGCGCCGCCGACGGCGGGTGTGCGGTTCTCCACCCGCGAGATGTACGGCACGCTGGTCTTGAGGACCCTGACCTGTCCCGTCGCCACGTTTCCGGTGACGCCGCCGCCGGTGCGGTAGACCCCCAGCCGCAGGTGGGCACCCTTCGGCGGCACCGCACCGTACTGGCGCAGCGAACCGTCGCCCTGCCGGACCGCCGGACCGAAATGTACCTCGCCGGTGATCGAGTCGAGATGGAACACCGCGTCGTCGGCGGCCGACTCGGCGAAATGCTCCACCGCGGCCCAATCACTGACGCCGGTGTCGTCGATCACCTGGAGGCGGCCGGGCTCCTCCCAAGGTACGACCGGCCTGCGCTGCAACGGGAACCGTTGCGCCGGGGTGCCGTCCGAGATGCCGATCTCCTCGTCGCGGATGACCTGGGCGTGCACCATCCGCGCCGTACCGCCGATGGTGAATGCCGACAGCGACCGGATCCGCGGGGAGGCGGTGTACGTGGGCTGGTTCTCCTCGGGCGCCAGCAGTCGGCAGCGCAGCCAGCCCGCGCGGTTCCTGGCCAGGATGGAGGCCTCGTGGGTGTCCGGGACGTGCAGGATCACGTCACCGGGCTTGTTCATCCCGCCGGTCTCGTCACGATCGACATCGCAGGCGGTCCAACCGATGCCGGTCCAGGCCTCCCAGATCAGCGGCGGCCAGTCCGGCCGGACGCCGACACCGGACACCCGGCAGTCCATTCGGATCACCACCGCGCAGGACGGCACCGGGTTGGACAAACCGACCAGCAACGCGTCGCCGGGTAGCGGTGACTTGCCGAAACACTCGAATTCGCCGCCGGCGCGCAGCGAATTCGTGTAGTCCGCGACCTCCCCGCCGGCGGGCATCGCCCCTGCGCGGGCGAACGAGCACGGCACGATGTCCAGGTTGCCGATAGTGGAGAAGACGACGGGATCGGCGACGTCGGTGCGCGGCGTGGCGACCTCGGTCTCTGCCCTGACCACCACCGTCTGCGGTTGCGGCGCCGACAGCCAGAACGTCACCCGCCCGCGGGCGGCGGCCGGCGGCCGCAACTCCACCCCGATCAACTCGAGGAACTTGATGTAGTTCCGATCCGGCACCCGGTTCAACCGGTAGATCAACTGATCGACCATCTGCGCGAACGCCTCGATCAGGGTGACCCCGGGGTCCGAGACGTTGTGGTCCGTCCACTCCGGGCAGCGCTGCTGGACAAGACGTTTCGCATCGTCGACGAGGTCCTGGAAATGCCGGTCGTCCAGGTTCGGCGCGGGCAGCACCATGCTCAGCCACTCCTTTGATGGGCACCGAGTTCGGGCGGTGCGACAGACCCGACCGCCCCGGACCCGGGTTCTTCGGGGATCACGTAGAACGGGAAGACCAGATTCCGCGGGTCGTTGAAACCCCTGATCGAATAACGGATGTCGATGTACAGCGTGCCCACCTCGGCGCGATCGAAGCTGACCAGCACGTCCCGCACGTCGATTCTGGGCTCCCACTGCTCCAGCGCGTATCGCACGTCCTGGGCGATGGCGCCCGCCGTGCTCGCGTTGATCGGCGCGAAGACGTGATCGTGCACCCGGCAACCGAATTCGGGCCGCATCGGCCGCTCCCCCGGCGCGGTGGCCAGGATCAGCCTGATGGCCTCCTCGATCTCGCGCTCCCGGGCCACCAACGCGATCCCGCCGGTTGCGTCGGTGGCCAACGGAAACGCCCATCCGGCGCCGATGAAATCGCCCGAGAATCCCTGCGCCATCGTCATCCTCCGATCAGCACGGTGGGCGCGCCGAGGATGATCGGCGCGCCGCAGGCGGACATGTCACCCATCCGGGCGGCGGGCATGCCGCCGATCAGCACCGTGGGACAGCCGGGCGGCGAGATCACCGACGGCGGGTGCACGGCGGGCGGCGGGAACGAGCAGATGTGCGGGGTGCCGACCGTGGCCGCGGGCAGGCCGCCGATCAGCACGTTCGGCACCCCCGGAGGTCCGATCACCCCGGGATGCCCGGTCGGATCCCCGACCCGCGCCGCTGGTGGCATGGTCCGCTCCTTGTCGTCGTTTCCGGTGTTCTGCTGGGTTGCGAGTGCGGTGCGTTAGTTGATCTTGACCAGGCTGCCCTGGACGGTGAGCACACCGCCGGCCTTGACCTCCGCCTGTGCGCTGCCCTCGAGCTTCGCGGAGGTCCCCTTCAGCGCCAGCTCGGTGCCGGCGGTCAGGCTGACCGCGCCGGCACCGCCGTCGATCTTCACGCCGCTGGTCGCCGCGATCGAGACCTCGCCACCCTTGAGCTCGAGCTTGGCGCTGGCCGAGTCGATCACCACCCCGCCCTTGCCCTCGATCAGCACCTTGCCGTCGCTGTGCAGGGTGATGGAGGTGGCCACCGAATCCATCACCAGCTTGAGCTTGTCCCCCGTGGTGGTCAGGGTGATGCCCTCGGTACGGCCGTCCTCGTCGATCAGGTCGATCCGGTGACCGCGGCGGGACACCACGGACCGCCGGTTCACCGCGCCGGAGCTGCCGTCGATCAGCTTGACCCCGCCGGCGGGTGGAGTGTCGATGCCGTTGTACAGGCCGCCGAGCACATAGGGCCGCCGAATGTCTGCCTGCTCGAACGCGACCAGGACCTCGTCACCGACCTCCGGCAGCACCATCGCACCCCGGTCCTTACCGGCACCCGGTTGGACGGTGCGGGCCCAATCGCTGACGTAGCTGTCGGACAGCCAGGGAAACGTCAGCTTCACCCGAGCCTGCCCCTGCGGGTCGTTCGCGTCGCTCACCACACCCACCACGATGCTCGTTCCCGCCCGGCCGGTGGCGGCTCCTGAGGTGAGGCCGTACAGGCTCCGTTCCTGCCGTCCGGTCACCGAGATCGCCGTGGTGTAGCCGGTAACGGGGTCGAACCGGTGGTGCGAGGAGGTGATGATGTACTTGCCGTCGAACGGGACGCCGACGTTGTTCACCGTGATCGCTGTGCCCGCGCGGAGTTTCGGATTCCCCCTGGCGACACCCTCGAATTCGGCGAACGCGCCGGCGATCTCCGCGGCCAACGATTTCGCCGCGCCGTCGACCTCGGCCTGGGTCCGGTAGGCGACGTCGGTGGCTACGTACACCGGGCTGCCGAACTTGGCGGCCAGGTCCACCGGCGTCACCGTGGGCAACTCCGCGCTGGTGGTCTTGGCGGGTGCGGTGGCGACGAACGGCCTCTTCTGGGCCAGGTCCCAGCCGCGGGCCTGCACTTGGGTGACCTGCTCGGCGGAGGTGAGGACTGACCTGAAGCGCAAGAGGTCGGTCCCGAGCCGCAGCACCAGCGGGTTGCTGGCGGTGGGACCGCCGGCCTCGGGGGCCTTGTTCGCGTCCTTGGGCTTGCTGAAATCGAATTTCCCTGCCCTGACAGCGATCTCGTACCCGTTCTCCCGGGCGAGGCCGTCCAGGAACTCCCAGTCGGTGAGACCGCCCTGGGACACGTGATCGAAGACCGTGCTGGTCGGTTCCACCGTGCCGATGGCCAGTCCCGCTCGCTCCGCCACCTTCTTGGCGACATCCGAGGCGGTGCTCTGCGTGTACGTCTCGGTGCGCCGGCCGCGGAACAACCGGTGCGCCTGGTCGTACCCTCGGATCACGGTGAAGGTGCCGGTGCTGTCGAACTCCGCCTCCAGCGCGGTCACCTCGCCCTCGATCAACGGTTGTGGGGTGGGTCCGGCATCGCTGGCGACGGAGATCTTCACCTTGGAACCGATCTTGGCTCCCGACTTGGCAATGACAATCCGCTCGGAGTCGCGAAACCGCAGCACGAACAAATCCGGCAGCCGGAGACTGTCGTCGACGTCCGCCGATCCCAGCAGCGGCGCGACGTCCGCGGCCAGCGGCGACCCGTCGATCTCGACGACGAATCCCGACGTGGTTGACATGCCGGCATCACCCGGCCGAGTCGAGGAGTTCTGCAGCGCTGGGCAGCAGCACGACGCTGCCCTGCGGGATCCGCAGCGGATCGTCAATCCTGTTGAAGCTGGCCAGATATCGCCAGAGCGTGGGGTCCCCGTACTCGGCGTAGGCGAGCGAGGCCAGCGAATCGCCGACAACCATCCGATGCATCCGGCGCACGGCCAGTGATCCGGACGTGGGGTTCTGCTTGGAGTTCTCGCCCGGCATTTCTTCCAGCGAGACGCTGCAGGTCGCGCGAATCGGTGTGCCGTCGGCGGAGAACAGTGTGTACTTCGCGCTGACCTGGGTGATGAACGCGGGAAAGCCGGTGATCTTGCCCCAGGTGAAGACGACCAGCGGGGCGACCGGCTTGTCGGTACTGGCGGTCTTCTCGGTGGGCACGCAGCAGGACAGCAACTTCTCGACCGCAGCCACCACGCTGCCGTCGTGCGTTCCGGTGGCGTCGAAGAACATCTCGAGGGTCAGCTTGCTGGGCTCGGCGCCGTTGAATTGCGGCGGCCCGGATTTCTTCGCCGAACGGGACGGTTTCCGCTCCCACTTCGCCGACTTGGCGATGGTGACTTCCTTGGGGTTGAACTGGAAGTCGATGGTGTCGATCTTGCCGTCGAGTTTCCGGCCGCCGTCGATCGGCGAGGAGTCATACAGGGTCAGCGACGCCCGTTCGACCTGCGGACGACCCTTGTCGCCGGCGGGTGACGGTGCCGGGAGCGCGCCACCCCCGCCGGCCTGCACCAGTCCGACCGTCGCGCTCATGTCCTTGCTCCAATGGTGTTGTCGGGCGGTTCTTCTGCCGAACGTGTTTCTGCATAAGGGGTTTCGCCTACCCGGGCGGCAGGATGCCGTGGTGCGCGACTTCCAGGGTCTCGGTGGCCACCTTCACCGTGTCGAAGTTCAGGCTCGGCCCGGTCCACCGCACCGGCACGACGCCGACCAACGACCACTCGGCGACCTTCTCGTCGAACCGGGACTTCGCGGAGATGACCATGGTGGTCGGCTTGACCCCGTTCACCATGCCGGCGAACCACTTGGTCAGCTTCGCGCTGTCGGCGCCGATCGGTCGGGTGAGCTTCACGTTGGTGTACTTCATCCGGGTGGGCAATTGCCAGACCATCGAATTGTTGCCGCCCTCCTCGCGTTGTTCGAGGACGAATTCACAGCCGAGTCCCTCACAACTGTTGAACACCCCGAGACTGTCGTCGTCGATGCTGACCTCGAAACAGACGCTGATTGCGGGATCCTCGTCAGCCATGGCGCTTCTCCTCGGTGCCGGTGGTGATCATCTCGGTGTTCTCGGTGTTCTCGGTTTTCCTTGGGTGCTGGTGTGGCTGGTGTGCGGCTGGTTTGCGGTTGTTTTTCGTCACGAGGCGTTGACCGTCAGCGGCGGAGATCGGTGACCATCCCTGCCCGCTCACGGTCGAGCCACAGCTCGGACTTCAACCGCGCGCTCAGTGGGTCGAACAGCCGCCGGGCCAATTCGTCAAGGTCGGTCGGCAATGCGTTGGCCGCCGTGCCGGCTGCCCCGGCTATCGCGCCACCAGCCGCGCCCGCCGCCGTCGCAATCGCGTTCTGTGCGGCGTCACCAGCGCCGCTCGCGGCGGACTGCGCCGAATCCACCGCCTGGCCCGCGACTCCACGCGCCGCTCCGGCGGCGTCACCGGCCGCCGTCTGCGCGGCGTCGACCGCCGACCCTGCGGCGCCTCTGGCCGCGTCTCCGTACCCGCCCGCGAGGGTGCGTGCAGAGTCCGCATACCCGCCCACCGCGTTCCGCGCGGTGTCGGCGTAGCTGCCTGCGGTGTTCCTGGCCGTGTCGGCGTAGCTCCCTGCGGCGTTCCTGGCGGTGTCGGCGTAGCCGCCCGCCGCGTTCCGGGCCGTGTCGGCGTAGCTCCCTGCGGCGTTCCTGGCGGTGTCGGCGTAGCCGCCCGCCGCGTTCCGGGCCGTGTCGGCGTAACTGCCTGCGGCGCTGCGGGCGCTGCCGAGCAACCCGCCGCCCGCGCTCTTGGCGCGGTCGGCGAGGGTCGACGCCCCCGACAGCACGTCTGCACCTGGAAGTCCGAAACGTTGCACGGAGGGCCATTCCGCAGACTCATCCACGGTCAGGGCGTGAAAGACAACCGAGCCCGCACCATCGCCGTGCGCAGCGCCGCTCGCGATCGCGGCCGCGCCGGGCGCGAACATCTGCTCCAGCGACATCGCCCGGACCGAAACCGCGTCATGACCGATCGAAGCCGGAACGGTCGGCACCGCCGCGCCCAGTCCCGGCCGCGCGCCGGGCGCCGGCGCCGCACTCTGGCTGCGCTGCACAGCGACACTCGGCGGTGGGAACCCCGTGGCGTGACCCCTGGTCGCACCGCCGCCGCTCCCATCGCTCGGCCCTGACCGGCGGTCCGATTGTGCCTGTCCGGCCCAGGGTTCCGGCGCGGCGACGCGCTGCACGGACGGCCCGATGGGCGTACCGAGCGCCAACCGGGGTGACGCGCGTTCGCCCAGCAACGGGATCAGCCTGAGGGGCAGTCCTGGTGCGCTGAGGTCACCCGGCGCCGGGGCAGCGACCGGGTCGGCCGTCTCGAAGTGCTGGTCGGGGCGCGCCGTCGGCGCCGACGATGCTGATCCGTCCGTGACGTGATCGGTAGCCGGGGTTTCGGCGAACCGCTGCACCTGCGGTGCGGCGCCGGACAGGTCCGGTCCGAGGTGGGTCGCCACCGGGAGCCGGCCGCTGGAGTCGCGGCGGTCCTCGGACGATTCCTGTTGCCGCTCACTGACTCCGGACCGGACCGAAGCAGCACCGAGGGTGGGTGCCACTTCCGTTCCTGCTGGAGGGGTGTTGCGAACGGCAGAGTCGGCGGGACCGTCCGCCGGTTCGGCCATCAGCTCTGCGCCGGGACGGGCCTTCTCCGATGGCAGGTCGCCGCCGACGGTGCGTTGAACGTCCATGGCTGTCGGCGACCCGTGTCGGGGTCGGGGCGAGGACGGCACCGAAGACGACAGCGACGGCGCCCCAGCCGATGAGGCGGTGGGCAACGTCGCGGCCGGCGTACCTGCGTGCCCGTCCGCACCCGCAGCACGCCCAGCCTCTGCGCCGGAATCCGCGGGATCGATCACCCGCATCAGGCGGGCCGAACCCACCAGCGGTGCGGTAGGGGTGGACGCGGATGACGCCTCCGATTGCTCGACCGGGTTCTCGAGATCGCCCTGCGCTGCAGGAGGTCTCGCCGCGGACGCGGCCGGAACGGGCGCCGATGACGTGCTGGACGGAGCGGGAGCTGCCACGGCCCGCTGGACCGGCGGCAGTCGCAGGTCGGCGCTCCGAGAATCCGCGCGCTGCAGCGGTTGTGCGGCCGGCGACTCCCCTGGCCGGAGGCCGGTCCCAGTTGGTGCAATCGGCGCCGTGGGCAGCGGCGCACCCAGACCCGGCGCCCGGTGTGCTCGATCGGCGGCTCGCTGCACCGTCGTCGACGGCCTCGCACTGCCCGCGGTCGGCAGGCTGGCAGCGGCCAGCGGCATCGCGGTCCCCGACGTGTCAGCGAGATCCGTTGTCCGATGATCACTATCGGCCGCGCCGTCGTCCGATGCATTGCCGGCTCCGGTCGGGCTCGCCGCCGGGTCGCCGACCAGCGGCGCGAGTCCGGTTGCGGCGGGCGGTTGGCCTGATCGGCCCGGCGCCTGCGGTGCTTCGGCCACTGCGTCGGACACCGCATCCGGGCCGTGCTGAGCGGCGCCCGGGCTGTGATGCTCGGCTGCGTCAGTGGCAGCCGACCGTTCCAGATCCGCGGAAGCGGCTCGGGGTTCACTGCCGTCGTCGGAAAGTCCGTCGTCGGCGACGGAGCGCGATAGCGTCGGCGTGCCGGGCGCAGCCGTCGGAGAACTCGAAGCCGCGGGCCGGGGCACCGCCGGCAGGGTCGATCGGACCGGCAGATCCGGCGCGACGGTGAGCGCGCCGCCGTCGGGTAGGGAGGGAGCGACGCTCAGCGTCCTCGGTTCATCCCAGGCGTCAGCGGTGAATCCATTGCCAGCAAACGGTTCCCCGTGAGCAGCGCCCGTGCCGACCGCCACGGGCGACTCGGCGACGCCCGGCCACGGACCCGCCGTGCGCTGCGCGGTCGCGCTTCCCGCCGGAGCCCGAGTGGCGACCGGAAGGTCGGCGTCACCGGATTTGGTTCGCTGCGTAGCCGACACTGCCAGGCCGTCGACCACACCGGCGGGGCCGGCCGGATCGACCGCATGACCGAGCGGCTGCAGAAAGCTCGGGTTCTGCCACGAAGCGAGGGTCCTTGCGAACGAACCCGGCGCGGCGACCGGGGAGATGGCGGTGACCACTGGCCGCAGCGGCGGGACGTCCCGCCACTCCGCCCGCTGAACGGGTGCGGTGTCCGGTTGCGCGGGGACCGGTGCGGAATCCCGGGCGGGCGGAGCGGGCGTAAGAATTGGTGCTGGAGCGCCCCGTCGCCACCATCGGGCCATCGGTCACCTCCCTGCATTGATACGCGTGTTGATCCGCCCGATCTCGTTCGCGAACCGCTGCCGTTCGGCATGTTCCAGGTCCAGCAGATCGTCCAGCGGCCAGTGGAAGTGGAAGGCGATGTACGCGACCTCTTCGTAGATCCGGTCGGGCGCGTACGTCACTATTCCCCCAGGCGGCCCCCGGCGACGTCGACCGCGAAGTCGTGGGAACAGTTGGGACAGCTCACGTTCGCCCGGGTGTGGCCCTCCTGGTTGACCCTGCGGTAAAGATCCTGGAGAAAGGCCAAGTCCGAGGCGAACAGGTTCTCGATGATGCCCGCATGCACGTCGTCGATCGTCCCGATGCGGGTGACCACCCGACCCAGCAACACCACCGTCAGGAAGGCGGGGTTCTCCCTGACCCGATCGTCGCGCAACGGCACCAGCTCGTCCCGCGCGGTGGCCAACCGCATCACCCCGTCGCGATGCACCGTCCCCGACCCGTCGACATAGCCGCGCGGCAGCAGGAACGAGAACTCCGTGCGCAGCTTCTGTTCGGTGTGCACAGGTGATGGTGGTGCCGGCGGTGCCTGCACCGGTAGTGCGGTCGGGCCTGCGCGCTGGATGTCCTCGAGCGCCGCGACAGCAGCGCTGCGGCGCATCACTCCACCTCGAGCCGTTCGTAGGTGACGACCAGCTTCTCGGTCAGCACGCTGGTGTCACCGGCCTTCAGCGAACCGATCTCCAGGCTCTTCGGCCACGCGTTGGTCAGCTTGTAGCGCTTGACCGCCGTGCCCTCGTAGTCGTAGACGATGATCGCGCCGCCCTTGCGGACATCACCCATCTTGCCGAACTGCGAGTCCTTGACCCACTTCTCGAAACTCTGGTCGTCGGTCAGTCCGCGGGTGAGGGTGACCTCGCCGGCCTTCCACCGACCCGGCAGCTTCTTGATGTTGTACTTGCCGTCGGGGCCGTTCTCCTTGTATTCGATGACGTCCTGTTCCATCTTCAGGCCGCTCACCTCGGTGATGCTCTTGATCACCACGCCGTCGATCTCGATGCCGAACGAATGTCCGACCCCACTGCCCTCATAGAGCCCTGCCATCGGAGTCTCCTTCTCCTAGAGATGTTCTCGACTACTCGGCGACGAGGCTGGTGCCGCCGGAGAACTGGGACAGTTGGAAGATGACGAACTCGGCGGGCTTCACCGGCGCCACCCCGATCTGACAGACCACCTGGCCGGCGTCGATGCCCTCCGCCGGGTTGGTCTCCCGATCGCACTTGACGTAGAAGGCCTCGTCGGGGGTGAGACCGAACAGGGCTCCCTTTCGCCACTCGTTGACCAGGAAGGCGCTGATCGTGCGGCGGATCTTGGCCCACAGCGCGTCGTCGTTGGGTTCGAAGACGACCCAGTTCGTCCCGGCGAGAATGGACTCCTCCAGGTAGTTGAAGAGCCGCCGGACGTTCAGGTACCGCCACGCCGGGTCCGACGACAGAGTCCTGGCGCCCCACACCCGGATCCCGCGGCCGGGGAAGGTGCGCAGGCAGTTGATGCCCACCGGGTTGAGCAGGTCGTGCTCGTTCTTGGTGATCTGCACCTCGAGCGAGATCGCCCCGCGGACCACCTCGTTCGCGGGCGCCTTGTGCACGCCGCGGGTGTCGTCGTTGCGACCCCAGATGCCGGCCACGAAACCCGACGGCGGCTGGTAGATGTTCTTCCCGGTTGCCGGGTCGGCCGCCTTGACCCACGGCCAGTACAGGGCGGCGTACTTCGAGTCGTAGCCGGCCTTGTCGGTGCGCCATTCCTTGATCTGCTGCGCATTCAAACCGGGCGGAGGATCCAGAATGGCAACCCGGTCCCCCATCAACTCGCAGTGCGCGATCATCGCCAACTGCACGGCCTTGACGGTCTCCTGGTCGATCGCACCCTGCTGGTAGGCACTCATCAGGTCGGGAACGCACACCATGGTGATCTCGTCCACGGCCTCCAGGCCGGAGAAGCCGGTGCGCTCGGCGACATCTCCCACGTAGTCGTCGGTGGACAGCCGGGGCGAGGGCACGGCCGCGGGCGGGGGCGGCGCGTACAGGCCGATGCTCGACCCGATGCCGGGCGCCTCGACCGCTGCACCCGTCGCCGTTTCCTCGATCCGGATCAGTTTGGAGGCCGCGTTCACCGCGGTGGCGACGTTGGCCTTGCCGCGGCCGGTGGTCAACCGGTCGTACTCCTCGAGAACCTGGTCACCTTGGCGGACAACCAGTTTGAAGCTGCCCTCGGGCGCGTCGCCCTCCACGCCGTGGATGTCGATGGTCAGCGAACCGTCAGGGGTGCCGCCGTCCAGCGCGACGATGCGGTAGCTGCCGAGTTGACCCTGCGGGCCGGCGGCCAGCGCCTTCGGACCTCGCCTGGCGCCGTTGCCGGAGCCGCTCTCCTGCCCGATGCGGACGACATAGCAGTTGCCGCCGCCGTTCTGGAAGTAGGCGTACACGGACTGCGCGAGGTAGGAGCCCTCCACGAAGCCGCCGAAGTTCCTGGTGTACTCCGTCCAGTTCGGGACCAGGGTGGGTGTGTTGAACGGCCCGTCCTCGGCGAGGCCGACAAAGGCGGCGACCGCCGTCCCAACCCCTTCGATGGGTCGTGAACCGGAGTCGACCTCTTCGACGTACACGCCCGGAGAGAGGTAGGTCGGCATGCTGCCTCCTTGGTAGACCACTGAGATACCTGTGATAGTCCGTTGTTCCGGCAGCGGTTGGCATGTGCGGACGGACGGAGCCCGGGGCAGTGTTGGCTGCCCGATGGGGCACCCGCCCGTTCCGATCTCCCCCCCGCCCCACCCCCCGCGCGACCCCCTGTTGGCGCGGATCAACTTCCCCAGCGCGCATGAAGGTCGCGGTTATGGGACTGGAGTGACAGAAGTCGCCAATTTCGTCCGCGCAACCTCGGGCGGGCGGTGCACGGCCAGCCGGGGCGGCGCACGGCCAGCCGGGGCGGCGCACGGCCAGCCGGGGCGGCGCACGGCCAGCCGGGGCGGCGCACGGCCAGCCGGGGCGG
>Ga0208851_1000161_pt1 | contig 29121 bp, 24 predicted proteins | sample NGESurshal092012_FD_184481 | JGI IMG/M metagenome (GOLD analysis project Ga0208851, IMG submission 184481) | Arctic peat soil microbial communities from Barrow, Alaska - NGEE Surface sample 415-2 shallow-092012 (SPAdes) | ecosystem: Environmental > Terrestrial > Soil > Wetlands > Peat ... | reverse complement strand
CGTCCTCGTCATCAAGGGCCTGACGTCGCTGTGACGGGTCGCGTCCAGCGTGCCGGGCACAGTCTCGGACTCCCCAACGTGGCGGGACGGCGTTTCCGGTGAGGGCGTCGGATCGCTTGGAGTCGCCGACGTGGGGGACGTCGCTGCTCGCGTTCGTGGTCGTCGCGAATCTGCTGCTGTGGGTCCTGCTGCACCCGGCTGACCAGCCATGGGGTCGCTACGTCGGGGAGATCGTCGGCGTCGAAGCGGTCCTGCTGTTGTCCTGCTCGCTGGTCCTGGCCACCCTCCTGCCGGTGGTCGAGCGCGCCTTCGATGGGCTCGATCGGGTCGCTCGATGGCACCGCTACACCGCGGTCACGGGTGTCGTGATCATGCTTGTACACCCCACGCTGGCCGGTCTCACGGCCGTGCCCGACGTGTCCCAGGTCGGGCTCAAGCTGGGCAGCCTGGCGATGCTCGGCCTCGTGCTGCTCTCGATCTGGGCCCTGGCGCCCAGCCTCAAGGCCGCGCGCTGGTCGAGGCTCATCCGGCATCTCGCGTCCCTGAGCCACGAGCGCTGGCTGACCGGGCACCGGCTCACCGGCCTGTTCGTCATCGCGGCCGTCGTCCACGGTGCCGTGGTCGATCCGGTGCTCGCGCAGTCGCCCACCCTGAAGGTGACCTACCTGCTCATCGGGACAATCGGCGTGGTCGCCTACCTCTACCGAGAACTCCTCGCCCGCTACGTCGTCCCGATCTACGACTACGTCGTGGCAGAGGTGCAACGACCCAACGACGTCACCATCGACGTGTTCCTCGAGCCGGACGGCCCGGCCCTCGCCTTCGAGCCGGGCCAGTTCATCTTCCTCGCGTTCGGCGGCACGAACGGCTGGGAACGCCACCCGTTCACCGTCGCCAGCGCCCCGTCCCAGGGCCGCCTCGAGGTGTCGATCCGAGCACTCGGGGACTACACCCGGGACCTGCGCGAGAACCTCCAGCCCGGAACCCCCGCCAAGATCGCCGGCCCCTTCGGCGCCTTCGATTTCCGTCACGGCGGCCAGCAACAGATCTGGATCGCCGGTGGCGTGGGCATCACGCCCTTCATCAGCTGGATCCGATCGCTTCCCCAGGACTTCGACCGCGACGTCACCTTCTACTACTCGGTCAACCACGCCACCGAGGCCCTGTACCTCGACGAGCTCACCGCTGCCGCCCAGGCGCACCCCAGCCTTCAACCCCACCTGGTCGACTCCAGCGTCGACGGCTACCTCACCGCCGACCAGGCGATCGCCGACCTGGCCGACCCCTCCCGCGCCTCGGTCTACATGTGCGGGCCTCCGGCCATGATGACGGCGATGGCAGACGGCTTCCAGAGCCACGGCATCCCACGCAGTCAGATCCGCTGGGAGCAGTTCAGCGTCCGCTGACCACGACCCCACGGACGCCGCTCAGAGCCAGGCACCACGCACCCGTGCCGAAAGCGAGGGCCGCCGACGGTGCCCGCGAAGTGATGCTCGCCCGCTCGGGCGCCGACGTAGCGCCCGTGCTTCCCGCTACACCCAGTGAGGGACGATCAAGAGCAGGTTCTGGTGGCTGATGTTTGGTGGGTTGGGCTTGGGGTTCAGGGCTTGGCTCGGCGGCGTTGGACGACCTGGGCGACCAGGACGATGGCCAGCGACACGAGGAACATGAGCGACCCGACGACGTTGATCTGCGGCGGCGTCCCGCGCTGCGCGGCACCCCAGACGTACATCGGGAAGGTCACGGTGGAGCCCGAGTTGAAGTTCGTGACGATGAAGTCGTCGAACGACAGCGAGAACGCCAGCAGCGACGCCCCGACGATGCCTGGCAGGACCAGCGGGAAGGTGACCTTCCAGAACGTGGTGCGCTCGTCGGCGTAGAGGTCCATGGCCGCCTGCTCGAGGCGCGGGTCGAGACCCGCGATGCGGGCCTTGACGGTCACGACCACGAAGCTCAGGCAGAACATGATGTGCGCGATGAGGATCGTCGGCAGCCCGCGGGCGAAGCTCATCGCCACGAACAGCGTGAGCAGCGACGAACCCATGACGACCTCGGGGGTCGCCATCGGCATGAAGATGAGCAGGTTCGTGGCACTGCGACCGCGGAAGCGGTGACGTCCGATCGCGAACGCGACCAGCGTGCCGAGGATCACCGCGCCCAGCGTCGCCAGCAGGCCGATGAACAGGCTCAGCCGGAGCGCCTCGCACATGCCGCCCGGCGCGCACAGGTTCGTCCAGGCCTGGGTCGAGAACTGCACCCACTGGTAGTTGAACCGGCCGTTGGGCAGGTTGAACGAGAACAGGATGACCACGAAGATCGGCAGGAACATGTAGAAGAGCACGAGCGATCCGAGGATCGGGATGATGCGCTCGCGGACCCAGCGCACCGGTCCCGACGGTCGCTTCGTGGTGCGGACGACGCGCGGCTCGGCGGCGCTGCCCGGCGGGGCGGTCACGGTGGCCATCAGACCAGCTCCTCCGTTCCGGCTCGTCGTACGTAGAGGAAGACCAGCACCAGGATCGCGAGCATGAGGACGAACGACAGCGCGGACGCCGTCGGGTAGTCCGTCACCACGAAGAACTGGTCCTGGATCACGTTTCCGATCATCGACACCTTCGTGGTGCCCAGCAGCTCGGCGTTGATGTAGTCGCCGGCGGCCGGGATGAAGGTGAGCAGCGTGCCCGCGACCACGCCGGGCAGCGACAGCGGCCAGGTCACCTTGCGCAGCGCGGTCCACGGCGAGGAGTACAGGTCCTGAGCCGCCTCGACCAGCCGCGGGTCCATGCGGTCGAGGGACGCGTAGAGCGGCAGCACCATGAACGGCAGGAAGTTGTACGTGAGACCGAGCACGACCGCGAGCGGGGTGTTGAGCACGCGGTTCGACTCGGTCAGGCACAGGCTTCCCAGGCACATGTGCGACATGAGGTCGGTGATGTGCAGCGCATTCATCACGCTCACGACGAAGCCGTCGTCGGAGAGGATGGTCTTCCAGGCCAGGGTTCGGATCAGGAAGCTCGTGAAGAACGGTGCGATGACCAGGACGAGCAGGGTCGCCTTCCACCGCCCGGACCGGAACGCGATGAAGTACGCGAGCGGGTAGGCCAGCGCCAGGCAGAACAACGTGGCCAGTCCCGCGAACACGAACGACCGCATGAACTGCGGCAGGTAGGTGATCACGGCGCTGTACGTCGACCAGTTGCCCGGGAACTCGAAGCTGTAGCCCTGGTCGAGCGACCCGGTGTACAGCGATGTCGCCAGCAGGACGATGGTCGGGACGACGAAGAAGATCGCGAGCCAGAGGAAACCCGGGGCGAGCAGGAGGTAGGGCGTCCACCTGGACGTCCCGACGCCCTTCGCCTCCGTGGCACCGTCGTCGTGCGGGCCGCGGATGTCCTGCTGCTCCGCCGCCGTCGCGGCGACCGCGCCGCCGCTCACGAACTCGCTCCCACGGGATCCGGGGCCGCCGCGTCCTCGTCGATCTCGACTCCGGCCTCGACGTCCTGCGCGGCGTCGAGGGCGAAGCTGTGGTCGGGCGCCCACGTCACCGTCGCGCTCGCACCCGGTGCCAGCCGCTCGTCGCGGTGGGTGTTCTGCGCGAACACCGTGAGCTCCTGGCCCCACGGCGTGTCGACCAGGTACTGGGTCGAGACGCCGATGAAGGAGGAGTCGGTGACGGCGACGTCGAGGCGGTTCTCGTGGTCGCGCACCTCGGCACCGTCACGGAACTGGATCCGCAGCTTCTCCGGACGGACGCCGACGTGGACGCGGGCGCCCTGGGTGTGGACGCGACCCAGGGGCAGCCTGACGTGGTTCCCCTTGACGTCGACCGTCGCGTAGCCGTCGGCGCCGCGCTCGGAGATCGCGCCGTCGAAGAAGTTCGACTGGCCGAGGAAGTTCGCCACGAACGTCGTGCGCGGGTTCTCGTAGAGGTCGGCGGGCGCACCGAGCTGCTCGACCTTGCCCGCGTTCATGACGGCGATGGTGTCGGCCATGGTCATGGCCTCCTCCTGGTCGTGCGTCACGTGGACGAACGTCAGGCCGACCTCGGTCTGGATGCGCTTGAGCTCGAGCTGCATCTGGCGACGGAGCTTGAGGTCGAGCGCGCCGAGGGGCTCGTCGAGCAGCAGCACCTGCGGCTGGTTGATGAGCGCACGCGCCAGCGCGACACGCTGCTGCTGGCCGCCCGAGAGCTGGGTCGGCTTGCGCTTGGCGAGGCCGGTCAGCTCGGTGAGGGCGAGCATGTCCTCGACGACCTTCTTGACGTCCTTGATCCCGCGGCGACGCAGGCCGAAGGCCACGTTCTCGTAGATGTCGAGGTGTGGGAACAGCGCGTAGCTCTGGAACACGGTGTTGACCGGACGCTTGTAGGGCTTGGCCCACGTGACGTCCTCGTCGCCGATCAGGATCGAGCCGGCGGTGGGCTCCTCGAGCCCCGCGACCATGCGTAGCGTGGTGGTCTTGCCGCAGCCCGACGGGCCGAGCAGCGCGAAGAACGAGCCTGCCGGGATCGTCAGGGTCAGGTCGTCGACCGCGACGAAGTCACCGAAGCGCTTGGTGACGTCGACGAGGCGCAGGTCGGCTCCGGCGGAGGCGTTGGCCATCGGATCAGGAGCCCTTCACCTTGTTGAACGCCGCGGCGTAGGTCTTCTCGGTCGCCTCGTCGAGACCCATGAACAGGTGGGTCTGCTTGAGGAAGGCCTCGTCGGGGAAGATGAGCGGGTTGTCGACGAGGGTCTTGTCGATCTTCGCCATCTCCTCCTTCGCACCCTTGACCGGGCAGATGTACTGCACGTACGCCGTGAGCTGCGCGGCGATCGCCGGGTCGTAGTAGAAGTTCATGAGCTCCTCGGCGTTCTTCTTGTGCTGCGCCATGTTCGGGATGAGCATGTTGTCGGCCCAGATCATCATTCCGGCCTCCGGCTGCACGAACTTGATCGCCGGGTTGTCGGCCTGCAGCTGCACGACGTCGCCCGACCAGGCGATGGACGCGAGCGCGGTGCCGTTGGACAGCAGCGAGGAGTAGTCGTTGCCGGTGAACTGGCGGATCTGGCCCGAGTCGTTGGCCTTCTGGAGGTAGTCGACGGAGGCGTTGAACTGGTCGGCCGTGAAGTTCGCGGGGTCCGCACCCTGCTGCAGCAGGATCAGCCCCAGGGTGTCGCGCCACTCCGTCAGGACCGTGACCTTGCCCTTGAGGTCCGCGCGGGTCAGCAGCTCCTCGATGCTCTTGACCTCACCGGTCTTGGCCGAGTTGTAGGCGATTCCGGTCACGCCGGACTGCCACGGCGCGGAGTAGTCGCGGTTCTTGTCCCAGCTCGGCGACTTCAGCGAGTCGATGAGATTGGCCGTGACGTTCGGCGTGTTGGCCTTGTCGACCTTCTGGACGAAGCCCTCGCGAACGAGGCGCGCGGCCATCCAGTCGGTGAGCGCCATCAGGTCGCGACCGGTGTCCTGGCCCGCACGCAGCGCGGGGACGATCTTCGCGTAGAAGGAGTCGTTGTCGTTGATGTCCTCGGTGTAGGCCACTGTGACGCCATACTTCTTCTTGAACTCGTCGAGCGTCGGGTGGACGTTCTGGTTCTTGGCATCGACGTCGATGTAGAGCTGCCAGTTGCTGAAGTTCAGCGTCTTGTCCGTGTCGGACTTGTCGGGCGTGGTCGGCGCGGCCGAACCGCTCGTGTTCGCGGTGCCCTTGGTGCCGCACGCGGCGAGCAGCGGCGAGCCGGCGACGGCGGCGCCGCCCAGGGCGGCCGCCTGCAGGAGGCGACGACGCGGCACTCCCGCGCGGGCGGCGGCACGGACGGCCTCGGTCATCGGGTCAACAGGGCGCTCGGCCATCGTGGTGTCTCCTCGGTGCGGTGTGCGAGTCGTGCGGTGGGGGCCTGACGATCCGGCGCTGCGGTCAGCGGTCGCCGAAGATGGTGCGGTGCCAGTCCTTGCGGACGTCACCGGTGATGTCGATCGAGACGTGCTTGACCTGCGTGTACTCGTCGAACGAGTACTGGCTCATGTCCTTGCCGAAGCCGGAGGCCTTGTAGCCGCCGTGCGGCATGTCCGACACGATCGGGATGTGGTCGTTGATCCACACGCAGCCCGCCTGGATCTCGCGGCTGGCGCGCATGGAGCGCACGACGTCGCGGGTCCACGCCGACGCGGCGAGCCCGAAGGGGGTGTCGTTCGCGAGCGCGATCCCCTCGTCGTCGGTGTCGAACGGCAGGACCACGAGCACCGGCCCGAAGAGCTCCTGCTGCACGATCTCGGAGTCCTGGGCCACGTCGGTGACCAGCGTCGGCTCGTAGTAGGCGCCACGAGCCAGCTCGCCGCCCGGAGCCTGACCGCCGACGACGATCCGCGCGCCGTAGCCGCGCGCCCGGTCGACGAAGCCGCCGACCGAGTCGCGCTGGCGCAGGGACACCAGAGGACCGAGGTCGGTGGACGGGCTCGTTGGGTCGCCGAGGCGCACGGTGCGCATGACGTCGGCGACGCCCTGCACGAAGGCGTCGTAGAGCGGGCGCTGGACGTAGGCGCGAGTCGCTGCCGTGCAGTCCTGGCCGGAGTTGATGAGTGCGCCGGCGACCGCGCCCTGGACCGCGGCGTCGAGGTCGGCGTCGTCGAACACCACGAAAGGCGCCTTGCCACCGAGCTCGAGGTGCACGCGCTTGACGGTCTTCGACGCCAGCTCCATGACCCGCATGCCCACGGGCGTCGACCCCGTGAACGACGTCATCCGGACGTCGGGGTGGGTCAGCAGCGCCTCACCGACGATCCGACCCGCACCCGTGAGGACGTTGACGACGCCGTCGGGGATCCCGGCCTTCGTGCAGTCCTCGGCGAGCATCAGCGACGTCAGCGGCGTGATCTCGGCCGGCTTGAGCACGATGGTGTTGCCCGCCGCGATCGCGGGGAGCACCTTCCAGATCGCCATCTGCAGCGGGTAGTTCCACGGGGCGATGGACCCCACGACGCCGACCGACTCTCGGCGGAGCATCGAGGTGTGCAGGCCGTCGTACTCGGCGGCCGCCTTGCCCTCGAGGTTGCGTGCGGCTCCGGCGTAGAAGCTGACGTTGTCGATCGAGCCGGGCACGTCGAACTCGCGGGTGAGCTTGATCGGCTTGCCCGCCTGCGCGGTCTCGACCTGGGCGTACTCCTCGGCCCGATCGGTCATCGCGGCAGCGAGCGCGTTGAGCCCCGCGGCCCGCTCGCCGGGGGTCGCCCGGGACCAGTCGGCATGCGCCGCCTTCGCTGCGGCCACGGCGAGGTCGACGTCGCGCGGACCGGCGAGGTCGGTGCTGGCGACGACACTGCCGTCGGCCGGGTTGACGACGTCGTGCGTCTCCCCCGACGTACCGCTGCGGAACCCCCCGGCGACGTACTGGTAGCCGTGATCCGGCACCGGTTCCTCCTGCGACGTGAACGACGGACGACGAGATCTCCACGGGACCCCCGCCGGAAGTGTCGTGATCCTTACACGGGGTCCGGACTGAGACAAGGGATTCCGTGGCCAAAACCACATCTCGCGACGGATTGCATCGAGTTTGTAACCTGTGAGTGAGGTTTCCCGTACCTCAGCGTGGTCGGCCCACCACGCTCGGGACGGCCACGACGGGCGTCGGGATCCCGCCAGCGGGACCGACAGCCTGACAAACCTGCTAGCAGATGTCTGACGCTCTGTCTCGATGCGGGATAGCCTCGTCCGCCGTGGGCTCCCCCGACCGCCTCGCCGACATCTACCCGACCGTCCGCGAGGTCCTCGACCTCCCCGCCGTGCGCGAGGGTGCCCCGGTCGTGCGTGCCGGGGCGGCGGCGCTCGGACGCGCGGTCCGCTGGACGCATGCCGCCGAGGTCGCCGACGTCGCCCGGCTGCTCAAGGGCGGCGAGCTGCTGCTCACGACCGGTGTCCTGCTCCCCGCCGACGACGCCGGGCTCGCCGACTACGTGCAGGGCCTCGCGGCCGCAGGTGTCACCGGCGTCCTGGTCGAGGTCGGGCGCCGCTTCGACCGGCTGCCCGACTCCATGGTCGGGACCGCCGAGGAGCACGGGCTCGTGCTCGTCGAGCTCACCCATGAGGTGCGCTTCGCCGCGGTCACCGAGGCGGTGCACGCCCGGATCGTCGACGCCCAGCTCGCCGAGCTGCGTGCGTCCGACGAGGTGCATGCGGCGTTCACCGCGCTCACCGTGGAAGGGGCCCCGCCGACCGAGATCGTGCGGCAGGTCGCGCGGATGGCGGGCCGCCCCGTGGTCCTGGAGAACCTGGCCCACCAGGTCCTGGCCGTCGACGCCGCGGGCGAGGACCTGGCGAGCGTCCTCGACGGGTGGGAGGACCGCAGCCGGGCCGTCCGGGTCCGCGAGCGGACGGCCTACGACGCCGCCAGCGGCTGGCTGCTCACGACCGTCGGCGCCCGCGGGCAGGACTGGGGACGCCTCGTGCTGGTCACCGCCGCCGCCCCCTCGGTGCGCGACTCCATGCTTCTCGAGCGCGGCGCCGCCACGGTCGCGCTGTCGCGACTGGTCGAGCGGGACCGCGAGTCGCTGGAGCGGCAGAGCCACCGCACGCTGCTCACCGGCATCATCGCCGGCTCGGTCGCGCTCACCGAGACCACGGCGCGGGCCCAGGCGCTGGGCGTCCCGCTCGAGGGACGTGCGCTCGTGTCGGTGCTCGTGCGGCTGACCGGCGGCATCTCGGGCCCGGCGCTGGAGACCCAGGAACGGCTGCGCGACTTCGCCGAGACGGTGTCGGCGGCGGTGCGGGACACGCGTGGCGTCGCGCTCGTCGGCGGCGTGGACGACGCCACGGTCGGCGTGCTGCTCTCGCTTCCACCGCGCGAGGACGTCGACCGGGCCCTCGAGCGGCTCTCGGCGGCGCTGGCGAAGCGGGCGGCCACCGGCAGGGTCGTCGTCGGCTCCGACGACTGGGTCATGGCGGTGGGGTCGATCGTGTCGTCGGTGCGCGACGTGCGACGCGCGTTCCTCGAGGCCGCACAGGTCGCCGACGCCGCACCCTCGGGCGACGACGGCGTCGTGCGGCCGTACTACCGCCTCCCGGACGTGCGGCTGCGCGGACTGCTCCACCTGCTGCGCGACGACGACCGGCTGCAGACGTTCGTCGAGCGCGAGCTCGGACCCCTGCTCGCGCACGACGCCCAGCACTCCTCCGAGCTCGTCGGCGTCCTGCGGACCTACCTCGCGGCCGGTCGCAACAAGTCGGCCGCGGCCGATGCCGCGCACATGTCGCGCCCGAGCTTCTACGAGCGGCTGCACCGCATCGAGCGGGTGCTGTCGGTCGACCTGGACTCGGTGGAGTCCTGCCTCTCGCTCCACGTCGCCCTGCTCGGCCTCGACGCCATCCGCCGCTGAGGCCGTCCGCCCCCGTCCCGGGCTGGCGCTAGGTGCGGACCGGACGGAGTCGCGGGTGGGTCCCGATGCGATGACCGGTGGCCACCGCAGGCGCCTGGCCCGAGCCGTCCGCCCGGATGGTGGCCATCTGCCAGCCGGGCCAGTCAGGTCCGTCTACCTGGACGAAGGTGATGGACCCGCCGTCGGGGGACCAGGTCGGCTGGGTCGACAGCGGCCCGCTCGCCGTGCCGTTCCGCGTCAGCTGCGAGCCGCTCGGGTTGTGCGTCAGCTGCGTCAGTCCGGTGCCGTCGGGCCGGACCGTGTAGAGGTCCGAGGGCGGAGTCATGTCCGCGAAGTTGCCGGCGTCGCGGACACCGAGGTCGTGCGTCGAGAAGACGATCCGATCCCCGCGAGGGCTCCAGTCGGGGTACGCCGCGAACATCGCGTACGGCGTCAGCGGCCGCGCCTTCGCCCCGGGCCTGGTGACGTCGACCGTCGCCACGGCCGAGCCGGAGACCACAGCCGAGTCGATGCTCGGGAACGTCTGGAGGTCCAGCACGAGGCTGCGACCGTCCGGTGCCCACCTCAGCCACGACGTCCCGACGGAGTGCGGAGGTGTGTAGAGGGTCGTCACGGCGCCGGTGTCGATGGCCAGGCGCTGCACCCGGACGTAGGGGTCGTGGCCCACGGGGTGGTCCTGGCGCATGAACGCGATGGAGCGACCGTCCGGGGACCAGGCAGGTGCGTCGAGTGCCTCGCACGTCGCGTCGCAGGGGATGGGCAGCCGCCGCAGGTCCGTCCCGTCGACCCCGACGGTCCACAGCTCGTGGCCGTCCAGTGAGTAGACGATCCGTGACCCGTCCGGCGACCAGTCAGGATGCACTTGCGTGGCGGGGACGGAGTCGGGCAGCAGCTGGTGGTCACCCGTTCCGTCGGGACGGATGAGCCTGATGTGGAAGGGACCCCCGCTGTAGAGCTGGTACACGATCCAGGACTCACCTGGACGGACCTGCTCCGCGGCGTCCTGCGAGGGCGCCGAGCCCGACGCCGACGGTCCGCTCGGGCCGGCGGGCGTCGACCGGGTCGAGGACCCGGCCGTGGAGGTCGTCCCCCCGGCGGCGGTGCACCCGACGAGGAGCGCCGCGCCGAGCCCGGACATCAGGACCGCGCGGGCGGGTGTGCGCGGCCGTGGCCGAGACGGCCGTCGACGAAGGAGATCGCGGCGTGGACCGGCCGACCCCATCGCACGAGGATGCCACCGGCGCGAACAGCGGTCCAGGCCCGCGTCGCCACCGACCCCGCGGTACGTGCGAGGGTCGCACCCCACCGGGCGCGACCCTCGCACGCGACGACCGGGCGTTCAGTCCAGCGAGGCCATGACGTGCTTGATGCGCGTGTAGTCCTCGAACCCGTACATCGACAGGTCCTTGCCGTAGCCGGAGTGCTTGAAGCCGCCGTGCGGCATCTCGGCGACCAGCGGGATGTGGGTGTTGATCCACACGCAGCCGAAGTCGAGGCGCTTGGCCATCCGCATCGCACGCCCGAAGTCCTTGGTCCACACCGAGGATGCGAGGCCGTACTTCACGCCGTTGGCCCAGCGCAGCGCCTCGTCCTCGTCGGAGAACCGCTGGATGGTCATCACCGGCCCGAAGATCTCGTTCTGGATCATCTCGTCGTCCTGCCGGAGGCCGGCGATGACGGTGGGCTCGACGTAGAAGCCACGGTCGCCCTGGCGCACCCCGCCGGCGGCGATCGTGGCGTGGTCCGGCGTGCGCTCGATGAACCCGAGGACCTGGTTGAGCTGGTTGATGTTGTTGACCGGCGGCACGAGCGAGTCGCCGCCCCGGCCGCCTTCAAAGGTGGTCTTGGTGGCCTTGGCCTGCTCGGCGAGGGCCGCGACGAAGTCGTCGTAGACGCCGGCACCGACGAGCACGCGGGTGGCGGCGGTGCAGTCCTGGCCGGCGTTGAAGTAGCCGGCGACGGCGAGCCACTCGGCGGCGGCCGCGACGTCGGCGTCGTCGAAGACGACGACGGGTGCCTTGCCGCCGAGCTCGAGGTGGACCCGCTTGAGGTCCTTGGCCGCCGACTCCGCGACCTGCATGCCCGCGCGCACCGAGCCCGTGATGGAGACCATCGACGGCGTCGGGTGCTCGACGAGCGCGCGCCCGGTCTCGCGGTCGCCGGTGATGACGTTGAGGACGCCCGGCGGGAGTGCGTCGGCCTCGGCGATGATCTCGGCCATCCTGACCGTCGACACCGGCGTGGTGTCCGACGGCTTCAGCACCACGGTGTTGCCCGCGGCGATCGCCGGGGCGTACTTCCACACCGCCATCATCATCGGGTAGTTCCACGGAGCGACCTGACCGATGACGCCGACGGGCTCGCGGCGGATCATCGAGGTGAAGCCAGCCATGTACTCGCCCGCTGCACGGCCCTCGAGGACGCGAGCGGCACCGGCGAAGAACCGGATCTGGTCGATCATCGGAGGGATCTCCTCCGAGTGAGTGACGGCGATCGGCTTGCCGGTGTTCTGCGACTCGAGCTCGACGAGCTCGTCGGCGTGCGCCTCGAGCGCGTCGGCGATCGTGAGCAGCGCCTTCTGGCGCTGCGACGGCGTGGTGTCGCGCCAGGTCTCGAACGCGGCCGCGGCAGCGGCGTAGGCCCGGTCGACGTCCTCGGCCCCGGAGACCGGGGCCGTGCCGAACACCTCGCCGGTGCTCGGGTCGACGAGGTCGCTCGTGCGGCCCTCGACGGAGTCGACGGACTCGCCGTCGATGAAGTTGCGCAGGGTGCGCTTGTCGCTCACGCGGATCTCCCAGGTCGTGGGGTCAGGGGCGCGGCGGTGGCTCGCCGAAGGGTTCCGCGGCCGCCGTGACGCGGGTCATACCCTAGCCACAGCGGTTCGGTTATCGATAGACAGACCGCCCGTCAGCGACAGAATCCGCAACAAATCGTGACTGAAACTGCGGATTCGCTTGCCAACGGCCACCGCCATCCCGGACGATGCCAGACGTGGTGACCCGTGAACGGACGGCCAGCGTCGGTCTCGACGACGTGAGCAAGGCCATCATCGAGCAGCTCCAGGAGGACGGCCGTCGGCCGTACGCCGCCATCGGCAAGGCCGTCGGCCTGTCCGAGGCCGCCGTGCGCCAGCGCGTCCAGCGGCTGATCGATTCCGGCGTGATGCAGATCGTGGCCGTGACCGATCCGATGCAGGTCGGGTTCGCGCGCTCCGCGATGATCGGGGTCCGGGTCGAGGGCGACGTCGAGGCCGTCGCCGACCAGATGGCCGCCATGACCGAGGTGGACTACCTCGTCATCACCGCGGGCGGCCACGACATCCTCGCCGAAGTCGTGTGCGAGGACGACGAGCACCTTCTCGAGGTGGTCAACCGCCGCGTCCGGGCCATCCCCGGAGTGCGCCACACGGAGACCTTCGTCTACCTGAAGCTCCGCAAGCAGATCTACACCTGGGGAACACGATGACCACGTCACCGCAGTACGTCAGTGAGCCCGGCGAGGACAAGCTCGCCGACGTCGCACGCGACCACCTCTGGATGCACTTCACCCGTCACTCCGTCTACGAGACCGGCGGGCACGTCCCGATCATCGTCCGCGGCGAGGGCCACCACATCTGGGACGACGCCGGCAAGCGCTACTTCGACGGCCTGTCCGGGCTCTTCACCGTGCAGGTCGGCCACGGCCGCCAGGAGCTCGCCGACGCCGCCGCGAAGCAGATGTCGGAGCTCGCCTACTTTCCGCTGTGGTCCTACGCCCACCCGAAGGCGATCGAGCTGGCCGAGCGCCTCACGCACTACACCCCCGGCGACCTCAACCGGGTGTTCTTCACCACGGGTGGCGGCGAGGCCGTCGAGTCCGCCTGGAAGCTCGCGAAGCAGTACTTCAAGCTCACCGGCAAGCCGATGAAGCACAAGGTCATCAGCCGCAACGTCGCCTACCACGGCACGCCCCAGGGCGCGCTGTCGATCACGGGCATACCGGACGCCAAGAAGTACTTCGAGCCGCTGGTGCCGGGCACGCACAAGGTGCCCAACACCAACTTCTACCGGGCGCCGCACCACGCCGACGACATCGAGGCGTTCGGCCGCTGGGCCGCGGACCGCATCGCGGAGGCGATCGAGTTCGAGGGTCCCGACACCGTCGCGGCCGTGTTCCTCGAGCCGGTGCAGAACTCCGGCGGCTGCTTCCCGCCGCCCCCGGGCTACCTCGAGCGGGTCCGTGAGATCTGCGACGAGTACGACGTGCTCATGGTCGCCGACGAGACCATCTGCGCGTTCGGTCGCATCGGCGAGATGTTCGCCACCGCGCGCTTCGGCGTCACGCCCGACATCATCACCTGCGCCAAGGGCATGACCTCCGGCTACGCCCCGATCGGCGCCATGATCGCGAGCGACCGCCTGTTCGAGCCGTTCAGGCACGGCACGACCTACTTCGCCCATGGGTACACCTTCGGAGGCCACCCGGTCTCGGCCGCCGTGGCACTCGCCAACCTCGACATCTTCGAGCGCGAGGGCCTCACCCAGCACGTCCGCGACAACGAGGGCGCGTTCAAGGCGACCCTCGAGAAGCTCAAGGACCTCGACATCGTCGGCGACGTCCGCGGAGCCGGGTACTTCTACGGCATCGAGCTCGTCAAGGACAAGGTGACGAAGGAGACGTTCGACGACGACGAGGCGGAGCGCCTGCTGCGCGGCTTCCTGTCGAAGGCTCTCTTCGACGCCGGCCTCTACTGCCGTGCCGACGACCGCGGCGACCCGGTCATCCAGCTGGCTCCGCCGCTGACCGTCGAGCAGGCCCAGTTCGACGAGATCGAGCAGATCCTGCGCGCCGTGCTCATCGAGGGCCAGAACGTCCTCTAGCCCGCCACGACGACGAGAAGGGTCCGCATGGACCACGGCACGATCCCCGCACCCGGGTCCTCCGAGAGGACCCGGGTGCGGCGCATCCCCGAGAAGGCGGTCGAGGACCGCACCGTGCTCGACGCGATCCTGGACGCGGGTCTCGTGGCGCACGTCGGCATCGTCGACGAGAGCGGGCAGCCCTACGTCGTCGCCGTCGCCTACGCCCGTGACGGCGACCGCCTGCTCTTCCACGGCTCCACGGGTTCTCGGCTCTTCCGCCGACTGGCCGAGGGCGCGCCCACCTGCGTCACGGTCACGCTGCTCGACGGCCTGGTCCTGGCGCGGTCGGCCTTCGAGAGCTCGATGAACTACCGCGGCGCGATGGCCCTCGGCACCTGCACCGTGCTCGAGGGTGACGAGCGCGACGAGGCCCTGCGTATCATCTCCGACCACCTGCTGCCCGGTCGCTGGGACGAAATCCGGCCGCCGTCGAAGAAGGAGCTCGCCGCCACCCTCGTCCTCGCGCTCCCGCTCAACGAGGCAAGCGCGAAGGTGAGCGACACGATGCCCGCCGACGACCCGCAGGACCTCGACCGCCCGGTGTGGGGCGGCGTGGTGCCGATCCACGAGACGTTCGGTGCTCCCGTCCCCGACGAGCTCGGTGCGGCGTACCCGACCCCCCTCTACCTGGAGAGCTGGACCCGATGAGCACGCGCGATTACCGCCGTCTGTCGTACTGGTGGGACTCGCTCCCCGACGACCTCGCGGGTCCGGTCCGGCCCGCGCTCGCCACGTCGACCACCGCCGACGTCGCGATCGTCGGTGCCGGCTACACCGGCCTGTGGACGGCGTACTACCTCGCCAAGTCCGATCCCGCGCTGCGCATCGTGGTCCTCGAGGCCGAGACGGCCGGCTTCGGCGCGAGCGGTCGCAACGGCGGCTGGGCGTCGGCGCTGTTCCCCACGTCGATGTCGAAGGTGGCGGAGTCGTCCTCGCGCGAGGGCGCGGTCTCGCTGCTCGAGGCGATGTTCGACACGGTCGACGAGGTCGGTCGCGTCACGGCGGCCGAGGGGATCGACTGCCACTTCCGCAAGGGCGGCACGATCGCCCTGATCCGCACGCCCGTCCAGATGGAGCGCGCGAGGGCCGAGATCGAGGACCACCGCTCGTGGGGGTTCGGCCCGGAGCACTTCGCGCTGCTCTCGGCGGACGAGGCCCGCGCCCGGCTCGACGCCACCGACGTGCTGGGCGCCACCTACTCCCCGCACTGCGCCGCGATCCACCCGGCGCGGCTCGTGCGCGGCCTCGCTCGTGCCGTCGAGCGGCTCGGCGTCACCATCCACGAGGGCACGCGCGTCACCTCGATCGAGCCCGGAGTCGTCCGCACCGAGCGCGGCGACGTACGCGCGCCGCGCGTCGTACGTGCCACCGAGGCGTGGACCTCGCACCTGCCGGGGCACGAGCGCGACATCGCTCCGGTCTACTCCCTCGTGCTCGCCACCGAGCCGCTGCCCGCCGAGCTGTGGGCGCAGATCGGGCTGCGGCAGGGCGAGACGTTCAACGACCACCGCCACCTGATCATCTACGGCCAGCGCACCGCCGACGACCGGTTCGTCTTCGGCGGGCGCGGGGCGCCGTACCACCTCGGGTCACGGATCAAGCCGGAGTTCGACCACGAGCCGGCGGTCTTCGACGAGCTGTGGCGGGTCCTGCGCGAGCTGTTCCCCGCCGTCGCCTCCCGCGCCGTGACGCACACCTGGGGCGGTCCGCTCGGCATCCCTCGCGACTGGTACCCCTCGGTCGGCCTCGACCCTGCGACCGGTGTCGGCTGGGCCGGCGGCTACGTCGGCGACGGCGTCGCGTCGAGCAACCTCGCGGGGCGCACCCTCGCCGACCTCGTCCGCGGTGAGCGCACCGAGCGCACCGCACTCCCGTGGGTCAACCGTCACTCGCCGAAGTGGGAGCCCGAGCCGTTGCGCTGGCTCGGCGTCAACCTCGGTCTGCGCGTGATGGGCTCCGCCGACGACGCCGAGGAGCGCTCGGGCAAGGCGTCCCGGCGCGCCGAGCTGCTGGCCCCCTTCCTCGGCGGCCACTGACCCCCGGCGGTCCACCCCGCTGTCTCCCGCATGACAGTGCCCGACGCGCGACAGACGCGCTCAGGGCGACCCGCACGAATCCGCGCGCACCCCTGGAGCCTGAGATGACGACCCCCGAGCTCTCCCCCGCCGACGCGCTGCGCACGATGGTCGTGGCCTACGCCGATGTCCTCGACGGCGCGCTCGAGCCGTGGGGCCCGCGCGTCGGCCATGACCGCGGCGACCCGCAGACGAGCGGCATCACCTTCTTCGATGGCCACGGCGTGAGCGTCGGCGTCTGGGAGTGCACCCCGGGCGGCTGGGAGATCACCGACCGCGCCGACACCGAGACGATGCTGCTGCTCGCGGGCGCGGTCACGATCACCCCGCTCGACGGCGAGCCGGTCGACCTCGAGGAGGGCGACGTGTTCGTCCTGCCGCGCGGCTGGTCCGGACGCTGGGACGTCACCGAGACCGTGCGCAAGTTCTTCGTCACCGCCGAGTAGGGCGCGGCAACCCGCGCCGGCGCATCGTCGAAGGCGGTCGCCGAGCCTCGGTCCGACCCGGGTCAGCCCGCGACGGCCTCGATCCAGTCGAGGCGCTGACCGCACAGCGCGAGCGCCTTCGTGGGTGCGACGTACGTGACCGGCACGTCGGCGCCGCTGGTCGAGAACACCACCGGGCCCAGGGTCGCAGGCGTGGCGGACCCGCCCGGGCGCCAGCTCGTCGTGTACTCCACCGTGAGCGTGTGCTCCCCCGCCGCGAGCTCGATCGAGGGCATGGGGTTGGAGTACGGCGTCCAGTTGAGCCGTCCGTGGTCGGCGTAGACCTCGCGGCCGTCGACGACCACGCGGACGTCGCCGAACACCAGGCCGCCGAGGTCTCCCCGGTAGCTGCCTGCGGCCGGCACGCTGAACGTCGTCGTCACGCTCCCCGCGTTCGTGGCGTTGACCGAGCCGGGCACGCCAGCCGCCGTCCAGCCGGTGGGCAGTGGCGGGGCGTCGAGCGGCACGGTGACCAGCGGCGCGCGCTCGGCCACGGCGACCCGGCCGCTCGGGCCGGCCGCGACGATCGCCTGCTTCACGACCGGGCACGGCGCCGCCGCGGCCGGGTCGGAGTGGTCCCCCAGGGGCCAGTGCGCGATCACCGAGGGCGCCCTCGGGTCGAGGGTCCAGACGTCGTAGTAGGTGCCGGGCCGGGTGAGTCGGTACATCGACGGCGGGCGGCTCCCGACGAGGTCGGTCCGCATCACCAGGGTCGGGTAGGCGGTGATCGAGGTGAGCGGGAAGTCGTCGATCTCCGCGTAGGCGCCCTTGTCGAGCCCCTGCCCGGTGTAGAGCGGGATCACGTTCCAGCGGAACTCACCCGCCGCCTCGCCGTCGAGCCGGGCGAGGAAGTGACGCGCCGCGGCGGGGTTGTACTCGAGGATGAGCGCGGGCGAGGGAAGGTCGGCCCGACCGATGTCCGCCAGCTCGTGCATCCGGTCGGACGGGGCGAGCCAGACGTCCCGGAAGCCCATCACGTTGGACGCGATCACGCCGACGGCCACGATCGCGACGAGGACGCTGCCCTCGAACAGCCGCCCGTTCTCGGCGAGCCAGGCGAAGGCGGCACCCGCGGCGAGCAGCATCGTCGGCGACGCCACCGCGAGGGTCTTGGCCTCGAGCCAGGGGTTGCCGAACACGTACCAGATCGAGACCGCGAGATTGGTCAGGGCCAGGGTCGGTATCGCCGAGAGCCCGGCGCGGATGGCGATCAGCACGCCGGCCACCGCCCCCGCGGCCACGATCGCGACGAGCAGCCAGGTCAGCGCGGTCGACGACGGGACCGCCCGGAAGTCGCCGGTCGGCCACACGCCGAAGATCTGCTGGAACTTCAACGGGGCGAACAGGTTCCCGAGGTCCTCCGACCCGCGGAGCCCGCTGGTGCCTGCTCCCTGCAGCTGCAGACCGAGCACCCGCCAGGTGGGCACGGACAGCACCGAGAACACGACCAGGAACACCAGTGACGCGAGCGCCGCCCGACGCACGCCGAACCACAGCGCCACCAGCACGAGCTCGACGAGGGCGAGGGGCGCGAGGTAGACACCGCCGGCCACGCCGAACACGACGAAGACGCCGGCCATCGGGACGGCGAACAGCGCGGCCTGCCCGAGCAGCGGCCGCGGGTCGTCGCGACCCTGCACCATGGCGACGGCGCAGGTGGCCAGGAGGAACGCGAGCGTCACCTCCTTGATGCCGCCCCAGAGCGTGTAGCCGAACAGCAGGGTCGAGGACGCAGCGAGGAAGGCGACCGCGGCCCGCCAGCGGTCGCTGCGGATCAGCCCCGCGGTGACGGCGTAGAGCGCGAAACCGAGGATCCCGGCCAGGGTGGCCATGAACGGCTGGATGACGAACGCCGAGTCCTGCCCGAGCAGACGGCTGACCACGCCGAGGTCGGCGAACGACCCGAGCGGGTAGCCGCCGCCGATGAGCTCCTGCATGAGGACGCCGTACGTCGAGTGGGCGAGCCCCTCGGTCGTGTTGCCCACCGTCGCGAGCCGGTCGCCCAGCGACATCCAGTCCGGGGTGTCGTCGAGCTTGATGAACCCGGCCCAGGTGGTCGCACCGGACAGCGCGACGGGTGCGGTGTAGCAGGCGAACACCGCGACGGCGCTGAGGACCGGCCACCAGCGGCGTTCGCGCGCCAGAGGGTTCGGCGCGGCGAACAGCCAGCCGAGCACGGCCAGCACGACGACGACCACACCCGACACGGGCGCGACGAGCGGGAAGTCCGTGAGCAGGGTCGTGATCACGACCAGCGCGCTCGCGCCGACGGCGACGAGCGCGGGACCGGCCAGCTCGACGCGGGTCGCGCGCTCGACGAGGAACCCGAGCCCGGTGGCGAGTGCGACGACGACGACGGGGACGACGAGCCACGCCACGATCCAGCTGAGCATCAGGTGGCCAAGTCTACGAGACCGGCTGCACTGCACCGGACCCGGCGAGGCGGTAGGCCGCGCCTGGAGTCGGGTCGTACGCCTCCACGAGCAGAGCCGCGCCCGGGGACGCGACGTAGGCCGACGTCGCCTTCCCCGCGGGCTGCACCACCAGCGCGCCGTCCGAGAGCCTCTCGGACCTCGCTCCGGCGACCTTCGCCGCGGCGACGAGACCGGAGTAGGCGTCGGGCTTCTCGTAGGTTCCGACGGTGAGGTGCGGCGTCACCGATCCGGCCGTCTCGCCGGTCGGCAGGTAGCGCAGGTAGATGTCGCGACCGACCGTCGTGACCTCGTAGCGGGTCAGGCCCTGCGGCCCGGCCCAGTAGACGGCGTGCCCCACGGACGCCGCCAGCCCCACGAGCTGGTCGCGGGTCATGAGCACCGGACCGGGAGCGGCCGACGCCGTCGGCGCCGCGACCGTCGACCCGGGTCGCGGGCTCGTGGCCCAGGTCCAGGCGACCAGCGCGAGTGCGAGTCCTACGACGCCGGCCACCAGCACGGCGCTCCAGCGCAGGTCGCCCTCGGGCGAGCGCAGCGCCCGGGACAGCCACGCGTCGGTGCCACGGTGCCGCGGCGGCGGTCGCACCTCGTCGGGCGCTGCCCCGTCGCCCGGGTGCGCCTCGGTCTCGGCCGCCATGTCGGAACGGTAACCGGCGGGCTGCGCGGATCGCGTGCCCGAGACCGTTCGCGAGCCGTTCCGTGACCTTCGTGCCGCTCGGCCCACGTCCTCGGGTCGCGCCCCGCCGAGGTGCGGCGACCCGTACTGCATGTGGGTGAACGCGCGACCTGCGTGCCCCGGATCGCCCGGCGTACCGTCGTGACCGAGGAGGGCGGCCCCGACCCGCGGAGTCCGTCGTGTCCCCTTACCCCTTCTCCCGCAACGCTTCCCTCCTGCTCCTCGCGGGCACGCTGGCGACCGGCATCCTCGTGGCACCACCCGTCGGTGCCGCCTCCGGCCCGGCCGCACCAGTCGGCGACCTGTTCATGTGCGTGGACCGCACCTCGCGGGTGGTGACGCTCGCGTGGTCGCGGACGGTCTGCCCGCGCGGCGCGAGCAAGTACGTCGTGTGGCGCGGTGCCGGCACCGGCAGCGCCGGCCCGACCGGTGCCGCGGGTACGCCGGGCGCCGCGGGCGCGCCGGGCGCCGCGGGAGCCCGCGGGCCGGCCGGTCCCGCAGGCACCGCAGGCACCGCAGGCACCGCAGGCACCGCAGGCACCGCAGGCACCGCAGGCACCGCAGGCGCGGACGGCGCGGAGGGTCTCCCCGGTGCGACCGGGCCGAACGGAGCGGCAGGTGCGGCCGGCGCGACCGGACCCGCAGGCCCACCGGCACCTCCGGACCCGAGGGCCTCGAGGGAGCGACCGGCGCGACCGGCGCCGCCGGTGCGGCCGGACCATCCGGGGCCACCGGCACGGCGGGTGCGACCGGTGCTTCCGGCACGGCCGGGGTCGGCGGGACGACCGGCGCGGCCGGTCCCGCTGGGGTGACCGGTGCCGTCGGGCCGACGGGTCCCACCGGCGCGCAGGGCCTGCCCGGCACGCCGGGCCGGGACGGCACGGACGCCAGCGCCGCCCTCGGCGGCGGCGGCGGACCTGCGTTCAACTACTCGACCGCTCAGTTCGTCGGGTTGAACGCGAACGGCGTCACCGAGTCGGCGGTCGCCTCCCTCGTCCCGTTCTCCGCCACCTTCACCCGGCTGTGGTGCCGGCCCGCAGGGGCGCCGACCACGAGGGTCAGCACGGTGCGGCTGCGCGTCAACGGCGCCGACACCGGGACGGCGTGCACGATCGGCGTCGGCGCGTCCGGCCGTTCACGGCGAGGGGCAGCTACGTCGTCACCGCCGGCGACCTCGTCGACTGCGCGCTGCTCGCCGAGGTGGCGGCCGGGGACGACACGACCACCTGGACCGGGATGACGGCGGGTGCTGACGTGTACCTCGACAAGCCGTTCGACCACCTCGGCCTGCTCTCCTGGATCGACCGGCTCCTGGTCCTGGACTGCCCGGCGGCGCTCCCGGTGGCCATCTGACCGGCCACCGGTGTCTCGGGCGACGCTTGAATATTGGATCCAATCTGGTAGCGTCTCCTCATCGCCCCGAGCCCTGGAGACCCGATGCCCGTCACGCCCCAGCACCCGTTCGCCCTCCTCGACCTCGACACTCTGATCAACGACGAGGAGCGCGCGATCCGCGACGTCGTCCGCGACTACGTCGACTCTCGCATCAAGCCCGAGGTGGGCGACTGGTTCGAGTCGGGGACGATCCCCGCGCGCGAGCTCGCCGCGGAGATGGGCGCGCTCGGCCTGCTCGGCATGCACCTCGAGGGCTACGGCTGCGCCGGCACCAGCGCCACGGCATACGGCCTGGCCTGTCTCGAGCTCGAGGCGGGTGACTCGGGCATCCGATCGCTGGTGAGCGTGCAGGGCTCGCTGGCGATGTACGCCATCCACGCGTTCGGCTCGGAGGAGCACAAGCAGGAGTGGCTCCCCCGCATGGCCGCCGGCGAGGCGATCGGCTGCTTCGGCCTCACCGAGCCCGACTTCGGCTCGAACCCGAGCGGGATGCGCACGTCGGCCAAGCGCGACGGTGACGACTGGGTGCTCGACGGCACGAAGATGTGGATCACCAACGGGACCGTCGCCGACGTCGCCGTGGTGTGGGCCCGCACCGACGACGGCATCCGCGGCTTCGTCGTCCCCACGAGCACTCCGGGCTTCAGCGCGCGCGAGATCCACAAGAAGCTCTCGCTGCGCGCCTCGGTCACCGCCGAGCTCGTGCTCGAGGGCGTGCGCCTTCCGGCCGACGCCGTGCTGCCCGGCGTGAAGGGCCTGCGCGGACCGCTGTCGTGCCTCAACGAGGCACGGTTCGGCATCGTGTTCGGCACCCTCGGAGCGGCCCGCGACTGCCTGGAGACCGCGATCTCCTACTCGATCGACCGCGAGCAGTTCGATCGGCCGATCGCCGGCTTCCAGCTCACCCAGAAGAAGCTCGCCGACATGACCCTCGAGCTCGACAAGGGCTACCTGCTCGCACTGCACCTCGGCCGGCTCAAGGACGCGCACACCATCCGCCCGGAGCAGGTGAGCGTCGGCAAGCTCAACAACGCACGCGAGTCCCTCGCGATCGCCCGCGAGTGCCGGTCGATCCTCGGTGCCAACGGCGTCACCCTCGAGTACCCGGTGATCCGGCACATGAACAACCTCGAGTCGGTCTTCACCTACGAGGGCACCAACGAGATGCACACCCTCGTCGTCGGCGAGGCGCTCACGGGTCTCGCGGCCTACCGCGGATGAGCGGCGCCCTCGACGGCGTCGTCGTCGCGGACTTCTCCCGGGTGCTCGCCGGTCCCTACGCGACGATGCTGCTCGCAGACCTCGGCGCCGAGGTCCTCAAGGTGGAGCGTCCGGGCTCCGGCGACGACACGCGGCACTGGGGTCCGCCCTACGCCGCGGACGGGCAGGCGACGTACTTCAGTGGGGTGAACCGCAACAAGACCACGCTCTGGCTAGACCTCGCGACGCCCGAAGGCCGAGCGGAGGCAAGGGATCTCGCGCTCCGTGCCGATGTCGTCGTGGAGAACTTCAAGCCGGGCGGCCTCGACCGGATGGGGCTGGGCTACGCCGCGCTGTCGGGCGAGAACCCGCGGACCGTCGTCTGCTCGATCAGCGGCTTCGGCTCCGGTGCGGGCGCCGCACTGCCCGGCTACGACCTTCTGGTGCAGGCGATGGGCGGCCTCATGTCGGTCACGGGGCCCGGGGCGGGACACCCCACGAAGGTCGGCGTCGCGCTGGTCGACGTCGTGACCGGGCTGCACGCCGTCTACGGCATCCTCGCGGCGCTCCGCCACCGCGACCGGACCGGCGAGGGCCAGCACGTCGAGGTCAACCTGCTCTCGTCGCTGCTCTCCGCGCTCGTCAACCAGGCGTCGTCCTACGTCGCCGGCGACGTCGTTCCCGGGATCCTGGGCAACGACCACCCATCGATCACGCCGTACGGCGTCTATGCGACGGCCGACCGTCCGCTCGTCCTCGCGGTGGGCAATGACGGACAGTTCCGGGCCTTCTGCAGCGTGCTCGGCGCCGAGCACCTCGGCGCCGACGAGCGGTTCGCCACGAACCCCGCGCGCGTCGCCCACCGCGCCGAGCTGCGGGCAGTGCTCGAGGCCGCCCTGGCCGCGGACGGTGCCACGTCGTGGCACTCGGCGCTCACCGCCGCCGGCGTCCCGTGCGGACCGATCAACGACATCGCCGGCGCGTTCGAGCTCGCGACGTCGCTCGGCCTCGAGCCGGTCGTCGCCGTCCCCGGCAGCGCCGTCCCGCAGGTCGCCAACCCGCTGCGGCTCTCGGCCACCCCGCCGACCTACCGCACCCCGCCGCCACCCATGGGCCCGCCCGTGCTGCCGTCGTTCTCGGACGCGCCGTGACCGAGGCGTTCGTGCGCCCTCCGACGGCACAGGAGGCGGTGCTCACCGAGCTGCGCCGCCTCCTCGTCACCGGCGAGCTGGCACCGGGGACGCCGGTGCGCCAGGAGACCGTCGCCGAGCGCCTCGGCGTGAGCCGGGTGCCGGTGCGCGAGGCGCTCAAGGTGCTCGAGGGCGAGGGCCACGTGGTCTACCTCCCGCGCCGCGGCTACGTCGTCGCCGAGCTGTCGGCCGAGGATCTCACCGAGGTCTACCGGCTGCGCGAGCTCCTCGAGGCCGAGGCCATCAGGGTGGCCGTGCCGCGCCTCGACGACGCGACGATCGAGGCCATCGAGGCGGTCGCGCACGAGATCGACGTCGCGGGCCGGCGCCGCGACCTCGCCGCGATGACGGCGTACAACCGCGACTTCCACTTCCTGCTGTTCGACGCCGCCGGCATGCCTCGCCTCTCGCGCACCCTGCGCCAGCTCTGGGACGCCACCGACGTCTACCGCAGCGTCTACTTCGCGGGCGGCGCGAACAGGACGCGCGTGAAGCACGACCACGCCGCCATCGTCGACGCGCTGCGCGCGCGCGACGTCCGTGCCGCGATCGCCACCCAGAAGCGCCACCGCGACGCATCCGTCACCGCGGTGACCGCCGCCCTGCGCCGAGACTGATCGAACGGCTGCTTCCGCTCCCCCGAAGCGACCGTTCGATCAGTCTCGGGGGGATCAGTCGGAGTCCTGCAGGAGCGGGCGCAGGATGTCCAGGACGCTGATGTCCTCGATCGTGCTCGGCGGTGCCTCGGGTCGGCCGTCGGCGATGCCGCGCATCGTGCGGCGCAGGATCTTCCCCGACCGCGTCTTCGGCAGGGCGGGTACGACGACGACGGACTTGAACGCCGCGACCGGGCCGATCTCGTCGCGCACCGACTTCACGATCTCGCGCTGCAGCTGGTCGGGGTCGATGTCGGCGCCGCTCTTGAGCACGACGAACGCGCGGGGCAGCTGACCCTTGAGCTGGTCGTGCACGCCGATGACGGCGCACTCCGCGACCATCGGGTGCGTCGCGACCACAGCCTCCATCGACCCGGTCGAGAGCCGGTGACCCGCGACGTTGATCACGTCGTCCGTGCGTCCCATGACGAAGACGTAGCCGTCGGCGTCGATGGAGCCGCCGTCACCGGTCGTGTAGTAGCCGCTGAACACGCTGAGGTAGGAGTCGACGTAGCGGTGGTCGTCGTTCCAGAGGGTCGGGAGCGTGCCGGGCGGCAGCGGCAGCTTGATGCAGATATTGCCCTCCTCGCCCGGCGCCACCGGCGTCCCGTTCTCGTCGAGGACCTGCACGTCGTAGCCGGGCATGACGACGGTCGGCGACCCCGGCTTGATCGGCATCGGCTCGAGCCCGCGCGGGTTCGCCGCGATCGGCCATCCGGTCTCGGTCTGCCACCAGTTGTCGACCACGGGGATGCCGAGGGTGTCGCTCGCCCAGTGGTAGGTGTCCGGGTCGAGGCGCTCGCCCGCGAGGAACAGCGTCGTCAACGACGACAGGTCGTGGCCTGCGCGCAGCGCCGCGGTCGGGTCGTCCTTCCTGATGGCGCGGAACGCTGTCGGCGCGGTGAACAGGGCCTTGACCCCGTGGTCCGCGACGACCCGCCAGAAGGCGCTCGCGTCCGGCGTGCCGACGGGCTTGCCCTCGTAGAGCACCGTCGTCGCGCCCACGAGGAGCGGCGCGTAGACGATGTAGGAGTGGCCGACGACCCAGCCCACGTCGCTGGCTGCCCAGAAGACCTCGCCCGGCCCGACGTCGTACACGTTGGCCATGGTCCACGCCAGCGCCACGGCGTGACCGCCGTTGTCGCGCACGATGCCCTTGGGCTTGCCGGTGGTCCCGGACGTGTAGAGCACGTAGAGCGGGTCGGTCGCCGCGACGGGCACGCAGTCGACCGGCTCCGAGCGCGCCATCAGGTCGTCCCAGTCGACGTCGTCCTCGCCCATCGTCGCCACGGACTGCGGACGCTGCAGGAGCACGGTGCTCGACGGCTTGTGGTTCGCGAGCTCGAGGGCGCGGTCGAGCATCGGCTTGTACTCGACGACGCGTCCCGGCTCGATCCCGCACGAGGCCGAGACCACGACCTTCGGTGTCGCATCGTCGATGCGGATCGCGAGCTCGTGCGGCGCGAAGCCACCGAACACCACCGAGTGCACCGCCCCGAGCCGCGCCGTCGCGAGCATCGCGATCACCGCCTGCGGGACCATCGGCATGTACAGGACCACCCGGTCGCCCGCCCCGACGCCGAGGCTGCGCAGGCCACCGGCGAAGCGCGCGACCTCGTCGAGGAGCCGCGCGTAGGTGAAGGTCTCGACCGTGCCCGTGACCGGGCTGTCGTAGATCAGAGCGATTCGCTCGCCGTGCCCGGCCGCCACGTGGCGGTCGAGTGCGTTCCAGCAGGTGTTCAGCCGACCGTCGGTGAACCAGCGGTAGTACGGCGCGTCCGACCGGTCGAGCACGATCGTGGGCGCGACCTCCCAGTCGATCGCGGCCGCGGCGTCGCCCCAGAACCCCGCAGGGTCCTCGAGACTGCGGGCGTGCGCGGCGGCGTAGGCCCCGGTCTGCGGCTGCGGCATGACGTCCTCCCGGTCGTGGTGCCCCGAGCCTACGAAGGTGGCGTCCGGGTGTCGGCGCGATGACGATCCTGTGCGCCGAACGCGACGTCGCCGTCGCCCAGCGGCCGGGCGACGGCCGCTACTCGGCGGCGGCGAGCTGGCCGCAGGCGCCGTCGATGTCGCGGCCCCTCGTGTCGCGGACCGTGACCGCGATTCCGCCGGCCTCGAGGCGCCGGACGAACTCGCGCTCGTCCTCGCGACGCGAGGCCGTCCACTTCGACCCGGGCGTGGGGTTGAGCGGGATGAGGTTCACGTGGACGAGCTTGTTGCGCAGGCGCTTCGCGAGCAGGTCGGCGCGCCAGGCCTGGTCGTTGATGTCCTTGATGAGCGCGTACTCGATCGACACCCGGCGGTGCGTCACGCGGGCGTACTCCCACGCGGCGTCGAGCACCTCCTGGATGTCCCAGCGGGTGTTCACCGGCACGAGGGTGTTGCGCAGCTCGTCGTCCGGCGCGTGCAGGGACAGCGCCAACGTCACGGGAAGTCCTTCGGTGGCGAGCTCGCGCATCCGAGGCACGAGACCCACCGTCGACACGGTGATCCCGCGAGCCGACATGCCGAGCCCCTCGGGGCTCTTGTCGACCAGCCGGTGCACCGCGCCCACCACGGCCTTGTAGTTCGCGAGCGGCTCCCCCATGCCCATGAAGACGACGTTGGACACCCGCCCGACGCCTCCCGGTACGTCGCCCCGTGCCAGCTCTCGGGCGCCTGCGACCACCTGCTCGACGATCTCGGCCGTCGAGAGGTTGCGGGTGAGTCCCGCCTGCCCGGTCGCGCAGAACGGGCAGTTCATGCCGCAACCGGCCTGGCTCGAGACGCACATCGTGACGCGGTCGGGGTAGCGCATGAGCACGCTCTCGACGAGCGCGCCGTCGAACAGGCGCCACAGCTGCTTGCGGGTGGTGCCGGCGTCCGTGGTGAGCTCGCGCACCGAGGACATCAGCGGCGGGGTGAGCGCGGTGGCGAGGTCGTCGCGCTGCGACGCGGGGATGTCGGTCCACGTCGACGGGTGGTCCGACAGCCGCGCGAAGTAGTGCCGCGACACCTGGTCGGCACGGAACGCCGGCAGCCCGAGCGTGGTGACCGCCTCGCGGCGCTCCGCCGCGGTCAGGTCCGCGAGGTGGCGCCGCGGCTTGCCGCGGCCCTTCGGCGCGGTGAAGGTGAGCTCACCCGGTTTCGGGGTGCGGGGGTCCTCGAGGTCCTGGGTCATGTCGACGTCGAGTCTCGCACGGCCGTCACGCGCCGAGGAACACGCGCAGCAGCAGCCAGGACGTGAACGCGTTGGGCAACAGCGAGTCCAGGCGGTCCATGAGGCCGCCGTGGCCCGGCAGCAGGTTGCTCATGTCCTTGACGCCGAGGTCGCGCTTGATCGCCGACTCGACGAAGTCGCCGAGCGTGGCGGTGACCGTCAGCACCAGGCCGGTGACGAGCCCCTGCCACCAGGGGGCGCCGAGGAGTGCGACGAAGAGCGCGACCCCCGCCACCGCCTGCAGCACGAGGCTGCCGACGAATCCCTCCCAGGACTTCTTGGGCGAGATCTTCGGCGCCATGGGGTGACGGCCGGCAAGGACCCCCGCGATGAAGCCGCCGATGTCGCTGCAGATCGTGAGCACGACGAAGACGATGATCCGCTCGCTGCCGTGCGTCGAGGACATCATCAGGCCGACGAACCCGGCCATGAGCCCGGTGTAGGACGCGACCAGGACCGAGGCCGACACGTCGGCGACGTAGCCCTCGGGACCCTCGACGAGCCGCCACCCGAGGATCACCAGCACGGTGGCGCCGAACGTCGCGATGAAGGCGAGCGTGCCCGACCAGTAGGCCGCCTGCGGGATGGCGGCGACGCCGACGTAGAGCGGCCAGCGCACGAGATGGATGCCGCGCTGCGCGGTCGCACCCGAGAGCTCGTGCGCGGCGACCACCATGGCGGCCGAGACGATGAACGAGAACGCCCAGGGTGCGAAGAGGACGGGGACCAGGACCAGGAAGATCCCCAGCGCTGCTCCGACGAGGACGGCCGAGACGAGGTTGCGCCCCGCGCGTCCGGTCGACGGCGGTGACTGCTCGGCGGGTGCGTCGGTCATGGGAGGTCGAGCCGGAGGTCCTCAGACCTCGAGCAGCTCGGCCTCCTTGTGCTTGAGCAGGTCATCGATCGCCGTGACGTACTTGTGCGTCAGGTCGTCGAGGGTCTTCTCCGCGCGACGGACCTCGTCCTCGCCGGCGTCGCCGTCCTTGACCAACTTGTCGAGGGTGTCCTTCGCGTGCCGGCGGATGTTGCGCATGGCGATCCTGGCGTCCTCGGCCTTGGTGCGCGCGACCTTGATGTACTCCTTGCGGCGGTCCTCGGTCAGCTGCGGGAACGCCACGCGGATCACGACGCCGTCGTTGCTCGGGTTGACGCCGAGGTCGGAGTCGCGGATCGCCTTCTCGATCGCGGTCATCGAGCTCTTGTCGTACGGCGAGATGACGACGAGCCGCGCCTCCGGCACCTGGAAGCCGGCCATCTGCGTGATCGGCGTCAGGCTGCCGTAGTACTCGGCCGTGATCTTGTCGAACATCTTCTGGGTGGCACGCCCGGTTCGGATGCTGGCGAAGTCCTCCTTCGCCACGCCGACGGCCTTCTCCAGCTTCTCCTCGGCCTCGAGCAGGGTCTCGTCGATCACCGGAGCGCTCCTCGTGTCTTCGTACGTGCTGCTGGCTTGTGGGTGCGGCGTCGCTCACGGGGTGGCGACGAGCGTGCCGATCCTCTCACCCCGGACGGCGCGGGCGATGTTGCCCTCGACGAGCAGGTTGAACACGAGGATCGGGAG
>Ga0208851_1000160_pt1 | contig 29200 bp, 24 predicted proteins | sample NGESurshal092012_FD_184481 | JGI IMG/M metagenome (GOLD analysis project Ga0208851, IMG submission 184481) | Arctic peat soil microbial communities from Barrow, Alaska - NGEE Surface sample 415-2 shallow-092012 (SPAdes) | ecosystem: Environmental > Terrestrial > Soil > Wetlands > Peat ... | reverse complement strand
CGTCGGGCCGGGCGCGCCGATCGTCGCGCTCGCGCCGTTCCGCTGGGTCGCGCCGTCGCTGCTCACCGCGGGGCCAGCAGCTCCGTCGCGACGGCGACTGCTGATGTGGGCGGACGAGCACCGCGCGGTCCCGCGTCTGGTCGCACGTCAGGACGGGCGCGAGGTCGGACGCCGCAGCCTGCCGTGGCCGGTCGCGCCCGGGCGGGTCTTCCGCGCGCCCTGGTCGCTGCTCGCGGCCGCCGACCCGGGCGGCGGCGAGGTCACGATCGGACTCGTCTAGAGCCGTGGTCAGCCCCGCGAGATCGCGACGCCGTCGAGCTGCACGGGCTTCCCGTCGGCGCTGCCGACGACGAGAGTGAGCCGGTCGGTCGTCACCGCGAAGCGCGGCAGCACGACGAGCTGCTGGTAGGCCAGTGCGGGGCCGGTGAGGTCCACCGTGCCGACCTTCTTCTTGCCCAGGTAGACGTTGATCGAGCCACAGGTCGGGCACATGGTCGCCAGGACGCCGACGCGGTCGGTCGTGACGCCCGTCATCGTCCACGAGGCGCCGTGCTTGGTCGTGGCCATGCCGGTCGCGAGGTACAGCGCGCTGGAGGGCATGAGGCGCCAGCCCGGCGACAGCAGGGTCGCGGCTCGGTCGTCGACCACGCGCGCGGTGCAGCGGGCCGGCGACCACGGGCCCACCTGGCCCGCGCGGTTGGTGGCGCGGATCGCGTAGCAGGCGGTCGTCCCCGGCGCGATCGCGGTCGTGATCCTCGTGAGCCTGTACGCCTGCCACTTGACGGGCACGACCCACGGTGTGAAGGCCGACGCCGGTGTCGCCGTGCGCATCCGGATCGTGTACGACGTCACCGCGCTCGACGCGACCGGACGGTCCCACGCCAGGCCGACCTTGCTCTTCGCGGTGACGGCGATGACCGGCGAGGTGAGCCGCATCTGCGCCGGGTTGCTGGCCAGGTGCGACCACGGACCGGTCATGCCGGCGTTGTCGATGGCCGTCTGGTCGACGACGACCGGTGCCGTGGTGGCGGCGGCGGTGGTGGCGGTCGCGGCGACCGCGCCCGTCGCGTCCGGCGCCGGCGTCGTCGATGCCTGGAACGTCGCGACGCCCGCGGTGACCACGAACACGCCGCCGCTCTGCGCGGCCTGGAGCACGGTGCCGTCGACCGGACGGGGAGCCAGGTGCACGGGGCGGAGCATCTCCGCCGACGAGATGCGCGGGGCACCGACCGTGCGCAGCGCAGCGACGGCGGCGGCGGTGGCGGGCGCGATCGGCAGGGGAGCGTGACCGGCGACGACGTAGCAGGTGGTGTCGTCGAGCGGGCAGACGACCGTGCCGTCGCGCGGGTAGCGCGGCAGGTGCGCGTGGTTGGCGAGCTCCCAGTGCGAGATGCGGATCGCGCGCGGCGCGCTCCAGCCGGGGATGCGCGCCGCGTCGGTCGGCGGGAGCGCCAGCGCCGCGCCGCCGGCCGTGCTGTAGCAGGCGCTGTTCGCGACGTCGCAGAGGAACGTGCCGTCGGCCGGTGTCGCACGCAGGTGCAGGTAGGAGGAGAACTCGTCGCCCGACACGACGGTGACCGCCTTCGGGTCCCACCCGACCGCGGGCAGGTCCGCCCCCGGCGTGTACATCGGGGCGCCGCCCGCCACGACGAAGCAGGCCCCCGTGTCGGCCCGGCACAGCTCGGTGCGGTCCGCCGGGACGGGGCGCAGGTGGTCGAAGTTCGCCAGCGCCCAGTGGTCGACCGACCAGACCGGCGCGCTGCCCCAGCCGGGCATCGCCGCGGCGTCGGCCGCCGCGACGCGCAGCGGCGCCCCACCGGCGATGCGGAACACCTCACCGGTGCTCGAGTCGCTGAGGTAGGTGCCGTCGCTCGGCAGGGCTCGCAGCCGGTCGAACTGGGCCTGCTCGATCAGGTAGACCTGCTGCACCGACCCGTACGACGTCCACGAGCTGACCTTGACCGGGGCGCCGCCGACGATGCGGAAGGTGTCGGTCGTGCCGGTCACCCGGACGAAGCTGCCGTCGCCGAGCGGGTTGCCGCGGCCGGCCGGGTCGTGCAGCCAGCCGTACGGCGTCAACGAGCCGAAGCCCTGCAGCCGCCACGCGACCACCGGCAGCGTGCGCCAGCCGCTCAGCGTGTCGTTCTGGCTCAGCATGGTGACGGTGCCGTTGCCGTTGCCGTCCACCGTGCTGGACGTGATGACCACGACGTGGCCGAACGGGTTGTTGGGCGTGGTGAACGACACGACGTCGCCCGGGATCGGTGCCTTGCCCACCGTCCCGTTCGCGATCTTGACCAGGTTGCCGCCATAGGCGGTGCTGTAGTTCTTGACCACGTCGCTGCCGTTCGCGCCGTAGGCCGTGGTCCCGTACACCTGGGCCATGAACCGCTGGGCGAGCTCCACGCACTGCCACTCCGACTCGCCCCAGCCGCCGCGACCCCACATGACGTCGGGCGAGCCGTCGACGGCGGGTCGGGGACCGCACACCGGGACGCCGAGGTAGGTCGCGCCCATCCGGTGGGAGCCCACGCCCGTCCACCCCATCGACGCCGCGATCGGGCCCCAGCGGGAGGAGTCGCAGTCGCCGACCCACCAGCTCGGCCGACCCACGTCGGTGGCCGTCGCGGCGGGCGCCACGGTGGACTGGGCGAGCACGGGTGCGGCCACGCCGACGGGAGCCAGCAGTGCGAGGAGGAGGGCCAGCGCCACCCCGGCCGAGGTCCGCAGCAGCCCGCGACGGGGCACCCGGACTGCTGGGGGGTTCACGGCTCTCCTCACGGCGCACGGGCACGACGGCTGACTGCTCTTCGAGGGTTATCGGCTCGGGAGCGCCCGGCCTGAGTTCGCTGAGCCGGTTGATCCATCTCCCTCGGCGTGTCGTCACTGCGTATCACGGGGGAGAGGGGTATACGCCGACCCGGCGTCGCCCGTCAGGTGGCGGCGGGCGTCCGCCCAGCGGTGGCCCCGCCCGCGCTTGGACGGATCTTGGACGTGGCCCGCCGAACCTTGGACGCCGCGCGGAGGTAACCGGGGTGCTCCCCGCCGATGCTGGGACCCGACACAGCAGGCACGAGGCGAGGAGGACCACATGTCCGGGACCGGACGGATCGTGGCGACCGGGGTGGCGACGGTCGGTGTCGTGCTGACCGGTGGGATCGCCGTAGCGGCGAGCCTCGGCTCGGCTCACGCGGCGGCGCCGTCGAACGACCCCTCGATCGCCGCGCTGCAGGACCGGCTCGCGCAGCTGCAGTCGGACACCGTCCGGCTCACCGGTGAGGTCACGGCCGCGTCCACGGCCCTCCGGCACGCCGAGTCCGGGCGCGCCGCCCGCGCGGCGGCGGCGGCCAAGGCCGCCCGCAGCGCTGCGTCCGCGGCGGCGGCCGCGGCAGTGACCCGGCCCCCCGTGCGCCCGGCCGCGCCGGTGCGGACCGCCGCACCGGCACCGCAGAGCCGCCCGGCAGCACCCGCCACGCACACCAGCACCGGTGCGAGCGGCGCCGCGTCGGGGACCTCGGGCGAGCACGAGACCGAGGGCGGCAGCGATGACTGACCGAGGCACCCGGGTCCGCTGGACCACCGCCGCGCTCGTCGCGCCCGCGGCCGCCGCCGTCTTCACCGGCACCACCGTGTGGGCCGCCGACCACGAGCCCGCGAGCGCGGCTGCCACGACCACGACGTCCACGACGTCCACGGCCCCGGCCGTCGCGGCGGCCGACCCGGCTCCCGCGCAGCCGGACCCGGTGATCGCGTCCCTGCAGGCAGCCGTGGACGCCAACAGCGTGCAGGTGGCGCGTCTGCGCCGTACCGTCGCCGACCTGCAGGCGCAGGCAGCGGCCATCGCGAAGGGCATCCCGGCGGCGTCGGTGCGGACCTCGACGTCGCCCGGCTCGTCGCGATCGTCGGCCCGGACGTCGTCGACCGCTTCGACCCCGAAGGCCTCCGCGCCGCGGGCCGCTGCCCCGGCGTCGCGTCCGGCTCCCGTCGTCCGCTCGGCCGCGCCTGCGCCGGCACCGGTCCAGGCACCGGCCACCCACACGACCACCGGCGCGTCGGGGGCGGTCAAGTGAGCTCGGCACAGGTCGTGGACCCCTCGGTGCGCAGCGACCTGCGCACCGAGTTCCGGTCGATGGCCAGCGACGTCAGGTTCTGGGTAGTCCGCCCGGGTGCCGACGCCGATCACCGGGTGGCGCAGGCGCGCGCCGTCGTGGAGCGGGTGGCCACCACCTGCACGAGGTTCGACCCCACGAGCGACCTCATGCGCGCGAACGACGCCGGGTCGCGCTGGGCCGTCGTGTCGCGCGAGTGCTTCGACGCCCTCGTCGCGGCGCACGACGCGCACCTGGCGACCTCCGGCCGCTTCGACCCGCGGGTGCTGCGGGTGCTGACGGCGTACGGCTACGACGCCTCGCTCCCGTTCGAGACCCGACGGCTGATCCTGGCCGCCCCCGCCGGCGGGATCGCCCGTGCCCGCGGCTTCCGGAGTCGCACCTGGCGTCCGCGGTTCGACGTCGACCGCCTCGCCGTCCGGGTGGGTCGCGAGCCGGTCGACCTCGGCGGCATCGGCAAGGGCCTCGCGGTCCGCTGGGCGTCCGACCTGCTGCGCGAGGCCGGCGAGGCCACGCTCGTCGAGGCGGGCGGGGACCTGATGGCGACGGGCTCGGGGCCGGACGGCGACGGCTGGTCGGTGGCGGTCGAGAACCCGGTGGGCGGCACCGAGCCCGTCGCCGTGCTCCGGCTGCACGACCGCGCCTGCGCGACCTCGTCCACGCGGGTGCGCTCCTGGACCGTCGGTGACACCGCCGTGCACCACCTCATCGACCCGAGCACGCGCCGCTCCGCCGACTCCGACCTGCTCTCGGTCACGGTCGTGGGGGAGGACCCGGCCTGGGCGGAGGTGTGGAGCAAGGCGCTGTTCGTGGGGGGCCGCGCGGCCATCCGCGCCACCGCCGAGGAGCACGGGCTCGCCGCCCTCTGGGTCGACGGTTCCGGCCGGGTCGGCACCAGCCGCGCCCTGCGGCCCCACGTCGCGTGGGAGGTGTCCCATGCCGGCTGACCGCTCACCGCTGCGCTCGGTCGCCTCGGGCGTCGGACTCGTCGTGCTCGTCACTGCCAGCGCGGGCCTGACCAGCTGGTGCGTCGGTGCGGCGGTGTCGCGCGTCGTCGGCGAGCGCACGGCGCCGTGGATCGTCGGTCGTGCCGCCGGCATCACGTCCTACCTGCTCGTCGTCGCGCTCGTGCTGCTCGGCCTCCTGCTCTCGCACCCGGCGCGGGCCCGTCTGCGCGGGCCGAGCGCGGCCGTGCGCATCCGGGCGCACGTGAGCCTCGCGGTCTTCACCCTGGTCTTCACCGTCCTGCACGTCGTCGTGCTCGCGACCGACCGTTACGCCGGCGTCGGCTGGTGGGGCGCGCTCGTCCCGATGGGCTCGACGTACCGCCCGTTGCCGGTGACCCTCGGCGTCGTGGCGCTGTGGGCCGGGCTTGCCGCGGGGGTCACCGCGGCACTCGCCGGGCGCATCGCCAGGCGCGCCTGGTGGCCGGTGCACAAGGTCGCCATCGTCTCGCTGGTGCTCGTCTGGTTCCACGGCGTCCTCGCCGGCATCGACACGCCCCTCCTGCTCGCGATGTACGTCGTGTCGGGCGGCGTCGTCCTCGCGGTCGCCGTCAGCCGCTACACGACCAGCACCGTGCGGTCCGAGGTCGAGGAGCTGGCCACCGTGCCGGTGCGCGAGGCGTCGGCTGCGCTGCGCGTCGCCCCCGCGCCCTCCGCGTCGCAGCCGGTCCGGGCCCTCGCGACGGCCGTGACGGTCGACGCCGCCCCCCGCCGGAGCGCCGGATGAGCCCGCACCTGCGCCTCGTCGAGGAGCGCTCCGCCGATGCCGATGCCGATGCGGGCGCCGGGGCCGGCGCCCTGCTGCTCGACGGCGCCGTCGTCGTGCCGCGGCACGGCACCGAGTCGCTCACCGGCGTCGAGCGCCACGACCTCGACGCGCACCGCGCCCTCGTCGGCGTGCGCCGCGCCTGCGTCGGAGCGGCGGCGGGGACACTGCTCGCCGCGATCGACGAGGTGCACCTGACCGGTCGCGGCGGCGGCCACTTCCCGACCGCGGCGAAGTGGCGGTCGGTCCGCACCGCCGGCGCGGCCGCGACCGTCGTCGCCAACGGCGCCGAGGGCGAGCCCGGCAGCGCGAAGGACGCCGTGCTGCTCCAGACCCGCCCGCACCTCGTCCTCGACGGCCTCGTGTCCGCGATGGAGGCGGTCGACGCGGAGGAGGGCGTCGTCTGGCTGCACGACGGTGCCTGGGCCACGGCGAGGTCGGTGTCGCGCGCGCTGACCGAACGGGCGGCAGCGGGGGTCCTCGACCCACCGATCCGCGTGGTCCTGGCCCCGGACCGCTACCTGTCCGGCGAGGCCACCGGGATCATCCGCACGCTCGAGGGCGGTCCCACGCTCCCGCGCTACGTGGAGGACCCGGCCCGACCGTGGTCCGTGGGCGCCCGCCCGGTGCTGGTGAACAACGTCGAGACCCTCGCCCGGGTCGGCCTGCTCGCGACCGGCAGCGTCGCGGCGTACCGCCCGACCTCGCTGCTCACGGTCGTCAGCGCGACCCACCGGGTCGTGGTCGAGACCGACGCCGCGACGACGTTCGGCGAGGTCGTCGCACGAGCCTGGACCTCGCCCGACGGCGACGAGCCCCAGGCCGTCCTGCTCGGCGGCTACGGCGGGTCCTGGGTCCTGTGGGGCCGGCTGCGCGACCTGCCGGTCGACGCCGACGTCCTGCGACGTGCCGGGCTCTCGGTCGGTGCGGGGCTCGTGGGTCCACTGCCCGCGAGCGCCTGCGGGCTCGAGGAGTCGGCGTCGCTGCTGCGCTACCTCGCCGGGCAGTCGGCGCGGCAGTGCGGTCCCTGCGTCTTCGGCCTCGCCTCCGTGTCGGCTCTGGCCGACGACCTCTCAGGCGGCCGGCTCACCCGCGGGGGTCGGAGTCGCCTCGCCCGCTTCATGGGCGAGATCTCGGGCCGTGGCGCGTGCCGCCACCCCGACGGCGCCCTGCGCATGCTCGCGTCCGCGCTCACGGCGTTCGAGGCCGACGTGCACCGCCACCGCCGCGGCCGTACCTGCGGCGCACCCGCCTTCGCCGTGCTGCCCATTCCCGGGCAGGCCTGAGGTGTCCCGCCACGCGGTCGCTCGCGAGGCGCGCGGAGCCGCGCCACGAGATGCGGCGCTGCGCGTCGACCCGTCGGTCTGCGACGGAGTCGGCATCTGCGCCCACCTGGCTCCGGACCTCGTCGCGGTCGACTCCTGGGGCTACCCCGTCGTGCGGGCTGAGCCGTTGGCTGCGGGCCGTGAGCGTCGACAGGCGGATGCTGCAGTCGCGGCGTGCCCGCGACGAGCCCTGCGCGTCACCGGCTGAGCGCGGGTCGCTCAGTCGCCGCGCAGCCTCAGGTCGGCGGCGTCGCGGGTGCCGTCGAGGGCGTGCCAGCAGGCCTCGTCGCGCTGCCAGCCCTCGATCTCGGCGCGCATGGCCTCGCCGTCGCGCGCGACCACGCGCTCGATGCCGGTGGCCGCGTCGACCTCGACCCACACCACGAGCGCCGCGTGCGCGCGCAGCCGTCGCGAGGCCATGGCGACCCCCTCCAGGACGACGACGTCGGCCGCGGGCACGTCGACCGGCTCGCCCCACGCGTCGGCGCTCCAGTCGCGCACGGGCTGCCGTGCCACCTCCCCACGCCTCCACGGTTCGAGCAGCCAGGCAGTCACCCGCTCGGCGAGGACGTCGAAGGCGGCGACCCGGTCGGGCACGTCGGCGACCACGGCCCAGCCCTCGTAGAGGTCGTCCCCGTGGACCACCGGGACGGCGTGCTCCGGACCGGACAGGGCGTCGGCGAGCGCGGCGGCCAGCGTGGTCTTGCCCGACCCGGCCGGGCCGTCGACGCACACGAGCCGGACGGGGCCGACCGACGGCGCGGCATGGCGCACACGGCGCGCGATGTCCTGCACGGTCACACCGTCATCGTGCCAGCAGGTGCGAGCTCAGCGCGGCACGTAGCGCGTGCCCGTGAGGGTCACGGTGTCGACCTGCCACGAGGCGCTGGTGGACCGCGAGGTGGTCACGAAGAAGTGGACCGCACCGTCGTAGACGGCGGCGCGGGGGACGCCCGACCCCCCGACCAGCGTGCAGCCCGGGAACAGGCGCGCGGCCACCCCGAAGTTGGGGGCGTGCGCGTCGCCCGTGAAGTAGCCGGCCTCGGCGCCCGCGGCGGTCGGCTGCGTCGCGTGCGAGCAGACGGTCGCCCGGAGCCCGACGACGGGCCGGGCCGATGCCGGCAGCGCGCGGAGGAACGAGACGAACTCACCGTCGCCGGGGATCCGCATGGACCCGCCGACGGATCCGGAGACGACCCCGGGCGTGCTGGCCGCCCGGGCGCTCGACGCGGGCACGGTGATGCTGAACAGGCTCGGCCCGACCCGCTGCAGCGACACCACGAGCGTGACGGCGCGCGCCACCGTGATCCCCTCGCCACCGGTGGCGAACGCCGTCAGCACGTAGGCGCCGGCAGGCAGCTGGGCACCTCGGCTGCTCTTCCCCACGAACAGCGCGACCGCGGTGGTGCGCCGCGGGAAGGCGCGGGTCCACACCACCTTGCCCTTGCTCGTCAGCTTCCAGACCATCGTCGAGGGCACGACGGCGGTCGTGCGGATCGTGATCGAGTCGAGGTAGCCGTCTCGCGCGGGGTAGACGGTCGTCGACGAGAGCTCGATCGACGGGCGGGCGGCCTGGCTCGCGACGAGGGTGACGGGTCGCAGCGCCCCCACCCGGCGCAGCTCGGCGGTGCGGCCGCTCAGCCATACGCCGACGCGGTAGCGGCCGGGGGGGACCAGCGAGCGGTGCTGGTCGGTGCCGTTCCAGGTGAACTTCCACGTCGTGGCGAGGGGGAGCCCGAGGGCGCGGACGACGACGCCGCGCGCGTTGTAGATCCGCAGCAGCCCGGTCGCGGGCACGTTCGTCGTCGGGACCACCACGAGGTTGTCCTGGAACCGGTCGACGTACGGTCGCAGGATCCTCGTGGACGTCGCGACCGTCTGGGCCAGCCCCGTGACCAGTGCGGTCGTCGAGGGGCCGAACGCGGGGCCGTCGGCCGACACGCGCACCTCCCACGCGCCCGTGACCATCTGCTGCGGCCACGTGCTCACCGTGGTCGAGGTCGCCGGTACCGGCGCCGTCGCGGTCGTCCACGCACCCGCGCCCACGGGACGGAACTCGATCGTGTACTCGGTGACACCGGTCATGTCGGCGGGCGGGGTCCACGTGAGCGCGATCCGCTCGATGCCGCCGGTGGCCGTGACCCCCTGGACCGCGTGGGCGGTCGGGACCACACCGTCGATCTGCACGGGTGCGCTGGCACCGAGCGAGTCGACCGCCGTGACGCGGAAGGAGTACGCCGTGAGGTTGGTGAGCCCGGTGACCGCGAGGCTCGTCGCCGCGGACACGCCCGCGGCCTGGACCGGCACCCAGGCCGTCCCGTCGGAGCTGTCGACGGCGTAGGTGACGGCGTCGCCGGGGTTGTCGGGCGTCGGCGCCCAGCTCAGGTCGACGCGCTGGTCGCCCTGGGCCGCCTGCAGCCCGCTGACCGGCAGCGGCACCTGCGCCGCCATCGGCAGCGCGAGGTCGAGCAGGCCGAGGCCGCACGCCGCGGGCGGGCAGCCCACGACGGGTTGGGTGAGACCGCCGAGCAGCGAGGCGACCTGGTCGGGGCTGTAGAAGCCGCGGCCGGCGCGGGTGGACTGCAGCAGCGCGACGGCCGCCGAGGCGTGCGGCGTCGCCATGCTCGTGCCGGCCTTGCTGCCGTAGCCCGGCACGGTCGGGACCGTGGTGCCCTGGTTGACCGTCGAGAGGATGGTGCCCCCGCCGGAGGGGTCGCCGCCCGGCGCCGCGACCGTGACGGACCCCGACGCCGGGTTGGCGTTCACGCCGAAGTTCGAGTAGGTCGCGAGGGACCCGGCGCGCGTGGTGGCCACGACGTCGACGACACCGTTGCAGCTGGCCGGGATCGACGAGCCGCCCGGGGTCGTGAAGTTCTTGCCGTCGTTGCCCGCTGCGACGACCACGACGCTGCCGCGGGCCCGGGCGTCGCTGACGGCCCGCTGCGTCCCCGCGTCGCACGTACCCGGTCCGCCGAGGGACATGTTGATGACCGCGGCCGGGTAGGGGTTGGCCGGCACGCCGGCCACGGCGCCGCCGGAGGCCCACTCGATCGCGTCGATGATGTCGGAGGTTGCGCCGCCGCACTTGCCGAGCGCGCGCACCGGTTCCACGAGCACGCCGGGTGCGAGGCCGCTGATGCCGACGCCGTTGCCCTGCAGGGCCGCGATCGTGCCGGCGACGTGCGTGCCGTGCCAGCTGCTGTCCGAGTGCCCGTCCGGGTACTGGCCGCCGCAGCCCTGGAACCAGCGGCCGGCGGTCAGGCCCGCGTCGTCGGCCGCGGTGATCCAGTCGCCCGGGTCGGACGGGTCCGGGTCGCGGCCGTTGCCGTCGTTGGCGGTGAGGGGGAGGTCGGCCCCCAGCACAGGGTCGAGGGACACGAAGTCGTAGCCCGGCACGGTCTGCCCCACGAGGTCTGGATGGGCCGTGATGCCGGTGTCGATCACCGCGACGACGACCGCACGCGACCCACGCGTGCGCGACCAGGCGGCCGGGGTGTGGAGGGAGTAGTCGTCGGCGGACGCGGGGTGCGCGGCGTCCGAGAGGTCCCACTGCGAGCCGACCAGCGGGTCGTTCGGGAGCGGCTCGTCGGAGGGGTAGAGCCAGGTGTCCGGCTCGGCCCACAGCACGTCGGGTCGGGCAGCGATGGCTCTCGCCGCGGCGCGAGCGTCGTCGACGGACACCGGGCGCGAGAGCGCGACGAGGTGCGAGCCGTCTCCCAGCCGACGCACCTCGGCGGCGGAGGGGACACCCGCCACGGACGCGGCCTCGTCGCGCACCGACGCGGTCGTGGTGCGACCGTCCTTGGTGCGCACGATCAAACGGCCCACCAGGCGGGCGTCGCGCGCGGCGCTCGCGGGGTGGAGGGCGGGACGGGGTGCGGACTCGGCGGCGGCCTCGTGGACCGGCGTCACCAGGGCGATCACCGCGACGGCGACGGACACGGCGGCGACCGTGCGGGTCGAGCGAGTCACAGCCGTGCCCCCTGGGCGGTCGCGCGCACCCCGTGGTGCGACCACCATGGTAGGTCGCGACGGCTGGAGTGTCGGCGCCCGTATGGCCGATCGCCGCGACGGTCGGCGGTCCACCTGCGTCCGAGCCGGGACACGCGGGGAGTCCGCGGGCTAGGTTCGGTGCAGGAGCAGGCGATCACGGCAAGGGGAGGCGTCATGGGTCCGTCACCGGTCAACACCGGCCGCAACGACCTGGGCAAGGTTCTCGTCCGCACGTCGGCCGAGCTTGCCGAGACGCCCTGGGAGGACATGCCCGGCATCGAGGGCGCCACCCAGAAGGTGCTGTGGCAGTCCGGCGCCGTCGTCATCGGCCTCATCCGCGTCGAGGCGGGTCGCACCAAGCCCGAGCACACGCACCACGGCGCGCACCACCACATGCTCATCACGCACGGGTCGTGCGTCATGCTCGGCCGACGGGTCGACGAGGGCTCCTACGTCTACGTCCCGCCCGGCGTGCCGCACGCCGTCGACGACGTGGGTCCGGACGGCGTCGAGTTCTTCTACACCCACCGCCCGGTCGAGATCGGCCCGGTCGGCGACGACGAGGAGTACGTCGCCCATCCCGTCTGACGTCGTCCATGACCGCTGCGGTCTGGCTCCGCGATCGCGGGGCGACGTGGCGCGCGCGGCGCTAGGTTGGCGGACGTGAGCAGGCACAACGACGCGACCGACGGTCCGGTCCGGATGACCAAGAAGCAGTACGAGCGCGAGCTCGCGCGCCTGCAGACCGAGCTGGTCGCCATGCAGGAGTGGATCCGCGCCAGCGGGCACCGTCTCGTCGTCATCATGGAAGGCCGGGACACCGCCGGCAAGGGCGGCATCATCCGGCGGATGACCTACGAGATGAACCCGCGCTACTGCCGCGTCGTCGCGCTCCCCGCCCCGACCGAGCGCCAGCGCACGCAGTGGTACTTCCAGCGCTACGTCGCCGAGCTGCCGGCCGCGGGCGAGATCGTGATCTTCGACCGGTCCTGGTACAACCGCGCCGGCGTCGAGCGCGTCATGGGGTTCTGCACCGACGAGGAGTACGAGTACTTCATGCGGGTGTGCCCGATGCTCGAGAAGTCGCTGATCCGCGACGGCATCATGCTCGTGAAGTACTGGCTGTCGATCTCCGACGAGGAGCAGCGCAAGAGGTTCCAGTCCCGCATCGAGGACCCGGCTCGTCGGTGGAAGCTCTCGCCGATGGACATGGAGGCGCAGGCCCGCTGGGTGGACTACGCCGAGGCGAAGGACCAGATGTTCGCCTACACCGACACCAAGGACAACCCCTGGTACGTCGTCGATGCCGAGGACAAGAAGACGGCGCGGCTGAACCTCATCTCCCACCTGCTCTCGCTCGTCCCGTACCAGCCGATCGAGCACGACGAGATCGTGCTGCCGCCCAAGCAGAACCGGGCCTACGTGCGTCCGCCGCTCGAGAGCCAGACCTTCGTGCCGCAGCGCTACGTCGTCACACCGGGCTGACCGCGCGCACGGTCCGACCCGGGGGCGACACTGGGGGCGTGCCGACACGGGGGAGCGGAGCGGTCGAGCGGGCGCTGCTCTCGATGCTCGTCGCGGGCGTCCTCGCGGGCTGCACCGTCGGCCCGGGCGTCGGCGCGGCCACCGGCCCCGCGGTGACGCAGCCGGTCCCCGAGTCGTCGTCCGCGTCCACTGACGAACCGGGCGTCGCCCCGGGCGTCCCCACGGCGTCGACCCCGCGCGGCTCCCCGTCGCCGAGCGTCACGGCGGCGGCGGGCAGCGCCCTCGCGGCGCTAGGACGGCTGCCGGTGAAGGGGCGCGCGCCGATGACCGGGTATTCGCGCGCCGAGTTCGGCCCGGCGTGGGCCGATGTCGACCGCAACGGCTGCGACACGCGCAACGACATCCTGCGCCGCGACCTGCGCGGCGTCGTGCTCAAGCCGGGCACCCACGGGTGTCGGGTGCAGAGCGGGGTGCTGGTCGACCCCTACACCGGGACGACCGTCGACTTCGTGCGCGGGGTCGGCACGAGCCTGGCCGTGCAGATCGACCACGTGGTGGCGCTCGGCGACGCCTGGCAGAAGGGGGCGCAGTCGCTCACCCTCGAGCAGCGCACGGCCATGGCGAACGACCCGCTCGACCTGCTCGCGGTGACGGGGTCGGTCAACCAGCGCAAGGGCGACGGCGACGCCGCGACCTGGCTCCCGCCGTCGCGGTCCTCACGGTGCGCCTACGTCGCGCGGCAGGTGGCCGTGAAGTCGGCCTACCACCTCTGGGTGACGGCCGCCGAGCGCGACGCGATCGCGCACGTGCTGGCGACCTGCCCGAGCCAGCCGCTGCCGACGCACTGAGCGCGTGCTCGTCACCAGCCGTCGCGCAGCACCGTCTCCAGGCACTCCATCACGAAGTCCGCGGACTCCGCGGTCAGGCACATCGGCGGCTTGATCTTGAGCACGTTGGCGCGCTCGCCCGTCGGCTGCACCACCACTCCGAGCTCGCGCAGCCGGTCGCAGACGGCGTAGCACTCCGCGGTCGCCGGCTCGAGGGACTCGCGGTCGCGCACGAGCTCGACCCCGAGGTAGAGGCCCATGCCGTGCACCGCGCCGACGATCGGGTAGCGCCCCATCAGCTCGAGGCAGCGAGCCACGATGCGGTCGCCCACCGCGGCGGCGTTGGCCTGCAGGCCCTCGTCCCCGATGATGTCGAGCACCGTCGAGCCGACCACGCACGAGACCGGACTGCCGCCGGCCGAGGAGAAGAACGAGCCCTGCGCGGTGAACGCGTCGGCGACGGCACGCGTCGTGATCACCGCGCCCAGCGGCTGGCCGTTCCCCATCGCCTTGGCGACGGTGATGATGTCGGGCGTGACGCCGTGCATCTCGAAGGCCCACCAGTGGTGTCCGAGGCGGCCGTAGCCGACCTGCACCTCGTCGGCGATGCACAGGCCGCCGAACTCGCGCACCGCGTCGTAGACCGCGGGCAGGTAGCCCTCGGGGAGCAGGACGCCGCCGGCGTTGCCGAACACGGGTTCGCAGATGAACGCCGCAGGCGGTCGGCCCTCCGACGCGATGCGCTCCACGAGCTCGCGCACCTCGAGGGCGTAGTCCGGACCGGAGCCCGGTCCGCGGAACCTCCCGCGGAAGGCGTTGGGCGCCGACGCGAGGTGAACCCAGTCCGGCCGGTCCTCCAGCGCCGTCGGGTTGTCGTAGAGCGAGGTCGTGACGGCGTCGGAGAGCATCGTCGCGCCGTGATAGGCCTCGCGCACGGCGACGACGTCGTGTCGACCGGTCGCGGTCTGCGCGATCCGCAGGGCGAGGTCGACGGCCTCGGACCCGCTGTTGACGAGGAACACGGTGTCGAGGCCGTCCGGCGCCAGTGCGGCGAGCCGCTCGGAGAACTCCGTGATGGCGGCGTAGTGGAAGCGCGAGTTGGTGTTGAGCAGCCGCATCTGTCGGCTCACGGCATCAGCGAGGCGCGGGTGGCCGTGCCCGACCGCGGCGACGTTGTTCACCATGTCGACGTAGGAGCGGGCGTCGGTGTCGAGCAGGTGATGGCGCCAGCCGCGCTCGATCCGCATCGGCTCGGCGTAGTAGTGCTCCTGCACGCGCGCGAGGACGTCGTCGCGCCGTTCGAGCAGTGCCGCGGGGTCGTCGTGCGGCGCTGCGAGGTCGACGCCGAGGAGCGGTGAGGGGTCGGGGCACAGGACGCTCCACCCCGGGATGCCGTCGGCCGTGGTGAACGCGGGCGCGACGAGGGTCGGGTCGACGCAGAGGTGGACGTGCACCTCGCCGCCGCCGACCGCGCCGAGCGGTGCGCCCGCGGCGACCGCGTCGCCCTCGACGACGGCCGGGCGCAGACCGGCCACCGTGAGCCGGCCCGCCGCGGAGTCGACCACCACGGCGGAGCCCTCGACGCGCGCGACGACGGCGTCCCACGGCGCGACGGCCACGGTGGCGACCGGCAGCACGAGGTCGATGCCGAGCGCGTACGTCGCCGGCGCCGTCGCGGAGTCCGGCACGGTCCGCGTGAGGCGGGGCTCGGCGTACCTCGTGGAGGCAGCCCCCTCCGAGGCCGCGGCCGCGGCACGGAGGATCTCGCGCTCGGCCGACGGCGACAGGAAGCGACCTGCGTGCAGCTGGTCGCTGGTGACCGACAGGTCGACGAGGGCGATCTCGCGCACCGTCGGGAAGAGCGGGGCCGCGTCCGCGACGGCCGCCTGCGCGGCGCGCACGCGGGCGGGCGGGTCGAGGCCGAGCGCGGCACGGACGGTCGCCTCAGCGAGGTCGAAGGGGACGGTGCGCGCCGCGTGGAAGATGCGCCACTCGGACTCGAGCGGACCGACGGCCGACTCGTTGTCGGGGTCGAGGAGCGCCTGGTGCTCGCCGCTCGCCACGAGGACCGCGCCGCGCAGCACGACGAGCGGCCACAGGGCCTCGAGGTCGTGGTCGTCGAGCGGTACGACGCCGTGGAAGGCGAGCACCGCCGGCAGCACGCGGGCCGGCTCCTCCGGGTGGTGGCGCAGCACGGAGGCGACGGTCACCGCGAGGTCGGCGACGAGCCAGCTGCGGGCCAGGTCGCCGAAGTCGATGATGGCGTCGGGTCGGACCCGGCCCGCCTCGTCGCGATCACCGACGACGTTGTCGTCGGTGACGTCGCCGTGGATCGCCTGCACGCGCAGGCGAGGGGCCACCGGGGCGAGCCGGGTGGTCGCCTCGTGGGCGACCTCCGCCACGAGCGCGCGGCGGGCGGGGTCGGCGATCGAGGGCAGCAGCGCACCGATGACGTCGCCCGCCCGCACCAGGTCCCACTGCACCACCCGGTCGAGGCCGGGGTGGTCGAAGTCGGCGAGCGCGGAGCTGGCGCGGGCCGCCAGCGAGCCGAGGTCGGCGACGACGGCGGGAGCGAGGTGGGCGACGTCGGACAGCGGCTCGCCCTCGACGTAGGTCAGCAGACGCAGCGGGAGCAGGTCGTCGCCGTCCCTCGCGTCGTGCACGTGCGTGCCGTCGAGACCGGCCACCGGCACGGGCGCGTGGAACGAGGTGTCGCGTTCGGCGATGTGCAGCAGTGCGGCGTTCTGCGCCTCGATCGCGGGTCGCCCCCAGGAGCGGTTCGCGATCTTGAGGACGCGTCGTCCCTCGGGGGTCTCGACCCCGAAGTTGCGGTCCTGGTGGCTGCCGAGCTCGCTGACTGTCCCGTCGACGCCGTACACCTCGCGGGCGAGCTGGGCCGCGCGGTCCCGGCCGATGCCGGGACGGGGGGAGACCTCGAGCACCGCGTCGTCGGGGTGCGCTGCGTCGGGCGACATGGCCGTCCTCCTGGCGGGATCCGTGGGGGATCGGCGAAACGGGGATCGCGGCCGAGGATAGTCGCGACGTCGCGCCGGTGTGCTCGGGCGCGCTCGGCGCGCCCCGGCCCGCTCGGTCGCTCCGGCTCGGGGAGCGCCACGACACGGCCGGAGTCGCCCTACGGTGTGCGCATGGACGACGCGACGAAGCCGGGGATGCGCGAGCAGCTCGCGGCCGACGACTACATGGGACCGGCCACCTTCGGGCACCGGCCGTTCCTCACCGAGCCCGAGGAGCTCGACGCGCGCATGCCGCACGCGGCGGTCGTCGGTGCCCCGTGGGACGGGGGGACCTCGTACCGCCCGGGCGCACGGTTCGGCCCGCGGGCGCTGCGCTCGGCGCACACGCCCGGCACGTATCACCTCGACCTCGAGCTCGAGATCTTCGACCACATCGACGTCGTCGACTACGGCGACGCCATCTGCACGCACGGGATGTGGGAGCGCTCGCGGCAGGCGATCTACGACCGAGTGCACGCCGTCGCATCGCGCGGCATCGTGCCTCTCGTGCTCGGCGGCGACCATGCGATCACCTGGCCGTCCGCCTCCGCCGTCGCCGACGTCCTCGGCCACGGCCGGGTCGGGCTCATCCACTTCGACGCGCACGCCGACACCGCGAACGACGTCGACGGCAACCTCGCGAGCCACGGCACGCCGATGCGACGGCTGATCGAGAGCGGAGCGATCCACGGCCGCAACTTCGTGCAGGTGGGGCTGCGCGGCTACTGGCCGCCGGCGGACGTCGTGGCGTGGATGCGCGAGCAGGAGATGCGCACGCACTTCATGCAGGAGATCTGGGAGGACGGCATCCACGCCGTCATCGACCGGGTCATCGACGAGGCGCTCGACGGACCGGAGTACATCTACCTCTCGGTCGACATCGACGTCCTCGACCCCGGCTTCGCGCCAGGCACGGGTACGCCGGAGCCGGGCGGCATGACCCCGATCGACCTGCTGCGCACCGTGCGCCGCATCGCCACCGACACGAGGCTGGTCGGCGTCGACGTCGTGGAGGTGGCACCGGCGTACGACCACGCCGACACGACCGCCAACAACGGCCACCGAGTCCTGTGGGAGTCCATCTCCGGCATGGCCAAGCGCCGCGCCACCGGCCTCGACCCCCACCTCCCCACCCCCGCCCCGTGAGCGATGAAGGACGCCTTGGTTCCTAGGAGAGCAACAAACGACGCCTTCATCTCGCCGGGCTGACGACGCTCAGTCGTCGAGCGGAGCGCTCACCCCGGCGACGGGTCGCATGTCGGGATAGCGGTCGCCGACGAACGAGCCGCGCGGCACGAGCGTCTCGATCCGCGCGAGCACGTCGGGGTCGAGCACGACGTCGTCGGCGGCCACGTTCTGCTCGAGGTACGCCGTACGCCGGGTGCCCGGGATCGGGACGACGTCCTCGCCGCGGGAGAGGACCCACGCGAGCGCCAGCTGGCCCTGCGTGACGCCGAGCTCCGTGGCGATCGCGCCGAGCGCCGTCGCGACGTCGAGGTTGCGCCCGAGGCTGTCGCCGGCGAAGCGCGGGTTGCTGCGGCGGAAGTCGTTCTCCGCGAGCTCGTCGAGCGAGGTGATCGTGCCGGTGAGGAAGCCGCGACCGAGTGGGGAGTAGGGCACGATGCCGATGCCGAGATCGCGGCAGGTCGCCACGACCTCGTCCTCGATGTCGCGCGACCACAGCGACCACTCGGACTGCACCGCCGTGACGGGGTGGACGGCGTGCGCGCGACGGATGGTCTCCGGCGCCGCCTCGGACAGGCCGATGTGACGGACCTTGCCGTCCGCGACGAGCTCCGCGAGCGCCCCGACCGTCTCCTCGATGGGGACCGTCGGGTCGATGCGGTGCGCGTAGTACAGGTCGATGTGGTCGGTCCCCAGGCGCCGCAGCGAGGCGTCGCACGCCTCGTGCACGTAGGGCGCGTCGCCGCGGATGCGACGCTTCGTCGGGTCGGCCGGGTCGCGCTGGATGCCGAACTTCGTCGCGAGCGAGACGCGGTCGCGCGTGCGCGCGAGCCAGCGGCCGAGCAGCTCCTCGTTGTGGCCCACGCCGTACATGTCGCTGGTGTCGAACAGCGTGACCCCGAGCTCGAGGGCCCGGTCGAGCACCCCGACCGACACCTCGTCGTCGTGCGGACCGTAGAAGTCGCTCATGCCCATGCAGCCGAGCCCGACGGCGCCGACGTGCAGGTCCGTCCCGAGGGTGCGTGTGCGCATGGCTCGACTATCCTCCGTCCGGCTCGATCCGGCGGAGCCGCAGCGTGCGCGGCGGCTCCGCCGTCAGCGCCGGCAGCGCCGCCACCAGCGACACGATGTGCTCGGTCGCGTCGTGCGCCGCGTGCGCGGCGGGCGACGCCCAGATCTCGTAGAACACCAGCACGTCGGGGTCGTCGGTGTGCTCGTGCAGGTCGTAGAGCAGGCAGCCGGCCTCGGCCCGCGTGGGCGCTACGACGCCGAGCAGCGCCGCGCGCAGCTCGTCGATGCGCCCGGGTGCGGCACGGAACTCCACCACGAGGGCGATCTGGTCGTCGGTCATCGTCGTCTCCGTCCGCAGCGGGTCGCTGCCCGCATCATGCCCCGGATCGCAACGCCCCGGACGGGGTACGGCGACTCGCCAGGGTCAGGCGAGCTTGAGGGCGCGCGCCTCCTCCCAGAGCTCCTCGCGCACGTCGGGGTGCGCGGCGTCGCGGATGAGGTGGCGCGCCTGGGACTTCTGGTCGTAGCCCCAGATCCAGGCCTGGCCGTACTCGGTGACGATGGCCGACGCCTGGAACGACGTGACCGGCTCCTCGAGCATCGGCACGATCGTGGAGACGTTCGCCCGCGGGTGCCACGACCGCAGTGCCAGGATCGCCTGGCCGCCCGGCGAGTGCAGCGCGCCGACGATGAAGTCGGTCTGGCCGCCGAAGCCGGAGTAGATCTGGCCCTTCACGCGTGAGGCGTTCGCCTGCGCGTAGAGGTCGACCTGCAGCGCGGTGTTCACCGAGGTCATGAGCGGCTGGCGGGCGATGAGCGACGGCTCGTTGGTGGTCTCGGTGCGCAGCATGGCCACGCGCGGGTTGCGATCGACCCAGGTGTAGAGCTCCGGCGACCCGAACAGGAACGACGACGTCAGCACCGTGTCCTGATCGAGCGCGCCGGCGCGGTCCAGCGCCAGGACGCCGTCGCTGAACATCTCCGACCAGACGCGCAGCCCGCGCCGCTTGGTCAGCCCGGAGAGCACCGCGTCGGGCACCGCACCGATGCCGAGCTGCATCGTCGAGCCGTCGGCCACCCTGGTCGCGACGCGCTCGCCGATGGTGGCGCTCACGTCGTCGATGACCATCGCGCCCGGGGAGGTGAGGGCGGCGTCGACCTCGATCGCGTAGTCGACGAGCTCGACGTCGATCTCGGCGTCACCGAAGGTGTACGGCATCTGCGCGTTGACCTGGGCGATCACGATGCCGCCGCGGGCCCGGACGGCCTCGATGGCGGCCGGCAGGATGTTCACCTCGATGCCGAGCGACACCTTCCCGTCGGCCGGGGTCGACGTGTGCAGCACCACGATGTCGGGCGGGCAGGTCGCGCCGAAGAGGCGGGGCACGAGCGAGAGCCGGGACGGGAGGTAGACCAGCCGCGGGCTGCGCCGCATGCCCGGGCCCACGAAGGCGGTCTCCAGCGTGACGCCCTCGCGGTCGGGGAGCCCGGGCTGCGCGTTGAGCGCGTGCAGCCGGTACGCAGGGAGAGCGGCGTCGAGGGCCGCAAGGGTCGCGTGCGGCGTCGCGAAGTTGCCGCTCACCACCACGCGGGGCTCGGCGGGCAACGGGCCGAGGACGCCGGGGAGCTCTTCGAGGGTGATCGTGCGCATGGGTCGAGTCCTGACCTCGTCGTGGCTGACGGGTGGGACGCTACCGACCCACGGCCACCGCTGCGGGTCGGAGCCGCCGATGACCGTGTGATCTTGCGGACGGATCGGCGGCCCGGCCGTTCCGCGGCGTCTGCTGGAGGGTGCGGGAGGGCTGCGGGAGGGCTCCGGGAGGGCTGCTGACACGACGGGTGCCGCCCGTGGTGGGGGCGTAGACCTCTCGGGCCGCGCGGGGGCAGACCGGCGGGTGACGCCGTCGAGAAGGTCGCGCCTGCGCCCAGAGCCGCCCGTGAGGTTCCCGAGAAGTTGCGCTGGTCCACTGGCGCGTGGGGCGTGAACCTCCCCTCGGAACACCTCAGGAAATGTTCTCGCTCGCTCGGCATGAGGTGCGCTGGGGTGTCACAGTGAGTGATGAACGCGTTACTCATCCGGTCGAGCTCGCCGGTGTCGCCCCTGGGGGTCCTTCCACGTGCACGGGTGTCACCCTCAGTGTCCGGGAGGTCACGGTGCCGCGTCCAGCAAGGAGAGCGTCCCGTGAGGTTCGGCGAGACCGCCCGCCCGCCCGACCATGGCCGGCGCGCGTGCGCGCGTCGGGCGGCGGCCTAGCATGACCGTCGTGCGCCACGCCCCCTTCCGCATCGTGCGCGGCTGCGCCGTCGCCGGTGTCGGGACGGCGCTCGCGGTCGGTGCGCACGTCGCCGGCGGCGGAGAGGGCGTGCCGGTCGTCCCTGTGCTCCTCCCCATGCTGGCGCTGAGCGTCGGCTGCGTGGTCGCCGCGCGGCGCGCCTGGACCCTCGGCCGCCTCCTGCTGGCCCTCCTCGCGCTGCAGGCCGTCGTGCACGGCTCGCTGTGGCTCACCTCGGGCGACCATCCGGTCGACCCGCGGCTGGCGGGGCTCGCGACGAGCCACGCTGCCCACCAGCACGGCGCATCGTCGAGCGCCCCCGGCATGCTCGCGGCGCACGCCGTCGCCGTGCTCGTGGCCGCCGCGCTGCTCGCGGGCGTCGACCGTGCCGTCCTCGTGCTGTGGCGCCTGGGACGCGCCTTCCTGGGAGCCAGCCCCGCCGTCGCGCCGCTGACGCGGCCGCCCGTCCTCATGCCGGTCGCGTCCCCGCCTGCCCGGCCGCGCTCGCTCGCCCTCCTGGTCTCGCCGCGCCGCGGGCCGCCGGCGCTGCTCTCCCCCTGCTGAACCTCGTCGTCGACGGCGGGGTAAGGCCGTGCGCGTGCACGCGCACCCCCACCCCGTCGTCCGGCCCGAGGAGACCCATGTCCCCGCACCGTCCCCGCGCGACCCGTCTGCGACCGGTGGCCCGCGCGGCCGCCCTGCTGGTCGCCGGATGCGCCCTCGTCGTCCCGATCGGCCTCGCCCCCGCGGCGTCGGCGCACGACGCGTTCACCGGCTCGACCCCGAAGTCCGGCTCCACCCTCACCACCGCCCCGACGAGCGTCACGGTCTCGTTCGAGGAACCGCCGTTGGCCGCCGGTCTCGCCGTCGCCGTCACGGCACCCGATAAGTCCCTCGTCAGCTCCGGTGACCCGGTGCTCACGGGCTCCGACGTCACCGTCGCCCTGGAGCCCCTGACCGCGAGCGGCGCCTACACCGTGGCGTGGCGCGTCGTCGCCGACGACGGTCACCCGGTGACGGGGACGTTCGGCTTCACCCTGGCGCTGGGCGCCTCGGCCACGCCGTCAGCGACGGCGACGACGACGGTGACGCCGGCACTGGCAGCGACGAGCTCCTCCGCCGCGGCCGACTCGTCGTCGGCGCTGCCCTGGGTGCTCGGTGGGGTGGCCGTCCTCGTCCTCGTCGGGGCCGGGCTCGGCGCTGCTCGAGCGCTGCGTCGGCGCGGCGCATGAGCACCGCCGTGACGACGACCCCGACCCCGACCGGCCGCGAGGTGCGCCCGGCGGCGCTCCTGGCCGGGTCCCTCGCGGTCGGCGTCGTCGTCACGGCGCTCCTGCTCTGGACCGGTGACGGCCGCCCGGTGGCGAGCCCCCCGGGCATCCCCGACCCGGGTGGGGGCACCGAGTGGGCGCTGCCGCTGCTGCGCGTCCTTGGGGACCTCTCCGCGATCCTCACGGTGGGGCTGCTGCTCGCCGGCGCCGTGCTGGTGCCCGCTCGCGACGGCGAGCTGCGCGGCGCGCGGCTGCGGTGGACCCGGGCGGCGCGCTGGTCGGCGCTGGTCTGGGCGGGCGCCGTCGTCGCCCAGGTCGTGCTGACCCTGTCCGACGTCCTGGCCCAGCCGGTCCCGTCGGTGCTCGACCCGGCGCTGCTGTGGAGCTTCGTGCGCGACATCGAGCTCGGCCGGGCGCTGCTCGTGCAGGCCGTCCTCGTGCTGGTGGTCGGGGTCTGCTCCTACCTCGTGCGCACCACCACCGGTGCGGCCCTGATCGCGCTCGTCGCCCTCGTGGCGCTGGTGCCGCCGACGCTCACGAGCCACGCCGGCACGTCGGCCGACCACACCGTCGCGGTGAGCTCGGTCATGGTCCACGTCGTCGCGGTGAGTCTCTGGTGCGGCGGCCTGGCCGCGCTCGTGCTGCTCGGCACCGCCGACCGCCGGCCGTTCCCCGTGGCGGTGCCGCGCTTCAGCGTCCTCGCCCTGTGGTGCGCGGTCGCCGTCGCGCTCAGCGGCGCGGTCAGTGCCTGGGTGCGCCTCGGCGACGTCGCCGCGCTGGTCACCTCGTCGTACGGACGGCTGGTGCTGCTCAAGCTGGCGCTCCTCGCGGTGCTGTCCGGCTTCGGGCTCTGGCACCGGCGCCGGTCCCTGCCGCGGCTGGCGTCCGACCCGAGCCGGCTGGTGTTCCTGCGGGTGGCCGCGGTCGAGGTGCTCGTGATGGCCGCGACCGTGGGGGTGGCCGTGGCGCTGTCGCGGACGCCGCCACCGGTGTCGGGCGACGTCCCGCTCTCCTCGCTCACGCCGGCGCGGCTCCTGCTCGGCTTCGACCTCCCGCCGGCGCCCGACGCGGTGAACCTGCTGTGGGGACAGGCGCGGCTCGACGGCTTCTGGCTCGTGGTCGTGGCGCTGCTCGCGTTGCTCTACCTCACCGGGCTGCGTGTCATGCGGCGCTCCGGCGACGCGTGGCCTGCCGGTCGCACCGTCAACTGGTACGTCGGCGTCGTGCTGCTGGCGCTCTCGACGCAGACCGGGCTGGCGACGTACAGCCACGTCATGTTCAGCGCCCACATGGCCCAGCACATGGTCCTGGTGATGCTCGTGCCGATCTTCCTGGTGCTCGGTGCGCCGCTGACCCTCGCGCTGCGCACCCTGCCGCGCAGCCCGGGGCAGCTCGGCCCGCGCGAGTGGCTGACCGCGGCCCTGCACTCGCGCACCGTGGCGGTCCTGGCCAACCCGATCGTCGCGTCGGTGATCTTCCTCGCGGGCTTCTGGGGGCTCTACTACACCCCGCTCTACGCGTGGCTGATGCCGAGCCACTGGGGACACGTCGCGATGAACGTGTACTTCCTGCTCTCGGGGTTCCTGTTCTTCTGGATGCTCCTCGGCGTCGACCCGGGGCCCAGGCGGGCGCCGTACCTCGTGCGGATGATCGTGATGATCGTCGTGATGCCCCTGCACTCGTTCTTCGCCATCTCGATGCTGGCCACGTCGACGGTGATGGCCGGGGCGTTCTACGCAGCGCTGGCGCGGCCCTACGCCACGGACCTGCTCGCCGACCAGCACCTCGGCGCCTCGATCGGCTGGGCCTCGGGCGACATCCCGATGCTCATCGTGATGGTCGCGATGTTCTTCCAGTGGGTGGGCGCCGACGAGCGGGAGGCCCGTCGCGCCGACCGGGCGCAGGACCGCGCGGTGAGCACCGGCCAGGGCACCGACCAGCTCGCGGAGTACAACGCCTACCTGGCCTCGCTCGCGCGCCGCGACACTCCGAAGGACTGAGCACGCGGAGGTGACTGCGGCTGCTCCGCAGCCTTGTCACTCCTTGTCGAGGACCCAGATCTGCACCAGACCCCACAGCGTCAGCAGTCCCGCGATCATCAGCACGGGCCCGTCGATCTTCTTCGACGACATCGCGGCGAAGATCGCGGAGAAGACGGCGACCAGGACGAGCAGCACCAGGGTGGCGGGGACCGGGTGGTCCGAGTGCGCGTCGTGGTCGTGGGCGGCGTCGGAACCGGTCATGGCGCCGAGGGTACAGGGAGCGGTCAGCCGGTCGCAGACCCCGGGGCGGCTTCCCCGGAGGCGGCCGCCGCACCCGCGGCGTCGGCGACCCGGGAGTCGAGGACCTTGCCGACGACCCAGGCCGTCGCGGCCGCCAGGACGGCCGCGGGGATCGCCGCGGTGCCGGCCGTGCCCTCGAAGAGGAGCACGAAGACGACCGAGGAGAAGATCAGGCGGGTGAAGGCCGCCATGCCGCATGCGGCCCCGATCGCGAGCGCCGCCGTCGTCGGCATGTGGAAGGGCAGCCCGATCAGGAGCGCCACAGCGGTGCCCAGGAAGATCGCGGGGAAGACGGGACCACCGCGGAAGCCGGCGCCGAGGGAGACGGCGTAGGCCAGCCCCTTTGCGAGGACGATGAGCAGCAGGAGGCCCTCCGAGCTCGTCGACAGCAGCAGCGGCAGCGTGGTCTGGCCGCTGAACAGGACGTCGTCGTAGACCCCGCCCGCACTGTCGACGAGCAGGGTGAGCACGCCGACCACGACGGCGCCGGCGATGAGCGTCGGGCCCATGCCGAGCCGCGGTCGCAGGTCGACGACGCGGACGGCGACCCGGCGCACGACCGCGACGAGCAGGGCGACGACGAGTCCGATGACGACCGCGAGCACCAGGTCGACGACCCGCGCGTTCGGGTAGGCGGGCAGGTCGGGGACGGTGAGCGACTCGGTCGGGATGCCGCTCCAGCTGCCGACGCCGACGATGATGAGGTAGCCGATCGCCGCGGCGACCACGCCGGGCAGCAGGACGGGGATGAGCTGCGCGCCGAGGGTGATGCCGCCCTCCAGCAGGAGCACGCCGGCGACGACGGGGCCGCCGAACAGCGCCGAGACCGCGGAGAAGACACCGGCGGTCGAGACGACCTGCTGGGCCGGGCCGGTGACCTTCCACCACTTCACCGCGACCATGCCGACCACCGAGCCGAGGGCGATGAGCGGCGCCTCGGGGCCGAGCACGATCCCGAACGCCAGCGTGGCGACCGCGGCGAGCGCCACGCTCGGGGCGTACGACACGAGGGTCGGCTCGAAGCTGATGCCGTGCAGCGGCTCGTGGCCGCCGTCGCCCGGCAGGAGGGCCCGGGCGACCCACACGAGCAGCGCGCCGACGACCGGCAGGCCGACGATCAGCCACCAGGGCGGCGCGGCGAGCCCCAGCGCCTTCGGGAGGTCGGTCCAGAGCCAGCCCTCCACCCAGTGGACGACGCCGAGGAACGTCACCGCGACGAGTGCCGCGGGGATGCCCACGGCGGCGCCGATGCCGATGAGGCGGAGGTAGGCCCTCCCGTCCAGCTGCGGCTGCGCCGCGGGTGCCGGGTGGTCGCTCATCGTCGCTCCAGGTCGTCGTCGGTGCGCACAACCTAGTGAACGTCAGCGATGATCGTGCGGACCCCCGACCATGCGGTCCATGAGGTCGTCGAGCTCCGACTGCGGGTCGTCGGTGATCCCGGTGTGCACCGGGGAGGGCTGGACCACGGTGCTGCGCGGCGCGACGAGCCAGCGGAACCGCTCGCCGCGGGGTCGAGCTCCGCTGTCGCCCGCCGCCGGGTCGCCGGCGCACACGGCTGCCACGGACTCGAGGTGCGCGCGGACCGCGTCCACGTCGAGCCCCGGGTCGAGGGCCCGGGCGCGGGAGAGGTCGGCGGTCACCGCGGCGCACAGGTAGTCCAGCGCCTGGCAGTAGACGACGACGCCGACGTTCACGTACTCGCCGCGGTCGACCCGCGGGACCACGCGCAGCACGGCCCACTCATAGGTCGCCACGGGCCACCTCCACGGCGTCGAGCCAGGTCCCGGGCGCCGCGAGGCGCCGCTGCAGGACGTCGGCGTACGCGTCTCTCACGTCGTCCGGGGTGGCGAACCCGGGCTCGTCGGTGAGCCACCCGTCCGGGACGAGGGCGAGGACCTCGGCGAGCAGCGCCGGGGTGACGAGCGGCGCGAGCGCGTCGTGGGCCGCCGGCAGCGAGGAGGCCACCGGCAGCAGCACGTGATCGTGAGCGGTCGGATAGGGGCGCTGCGCGGCGGCGGCCCGGGCGGACCAGTCGTGGTGGAAGTAGAGGGCGGCGCCGTGGTCGATGAGCCAGGGCGAGCCGTGCCAGCGCAGCAGGTTCGGGTTGCGCCAGGACCGGTCGACGTTCTGGGTCAGGGCGTCGAACCACACGACCCTCGCGGCGAGGTCCGGGTCCACGCCGTCGGGCCGTTCGAGCCCGAGCGATCCGGGCAGGAAGTCCATGCCGAGGTTGGCGCCGTGGCTGGCCCGGAGCAGGTCCTGCACCTCCTGGTCGGGCTCCGCGCTGGCCATCGAGGAGTCGAGGTGCAGCACGACGAGCTCGGGCACGGGCAGGCCGATCCGGCGGCCGAGCTCGCCCACGACGACCTCGGCCACGAGCGCCTTGCGGCCCTGACCGGCGCCGCGGAACTTGGCGACGTAGGTGCCGAGGTCGTCGCCCTCGACGATCCCGGGCAGCGAGCCCCCTTCGCGAAGGGCCAGGACATAGCGGGTCGCCCGCACGTGTCGTAGCGCTCCGGTCACGCACGGCACGCTATCGGCCCCCCTCGTCGCCGACCGGCCGGGGAATACCGAAATGCCGACTGTCGGTTGTCCGGGAGACACTGAACTCAGGTTCCCCTTACCCAGCACCCGACCGAAAGGTCCTCGCATGTCCAGCACGCCCGACGCCCCGCTCGAGACCCCCGTCTCGGCGACGACGACCGACACGCACGGCTGGGCCCTCTCGTCCGCCGGCATCCCGCTCGACCCGCTGCGGTGGCGCGCCCTGTTCGTGATCGCCATCGCGCAGCTCATGATCATCCTCGACGCCTCGATCGTGAACCTCGCGCTGCCCTCGGCCAAGAAGGACCTCGGGATCGCCGACGCCGACCAGCAGTGGGTCGTCACGGCCTACGCCCTCGCCTTCGGTGGGCTCCTGCTCCTCGGCGGGCGCATCGCGGACTACATCGGCCGCAAGCGGGCCTTCATCATCGGCCTGCTCGGCTTCGCCGGCGCCTCGGCGCTCGGCGGCATCGCCTCGACCGCCGTCCTGCTCTTCGCGGCCCGGGGGCTCCAGGGCGCCTTCGCGGCACTGCTCGCGCCCGCGGCCCTCTCGCTCATCACGGTGACCTTCCACGAGCCCAAGGAGCGCGCTCGCGCGTTCGGCGTCTACGGCGCCATCGCCGGTGGTGGCGCCGCGATCGGGCTGCTCCTCGGCGGCGTCCTCACCGAGTACTTCTCCTGGCGCTGGTGCCTGCTGGTCAACGTCCCGATCGCGATCGTCGCGGTGCTGCTGGCCGTGCCGTTCGTGCGGGAGAGCCGCGCCGACGGCGCCGCGCAGTACGACATCCTGGGCGCCATCACCGTGTCCGTGGGCCTGGTGGCACTCGTCTACGGCTTCACCAAGGCCGCTCCGCACTCGTTCACCGAGTCGGCGCACTGGACCGAGCCGTCGACCCTGGTGTGGTTCGCCCTGGCGGTCGTGATGCTCGTGAGCTTCTTCGTCATCGAGAACCGGGTCGCGAACCCGCTGGTGCCGATGCGCATCCTGCTCGAGCGCAACCGCGGCGCGTCCTACCTCGTGTCGCTCATCGTCGGCATCGGTCTCTTCGCGATGTTCCTCTTCCTCGGCCTCTACCTGCAGGTCGTGAAGGGCTACACCCCGATCGTCGCGGGCTTCGCCTTCCTGCCCTTCAGTGTGGGCATCATCATCGGTGCCGGCATCGCCAGCCAGCTTCTTCCGCGCGTCGGCCCGAAGCCGCTGATGGTGCCTGGTCTGATCATGGGTGCCACCGGGCTGTTCTGGCTCTCCCGCCTCGAGTACGACTCGGCCTACGCCACTCACGTGCTCCCTGCGATGCTGCTGATCAGCCTCGGCATGGCGTTCAACTTCATCCCGGTGTCGACCACTGCGCTGCACGGCATCGGCAAGGCCGACGCCGGCGTGGGATCGGCGCTGCTCAACACCTCCCAGCAGATCGGCGGCGCCGTCGGCACCGCGCTGCTCAACACGGTCGCGGTCGCCGCGACCACCGCCTTCATCGCCGCCAACGGCGTGAAGACCGCTGCCGGCATCAATCCGGCGCTCACCGCGGGCTACACCAAGGCGTTCCAGGTGGGCGCAGGCTTCCTCGTGCTCGCCGCTGTCGTGTCCTTCTTCATGTTCACCATCGGCAAGGACGCGGTGAAGGAGAGCGACGACGAGGACGCGCCCGTGGCACACATGGGCTGACGCACGGATGCACGCGACGACCGCTCAGGCGACGCCGCGGGGGCGGAACTGGATGCTGACCCGCGGCCCCACCGCGGCCGCGGTCTTCGGGACGGCGTGCTCCCAGGTGCGCTGGCAGGAGCCGCCCATCACCAGCAGGTCGCCGTGCCCGAGTCGGAAGGACAGGCTGCGGCCGCCCGAGCGCGGCCGCAGCAGCAGCGCGCGCGGTGAGCCGAAGGAGACGATCGCGACCATCGTGTCCTGCGTCGCCGCGCGCCCGATCGTGTCTCCGTGCCAGGCGACCGAGTCGCGCCCGTCGCGGTAGAGACAGCAGCCCGCCGTCGTGAACGGCTCACCGAGCTCGGGGCGGTAGTAGGCGGACAGGCAGGCGCGGGCGTCGACGAGCACCGGGTGCGGGAGCGGCGCGGACTCGGCGTACCAGGCGATCAGCCTCGGCACCGCG
>Ga0208851_1000159_pt1 | contig 29392 bp, 30 predicted proteins | sample NGESurshal092012_FD_184481 | JGI IMG/M metagenome (GOLD analysis project Ga0208851, IMG submission 184481) | Arctic peat soil microbial communities from Barrow, Alaska - NGEE Surface sample 415-2 shallow-092012 (SPAdes) | ecosystem: Environmental > Terrestrial > Soil > Wetlands > Peat ... | reverse complement strand
GCACGGTTCAGGTCCGTGTGTCCGAAAGGACGTGGGGGTTCAACTCCCCCCTTGCCCACTCTGGTTGAGACAGACGACGAAGGCCCCGCCGGCACCCACAGCCGCCTGGCCTTCGTCGTTCCGGGTGCTCGCCAGGTGTCGTCATGCGGGCCGCACGGGGCGGATCTCACCGGCTCACCAGGCCGGCCGCAGCTGCTGCCCGGGCCGGACGACCGTGGCCAGGCCGGCCCGCAGCGCCTCGAAGGCGGTCGGCGTCAGCTGCCGCCGCCAGTGGCCGATCGCGTCGTCGGCTGCCTCCTCCGCGGCCCCGGTGCAGGCCCAGCCCCGATCGGTCAGCCGCAGCACCCGGGCGCGCCCATCCCGCGGGTCGGCGACCCGCTCGACGTAACCGCGCTGGACCAGTTGCTCGATCAGCTGGCTCGCCGCCTGCTTGGTGATGCCGAGGTGCTCGGCGACGTCGGCCGTCGTTGCGTCACCTGCGCTGATCCGGGCGAAGGCGAAGCCGTGCGCCGGCCGGACGTCGGTGAAGCCGCGGTCCCGGACGCCGGCGTGAATGGCCTCGTTCAGTTGCGCCGCCGCGCCGAGCACCAGTGCCACCACGGCTATCCCAGGGGTCTCAGGCATCGAAACACCTTGACAGATCCGTCAAGCAGCCTGACCATATAGTCAATCGACTTGTCTAGTTTAGGAGCGGAACATGCCGATCGTCCGAGAAACCGACGCGATCCTGCACGACGCCCACGGCAGCACCTTCGCAGCCTTCGTGGCGCCGTCCCTGGGCAGCAGCCAGCTGTGCGCATGGAGTCTGACCGTGCCGGCGAACCTGCCCGGGGTGCCGCACCGTCCGAACCGGGAGGAGGTACTGCTGGTGTTGGCCGGCGAACTGACGCTCACTCTGGACGGCGTGCAGAGCATGCTGCGCGCGGGCGATGTGGCCGTGTTCCCGGCGGGTGGCGAGGTGTGCGTCGATTCCGGCCCGGCGGGCGCGAGCGCCTGGGTGACCACCACGCCGGGTCTGGAAGCGGTGCTGCCCGACGGCAGCCGGCTGAGCCCGCCATGGGCGCGCTAGCTACAGCTGTAGCTACCTGCCGGCCATCCGGCCGTCCGACGATTCCGGCCGCCCGCGCGCGCGGGCTATCGTTCGCGCAAGCGACCGGGCCCGATTCTCCCGCCGGCCGCACTGACGTCAACCCAGGGGGCTACCGCGGTGTGAGCTCGGACCCGACACGCATCGACATCGAGGTCGACCCCACCAGGCAGCGGATGGTCGGGGTGTCCCGTCATGGGCTCCTGTCGTTCGACGTGCCGTTCGTCAGCGAGATCGACCACAACCTGTGGGTGGGCGGCTGTGAGGACGGCCTGGTGCTGCCGGACTTCATCAGCCACCTGGTCTCGCTCTATCCCTGGGAGAGCTACCAGGTCGATCACGACCTGCTGTCCACCTTGGCGGTGACCATGTACGACAGCGAGGAGCAGTCCTTCGATCAGGTCAGGATCATCGCGGACTGGGTCAACGAATGCCGCAAGACCGGGCCGGTGCTGGTGCACTGCCAGGCCGGCCTCAACCGGTCCAGCCTGGTGGTGGCCCGCGCGTTGATGCTGGCCGGGCGGTCGGCCGAGGAAGCCATCGAGCTGGTGCGGTCGAAGCGGTCGCCGGCCTGTCTGTGCAACCCGTCGTTCGAGCGCTGGCTCCGGGACCAGGACGACGACCTGTCCGCGGGCTGAGAACGGGCGTCGACCATCGTGTTCTGGCCGGAACGTGCACGCCGCGACCTGTTGTGCCATGCGCGTCGGCGGACGTGGTGATCGCCGCCTTGGTTGAAGCACAGGTCCAGCAATCCGGGTGATTTGTGGGTCGCCCGCGCTCGGGGGGTTCAGGGCACCCGTCGGTTCGCGGCCGGTCCACCCGCTGCGTTCGCATACCGCCGGCTCAACCGGCTCGCGGCCGCCGTCAGCTCGACCGGTCCGACGATCTCGACAGGGATGTCGAACATCCCCACCCAGGCGGCCAACCGGTCCCACGACCACGACCCGGTCAGCACCCGGCAGCGGTCCGGCGCCAACGCCTCGACGATGGCCGGCCGGCGCACCCAGCCGGCGACCTCGGCGGCCGGTGCGTGCAGCACGAACTCGCCGCGGCAGGGCCACTCGACGCCCCGGAACGAGGCGTCGATGTAACTCGCGACATCGCCGCCGGGCAGCTCCCGCAGTGAGAACCGTGGACCAGTAGGTGATCTCGGCATCATCCGGTCCACTCGGAAGGTGCGCCAGTCAGCTCTGTCCAGGTCCCAGGAAACCAGGTACCAGCGGCCGCCCCAGGTCACCAGGTGATGCGGCTCGACCCGGCGCGGCGGCTGCCAGGCCTGTTCCTCGCCGGTCCAGTTCGGGGCGTCGTAGTCGAACCGCAGGACCTCCTGCGCCCGTACCGCAGTGCCCACGGCGATGAGGTGTTCGGTGTTCACCATGGGCTGGTCGTGATCGCCGCTGGTCACCGCCGTCACCTGCAGGGCATCGACCCGTTGCCGGAGCCGGGCGGGCATCACCTGCCGCACGGTCGCCAGTGCGCGGAGCGCCCCCTCCTCGATCCCGGCGACGCTCGACGTCGCGGTCTGCAACGCCACGGCGACCGCCACCGCCTGCTCGTCGTCGAACAGCAGCGGCGGCAGGTCGGCGCCGGCGTCGAGTCGGTACCCGCCGTCCGGGCCCCTGGTGGCCCTGACCGGGTAACCCAATTCGCGGAGCCGGTCGACGTCGCGGCGCACCGTCCGCGGGCTCACCTCCAGGCGCTCGGCCAGCGCGTCCCCCGGCCAGTCCCGGCGGGCCTGGAGCAGGGAGAGCAGTCGCAACAGTCGTCCGGACGTTTCGGCCATGGTTCCAGGGTGCCCCAGGTAGCGGACAGAATCTGGCCGCTATCCGGGCATGACGTCGAGGTTCGTAGGGTTCGCCGGGAACTCGCGTCTCCGTCGCCCCGCGATGCGGGGACCGCTTCGGCGGGCGGGCGTCGGTCTCCGGCGCTGCGGGGCGGCGCGGCGCCGACTGAGCGTTCCGTCACCGCGGTCGGTGCGAGTCACCAAGCCCGCTTACCATCGGCGGACATGGGCACCGACACCGGCGTGATCTCGACAATGACCAACCCTCTCGCGGCCGTGGCCGACACCATCCTGGACAAGTTGGTGATCCCCGGCTACAGCTCGATAGGTCCGTGGCTGCGGAAGAACTGGTGGCCCGCCGACCCGCCGCCGTTCGGCCGATCGGTGAACATCGTGGTCACCGGCGGAAGTTCCGGGATCGGCGCGGCGACCGCGGCCGGGCTGACCGCGCTGGGCGCCCGGGTGCACCTGGTGGGCCGGAAGGCCGACCGGCTGCAGACGTCGGCCGCCAAGATCCGGCTGCAGCAGCCGGATGCCGAGCTCGTCATCCATGAGTGCGACATCAGCGATCTGGACTCGGTCCGTGCGCTCACCGCGGAACTTCTCGACGACCTCGACTCCGTGCACGCACTGATCCACTGCGCCGGGATCATGCCGCCGGAACGCAAGACCACCGCGCAGGGCCACGAGTTGGTCTTCGCCACGCACATCCTCGGGCCGTTCCTGCTCACTGTGGGGCTCCGGCCGCTGTTGCGGGCCGACGGTGACGGGCGGGTCGTGTTCGTCTCCTCCGGGGGCATGTACACCGCCGGGCTGGACAAGGATCTGGAGTACTCATCCGGTGAGTACTCCGGCGTTCGGGCCTACGCCCGGACCAAGCGGATGCAGGTCGTGCTGACCGAGAAGCTGGCTACCGCCTTCAGTGCGGCCGGCGATCCGGTCGTGCACAGCATGCATCCCGGATGGGTCGCGACGCCTGGTGTCAGCGACTCGATCCCCGGCTTCGAAAAGGTGGCCGGGCCGATCCTGCGGAGCCCGGAGTTGGGCGCCGACACCATCGTCTGGCTGTCCGCGTCGCCGGAGGCGACCCCGACCACGGGGCACTTCTGGTGCGACCGGCGGGTGCGGCCCACGCACTACTGGCCCTGGGGGCAGGACGATCCGGCGGCGCGACGGCTGCTGTTTCAGACCTGCCTGGCCGACACCGGGGTGACGCTCGGCTGAGCTTTGCTCGTCCTCGCGCTCGTGCTCGCGCCCGGTGCCACAGCGTCAGCACGTCGAACGGACAGTTCCAGGTTCGCATGGCGTTCGCGGCTGCGGTGGGCCGCTGGTTGGTCCGTCGGGGCGGCGATCGGTGCCCGATAGGGCAGGTCGCCGCCGCGCTGCGGCGGCCGTGCCGACCACTGGCCGCTGCCGCCGCCATCCCGGCCTGTCGGTGTTCGATGGCAGTCTTCGGCAAGCAAGGATGACGGGGCGGCGAGCACCGACGCGGCGCCGTGTCCCGACGAACGACACCGACCGAGACAACACCTGGGACGAGAGATGAGTGACAAGGATCTGACCCGGATCGCGGCGCTGCTGCGCAAGGCGGAGGGCACCGACAACGAGCACGAGGCGGACGCCTACCTGCAAGCCGCACAGCGGCTCGCGACGCTTGCGTCCGTCGACCTGGCGGTGGCCAGGTCCCACACGCACCGCAAGGAACGGCGAGCCGTGCCCACCCAGCGATGCATCGTGATCGGGGAGTCCCGCAAGCGCGGGTTGCGGACCTACGTGCAGCTGTTCCTGGCGATCGGCAGGGCGAACAACCTGACCTGCGACATCGCCCGCGACTCGAGCCGGGTCTACGCGTTCGGTTTCGACACCGACATGGACATGGTCCAGACGCTCTACGCGTCGTTGGTGGTGCAGATGGTGCGGGCCTCCGACTCGTACATCAAGTCCGGGGACTACGCCCGGGAACTGGTCACCAAGCGGTTGCCCGTTGCCCGATCCGGACGCTCCCGCTACCGGGGCGAGGGCGTCGACTACGAGTTGGTCGACCGTCCGGTGCACGCCACCACGGCGCGGATCAACTTTCAGCAGGCCTTCGCCGCCCGGATCGGCGAGCGGCTCACCACCGCGCGGCAGGAGGCCGAGCAGCAGCTGGTGGAGCAGCTGCCGGCGCAGCAGCGGTCCGGGGTGGCGTTGGTGCTGCGCAACAAGGAGGTGGAGCTGATGGATCATTACCGGAACAATTCCACCGCTCGCGGGTCGTGGGGCGGCGCCCGGGCCACGACCGGGCATTCCGAACGGTCCAGGCGGGCCGGTGACCGCGCCGGGCAACTGGCCAGGCTCACTCCTGAGCGGTCGATCGGTGGGGACCGGGTCGGCATCGGAGGCGGATGAGCACCGACGGCGGCGCGGCGGCATGGCATCGTCCGCCCAGGACGCACGAAGCGGAGCCGAGCACCCTGCGGGACTTCCAGCGCTCGCGGGTCTACGACGCCGAACATCTGGTACACCGCATCTTCGACCGCTCGGCGCGGTACCCGGTCATCGAGGTGGCCGGGTCGCGGGTGACCTTGCCGGTCGAGCGGAGGTTTGGCTCGATCGAGGCGGTCCAACGGTATGTCGATCAGGTGCTGGTCCTGGACTGGGTCGGCGCGACCTGGCCGCGCGCCGGAGTTCCGGTGCACGTCCGGGAGCGGTTGGGCGCGGCCCAGGCGCACTACCAGCGGGTCGGGGCGGTGATGGCCGTTCCGGGCCACCGGGCGGGCTCCGGGTGGGCGCTGCGGGAGCTGGTGATCCTGCACGAACTCACCCACCACCTGGCCGATGAGATCGAGATCGCCCACGGTGGAGTATTTGTCGAACGGCTACTCACTCTTGTCGACGGCATCGTCGGGCCGGAGGCGGCGTTGCTGTTGCGGGTCACCCTGCTGGACGTCGGTGTCCGGATCGGATGAGCCGGCCGGCGAGGTCAGCAGGCCGCAGGCGACGTGGACTGTCGGGAAGTGCCGATGGCGCCGGGCGCTGCGTGGTCTTGGCCGCGGTCAGCAGCTCCGCCGGACTACCCTCGTCGGGATGACGAACGTCGAGGTGGACCCCGCCGAGGTGCTCTGCCACAGCGGCACCGGAGAGGGCGCCGACACCCTGGAGATCCTCGAGCCGCGGGACGTGCCACTCGGTGGACTGCGGGCCATGACGGTGCGGCGAACACTGCCGCAGAAATCCCGGTCGCTGATCGGGGCCTGGTGTTTCGCCGATCACTACGGCCCGCAGCAGGTCGCGGACACCGGCGGAATGACCGTTGCCCCGCACCCGCACACCGGCCTGCAGACGGCCAGCTGGCTGTTCGAGGGGGAGATAGAGCATCGGGACAGCGTGGGCTCGCACGCGACGGTGCGGCCGGGCGAACTGAACCTGATGACGGCCGGCCGCGGTATCGCGCACTCCGAGGTCTCCACCCCGGCAACCACTGTCCTGCACGGTGTTCAGCTGTGGGTGGCGCTGCCGGAGAACGCCCGACATCTCCCCCCGGCCTTCGAACACGTGCTGCCGCAGGAGGGCGCCGACGGTGGCCTGCGCTGCCGGGTGTTCATCGGGTCCTGGCTCGGGATGTCGTCATCGGCCACGGTGCACAGCCCGTTGCTCGGTGCCGAGCTCGAGCTGCAGCCGGGCACCGCGGTCGACCTGCCCCTGGACGGCGAGTATGAACACGGGGTGCTGGTGGACAGCGGGGACGTGATCGTCGCCGGCGCCCCGGTGGGTCGCGCGGCGCTGGCCTACCTGCCGACCGGCACCCGCTCGCTCCGCCTCACCACCGGAGCCGGACCGGCCAGAGTGCTGGTGCTCGGCGGATTGCCGCTCGACGAAGAGATCCTGATGTGGTGGAACTTCATCGGCCGCTCGCACGAGGAGGTCGTCGAGTACCGCCGGCAATGGCAGGCCGAGGTGGCGGATTTCGCCGCCGGTGCCCCGCCCAACACCGTGTTCGGCCGGGTCGAGGGTTACCCGGGTGTGCCGCTGCCGGCGCCGGTGATGCCGGGGGTGCGGCTGCGGCCGCGTCCGCGCGCGGGACCACAGCTCTGAACGGAGCCCGCCGAAGGACGCCGAAGGACCTGCGGGCGCCGAAGGACGCCGAAGGACGCCGAAGGACCTGCAGGCGCCGAACGACCTGCAAGCCGGCAGCGCCGGGTTCACCGGCGTGCCCGGGTAGGCGCCACCGGCACCCACACGCGGGCGCGCGGCAACGGGCCGCCGGCGAGCACTCAGCCGGAAGCAGCTCTTGCTCCCGCAGCGCTGTGCTCCCCGTCCCCGGTGTTGATCATGGTGCGCAGCCCGGGAAACGCCGACGACACGCCCAACGATGCGGGCAGCGCACCATGATCAACACGTGAGGTGCCGCCGGGGTGAGTGGGCCCAGCCCCCGCCCAGCCACCGCCGAGCCACCGCCCAGACACCGCCCAGACACCGCTCAGGCCGCGGCCTCCCGGAGCTTGCGCAGTACCACCGGCAGTTCGCCGGTGTGCAGTACGGCCAGCCGCTGGGTGCTCCTGGTGAGCGCCACGTACAGGTCCGACAGGCCCCGCTCGGATTCGTTGATGATCCCCCCGGGATCGGCGACCACCACGCTGTCGAATTCCAGGCCCTTCACCTCCCGTACGGTCAGCACGACCACATGGCGGCGCAGATCCATCGCCCGCTCGTGCAGGTCGAACAGGCTCGGCTGCTCGGCCGGATCGTCACCGCCGGCCGTCGCGCGCTGCGCCTCCGAGCTCATCACGGCCGCCTCCACCGCCGCTCGCCGCGCTCTGGAGACAATCACGGCGAGGGTCCCGGCGCTGTCCAGTTGTTCGTCGTCAACGACTGCCGTGGCCACCGCTGCGGGTAGGTCGGTCGGGTCCACCCGCCGGTGTGATGGCGAAAAGCCAGCATCCCGAACGGATGTCGGCGCCGTCAGGCCGGGATCGATGGCCGCCAGCACCGGTTCGGCGACCGTCATGATCTCAGCCGGGGTGCGGTAGTTGACCGTCAGTTCCTCGACCCGGAAACCCTGCCTGGCATACGGCCGCAAGACCCTGGCCCAGGACGAGGCGCCCGCCGGGTCGGAGGTCTGCGCCAGGTCGCCGACCAGCGTCATCGACCGCATCGGGCAGCGCCGCATGATCATCCGCCAGGCCATCGCCGAGAGTTCCTGTGCCTCATCGACAATGACGTGTCCGTAGGTCCATTCCCGGTCCGCTGAGGCCCGGTCGGCGGTGGACGTCCAGTCCGCGAGCTCGGCGTGCAGCCCGGCGAGGTTGTGCGCACTGACCATGCTGACCAGGCCGACCTCGTCGGAAGGGACCTCGTCCGCCGACTCGCCGCCGCCCAGCAGGTCGAGCACCTCGGAGGCGTATTCCAGGTCAGTTGCCGCACCCGCGTCGGCGGGGGAAAGCTCGATGGGGCCGAGGATCTCGGCCGCCTCGTCGAGCAACGGGACGTCGGCGACGGTCCAGTTCGCAGCGCCCGTCGGCCGGGCCAGCAGGGCCCGATCACCGGCGCTCAGCGCGTCGGCGGCGAAGGCGAGTCGCCCCGGTGAGGCGTACAGGTCGGCAAGCAGTCGCTGCGCGGTGAGCAACGGCCACACCCTGGCCAACGCTTCCCGCAGCCCTTCGTGCTCCATGAGGTCCTGCCGGATGGCCTCGAGATCTTCTGCGGTGGCGAGGCTTTCGCCGTCCGGGCTGCGGCCGAGCCGTTGCGCGACCTGGCCGATCAGCGTGTCGATGACGCGACGGACGAACACCGGCCGGGCCTTGTTGTGCGGGCGACGGGATGACCAGGCCCGGTCCCGGGCGGCGGTCAGCAGCCGGCGATCGAGCACCAGCCGGTTGTCCGACGCCCCGTCGAACCGCACCGTGATTGCCTTCGACGGGATTGCCTGCCGGTGCAGCACCGCGTTCGCGATCACCGTCGTCATGGCGGTGCGGCCCTTGACCCGGGCGACGGCGGGCTCCTCGACGGCCCGCGCCTGCACGCCGGGGAACAGGTCGGCCACCGTGGCCAGCACCACCGCGTTCTCGCCGAGCGAGGGCAGCACCTGGCTGATGTAGCCGAGGAAGGTCGGGTTCGGCCCGATGATCAGCACCCCACGCTGCTCGAGCTGGGCCCGGTGGTTGTAGAGCAGGTACGCGGCCCGGTGCAGCGCGACCGCCGTCTTTCCGGTGCCCGGGCCACCCTGCACCACCATGATCCCGGCCTGGTCGGCGCGGATGATCCGGTCCTGCTCGGACTGGATGGTCGCGACGATGTCGGCCATCCGGCCGGTCCGTGGTGCCTGGACCGCGGCCAGCAGCGCCGCCTCGCCGGCCGGCCCCACGGTCGCCGTGGCCGCAGCGGCGGCCATCTCCGGGTCGGTCAGGTCCAGGTACTCGTCGGAGACGGCCTCCACCGTGCGGCGCCGGGTCCGGATGTAGCGGCGGCGGCGCAGGCCGAGCGGGTTGGCGGCGGTCGCGACGTAGAAGGGCCGGGATGACGGCGCCCGCCAGTCCATCAGCAGCTGGCGGTGCTCGCCGGTGTTCTCGAAGATCCCCATCCGGCCGATGTGCATCGACTCGCCGTCGGACTTGTCCAGCCGGCCGAAGCACAGCCGGTCCTCCGCGGCGTTGAGCGCCTGCACCGCCGCCGAATGGCTGGCGTAGGCCAGGTCGCGCTCCACCCGCCCGCCGGGGGTGTTGTCGCTGAACCGGATGTACCGGTCCCGCAGTGCCACCCGCTCGCGGCGCAGCTCGTCCAGCCGGCGGTAGAGCAGCGAAAGATGCTCCTGCTCCTCGGCCATCGCGCCGGCGGCGGCCGTTGCCGCGGCGTCGGCGGTGCTCGGGCGGGCGCTGTTCTCGGTTTCGGCCACGCCCACCCTTCCGTGTACTCGGTGCCTGTGCGGTTCTGCGTGACGGGGCCTGCTCGCGCTGATCCGTCGTGCCGGTGGCCCAATGGGCCGGACAGAACAGGCTACTCCGGCGACCGGGGGTGACTTTTCCGCTGCCGCCGCCCGTCGGTGCCGCTGGGTTCGGGAACATCCCGCCGCCCGTCCTGGTTGTGGTGCGGCATGGCAACAATTGGTTTCATCGGCAGCGGAAACATCGGCAGCACCGTCGCCCGGCTGGCCGTCGCGGCGGGCCACGACGTGGTGCTCAGCAACTCCCGCGGGCCGGACACGCTGGCCGACCTGGTCGCCGAGCTGGGCCCGAAGGCCTCGGCGGCGACCTCGACCGAGGCCGCGGAGCGCGGCGACATCGTGGTGGTCACCATTCCGCTGCGCGGCTATCAGGACGTCCCCGTCGCCCCACTCGCCGGGAAGATCGTCATCGACACCAACAACTACTACTGGCAGCGGGACGGGCACTTCGCGGAGCTCGACGACGAGTCGACGACCAGCGCCGAGCTGCTCCAGGCGCATCTGCCGCAGTCGCGGGTGGTCAAGGCGTTCAACCACATTCAGTTCCTGCAGCTGGCCGCCGACGGACAGAGCGCCGGCTCGGAGAACCGGCGGGCGCTGGTCATCTCGGGTGCCGACGACGGCGCCAAGGCCGAGGTGACGAGCCTGCTGGACAGCTTCGGCTACGACGTCGTCGACGCGGGACCGCTGTCCGAGGGCTGGCGGTTCGAGCCGGACCATCCGGCCCACGGGCCGCGGCTCACCGTCGCGGAGATGACGACGGCGCTGGCCGCGGCGCAGCGACGGGTCCGGGTCGGCTGACCCCCGGCGGACCTACCCGACCCACCACCTGCCGCGGGATCCTCCGGCAGTTACCGTGAAACTCATGCCGGACAGCGAAGCGATGACACCGGAGCGTGACACCTACGACGTGATCGTCATCGGTGGCGGGCCGCCGGGTGAGATCGCGGCGCAGTACGCCATCCAGGGCAGCGATCGGACCGCGGTGATCGTCGAGCACGAGCTGCTAGGCGGCGAGTGTTCGTACTGGGCGTGCATGCCGAGCAAGGCACTGCTGCGACCCATCGAGGTGTTGGAAGCGGCCCGGCACATGCCGGGCGTCGCCGGTGTCGTCGGCGACAAGGGGCTCGACGTGCCGGCGGTGTTGCGCCGGCGGGATTCGTTCACCAGCGACCATGACGATGCCGGCCAGGTGACGTGGGCGCACCACACCGGTATTGATGTCGTGCACGGCCACGGCCGGCTGGCCGGCGAGCGGTCGGTCGAGGTGATCGGCTCGGACGGCTGGTCGCGTACCCTGGTCGCCCGGCACGCGGTGGTGCTGGCCACCGGCACCACAGCGACCGTGCCGGACATCCCGGGGCTTCGGGACGCGCTGCCGTGGACATCGCGGGACGTCACGAACCTGCACGAAGTCCCGGCAAGGATGGCCGTCATCGGCGGCGGGGTGGTGGCCTGCGAGTCGGCCTGCTGGCTGGACGGCCTCGGGGTCGACGAGCTGACCATTGTGGGTTCGGCGCCGGGCCTGCTGGCCAGGAACGAACCGTTTGCCGGTGAGCTGGTGGCGCAGGCGTTCCTCGAGCACGGCGTGCAGGTGGTGCTCGGCACGAGCGTCGATGCGGTCGGTCGGGAGAAGCCGGAAGCGACCGGCGAGGGCCGGGTACACGGCGGCGAGGTGACGGTCAGCTTCGCCGACCGGACCGTCACCGTGGACGAGATCGTGGTGGCCACCGGGCGGACCCCGTCCAGCGCGGACATCGGACTGGACGCCGCGGGCGTCGACGTCAGCAAGACCCACGGCTTCGTCACCACCGACGACCAGCTGGCGGTGCTCGGGGTGCCGGGCGAGTGGCTGTACGCCGTCGGCGACATCACCGGCCGGGCCTTGCTGACCCACATGGGTAAGTACCAGGGCCGCATCTGCGGTGCGGTGATCGCCGCCCGCGCCGAGGGCCGGCCGGCGTCGGGGTCCCTGTTCACCGACATCGCCGACGCCGGCAAGGTGCCGCAGGTGACGTTCACCGACCCGCAGGTGGCCTCTGTCGGGGTCAGCGAGAAGCAGGCCAGGGAGTCAGGTATCGATGTCCGGGTGGTCGAGCACGACATGGCGGGGTACGCCGGCACATCGCTGCTGCGGGACGGGTATGTGGGCCGCGCCAAGCTGGTGATCGACAGATCCGCCGACGTGCTGGTCGGCGCGACGTTCGTCGGCGCCGATGTCGCCGAGCTGGTGCACGCCGCGACGGTGGCGATCGTCGGTGGGGTGAGCATCGAGCAGCTCTGGCACGTGGTGCCGTCGTACCCGACGATGAGCGAGATCTGGCTGAAGCTGCTGGAGGATCTCGCCGCCGCCGGGTGACGGCGCAGCCCGGTAGCTACAGGTCGTTGCCCGCGTAGGACAGGTTGAAACTCTTGTTGGCCAATGGGAAGTCCGGGACGATGGTGTCCGCCATCGCGATCGGCAGCGCGGGCCAGTTCACGAACGACGGGTCGACGACCTTCACCCGGGTGAGCTCGCCGGCCGCGGCCAGCTCGACCCGGTGCACGATCATCCCGCGCCAGCCCTCGACGATCCCGATGCCGGACCGGCGGCCATGCTGGGGTACGGGCGGCCCGGACCGGCGGCCCGGCAGGGGTACGGGCGGTCCGGAGTTCGCGGGTCGGGGTCCGGGTCCAGCCGGCGGCGCCGGTCCAGCCGGCGGCGCCGGCCCCGCCGGCACCGACCCTGCTGCCGACACCTGCGGCAGCAGCGCGACGATCGTGGCGATTGAGTGGGCGATCTCCTCGGTGCGGACCAGGAACCGGGCCAGCACGTCCCCGTCGGTGCGCACCGGCAACCGGGGCGGGTAGTCGACACCCGCCACCGGGTGGTCGTACCGCGCGTCGAGATCGAGCCCGCTGGCCCGCGCCACAGGCCCGACGGTGCCGAGGTCGACGGCCTGTTGCCGGGTCAGCACGGCGGTGCCGGTGAACCGGTCCCGGACGACGCTGTGTTCCAGGGCCAACGCGGCGATCTCGGCGATGTCCGCGCCGATCGCGGCCAGGACCACCGGGTCGGGCAGGGCGTGGACCTGTGCCCCGCCGACGGTGATCGATCCGCGGAGCAGCCGGCTGCCGGTGACGTCATCGTTCAGCCGCAGCAACCGTTCCCGAACCCGCAGCGCCTGGCTGTTCAGGATGCTGTGCCCGACGTCGTTGCACAGTGCCCCGATGTCGCCGACGTGGTTGTACAGCCGCTCCAGTTCCAGCAGGGTCGCCCGGATCCGCTGCGCCGCAACGGGAACGGTCACCCCGAGCGCATCCTCTACCGCGGTGCAGTACGCCAGGCTGTGGCCGACCGAGGTGTCACCGCTGATCCGCTCCGCCAGCTCGATGCCCCGCTCGGGATCGCTTCCCTGGAAGAGCTTTTCGATCCCGCGGTGGACGAACCACAACCGTGCCTTGAGGTTCAGGACCGTCTCACCCACGACCGAGAACCGGAAGTGCCCGGGCCCGATCATCCCGGCGTGCACCGGCCCGACCGGGATCTCGTACACCCCAGGGCCTTCCACCGTCCGGAACGGGTACGGCCCGTCCACGTCGCCGAACGGCGGCGGGTCGCCGGCGCTCGCGCGCATCGGGTACCAGCCGCGTGGCCAGTGGAAGTGCCGCACCAGCCGCCGGGGCAGCGGATGGTCGTCCGGGACGATGCCGAACAGGTCGCGCATCTCGCGCTCGAACCGGCCGGCGCTGAACGAGATCGACGACAGACTCGGTACATGGGGGTGGGCGGGGTCCAGCGTCAGCTGCAGCTCGATCCGCCGATCGGTCCCGGCCCGGAGGAACAGATACACCACTCGCAGTGCGTCGCCGTCGTCCTGTCCGGCGATCAGCGCGATCCGAAAGTCCTCCGCCAGCAATGATTTCGCGGTCGTCAACAAGTCGGCCGGGTGGATCTCGTCCGGCAGCTGCCGCCCTGTCGGGCGCGCGCTGCTGGTCATGGTGTCCCCGTGACGATGCCGGCCGCCTGCTGCAGCAGGGTGCCGAGCGGACCGAGCCAGATCCCCAGGACCGCGCAGGCCGCAAGGGCGCCGGCCATCGCCCAGACGTCGGATCCCGGCCCGCGCCGGGCCTCCGGCGAGGGCGCCTGAGCCAGCCGGGTGGCGACCAGGGTGGCGACCGGGAGGGTCGCGACGGCGAGGGGGGCCACCGGTTGGTCGCTGCCCGAGGCCGGAAGCACGGCAGGAACGGCGATCACGGTGAGCTCATCGACGGGGACGTCGACGGCATCCCCGGCAGCGGCCGTGACGGCGGCGGAGCCCAACAGCATCCGGCTGGTGTGCACCAGCAACGCCCCCGCGATCACCAACGCCAGCAGCAGCGCGGCCGCGGTTGCCCAGCCCAGGCCGCCGGCGAATCCGGCCCTGGCGATGCCAAGTTCGCTGGCGAACAGGCTGAACGGCGGGAATCCGATGACGGCGAGCACGCCGATCCCGAAGCAGCCCGCCAGCACCGGCGCCCGCCCGGCCAGCCCGCGCACCGCGTCGATCCGGCTGCTGCCGGTGATCTGCAGGATGCGTCCGGCGCCGATGAACAGCGCGCTCTTCACCAACCCGTGGCCCAAGATGTGCAACAGCACGGCCGCAACGGCCAGCGGGCTGCCGATCGCCGCGCCGAGCGCGAGCAGGCCCATGTTCTCGATGCTGGAGTAGGCGAGCATCCGTTTGTAGTCCCGCTGGCCGAGCATCAGCGAGGCCGCCAGGGCCAGCGACGCCAGCGATACCACCAGCAGCAGCGCCCTGGCGAAGTCCACTCCCAGGGCCGCATCCGCGATTACCTTCACCCGCAGCACCGCGTAGAACGCGACGGAGATCAGCACGCCGGACATCAGTGCCGACACCGGCGCGGGCGCCTGGCTGTGGGCGTCCGGCAGCCAGGCGTGCAGTGGCGCCAGCCCGGCCTTGGTGCCGAACCCGATGATCAACAGCAACACGGCGATCCGGGTCACCGCCGGGTCGAGCTGGGACCCGCTCGCCACCAGCGCCACCCAGTCCAGGCCGGCGGCGTCCGGGGTGTGCAGGGCCGCGAAGTTCAACAGGAACGTGCCGAGCAGTGCCAGCGCGATGCCCGTCGAGCTGATCACCACGTACTTCCAGGCCGCTTCGACGGCAGCCTTGGTACGGCGCTGACCAACCAGGAACGCGGTCACCACGGTGGTCGCCTCGATGGCCACCCACAGCACCCCGAAGTTGGCGGCGAGGACGGCCAGCGCCATCACCGCGAGGAAGAGCTGAACCAGCACCGCGTAGCGCCGGCTGGTCGCGAGATCTGCACGGGCGAGGGCAATTTCGCTGCGGAGATAGGCCGGGGTCGCCACCCCCGCGACCACCGAGACGGCGCCGATGACGATCAGCATGAAGGCGCTGAGCGCGTCGACCCGGAGCAGGCCGGCTGCCGCCAGCGGGCCGTCCGTGGCCACCAGCACGGCCAGCACGATCGCGACCGCAAGCACCGCCAGCGCACTTCCGGCGGCCACCCACGACGTCGCGGTACGCCGGGCCAGCAGGGCCAGAGCAGCGGCGCCCAGTAGCGGCAGCAGGATGGGGGAGAGCAGCAGCAGCGTCGTCATCAGTCGTGCAACTCCCGCAACTCGTCGAGATCGGTGTCGCCGAACACCTCGCGGATCCGGGTCTTGAGCACCTGCAGGACCAGCACCACCAGCAGCACGTCGAGGGTGACGCCGAGTTCGACGATCAGGCTCACCCCGGCCGTGCTGAGGAACCCGACTGCGGTGATGCCGTTGTCCAGCAACAGGAATCCGACCAGCTGGGACAGCGCGAGCCGGCGGGTGACCAGCACGAAGAAGCCGATCAGCACCACCGCCATGGCGACCGGGATGGCATGCGCCGCCGGTGACGGATCCAGCGCCACCAGCGGCTGGGACACCGCGTACGCCAGCAGCGTCAGTCCGGCAGCCACCAGCAGCGACGTCACCACGTTCACCAGCGGGCGGGTCTCCCGGCGGGTCGCCCCGGCATGGGAGAGCGCGCGCCGGAGCAGCCAGGGCAGCACCCCGGACCGCACCACCAGCACCCCGACCGCCACCAGCAGGAATTCGACGGAACCTTCGTCCGCGGCGATGATCGCGACCATCGCGGCGAGTGCGACCCCCTGCAGCGCGAAGATGTCGATGATCGACGCCAGCTCCCGCCGCCACAGGATCAGCACCGCGGTGAAAAGGAACGCCCCGGCAGCGATGTTCAGCAGCTGCGCCGACAAGGTGGCGCTCATGCCAGCACGAACGATGCGGCCACGGCCAGCAGGCCCAGGACGAAGGAGCCGGCCAGCAATTCGGGCACCCGGAACAGCCGCAGCTTGGCCATGAAGACCTCGCCCACCGCCAGCGCGCCGCCGAGCAGGGCCACCTTGGCAACGAAAACCGCCACCCCGACGGCGATCAGCACCGGCTGCCCGGACGTCGCGATGCCCCACGGCACGAACAGGTTGGCCAGCAGCCCGAGGAACACCACCAGCCGCATCGACGAGGCGAGCTCGATGATCGCCAGGTCCGGCCCCGCGTACTCCAGCACCATCGCCTCGTGCACCATCGTCAATTCCAGATGGGTCGACGGGTTGTCCACCGGCAGCCGCCCGGTCTCGGCGATGATCACCACCACCAGCGCGACGGCCGCGAGCAGGCTGACCGGGGAGAACACCGAGGCCGGATGCTCCAGCCCAGCGGTGACGATGGCGCCCAGGTTGGTCGAGCCGACGGGGACGGACAGGGCGAAGATCGCCACCAGCAGGGTCGGCTCGACCAGTGCGACGATGGTCGTCTCCCGGCTCGCGCCCATCCCGCCGAACGCCGTCCCGGTGTCGATCCCGGCCAGCGCCAGGGCGACCGTGCCCAGGGTCAGCAGGGCCACCACCGCGAACAGGTCGGCGATCGGGTCCAGCAGGGACGCGGTCGTGACGAACGGCGCCGCCGCCGCCACCACCAGGCAGGTGGCGATCAGCACCAGCGGGGCGACCCGGAACACCACGCTGGTGCCGCGCGGGTGGATCGGCTGCTTGCGCATCAGCTTGCGCAGGTCCCGCCAGGGCTGGCCGATGCCCGCGCCGGCGCGGCCCTCCATGGCGGCGCGGATCTGCCGCATCATCCCGGTCAGCAGCGGGGCCAACGCGACCACGATCACCAGCTGGATGACCACCCCGACGACGCCGAAGACCGTCATCGGGTCACCACCAGCAGGATCAGCATGGCGCACAGCGAGTAGAAGCCGTAGCCGAGGTAGCGGTGCACGCTGCCCGGGGCCAGCCGTCGGCCGACCCGACCCCAGCCGGCCAGCGCCGCGAGCACCGGTTGGTACAGCCGGCGTTCGATCCGGTCCGGCACCCGCCGCCGGTAGTCAATGGTCTGCACCAGGTACCTGGACTCCTCGACGTGCGTGACGTCGACGTCCTGCTCCGCAGACAGCACGTCATCGAACACCCGCTGCAGCGGTTCGGCGAAAGATGTTGCGGTGTATTCCATCCGGGCCGAGAGTGGCCCACCGCCGCAGTCCCACAGCCGGGCGTCGATGGCGGTGGCCCGGCGGGTGGCCACAGCGCGGGCCGCGGCCAGGGCGGCGACCAGCGCGACGGTCAGGGCCAGGGCGAGCAACAGCGGCGACAATGACCCGGCGACGTCGGCGAGCCGGATGGTCACCGCATCGACGACGACGGGATTGCCCGAGCCGACGACACCGGCCGCGACCGCCCCGATGCCCGGCAGGATCACCGTCGGCAGCAGCGCCAGACCGACGCAGGCCGCCCCGGCCAGGCCCATCCCGGTCAGCATGCTCGCCGGGCTCTCGCGCGCGGCGGCCGCCTCCGGGCTGCGCGGTTTGGCCAGGAACCCGATGCCGAACGCCTTGACGAACGTGACGACGGCAAGACCCGCCGTCAGCGCGACCGCGGCCACCGCCAGCGGCATGACGATTGCCGCGGACAGCCCGGACGCCGGCAGGCCGTGGATCAGCGCCTGCAGCAGCAGCCACTCGCTGACGAATGCCGCGCCCGGCGGCAGCGCCGAGGCGGCCAGCGCGCCGAGCCCGAAAGCGGCTGTGGTGAAGGGCATCCCGGTGCGTAGACCGCCCAGATCGTCCAGGTCGCGGCGGCCGGTGGCAGCCAGCACCGAACCGGCGGACTGGAACAGCAGGGTCTTGAACGCGGCGTGGGTGATGACGTGCAGCAGGGCGGCCGCCATGGCGAGCCCGGCCAGCGTGGACTCGCCGGACGCGGCGAACAGACCGGATGCCCCGACCCCGACCAGCACCAGGCCCATGTTCTCGGTCGTCGAGTAGCCGAGCAGCCGTTTGAGGTCGGTGCTGATGGCGGCCAGCAGGATGCCGTAGATCGCCGACGCGGCGCCGAGGCCGAGCAGCAGCAACCACCACCAACCCGGCCCACCGCCGAGCAGGTCGAAACCGATCCGGACGATGCCGTACGCGCCGAGGTTCACCATCGCTGCCGACATCAGCGCGGAGACGTTGCTGGGCGCCTCGGGGTGGGCCCGCGGCAGCCAGGCGTGCAACGGGATGATCCCGGCCTTGGAGCCGAAGCCGATCCCGGTCAGCACGAACACCAGGCCTGCGACCAGCGGCGACACGGTCGGGCCGGCTGCCCGCAACGCCGCGAACGAGCCGTCGGCGGCGTTGGCGGCGAACACCAGCAACCCGATGAGGATGACGACGAGGCCGAGGTGGGTCATCACCGCGTACCAGCGGCCGGCGGAGGCCACCTGCGGGCGCCGCCGGTGCTCGGCCAGCACCAGCAGCAGCGAGGTCAGCGCCATCAGCTCCCAGCACAGCAGCAGCGTCCCGACGCTGGCCGCCGCCGGGACCAGCACCATCGACAGGACGAACAGCGGCAGCACCGCCTGGAACGAGCGGCCGCGCAGGCCGTGCCGGGCGTAGCCGATGCCGTAGATCCCGACCGCGACCGCGACCGCGCCGGTGACAGCGACGAACACCCCGCCCAGCGGGTCGAGGGTGAACAGCAGTCCGGCGAGCGGGAGTAGTTGCGGGAGAGCCACGACCGCCGGCTGGCCGGCCATCGCGGCAACCCCAGCGGCGACCGCGGCCACCCCGGTGGCCGCCGTGCCGATCCCGACCACCGTGGCCCTTCGCGGGGTGGGAAACAGCAGACCGGCCAGCGCGCTGAGGCCCCCAGTGACCAGTGCGGTCAGCAGACCGCCGAGCGCGACGTTCATCGACCGGTCAGCGTCCGCAGGGCTGCGACGATCGTTTCCGGCCGCGGCGGGCAGCCGGGGATCTCCAGATCGACGGGGACGACGTTCGACACGGGTCCGGCGATGCCGTAGGCGCCGCCGAACACGCCGCAGTTACGCGCGCAGTCCCCCACTGCAACAACGACTTTCGGTTCCGGAACGGCCTCATAGGTGCGGCGCAGCGGGGCGACCATGTTCCGGGTGACCGGGCCGGTGACCAGCAGCGCGTCGGCGTGCCGGGGAGACGCCACCAGCCGGGCGCCGTACCGCTCGGCGTCGTAGACGGGCCCGAAGGCGGCCCCGATCTCGATCTCGCAGCCGCTGCAGGACCCCGTGTCGACGTGCCGGATCTGCACCGACCCGCCGAACATCGGCAGTGCCGCCGGTCCATCGGCCGCGGCGCCGGTGGGGCGGGTGGGGGCTGGGGCCGGCGGCGCGGGCTCGGCGACCCGGCCGGTGCTGCGGATCTTGCGCCAGAGACTCAGCATGACGGGGCCGTCACGCCGTCACGGCGGGGGAGCCGGGTGGGGTGCGCAGATCCTCCAGCAGCCCGACCTGCCCGGTCAGCACCTCGGTCAGGATCACCCTGGCCACTCGCAGCAGTTCGGCGACCTCGGGGCTGGTCAGTGAGTAGTACACGGACGAGCCCTCCTTGCGGGTGACCACCAGGCCGGCTCGGCGGAGTACCGCGAGTTGCTGCGAGAGGTTCGCCGGTTCGACGTCCACCTCGGGCAGCAGTTCGGACACCGCACGCTCGCGCTGGCCGAGCAGCTCCAGCACCCGGATCCTGGTCGGGTGGCCCAACGTCTTGAAGAACTCGGCCTTGAGTTGGTACAGCGGCGTGCTCATCGGCCCGGTCCGCGGTGTGGGTGCCCTTGCCGGCGCGCGATCGATCTGCCAGGCGTGCTTGTTCGTGGGACCGGTGCGGGTGCGCTAGTGGCGAATCGACCTGCCGGGTATGGGCACCCGGGGTGCGCCGGGTCGGTCACGGCGCCGCCTTCCCGGGTGCCGCCCATCTCGTGACGAGGGTTTGCGACACGTGCAATTGCAGATATGTGCAACTATAGGGCAGGTTATGCCCGGCTGGGCTCGCGAAGGGGTGCCGACGATCACAGCCCCTGCTGTAGGCACGGAGCGCAAGGCGGTTCGGCGGTGCTCAGCCGACGGTCCCGGGCCTCGACCAACCCGGCGCCCCCGGGCGGGCGTCAGCGTCAGGTCAGGACTGCTCGACCCGCACGCCGCGCCAGAAGGCGACGTGACCGGTGATTTCCTTTGCGGCCGGCAGCGGCTGCAGGTAGGTCCATGCGACGTCGGTGCCGGCCTGCCCGGCGCCCTTCGCCGAGTAATAGGAAGCCTGGCCCTTCCAGGGGCAGCGGGTGCTGGTGTCGGTCGGCTCCAGTAGTTGCCAGTTCACCGAATCGGCGGGGAAGTAGTGGTTGCCCTCGACCACCACGGTGGCGGTGCTGTCGGCGAGAACAACGTCATTGAAGACTGCACGCATCGCAAGAACTCCTTCTCGGGTGAGGGTCACCGCGACCGTTCGCCGCGGCAACCATCCACGCCAACCGCGCTGCGCCCGTGACGATTCCCGACCGCCGGAGCCGAGGTCGTGCGGCGCCTGGCGCGCAGGAGGGCGATCCGGCCCGAGGCCCCGGCTACCCGGGTTCTTGGTGGCTTCAGACGCCGGCCGCACCCAGCAGCTGGCCGATCCCGAAGGTGACGATCATGGCCAGCGCCCCGCCGACGACGATCCGCAGGATCGCCTTGCCCTGACTGGCCCCGCCGAGCCGGGCGCTGATGGTCCCGGTGAGAGCGAGCGCGACCAGCACCGCGACGAACGTGATGGGTATCCGGTAACTCGGCGGCGGCAGCAGGATGGCCAGCAGCGGCAGCACGGAGCCGAGGGTGAAGGCCAGCGCCGAGGCGTACGCGGCGTGCCAGGGGTTGGTCAGCTCGTCGGGGTCGATACCCAGCTCGATGTCGACGTGCGCGGCGAAGGCGTCGTGCTCGGTGAGCTCCGCTGCGACCAGCGCCGCGGTGCCCTCGGACAGGCCCTTGTTCCGGTACATCGACACCAACTCGGCCAGTTCCTCTTCCGGGCTGTCTTCCAGCTCTCGGCGCTCCTTCTCCAGCAGCGCCTTCTCGGTGTCGCGTTGGGTGCTGACGGATACGTACTCGCCCAGTGCCATCGACACGGCGCCGGCCACCAGCCCGGCGATACCGGCGGTGGCGATCACCCCCAGCTGGTCGGTGGCCGCGGCGACGCCGACGACCAGCCCGGCGGTGGAGACTATGCCGTCATTCGCGCCCAGCACGCCGGCCCGCAGCCAGTTCAGCCGCGACGACAGGCCGGCGGCGTGCGGTTCGTCCGGATGCCCGGGGAACTCAGTGCCGGCAACCCGGTCGCCGGGCGCCGCAGGGTCCGGGGAATTCGATCCGTTGCTCTCTGGAGTCACGGGTACACGCTATGCGGAGCGGGCGCCCCCGGACCACTATCCGAAGGTCCCAACGCCGCTATGGGTCAAGGACGCGCCGTCAGGATCCGCCGGAGCCAGCGTTGCTCGCTCCGCTGCTGGCCACCGGGGCCTGCCCCGGAGCCTCCAAAGATGTTGTGCTTCTTGAGGTCCCGGAACCTGGCGCTGCAGACCCGCCGGCGGAGCGCCGAGCCGGTGATGTGCGGGGTGTCGTCGGTCGGCACAGCCGCGTTCGGAGGCGCCGGATCGGTCATGACCTCACGGTCCGGTGCTCCGCTGTGCCGTCGCTGTTCCCGGACCACCGGGCCTGGGAACCCCTTCCGGCATTCCCAGACCCACTGCAGGAGCCCCCACCGCCGTCAGGTGCGGTGCTGGCTCCGGTAGTAGTCCCGCCAGATCAGCCGGTGGATCGGGATCCACCGCGGAATCGACCGCAGACCCGGGATGAACGGCAGCAGCAGCAGGATGAGGGAGAGCAACGCCATGATGTAGAAGATGACGGCGTCAGCATGGCTGGTCAGGTAGTCGTCGGGATTGTCGGAGTTGAAGGTCGGGATCTGGTACCAGAACGAGTACAGCCACAACCATGCCTGGCCCGGGTAGCTCCCGGTCTCGTTCATCATTCCCCAGGTGTTGCCCTGCAGATGGGCGGCCGTTGCCGCGTCGTCGAGGTACGAACCGTCGCCCAGGAACAGGATCTGCTTGGTGAAATCGGTCTGGTAGAAGCCGCCCTGCGAGATCAGGATGCCGTCCAGCGCACCGGCCGCGGCCATGTCGGTGAGGCCCTGGGCCAGCACTGGTACGGGCCCGTAGTCGCCGGGTGCGATCTGCTTCAGGTCGCCTCCGGCGTCGGTCAGCGCCGTGTCGTAGTCCGTCGCCCAGCTGGTCTGCTGATCGGCGGCGGCCCCGTCCCAGGTGGCCAGGGCGTCGGTGACGTCGGCAGACTGCTGCTGGCTCCGCAACGGGGTCAGCACGAAGTCGTTCGCCGCGTCGACCGGGTGGGTGACGCCGAACCACTGCTGCGGAGCGATCGGGCCGATCGAGACCCCGTCGGCCGCGGTGTTGTACGGCGGCCCGTACCCGGCGGACTCGCTGGTGCCGGCCAGTTCTTGCACTGCGGTCGCGTAGAAGTTGTCCGGGGCGCTCGTCGCCCACCCCTGGAAGGTCAGCTGCGGCTCGTCGGGGGAGCTGAACAGACCGGCCAGCAGGACCGTCAGGATGCTGACCACGACGACGGCGATGACGCCCTCTTTGACGATGTCGTAGCGCCGCCACGGACCCTTCCAATCCCGCGCGGCGATGTCGGTGCTGCGGGGCTTGTCAGTGACCGTGGTCATGGCCGCGCCTCCGGGACTGGGGTGTCATCCGGGCGGGCGGCGAGCAGGTCGGTGCGCACGTCGGCCCGATCGGCTGGGTCAACCGCATCGATGGGCGGGACGACGCCGCGGAGGCGGACCAGCAGCACGTGCCAGACCGCGATGACGCCGACGACCAGCGGCAGTAGGCAGGCGTGCAGCAGCAGCATCTGGCCGAGGTCCGTGACGTTGAAGAAGGCCCCGATACCGACGGCGTTGAGGCCGTCCTTCGCCTCGAAGGAGATCCACTGGGAGTCGAAGTTGGTCTGCACCAGGTAGCCGGTGAAGGCGGTGCCGATGGAGGCCAGGAACGCGACGACACCGGTGATCCAGGTCATCGCCCGGCGGCCGCGCCAGGCGGCCATCCAGAACTTGCCCCACAGGTGGATGACCATGAACACGAAGAACAGCTGGACGCTCCAGAAGTGCAGGCTGTTGGTGAAGTGGCCCAGCCAGGAGGTGTGATACCAGGCCGGGCCGGCGAAGGCCAGCACCAGACCCGTCACGATGACCACCAGGAAGGCTGCGAGGGTGAGCACCCCGAAGACGTAGATCCAGGACGCCACGTAGGCCGGCTGCCGATCCGGCAGCAACTTTTCCGGGGGGAGCTTGGACATCCACGCCCGGCGAAGCCGGGAGGTCCACATCGTGGAGTCAGCGATGGTTCCGCCGTCCGGGGTGTCACTGCTGTCGGCGACGTCCGGGGCGGGGTGTGTGGTCGTCATGAGTGGTCCCGGTCTTTCGGGAAGGGCAGCAGGATCGCCAGCAGGAAGATCACGATCATCACCAGGATCACCACGAGATTGGCGACCGAGATGGACAGCCATCCCAAGTCCAGGTAGGTGGCGGGATCGTTCATTCCGGCAAGCTGATAGGTGTGGTCCATCTGGACCTCCTCGCTGGCGGCGGGCTCGATGTCCGGCCGATTCGACTACTGTCCTTCCACCAGTAGGTGTCGCCGTCAGGTCCTCCTGGCACTATCGGACGGGACCTTGGTCCCGTCCGCTCGCGAGAGCCAACTGCTCATCCCGGCGTCGGCGATCCGTCTGGACCGCCGAATCATGGACGGCATGCATCACCAGGTCGTGCAAACGTGACTTCACCAGAGTGGTCGATTCCTGTTTTTCAGGGTGCGCTGGAGGTGGTGTCTTTCCTCAGCTGTTTCGCGATGGTATCGATGAATTCGGTGGATTCGTCCTGCGGGAGGGCAATCTCGGTGAGCAACTCGAAATCCCTTGCGTACCGGTCGACCTCGGGTTCGGTGTCGACGAAGAATATTCGGGTTCTGTTCTCCAGGTAGACGACGTCGGGCGCGCCGGTGGCCCGGGATTCCAGGACGGAGAATGAGCCGGCGCTGACCGGTGGGATGCCGGCGGTGTACGGCAGGACCTGGATGGTGACGTTGGGCCAACCGGCGACGGTGATGAGGCGGTCGAGTTGATCGAGCATGATGGTGTCACCGTCGGGTGAGGTGTGCGGCGTGGCCGACCGGCGGAGCACGGCCTCGTCGATGACGGCCTTGAGGGTTAGTCGTGGGTGCGGGTCGCGGGGTTGGATGACCGCTTGACGTCGGACGCAGATCCGAACCCGCCGGTCCGCCTCCTGTGTGGATGGCGCCTGCCAGGTGGCCAAAACCACCTGGCGGACGTATTCCGGAGTCATCAGCAGCGGGTGGGGCACGACGGCGCAGTAACACGACAGGGCTTGTGACCCCGCCTCCAGCCGCAGCAGTCCGGAGTACCCGGCGGACAGGGAGTCGGCGTAGGCATCCCACCAGCCGCGGGTTCGCGCGGCCGGCGCCAGCCGGCGCAGGTATCGGGCCTGTTCGTCCGGGACCTGATAGAGCTGCAATAGCCGGTCGAGGTCGGTCGGGCTGATCCCGATCCGACCGGTCTCGATCCGGGACACCTTGGATGCGGACCAGCCCAGGATGCGGGCTGCCTCGTTGCCCGGCAGTTGCGCGCCGACCCGGGCCTCCCGAAGCTCACGGGCCAGTTGCCGTTCCCGGACCGACGGCGTATCCGGTTGGGTCGTCATCGAGCCCCGCCGAACGACTGTGGTCGAGAGACAATCGGACATCTGGAGTGCCAGGTGTTCTGCAATATTGCAATCACTCTTCCATTGTAGGAGTGATGGGTGTCACCATCGGTGGAGGGATCGCGGATGACGCGCATCCCACCGCCGCAAAGGGGAGACCGCAATGACGTCACATCCCCGCTGCCAGTTCGTCGGCCACGCCGTGTCGGTCGCCGAAGGATCACTGCGGGACCTCCTCACGATGAGTTCCCTGCCCTCGGCCGGCTGATCTACAGCGCGGCCTCGCAGTCCCCGCACCACCGTTCCCCACCCCGAAGTAGGTGGACGATCGCCGCTACCCCGGGGGTTCTGAGCGTCCCTTCAACAAACAGGAGATTCACCGACCCCGAGGAGGTACCTGAAATGTTTCCTCACCCAGAAGACCTGTACCGCGCGCACCGACTGCAGCACGCGGAAATGATCAGGAACCACACATTGGAACGCCAGGCCCGCGCGGCCCATCGGCCAACCCATCGACTTCGCGAGATCAGTCTGCACGTGGGCGGTTTCGTTCGCTCGAGGCGTTGGTGGAGAGGCATCACCTCGCTGTTCACCGGCCACGGCCACCGGGCCGGAACCGTCACGACCGCGCCGCCCAACGGCGCATTGCCGATCGTCACACCGCCCGGCTTCGCGCTCGGCTCACCCGCGGTCCTCACCGATTCGCCACCCGTATCGCCGGGGAGGTGACGGGGAAAATGGAGATGCTTGTGGTGTTAGCACCTTTCGTGGTGTTGGCGATTCTCGGCCCAGTGCCGGCAGCGGACAGCCGGGTTCCGGGCGGGTGGACACCCACCGAGCCCGGCGGCAAGATCTGGCCCGATTCGCCGCGCGTGCCCGATCGTCCGGCCGAAACACTTACGTAGCAAAGGCTTTTGGAAGGCCGGTAGCGCTATTCATTCCACGTCCCACGGACTCCGGCCAGCCCGCGGGGAATCTGCACCAGGCGCGGCCACCCGGTCGATCGCCAATGACCCCTATCGGGTCACACCGAAAGGCCCAGGCCCGCTGGGCAAACGCATCATTCACCGACCCACAGAACCGAGCGGTCAACCAGAAGGAGCCGACGTTGATACCGTCAGGGACCGGCACGCCCGGCAGGCGCACCAGCAAGGTACCGATCATCGCGGCCATCGTGGCCGGTGTTCTGTTGATCGTCGGCATCCGACATTTCACCACCCGCGACGACGACCCGGCTCCCGGCACGGACGTGGCCGCGGCCGATGGCCAGACTGCAGTGCGGCCGCCGCGGGACGGTTGCACGATGGTCAACGTCGCCGCGTCCAGCGAGAAGGCCGCGCTGATGGGGGAGATCGCGAACTCCTACCGCGATTCCGGCCGCACCGTCGACGGACGGTGTTTCGACGTCGTCGTCACCTCCACCGCGTCCGGCACCGCCGAGGCGAACCTGGCCGCAGGCTGGGACAATACATTGAACGGTCCGGAACCAGATGTCTGGACGCCCGCCGCGTCGACCTGGGTCAGCCTGCTGACGAGCGACCTCACGACCAAGGACCAGCCCGATATCGTCCCGTCAACGTCGGATTCGGTGGCCTCCACCCCGCTGGTGCTGGCGATGCCGGAACCGATGGCGACGGCGCTCGGCTGGCCGGACACCCCGATCGGCTGGGCCGAAGTGTTGGCGCTGGCGACCGATCCGCAGGGCTGGGCGTCGAAGGGCCACCCCGAGTGGGGGAAGTTCACCCTCGGCAAGACCAACCCCATGGTGTCGACGTCGGGTCTCGCCGCGACCATCGGCACACTGGTGGCGGCAACCGGGACCTCGTCGGACCTCACCCCGGCCGCCCTGCAGAAGCCCGAGTTACGGCAGTACCTCAAGGATGTCGAGAGTTCCGTCGTGCACTACGGCGACACCACACTGACCTACCTCTCGAACCTGCAGCGGGCCGACGACGCGGGTGCGGCCCTCGACTACCTCTCGGCGGCGGCGGTCGAGGAGAAGAGCGTTCTCGACTACAACGCCGGCAACCCGAGCGGCGACCCCAAGACCCTCGGCGACCACGCTGCCCCGAAGGTGCCGTTGGTGGCGGTCTACCCGAAGGAGGGCACGCTCTACAGCGACAGCCCGTACGTCATCCTCGACACGCCATGGGCCACCGCCGACAAGAGGGCCGGCGCGCAGGACTTCCTGGAATATCTGCAACTTCCGGAACAGCAGAAGGTGTTCACCGACAGCTTCTTCCGGACGGCAGATCATGCACCGGGCGAGGCGATCACGTCCAGCCCGTATCTCATCGCCGATGGCGTGAGGATTGCGCTGAACCCGCCGAGTCCGGATGTGCTGCAGGATGTCCGGTCGCTGTGGGCGGAAGTCCGCAAGAGCGCCAGGGTGCTGGTGCTGATGGACGTATCCGGATCGATGAGCGCGGATTCCGGGTCCGGCGGCAAGTCCAAACTCGACCTGGCCAAGTCCGCCGCCGCATCCGCTCTCGATCAACTGGTGGATACCGACCAGGTCGGGTTCTGGACCTTCACCTCTGACCTTCCGACGCCCACGACGATCACCCGCGAATGGGTCCCCGTCGGCCCGCTGAGCCAGACCCGACACCCCATCAGCGATGCCATCTCCGGGCTCACCCCCATGAACGGGACACCGCTCTACGCTGGCACCAAACTCGCCGCCGAAACGATGAACGCCAGCCAGGATCCGTCACTGATCAACGCCGTGGTGGTGCTGACGGACGGCCGGAACGACTACACCGACAACGATCTCGACGGATTGATCAACCAATTGCAGGGCAGCGCCCAGGAGAACGGGGTCCGCGTTTTCACCATCGCATACGGGCCGGACGCCGACCTCACTACGCTGCAGCAGATCTCGGAGGCATCCCGGGCGGCCGCCTACGACGCCCGTAACCCGGCGACGATCGACAAGGTCTTCGCCGACGTCCTGTCCAACTTCTGACCACTATGTGTCCTACACGACCTCACCGATCCGGTTCCCCCAGAGCGCCGGGCTCGTTCGGGACCCGGACGCTCCGGGAGCCCTGGAATCTGGTGGTAGCCGGCGTCGGGGCCGGGGCGGCCTGGGCGATCGGCCTTCCGGTAGGGGCCGCCGGCGTCGTCGGCGCCGGAATGTTCGGCGTCGCAACGGTCGTCGGCATGGTCCGCGGTCGGACCAATGACCTCGAATGGTCCGAACCGGCTCCACCACCCCTCCGGGCAGGCACGGCGCAGGCCAACCTGGTGAACACCGTCCATGACTACCGGATCGGCCTCGAAATGCTCGAACAGGCCCGGCCCGCTCAGGCCGTTGCGGTCATAGCGGTCCGGGCCACCGAGGCAGCCGGCACCGCGGAAACCGTGGCGAACCGGATCGCCCGCGCCGTCGATGCGATCGACGACGCCGTTACCCGGGCCGACCGCATCGCCCGGCACATGGTCCGGGCAACGCAAGTGCAGGAATCGGTCCAGCGCATGAAGCGGCAGCGCCGGGACCTGCTCGCCGGCCTCATCACGGCGGTCGACGAGATCGGTGAGATCTATACGAAACTCCTCGAGTTATCCACCGCCGCCGACCTTCTCGGCATGCACACCCACGAGATCAGCGAAGCCTGCCAAGTCAGCCAGTCGCTGGACCTCATGTGCGGAGTGTTCGCCGACCTCGACGCACTTGATCTGTCGGTCCGAAGCGGCAGACCCCCTCACCATTCCTGACGCGACCGAACCAACCCAGGTGCCCAGGTTTGGCCCACCCGGCGGCCTCTGGGCCAGGTCATCACCGATCGCCGCCGCTTCGTCCAACGTCACGCTGCATCGCCGCGACGACCATTTCGACCCACCACACAGGTGAACTCTTGTCGAAATCATCCACGAACTTGCACTCCACAGTGGTGATTGATAACGGACCGACGGCAGGAACCGTCACGACGCTGCACAAAAGCATCCGGGCGGGGATTTGCGAATGCGAAGGATTCGCCTGCGGCGGACCTGGGTGGCCGAGATTGCCTGTCAATGGTAGACATCGTTACCACCCTAAACGACGAGGGAGTCAGTATGTATGGACGTATGGTGACCTACACCCATTCCGAGGACCGGGATGCGTTGGAGGCAAAGGCTCGCGCCGGAGTGATACCGATCGTCACCGCTATCCCTGGCTATGTGGCGTACGGAGTGATCGTCGAGGACGACCGCGTGGTCTCGATCAGCGCGTGGCAATCCGAAGAGGACGCAAAATCCGGGGACGCGGCGCTGCTGGAATGGGTTCGGGCCAACACCACCATGAAGGTGCAGTCCCGGATCACCGGCGATTTCTCCTGGCTCGAGATTGCCCGCCCGTAGTCCGGTCGGACATTGAATCGGTGAAATGACTGCTGGACCGGCCGGCTCGAACGACGCACAACCCGTGAAGGCGCACCGGGCCAGCCCCTCAGTCATAGCTGACCAGCAATTCGGGTACGAGCGCGAATGGAATGTCGTCTGGCTCA
>Ga0208851_1000158_pt1 | contig 29444 bp, 24 predicted proteins | sample NGESurshal092012_FD_184481 | JGI IMG/M metagenome (GOLD analysis project Ga0208851, IMG submission 184481) | Arctic peat soil microbial communities from Barrow, Alaska - NGEE Surface sample 415-2 shallow-092012 (SPAdes) | ecosystem: Environmental > Terrestrial > Soil > Wetlands > Peat ... | reverse complement strand
GTCGCTCACCCCATCGGTGGTGGCGGTGACCACGGCCGGGAAGCGGCTGGTGGGACAGCTCGCCAAGCGCCAGGCCATCACCAATCCGGAGAATACGGTCTACGCCAGCAAGCGGCTCATCGGGCGCAAGGCCAGCTCCGATCAGGTGCGCCGCGCGCGCGAGACGCTGCCGTACCACATCGTCGCCGGCGAGCACGACGACGTGCGGGTGCAGCTGGGGGACAAGCCGGTCTCCTTGCCCGAGATCTCCGCCGCCGTGCTGCAGGAGCTGAAGCTCGACGCCGAGGCGTTCCTCGGGCGACCGGTGAGCAAGGCCGTGGTCACGGTGCCGGCCTACTTCAACGATGGCCAGCGCCAGGCGACGAAGGATGCCGGACGCATCGCCGGACTGGACGTCCTCCGCATCCTCAACGAGCCCACCGCGGCCGCGCTGGCCTACGGGTTCGGCAAGCAGGTGACGGGGAAGATCGCCGTCTTCGACCTCGGCGGCGGCACGCTGGACGTCAGCGTGCTCGAGGTGGCCAAGGGCGTGTTCGACGTGGTCGCCACCGGCGGAGACACCTACCTGGGCGGGGAGGATTTCGACAACCGCATCATCGAGATGCTGGTGATGAACTTCGCCAAGGAGCACGGAGTCGACCTGCGCAAGGAGCGGATGGCCTTGCAGCGGCTCAAGGACGCCGCCGAGCGGGCGAAGATCGAGCTGTCCGAGCTGGGCGAGACCAACATCAACCTGCCGTTCCTCTACACCCCGCCCGGTGGAACGTCCGCCATCCACCTCCAGGCCACGCTCTCCCGCGCAAAGCTCGAGGAGCTCACCCAGGACCTGGTGGAGCGCACCGTGGGGATCGTGGACACCGTGCTCAACGAGGCCCGGGTACACCCCGACGAGCTGCGGGAGATCGTCCTGGTGGGCGGGATGACCCGGATGCCCGCGGTGCAGAAGGCGGTGCGCCGGCACTTCCAGCGTGACCCGAGCAAGGGAGTGCACCCCGAGGAGGTGGTGGCGCTGGGGGCGGCCCTGCAGGCCGACGCGCTGATGCAGCCGTCCAGCCAGCTGCTGCTCCTGGACGTCACGCCGCAGAGCCTGGGGGTGGCGATCGCCGGCGGCTACAACCGGGTGCTCATTCCCCGGAACACCACCGTCCCCACCTCGACCACCGAGACCTTCCACACCAGCCGTGACGGGCAGACCACGGTGAAGATCATGGTGCTGCAGGGCGAGAGCGAGCTCGCCCACCAGAACGAGCTGCTCGGTGAGTTCATTCTCTCGGGGCTCAGGCTGGCGCCGCGCGGCGAGGTGGAGATCGAGGTCGCCTTCGAGATCAACTCCGAGGGCATCGTCTCCGTCTCGGCGCGGGACAAGGAGACCGGGCTCGAGCAGTCGATCACCGTCACCGCGTCGGGCGGCCTCACCGCCGAGGAGCTCAAGGGAATCCTGGAGGAGCAGGCGGACAGCATGCTCGAGGCGCGCATCTCCTCCGAGGTGGAGCAGAAGCGCAACGCGGTCTCCAGCGCCGCGGCGGAGGTTGCCGGGCTCATCCCCCGCGTCCGGCAGCTCACCGGAAGCAGCGAGTTCGGGCGCGAGGCGCTCCGCCGGGCGGAGGAGGTCATCGCCTCGGCGCGCAAGGCCGCGCAGGGCGAGGACCTGGCCGCCCTGACCGACTGGGTCGATCAGCTCGAGCGGACCCGGGTCCTCTTCGTGGGCGTGCTCGAGCGACTGGGGGCCAGACCGCAGTGAGCGCGCGGGCCAACCAGCTGCTCGAGGCAGGGCTGTGGCTGAAGATGAGCGGCGACCTGGACGGCGCCCGGCGCCTGTTCGAGCAGGCGCTGAAGCTCGACCCGGACAGCATCCGCGCCCGCGAGCTCCTCGGGCACTCGGTGCCCGAGGTCGAGGCGATGCCGCAGGAGCTACGCGACGTCCCGCTCGCCCGGACCGACCTCTTCTCGGTACCGCTCCCCCGCCTTTTCCAGGACGAGCCGCCGGCCACGGTGCCGGAGGAGTGGTGGAACGCGCCGCCCTCGGACGTGATGGGGAACACCGCCCGGTTCTTCGTCCGGCCGGCCGAGGCCGCCCCGAGTCGCACGATTCCGTGGGGCCCCTCGCCGCTCCCGCCGCCGCAGGCACCGAACCCGGCGACCGCGGACGACGAGGACGACTTCCAGGGCGACGACCTCGGCAAGAGCGGGGAGGACTTCGGCCTCGAGCTCTCGGAGCTCGCCGAGCCGGAGGTCGCGGCCCCGGTGCTCCAGCTCGGAGAGGGGAGCGCGCCCTCGCCCACCACCGGGCCCATCCCGCTCCCGCCGGCACTCGCTCCGGCCGCCCAGGGACCCGAGCAGCGGGCAGGCCGCGGGCCAGCAGGGATGAGCCCGGTTCCCGGCCCCCTGCCCGCTCCTCCTCCGCCCGTCGCCCGCGCGGAGCCGTCGCGCACCACGGGCGCGATCCCGCTGCCGCCAGCCATGACGCCGCTGCACGGGACACCCGCCCCCAGAGCCGGGGCGCTCGCCACGCCGGGGAGACCCAGGGCAGAGCCGTCGGGCACACCGGGCCCTGTCCCGCTGCCCGGGGCGGCCGTGCCGCGGACGACACCGACCCCCGCCGCCGCTCCCACGCCCCCGCCGCGCATGACGCCGGCTGGAGCCGCGTCGCCCGTCCCCCCGCGGCCCACGAGCACCGGCCCGGTCCCGATGCCAGGGGCCGGAGGACGGCAGACCTCCGCCGGGCTGGATCCCTCTCCGGCACAGGAGCCGGTGCCGTGGCCGATGCCCGCGCCACCGGCGTTCACCCCCTCCAGTGGCCTCGGCGCCATTCCGCTGCCTCCCCGGGGCGGCACCGTCCTCCAGCCGCCTCGCAGCCCCGCCCCACCGCCTGCACAGCCCCCGGTGGCGACGTTCGCTGCACACGACGCCTGGGGAGAGGAGGGTGACGGGCCGACCCTCCTCGCGCCGGAGGGTCCCGCCGACGCCCTCGAGCTCCTTGCCGAGCCGCACACGATCTCGGGTCTCACCCCGTTGCCGGCGCCGCGCGACCCGCGGTCCGAGGCGGTGCGTCTCTTCGAGCGATCGCGCGAGCTGCAGAACCTCGACGACCACAGCGGAGCGCGGGAGCTGCTGCTCCAGGCGCAGGCGCTCTACCCGGAGCTCACCGGCCTCGCCGACGCGCTCTCGCGGAGCGAGGCAAAGCTTCAGACCATCTACGAGTCGAAGATCGGCCGGCTGAACGCCATTCCCCGCGTGAGGCTCAAGGAGGACGAGGTCATCTGGCTCAACCTCGACCACCGCGCGGGCTTCATGCTCGCGCAGATCGACGGGAGCCTGAGCTTCGAGGATCTGTTCTCGGTCTCGGGGATGACACGCCTGGACACCGCGCGCATTCTCGCGCAGCTCCTGGACCAGCGGGTCATCGTCAGCTGAAGGGCTCAGCCGCGGACGAAGGCGGTGAAGCGCCCGCGCACCGCCAGCCGGCCGTGCTGGTTCACCGAGTCGGTGCGAATGACGAAGAGCGCGTTCGCTCCGCGGGTGGAGTGCGACTCGAGCGTCCCGGTCGTCTCCAGCACGTCGCCCGGACGGAGCACCTCGCGAAACTCGAACTCCTGCTCGCCGTGGAGCACGCGGAAGACGTCCACCTCCATCGCCGGGTCGAGCAGCGCCGCCTGCGCAGGTGCGATGGAGAAGAGCACCGCGAACATGGGGAAGCCGATCATCGTTCCCCAGGGTGAGCGGGCACCCGCCTCCTCGTCGTGCAGCACGGGGTGGAGACCCTCAGGCAGGCCGGTGGAGACGTACGAGGGGACGCCTCCGGAGATGGCCACCGCGTACTCGCGCATCTTCTCGGCACCGGCCACGTAGCGAAAGGGCCCCCAGCTCCGGCCGAGCGGGCTGCGCCCGGGCCCCGTCCCAACGGCGGCAGGGTCCTCGGCCGGCATCCCCGCGTCGTGGAGCACCGGCGCGTGCTCCCGGCCCTCGAGCTGCACGTGCTTCAGCACCTCGTCCCCGTCCTGGTTTCGGGCGACGACGCTCGCCTTCACCGCGCCGCCCGAGACCTCGGTCACCGTCCCCTCGAGGCGGATGACGTCCTCCGGCCGCACCGGCTTGCTGAAGCGGGCCTTCACCCGGGTCACCAGCCCAGGGTCCCCCAGCAGTCGGGCGAAGGCATCCGTCGCCCACGCCAGCGTGCACAGTCCCTGGAGGATGATTCCCCCGAGCCCGACCGCCTGCCCCACCTCGGTGTCGATGTGGATGGGATTGAAGTCGCCGCTCGCGCCCGCGTAGTAGATGGGGCGGTAGCGGTCGCACTCGCGGACGAGCGAGAAGGTCTGTCCTGCCGAGAGGCTCACGAGTTCGCCTTCGCCGCCTCGTCGAGCGGATCCTCCACCAGCGTCTCGGCCTGCGCTGCCTGCCGCCGCGCGTAGTCCTCGCGCACGTAGGCGATCAGCGTGTCGAGGTACGTGGCGAGTCGCGGGCAGCGGATCCCCGTCGCCTCGAGCAGCTCGAGGGTGTTGGGGCTGGTGAACCAGGCGAGCTGGTTGATGTACCCGAGCGCCGCGCGCTGTGGCCTCGTGACCCGCTCGAGGAAGGGGAGCCGGAGCACTGCCTCGGCCGCGCGGGCGGGGAAGGTGAGCCTCGGGATGCGCCGGTTCGCCCGTTCCGCGATGAGCTGGTACACGCGCGCCACGCTCATCGGGCTCGGGTCGACCAGGTGGAACGTCCCTCCGATCGCGCGCGGGTCGATCGAGAGGTGCACGGCGGCGCGCACCACGAAGTCCACCGGCACGACGTTCAGCGGGGCGACGCCTCCTCCGGGAAGCGGCAGCGGCACCACCAGCGGACTCGCCACGAGCAGGATGCCGAGCGCATACGGCCCCTCGAAGCGGTCGATCTCCCCGGTGCGCGAGTCGCCCACCACGGTGGAGGGCCGGACGATGGTGACCGGGAGCGATCCGGACGCGCGGGCCGCCGCCTTCTCGGCGTGGAACTTGGTCTCCTCCCAGGCGTTGCGAAACTCCTGACCGCGGTCCAGCTCGTCCTCGGCGATGACTCCCTCGCGCGCGCCGGCGACATGGCAGGTGCTGAAGTGGACGAAGCGTTCGAGCCGCCGGCACTCCCGCGCGACCTCCAGCACGTTCCGGGTGCCGTCCACGTTCACCCGCCAGGCCACGTCGCGGGAGACGGTCAGCTGGTTCAGCGCAGCGAGGTGGAAGATGCGAGTGACGCTCGCGGCCACGCGCTCCACCTCCTCGCCGGACAGACCGAGGTGAAGGTCGGTCACGTCGCCGGCAAGCACCTCGACGGGCGAGCCGCGGACCCGGGAGGCCAGCGCCCGCGCCTCCTCGAGCAGCCGCGGCTGCACCAGGGCGTAGATGCGCCCCGTGCCCGCCTGGGCGAGCTGCTCCACCAGGCGTTTGCCGATGAAGCCCGGATAGCCGGTGACCAGCGTGGCGCCGTCGTTCGAGGACATGGGGGCCTGGATCACCTTAGCTGCTCCCGCGGATCTCCTCCCAGATTCTCCGGACCTGCTCCCGGGTCTCGTCAAGCGTGCCGCCGTTGTCGACCACCCAGGTGGCGTGCGCCCGCTTGTCGGCCAGGGGAAGCTGCGCCGCGAGCCGCGCCGAGACGGCGGCTGGGTCCAGCCCGTCCCGTGCGGCCAGACGGGCCCGCTGCACCGCCTCCGGCGCGGAGACGAGGATCAGCCCGTCCAGGCCGCGGTGCAGTCCGTTCTCGACGAGCAGCGCCGCGTCGTAGAGGACGACCGGGCTGCCAGCGCGGGCGAGCGTCTCCGCGCGGCGCGCCACGTCCTCGCGGATGCGCGGATGAACGATGGCCTCGAGCGCCCGCCGCTCGGTGACGTCGCCGAAGACTCGCGCCCCGAGCGCGACGCGGTCGAGGTGACCGGCGGCGTCCACCACGCCCGGGAAGCGCCGGGCAACCTCTTCCAGCCCCGGGGTCCCCGGGGCCACCACGTCACGGGCCACCTGATCTGCGTCGATGACGTTCGCGCCGAGCGCCCGGAACATGGCGCTGACCGTGCTCTTTCCCGAGGCGATGCCGCCGGTCAGCCCGATCACCCGCATCAGCGCGGGGCAGCGGCTGGGGCGGTTGCGGCGCCGGGTGCCGGACGCGGCGTGGTGTAGACGAAGGACTGCACCCGATCGTCCGTCTGGTCGAAGAAGACCGCCAGCCCGAGCCGCGGGTAGACGTAGTAGGTGCGGAAGTCGTCGGTGAGCTTCTTCTGGAAGCAGGCCGGCGGCTGCGGGGCGCCGGGCTTGGGGCAGACGGGCCCGAAGGTGGCCTCCACCGTCTCGTGGTCGACCACCGTCGCCGGAAACACGTCGATGCGTTCCACCAGGCCGGTGGACGGGTCCACCCGGAACTGGGCCTGGGAGGTGCCCTTCATGGCCGACGCGTCGGTGTAGGCGAGCACCTCCTTGCCGGAGACGATCAAGGACTTGCTCGGCGGCCCGAAGCGCTTCACCACCTCGTCGCGGCGCGACACACCGGGCTCGATGCCATTCCATGCCTTGGCGTGAGCGCCCGCCGGCAGCACCAAAAGGACGGCGGCGAGCAGGGCGGGGCACGGAAGTCGCATCGGTCTGCTCCACCTCTACTCCGACCCTCGCGCACGGCTCAACTCGCCCCGCGCTTGCGGGGCACGGCAGTTCTGCTATCCACCCCTGGTCGCCGATGACCTTCCGCCGCTCCGCCCCCCTCTGTCTGGTGCTCGTCGTGCTCGCCTCGATGGGCGCCGCTGCCGCGGACTTCCTCGGTTCGGAGAGCTGCAAGGGCTGCCATCCGGATGCCTACGCCGCATGGCGGGGCTCGAAGCACGCCCGATCGATGGAGTCTCTCACGGCCGAGCAGCAGAAGGAGGCGCGCTGCACGACCTGCCACGCGCCCAACCTCGCGGACCAGGGGATGGCCAGCATCGGCTGCGAGACCTGCCACGGGGGCGGCCAGTACTACGCGCCGGCGTACGTGATGAAGGACCCCGAGCTGGCGCGCCTGGTGGGCCTGGTGGATCCGTCCGAGAAGTCCTGCCGGAGCTGCCACGAGGCGAGCTCGCCGTCGCTCCGGCCCTTCCAGTTCTCCGAGAAGCTGAAGGCGATGGACCACTGGAGCGCCGAGCGGCAGAGGCGCGGCCCCACGCCGTCCCCCCGCGCCGAACGTTGATCCGCGTCCTCGACGCCCAGTTCCTCACCACCGCGGTGGAGGAGTCGGGCTGGCCATCCGCGGACCTGCCCGAGATCGCCTTCGTGGGCCGGAGCAACGTGGGCAAGTCGTCGATGATCAACGCGCTGACCGGCCGGCGAAAGCTGGTGCGGGTCTCGAACACGCCCGGGCGCACCCGCACGCTCAACTTCTTCGACGTGGTCCTCGAGCGGCGCGACGTCCGGCGGACGGTGCGGCTGGCCGATCTGCCCGGCTACGGCTTCGCCAAGGTCAGCAAGACCGAGCGAAGCAGCTGGGAGGCGATGATCACCGGGTATCTCGAACGTCGGACGGCGCTGCGCGGCGTGGTGGCCATCGTGGATGCAGAGGTGGGAGCGACGGAGGACGACGTCCGCACACTCGACTACCTCGTCTCCTCCGGACGGCCGGTGCTGGTGGCGGCGACGAAGCTCGATCGGCTCGGGAAATCACACCGGAAGCCTCGGCTCGCTGCCACTGCTGCGGCGCTGTCGGTCCCGCGTGACACCGTGCTCGGTTTCTCGGCAACGGAAAAGCTGGGCGTGCCTGAAGTGTGGGATGCGCTCTGGACCGCCACGTCGTGAGCGTTGCTCGAGTGTTGACCGACCGAGGAGGCCCGCCGATGATTCCTCGATTGAAGACCCTTCGTGCGCTCGCCGAGTCCCCGGGCCCGTGCCGCCTCTCGTGGAGACAGCTTCGATGACCCGCCGGGCGTTGCCCATCTTCCTGATCGCCTCGGCGATCACCGCGGTCTCCGGTTGTACCTGCAGCGGAGACGTGTCCCGATTCCCCGATCCCGGTAACGGGATCGGCAAGGACGGTGGCGGCCCCAACAGCGACGGGGGCAACGACGGCGGCCCGGACGGTGGCCCGCAGATCACCGATCCGTGCCAGATCATCGCCTGTCCGCCGGTGGTGGACGGCGGCTTCAGCGGCACCGTCTCCTTCCCGCCCGACGGCGGCTTCTCGCTCGATGGCGGCGTGGGCACGGGCGGCAACGGCGTGATCGTCGACCCGGTCCGTGGCATCACGCTCAGCAGCCAGGACATCGAGATCAACTACGCCTGGATCGCCAACTGGAAGATGGGGACCGTGTCCAAGTACGACACCAAGAACCTCCTCCCCGATGGCGGCATCCACGAGGTGGGGCGCTACATCAGCGTCTTCCCGCTCGATGGGCTCGGGCGTCGCAACCACAGCTCGTCGGCCAGCGTCTACGATCCGAGCCGCACGGCGATCGACATCAACGGCGACATGTGGGTCGCCAACTTCGCCTCGCACGCCAACCAGTACTTCAGCGTGACCAAGATCGCCGGCAGCCTCTTCAACTGCGTCGACCGCAACGGCAACGGGAAGATCGACACCAGCTTCGACGACCCGAACGACGTCGCCAACTACGGCATCATCACGCCCAACGAGTACCCGAACCCGACCGATCCGAACAATCCGCTCCAGTACGACGAGTGCGTGCTTTTCACCCAGGAACTCGGCAACATCAATCCCAACGGCGCGTTCGGTGAGGGCTCCATCTCCATCGCCGCGGCGCCCGAGGGTGGGCCCGGTGACGTGTGGGTCGGGACCTGGATCGACCGCCGCATGTGGCGGCTCGACCCGTTCACCGGTGTCCCCAAGTCCATCCCCGCGGGTCCGAACGTCGGATCGCTGCCCGATGGTGGTGGCCAGTACATCGGCGTGCCCTCCATCGAGCCGTACGGCTCGGCGGTGGATGGCAAGAACCGGCTCTGGATCGTGAACCGGGTCCAGAACACCGTCGCGGTCATCGACGCGAACACCCAGGCGTTGCTCTCGGGCGCGATCTCGGCACCGAGCGGGACGCCCCGCGGTGGCTACGGCATCGCGGTCGACAAGCAGGGACGGGTCTGGGTCCCCAACTGGGGCTCCGGCCCGACCGCCACCCGCTACACCCCGCCGACGGATGGCGGGGCGATCGGCGGCGGCTTCTGGGAGACCTTCAACTACGGCGCGCTGACCTCCCCGAGCGGTACCAAGATCGGCCAGGGCCGGGGCGTGACGATCGACGACGAGGGCTTCGTCTGGTTCAGCGGAGATCGCAACAACCTCGGGTCGGCGGCGCTCGTGTGGGGCAGTGACTTCGACGGAGGCGTCCGGGCGTTCCCCAACGCCGGCACCCCCACCAACCTGGTCGACGCCACCTCCGTCTTCAGCAAGACCAGCATCGGCATTGGCCTCGACCAGAACAAGAACCTGTGGGTGAACAACTCCACGGGGAACGTGATGCGCATCGACCGGCAGACCGGCGGCGTCACCACGTCGGCCAACCAGGCCGGCGCGCTCTACACCTACTCGGATTTCACGGGCTACCAGCTCCGTCACATCACCCAGAATCAGGGCAGCTTCACCCAGACGGTGGCGGGCTGCTCGCGCTACGCCCAGTGGGACACGGTCACCTGGAACGCCATCACCCCGCCCAAGACCGCGGTGATCCTCTACGTCCGCGGCTCGAACAACACCGACTTCACGGTCTCGCAGCGCTACGGACCCTTCACCAGCTCTCCGGCCAACCTCCAGGGAGCGCCCGGACCGGTGCCGCAGTTCAAGTACCTGCAGCTGGAGTTCATCCTGAGCTCGAGCGACGGCACCAGCCAGCCGTACCTGATCGGCTTCAACGTCAGCTCCAAGTGCCTCACCCCGCTCCAGTAGCCCTCACCGGCTGACGGCGGAGTTGCGCACCCGCCACCCGCTGTGCGAGGCACGGCGATGCGTGGCTTCCGGCGGAAACGGGCGGGACGTGGCAGCGGAGCGCTCCGCGGCACTTCAGCGCATCTCGGCGCTGCCGGCCCGCGCCCGCGTGGACGCGCTGCTCTCGTCCACGGACGCGCGAGCGCTGGTCCGGGCCCTGCCCGCGGAGCAGCTGTACGCCACCGTTGCCGAGGTGGGGCTGGCGGACGCCTCCGAGCTCGTCCAGCTCGGCTCGCCCGAGCAGTTCCAGTCGCTCCTGGACCTCGGCGCCTGGAAGGGTGACGGGCTGGACCCGCACCGGCTGCTGGAGTGGCTCGGTGCGGCCCGGGGGGACGAGCCCGAACCCTTCCTGAGAAAGCTGCACGGCGTCGACGTCGAGCTGCTCGAGGGGATGCTCCGCGCCTTCACCACGGTGCATGACCTGGAGGAGACGCCGGACCCCGACGTGCAGGGCGTGACGCTCGACTCGGCGGACCGCCGCTACCGGATCGAGATGCACGTCGAGGGCGCCGAGCAGGCCGCGCTCCGGACGCTCCTCCTCGACCTCATGGGCGAGGACCCCTTCGCCTTCAGCCGCCTCATGGAGGCCATCCGCTGGGAGCTGCCCAGCGAGCTCGAGGAGATCGCCCTGCGCTTCCGCCGGGCGCGCCTGACCGACCTCGGGTTTCCCGAGCCCGACGCGGCGGCAGGGCTGTACGCGGCCGTCCGCCTGTCCGCTCCGCCGCCACCGAGCACCGCCGCGGAGCTCGCCCACGCCGACCGCCCCCGGACCGACTTCGTGCAGGCGGCGCTCGCGGGGCTGGACGCGGTCGAGGCCGAGAACGCCGCCGAGGAGCTGCGCGGGGTGTACAACGCAGCACTGGTCGCAGACGGCGCCGACCCAGGCGACCTCGACGCATTCCGCGCCTCGGCGGAGCGCGCGCGCGACACGCTCGGCCTCGGGCTGGAGTACCTCACCGCCGGCGACCCACGCCGTGCCCCCGCCGTCGTCCGGGAGACGCCGTTCCGGACAATCTTCCAGACTGGCTTCTCGCTCGGGCTGCGACTCCGACACCGCGCGGAGAGGCTGGCCTCTCGCCCCCTCGCCCGGTTGGACGGCGAGTGGATGCTCTGGCCGGAGCAGGCTGCGACCGTGGCGGCGCTCCGGCGCGCGCGACCGATGCGCGCGCTTCCCGTCGAGGGCGCCGAGCCGGTCCCGTTTCGCTCTCTGGCCGAAATTCGCCAGGCGGAGGAGGATCTCGCCCGGGCCGAGCAGCAGCAGGCCCTCTTCGCGGCGCTTCTCGGCGGAACGGAGGAGCGGGCCCGCGCCGCCGTGGACGGGCTCGGCCCAGCCTGGCCCGCCGGCGGGACACCCGCCGTGCTCGCCGCCGCCGTGGCCCTCGCGCTGCTGGAGGGGAGCCCCAGCGTCGCGCCGGTTCCGGCGGCGAGGACCGTCGAGCTCGGGCGCGCGTTTCTCGCCCCGGGCCCCGTCCCGACCGTTCGCCCCGTCGCGGTGGCGCGGGCGACCTCCGTGCTCCAGCGGGTCGTCGGGGGAGCAGAGACCGAGCGACTGGTGCGTGCCGTGCTCGAACGGCTGGCCGACCAGCTGGGCAAGGCGCTGCTCTCCGGCCCACTCCCGGTCGAGGTGCAGACGACGCTGCCCTGGTCCCCAGGGCTGTAGAAACGACAGTCGCTCGCCGATCCGGCGCATCCGGGTCGAAGAAATCCGAGGCGCTGTCGCTGGCACGCGCGCTGCTCTCGCCTGCCTGCTGGGATGCGGACCCGTGCGCCGGAGGGGGAGGGGGAAGGGGAGGGCCGGCGGTGGAGCGTCGCCACGCGCCGTGACCGGTGGGCCTTCGTCCTGCTCGCCGCCTTCTGTGTGCAGGTCTACGCGGCGCCGGCCGAGTGGATTCCGGCTGCGGTCCCCTTGCGGCTCGCGCTGTCGTTGAGCTTCGGCGCGCTGGGCCTGCTGCTGCTGGAGCACGTGGGTCGACGCCAACCGCTCGTCTGGGACGGAAGCCGCGGGCTGGTCCTCGGCGCGTTCCTGGCGTGGGCGGCCGTCTCCCATGTCTGGTCTGTCGCGCCGGCCGCGACCGACACCTGGGTGGGGGTGCTGGTGAAGGTCGCGCTGGCCTGGTTCCTGGTGGTCAATCTGGCCACGACGCCACGCCGCCTGGCGATCCTCTGCCTGTGTCTCGTCGCGGGGTCCATCGTCACCTCGGTCGGCGGCATCCTTCGTTACTTCTCGGGCGAGGAGCTCTCGCAGGGGTTCCGGACGCTCTGGCTCGGCGCCTACGGCGATCCGAACTACCTCGCCGAGTACCTCGCGATGACCGTGCCGCTCGCGGTCGCGTTCATCGCCCGTCCCGGAATGCGGGTCTCGGTGCGCCTGCTCTGCACGGCGGCCCTGCTCCTCGGGGTGACCTGCATCGTCCTCACCTTCTCGCGCGGGGGCTTTCTCGGCGTCGTCTTCGGCGGGCTGGTGTGGGCGATCCGCGAGCGGGCGCAGCGCACGAAGGCGCTGGTCCTCTCCGCGGCGCTGGCCGTGGGCGTGGGCATCTTCGCACCGGCGACGTACTGGGAGCGGAACGACACGCTGGAGGAGTTCGAGCAGGACCAATCCGCCCTCGGCCGCGTTTACGCCTGGCACGTGGCCTCCGCGGCCAACCTGGATCGGCCCCTCCGCGGCGTGGGTGGTGGCGCCTTCCGGGACGCCTGGCCGCTCTACGCGCCGCCCGAGGTCCGGGGTGAGCCGCTGGTCGCGCACAACATCTTCCTCGACACGCTGGGGGAGCTCGGCTGGGTGGGCTTCTTCCTCTTCCTCGCCTTCGCCGGCAGCGCGACCGGGGCGGTGTTCCGGGCGGGGGCTGACCCGGAGATCGGCTGGCTGGCCCGCGGCATCGCGGCCAGCGTCGCGGGGTTCCTGCTCTGCAACTGCTTCAGCGGCTCGCTCGCTGCACCGCAGCTCTTCATCCTCTTCGGCCTCGCGGGAGCGGCCGAGCGGATCGCGAGGCGTGAGGAGCTGCGCGAGCCGGAGCGGATGCCTCTGTGGGTGGCGACGTCATGGGGGGGCTGATGGGGCCGGATGGACGGTGGAAGGAATTGGGGGAGACGCTCGGTCCGGCGCTCCTGGCGACGGCGGCGCTGGTGCTGGACCTCACCGAGGATGGCGAGGCCTTCGTCCCCGCGGTGGCGGTTGGGCTCGTCGCGCTGGCGGCAGCGCTGAGCCTGGCGGGGGCGGTGGTGAGCTTCGGGCGCTACGGCCCCTCTCGCTTGGCGCGACGCTTCGCGCTCTGGCGCGCCTGTGGGTTCTTGGCGGCGGCGGGGTGTCTCGCGGTGGAGCTCGTGCAGCGGCTCCCGATGCCGCGTCTGGCGGCCGATCACACCTTGCAGCTGACCGTCCTCGGCGCCGCGTGGGCGGTGCTCACTGGATGGGTGTGGGGACGGCGCAGCTGGGAGCGCCTGGCCGAGGGCGTGCGGCTGCAGGAGGAGGAGACCGCACGCGCGCAGGCGGAAATGCGCGACGTCCACTGGACCGGCTCCGAGATCAGCGAGGCCTGAGCTTGCGCGGATCCGAATCCCCCGGACCAGCCCGTCGGCGCGCGGCTCAGGCCGCCTTCGACCTGGGCACGGCGGAGAGCGAGGCGAGCCCCCGCGCGGCGAGGCGGGCCCGTAACTCGCCGAGGAGCCGGGGCACGAGGAGCGGCCCTTGGTACACGAGCGCGGTGTAGATCTGGACGAGGTCGGCGCCGGCCTCGAGGCGCGCGAGGACGTCGTCCGCGGTGAACACGCCGCCGGACGCCCAGAGGGCGAGCCTTCCCCGGGCCCGGGACGCCGCGCGGCGAAGTGTCTCCAGCGCCAGCGGGGCGAGCGGAGCGCCCGAGAGCCCTCCCGCCTCCGCTGCGATGGCACCCTGGATGCCGGGGCGTGCGAGCGTGGTGTTGGTGCAGATGAGCCCGGCGATGCCGACCTCCACCGCCACGTCGACGATGGCGTCCACCTCCTCGGGCGCTAGGTCCGGGGCAATCTTGAGGAACAGGGGTTTCCCCGGCGCGACGGCCTGGAGGCGCGCCCGCACCGTGGCGAGCAGGCTGCGGAGCTGGTCGGGCTGCTGAAGGCTCCGCAGCCCCGGCGTGTTCGGCGAGCTCGCGTTGACCACCACGTAGTCAGCGAGGGCCCCGACCGCGTCCACCCCGGCGACATAGTCGTCCACAGCCCGCTCGAGCGGCGTGTCCTTGTTCTTTCCCAGGTTCACGCCGACCGGCCCGGCTCGGCGTCCGAGCGTGCGCAGCCTGCGGGCCATCGCCTCGACCCCGTGGTTGTTGAACCCCATCCGGTTGATGAGCGCCCGCGCCTCCGGAATCCGGAACAGCCGCGGGGCCGGGTTCCCGGGCTGGGGGCGCGGGGTCACCGTGCCCACCTCGACGCCGGCGAAGCCGACCCCGAAGAAGCCCGCCACCGCCTCCGCGTCCTTGTCGAACCCTGCGGCAAGCACCACCGGATGGGCGAAGCGGAGCCCCGCGCTGGCCACCGACAGGTCCGGGCCGCCGGAGGCGCGCGGAGGGGCCGAGCGCACTGTGCCGAGCATCCGGAGCGCGGACATCCCGAGCGCATGGGCCTGCTCGGGCGAGAGGAGGAACAGCCCACGCTTGACGAGCCCGTACACGGCTCGCCCCCGTAGCACGCCTTCAGGGAATGAAGGAGTACTCGCGGGCCAAGGCCAGCGCCCGGTCCACCTGATCGGGCGTCATGATTCCCTCCCGCTCCACCATCGCCACCTCGGACTGCATGTCGGTCTCGAGGAGATAGGGACCGTCGGTGTTGAGCGTCACCTTCACACCGCGGTCGAGGAAGGTCTGGACGATGTGCTTCAGCTCGTCCGTGCCGCTCACCGCATGGGTGTGGAGGTTCGAGGTGGGGCAGAGCTCGAGCACCACGTCCTGCTCACGGAGCAGCCGCATGGCCGCCTCGTCGTAGGCGGCGCGGATGCCGTGGCCGATGCGGTGCGGCCGGAGTCGCTCCACCACCGCCATCACGCCCTCGGCGCCGGTCCCACGGGTCTCGCCGGTGTGCACGGTGGTCTTGAGGCCGGCTTCCCGGGCACGCTGGAAGAGGTCCTGGTAGGCGCCCACCTGGTCGGCGTCGAGCTCCAGAGCCCGGGTCTCGGTCCCGGCCAGGTCGATCCCCACCACGCCCCGGTGCCGGTAGCGAATGGCCTTCTCCAGGATGATGGCGTTGAGGCGGTGGTCGAACTCGCGGGCCAGGCAGAAGATGAGCCCGGCGCGCACGCCGTACTCGAGCGTCGCCCGGTCCATCCCCCGCAGCGCGGCGTGGATGATGTGGTCCAGGTCCAGCGTGGAGTCGAGGTTTCGCTTCATCGGGTTGAAGCGGAGCTCGATCTGCGTCACCCGGCTGCCCCGGTACTCCTTGCCGATGACCTCGTAGACGCTCCGCTCGATGGCCATGGGCGAGCTCTGAATCTTCTCGGTCCAGGTGTGCATGATGTGGAGGTAATCGTCGAGGTTGGCGACGGTGCCCGGCCGTGCGGTGATCAGCTCCACGAACTCGAAGTAGTTCTTGGTCGGGAGCTTGAACCCCTGGCTGTGGGCCAGCGACCAGAGCACGTGCGGAGCCACCGCTCCGCCCACGTGGATGTGCAGGTCGATCAGCTCGCGGGGCATGGTCCGCGGGAGGCTACGCACGGTGGACGGCCGGCGTCGAGCGGAGGTTCCGTGGTGTTCCGGCTCGTGTAGTGTGCCGCGCCATGGGAGCGACACTCATCGACGGCAAGGCCATCGCCCAGAAGGTACGGCGGGAGGTCGCCGACTCCACGCGGGAGCTGAAGGCCCGCACCGGCCGCGTCCCCGGCCTCGCGGTCATCCGGGTGGGGGAGGATCCGGCGAGCAAGATCTACGTCACCGGGAAGCAGAAGGCCGCCGCCGAGGTCGGCTTCGAGGCGAGCGAGCACCACTTCCCCGAGACGGCCAGTCACGCCGAGGTCCAGGCCCGGCTCGAGGCGCTCAACGCCGACCCGGCGGTCCACGGCATCCTCATCCAGCTCCCCGTCCCGAAGCAGGTGGACTCGGCCGTGCTGCTCCGGGTGCTGCGGCCGGACAAGGACGCCGACGGACTGCACGCGGTCAACGCCGGGCTGCTCGCCCAGGGCCGCGAGGCGACGGTGGCCTGCACCCCCTGGGGCGTGATGCGGATGCTCCAGGAGATCGACTGCAAGCCCGGAGGCAAGCGGGCGGTGGTGGTGGGGCGGAGCATCCTGGTGGGTCGCCCGATGGCGCTCTTGCTCCTGAACGCCGACGCCACCGTGACGGTGTGCCACCGCAAGAGCAACCTGGCCGAGGAGGTCGCGCGGGCGGACATTCTGGTGGCCGCAGTCGGGGTACCCGAGCTGGTGAAGGGTGCGTGGGTGAAGCCCGGCGCGGTGGTCATCGACGTGGGCATCAACCGTCTCCCCACCGGCAAGCTGGTGGGCGACGTGGAGTTCGCCGCCGCCGCCGAGCGGGCGTCTCACATCACCCCGGTGCCCGGCGGGGTGGGCCCCATGACCATCGCCATGCTGCTGTCGAACACGCTGCGCAACGCGCGGGCGCTCCTCGGAGCCTGACGGGCCGGTCGGCTGCAGCACGGCCCCCCGAGGCCCCGGGGCTGCTATGAGACCGTTCACATGCTCGCGCTCGTGCTGCCGTACGTGGACCTGCCGGACCTCCACCTCTTCGGCCTCACCATCCACCCCTTCGGAATCTTCGCCGCCGTCGGCGTCTACACCGGCGCGGTGCTCACGGTCCGGGCGGGGAGGGTGTACGGGCCTGGCGACACCAAGTCCCTCTCCGAGGTGTTCACCTGGGCGCTCCTCGGCGGGCTCCTCGGGGCGCATCTGCTGCACGTCCTCGGGTACCACCCAGAGCTCCTCCGCACCGAGGGGCCGCTGGTGCTCCTCAAATTCTGGGACGGCGTGTCCTCGATGGGCGGGGTGCTCGGCGCGCTGGTGGGCATTGCCCTGTACTTCCGGCACCGAAGGCTCCGGATCCACCCCTACTGGGACGCGCTCGCGCTCGGGACCGCGCCGGGCTGGGCCATTGCCCGGTTGGGCTGCGCGGTGGTGCATGACCACCCCGGAATCCGGAGCGACGCGTGGTTCGCGGTCGCCTTCCCGGGCGGACCGCGCCTGGACATGGGCCTCGTGGACTGCGTGCTGCTCACCCTGATCTCGGCGGTCCTCTACCTCCTGGCCCGCCGGAAGAGGCCCGAGGGCGTCATCATGGGCGTGCTCGCCGTCTCGTACTCGGTGCCGCGCTTCTTCCTTGATTTCTACAGGGCGCGGGACCTGTCGTTCGTGGATGGGCGCTTCCTGGGCCTGACCCCGGCGCAGTGGATCACCCCGGTGCTCGCGGCCGGCGGCGTGTACCTACTCGCCACTGCAGGCAGGGTGCGCCCCGAGTCCGCCCCGTCCGAGACACCCGCCTCGCCCACGCCCGTCCGCGAGACCCGGGCCGGCTAGCCCCTCGGGGGTGGGCTGGACGTCGGCCCACGTCCGCGGAGCGCGCTGACGATGAGACGCGTCGCCGGGCTCTTGTTGAGCGTGTAGAAGTGGATGCCCGGGACGCCTCTCGCGAGCAGCTCCATGCATTGCACCGTGGCGTGCGCGACCCCGAGCTGGACCACCGCGTCCGGGTCGTCCCGGTACCGCTCGAGCTGGAGCACGAGCCGCATCGGCACCGTGGCCCCACACATCCGGATGAAGCGCTCGAGCTGCTCGATGTTGGTGATGGGCATGATGCCCGGGACGATGGGAACGTTGATCCCCACCCGGCGCGCCCGCTCGACGAAGTCGAAGTAGAAGGCGTTGTCGAAGAAGAGCTGGGTGATGACGAAGTCGAGCCCGGCGTCCACCTTGGCCTTGAGGTGGCGGAGGTCGTCGTCCCGGAGCGGCGTCTCCACGTGTCCCTCGGGATAGCCGGCCCCGCCGACGCACAGGTGGTGGTCGCGTTCGCGGATGAACCGGACCAGCTCGGAGGCGTACCGGAAGCCGCCCGGCGGGGCCTGGAAGTCGTGCTGTCCGGCCGGAGGGTCGCCGCGCAGCGCGAGGAGGTTCTCCACGCCCTGGTCCACGAGCTGCTCGACCAGCGCCGCGAGGTCCTCGCGGGTGTGACCCACGCAGGTCAGGTGCGCCATCGTCTCGAGGCCGGTGGCGCGGATCTCCTGGACCAGCTCCACCGTCCGGTCCCGGGTGCTTCCGCCGGCCCCGTAGGTCACCGAGACGAACCCCGGCTCCAGCGGGCGCAGGTCCTCGAGCGTGCGGAGGAGCGTGCGCCGGCCCTCCTCGGTCTTCGGGGGGAAGAACTCGAAGGAGAAGCACGGGTCGGAGGGGTTCAGGCGGTTTCGGATCTTCATCGCGTCCTGGCCGGGGACTCTAGTCAGGGCGCAGTCCGTGCGCCCTCCCAAAGCCTTGATCCTCCTCCGGAGGGTGGGGTAGTCCGGGCCGCATCCCCATGCCCCGCCAGACACCGATCAACCCGGTTCACCGCGCGCTGGGTGCGCGGATGGTCGACTTCGCCGGCTGGGACATGCCGGTCCAGTACACGGGCGTGGTGGCCGAGCACGAGGCGGTGCGGAAGGCGGCGGGGCTGTTCGACGTGTCGCACATGGGGGAGATCGAGTTCCGCGGAGAGGGCGCGCTGGAGAGCGCCAACGCGCTCATCACCAACGACCTCCAGAAGTGCGCCGACGGTCAGGCGGTCTACGCCGGCCTCCTGAACCACAAGGGGGGCTTCGTCGACGACGTGGTCGCCTACCGCTTCTCGCCCGAGCACATCCTCATCTGCGTCAACGCCAGCAACCGGGAGAAGGACTTCGCCTGGATGATCGAGAACACCCCCCGGGTGCAGCCGGTGAACCGGAGCGACGACTTCGCTCAGCTCGCCATCCAGGGGCCGAAGGCGGCAAGCATCGTCCAGGGCCTGACCGACGTGCCGCTCGAGTCCATCGCCACCTACCGCTTCCGCGAGGGCACGGTGGCCGGGGTCCCCTGCATCCTCTCGCGGACGGGCTACACCGGCGAGGACGGGTTCGAGCTCTACTGCCCGCCGGACCGGGCGGTGGCGCTGTGGAACGCGCTCCTCGCGGCGGGCAAGCCGGTCGGTCTCGTCCCGGCGGGGCTCGGCGCGCGCGACAGCCTGCGCACCGAGATGAAGTACGCGCTCTACGGCAACGACATCGACGACGCGCACACCCCGCTCGAGGCGGGCCTCGGCTGGATCGTCAAGCTGGACAAGGGCGAGTTCGTCGGCCGCTCGGCGCTCGCCGCGCAGAAGGCTGCAGGCATCCCGCGGAAGCTCGTGGGCTTCGAGATGCGCGAGCCCGGCATCCCACGCCACGGGTACGCCATCCTCAAGGACGGGAAACAGGTAGGCGAGGTCACCTCGGGGACCCAGGGGCCCACGGTGAAGAAGGCGATCGGCATGGGCTACGTCTCCACCGCGCTCGCCGCCGAGGGCGCGACGTTCGAGATCGACATCCGTGGCCGCCCGGTTCGCGCCGAGGTGGTGAAGACGCCGTTCAAGCGCTAGAGCAATCGCCACTCCGAGGAAAGCACGAGAGCAATGGCCGACAATCCGAAGAACCTCCGTTACACGAAGGAGCACGAGTGGGCCCGCCGCGAGGGCGCCGGGGTGGTGGTGGGCGTCACCTCGCATGCCCAGGAGGCGCTCGGGGACGTGGTCTACGTCGAGCTGCCCAAGGTCGGAGACACCCTGACCGCCGGCGCCGCGTTCGGCGTGGTGGAGTCCACCAAGGCCGTGAGCGAGCTCTTCGCGCCCATCTCCGGCAAGGTGACCAAGGTCAACACCGCGCTCTCGGACGAGCCGTCGAACATCAACTCCGACCCGTACGGGGCCGGGTGGATCGTCGAGGTGGAGCCGGCGGACCCGGCCCAGCTGGACGGGCTGATGGACGCGGACGCCTACGGCGAGCTGCTGGCCAAGACCGCCACCTGAGGCGCCCGATGGGAGCCAAAAGGCGTGCTACCGACCCCCAGCGAGCCAGCGTGGGCCGGTCCTGTTAAATCGCCGTCCTCACGCCCATGCCCCTCGTTTCGATGCCTGACTCCCGCAACCCCTCGGAGACCGACTCCTTTCCGCTCCGTCACATCGGACCCGACGCGGCCGACGTGACCGAGATGCTCCGCGTCGTGGGCGCGCCGTCGCTCCAGGCGCTCGTCGACCAGACGCTGCCGGCCAGCATCCGGCTCCGGCGCGCGCTGGACCTCCCGCCGGCCGTGGACGAGGCGCGTCTCCTGGAAGAGCTCGAAGCGCTCGCCGCGAAGAATCAGGTGTTCCGCTCGTTCCTCGGGGAGGGCTACCACGACACCGTCGTCCCGCCGGTCATCCTGCGAAACATCTTCCAGAACCCTGGCTGGTACACCCAGTACACCCCGTACCAGCCGGAGATCTCCCAGGGCCGGCTGGAGGCGCTGCTCAACTTCCAGACGGTGGTGATGGACCTCACCGGGCTCCCGGTGGCCAACGCCTCGCTGCTCGACGAGGGCACCGCGGCGGCTGAGGCGATGCACATGCTGTACGCCCAGGCGAAGCCAGGCCACGATGCCTTCTTCGTCTCGGACCGGGTGCATCCGCAGACGCTGGAGGTGGTGCGGACCCGCGCCGGGGCCCTGGGGATTCCGGTCCTGGTCGGCGACGCGCGCAGCTTCGACTTCTCGACCAAGATCTTCGGCGCGCTGGTGCAGTACCCGGCGACCGATGGGCTGGTGGAGGATCCCGCATCGTTCTTCGACCGGGTGCACGCCGAGGGCGCGCACGCGGTGGTGGCGACGGACCTCCTGGCCCTGACCGTGCTCACGCCCCCGGGCGAGCTCGGCGCGGACGTCGCCGTCGGCAGTGCGCAGCGCTTCGGCGTGCCCATGGGCTTCGGCGGTCCGCACGCGGCGTTCTTCGCAGTGAAGCAGGAGTTCACCCGTCTCATCCCCGGCCGCATCATCGGCGTCTCCGAGGACGCGAGCGGGCAGCGCGCGCTGCGCATGGCGCTGCAGACCCGCGAGCAGCACATCCGCCGCGAGAAGGCCACGAGCAACATCTGCACCGCCCAGGCGCTCCTCGCCATCATGTCGGGGATGTACGCGGCCTGGCACGGCCCCGAGGGCCTCAAGGCCATCGCCTCCCGGGTGCACGGGCTCACCGTCCGTCTCGCCCGCGGGCTGGGCAAGCTCGGGGTCAAGGTCAAGCACACCAGCGTCTTCGACACGCTCCGGCTGGAGCTGGACCCGGCCGAGGCGGACCGGGCGATGGCCCGGGCCCGTGAACGGAAGATGAACCTCCGGCGCATCGACGCGCGGAGCATCGGGATCTCGCTGGACGAGACGACGCGCCCCGAGGACGTGGAGGCGCTCTGGGGCGTCTTCGCCGCCGGCAAGCCACTGGACTTCGCCCCAGAGGTGCTCGCCTCCGACGTGCGGCCCGCGTGGGCCCCCGCCTTGACCCGGACGAGCGCGTACCTGACCCATCCCGTCTTCCACCGCTACCGGTCCGAGACCGAGATGCTCCGGTACATCAAGCGGCTCGAGGGGAAGGACCTCAGCCTCACCTACGCGATGATCCCGCTGGGCAGCTGCACCATGAAGCTGAACGCCACCGCGGAGATGATCCCGGTGACCTTCCCCGGCTTCTCGCGCCTGCACCCGTTCGCCCCGGCGGAACAGACGGAGGGGTACCACCAGCTCTTCCGGGAGCTGGAGCGGATGCTGGCGGAGATCACCGGCTTCGCGGCGGTGTCACTCCAGCCGAACGCCGGCAGCCAGGGGGAGTACGCGGGGCTCCTGGTCATCCGGAAGTGGCACGAGAGCCGTGGCGACCGCGACCGGAAGGTCTGCCTCATCCCCGCGTCGGCCCACGGCACCAACCCGGCGAGCGCGGTGATGGCCGGCTTCGAGGTGGTGGTGGTGAAGAGTGACGAGGACGGCAGCATCGACCTCGTCGACCTCGAGGCGAAGTCCACCCAGCACGCCGCACGGCTGGGCGCCCTGATGGTGACCTACCCGTCGACGCACGGCGTGTTCGAGGAGGAGATCCGGCGGATCTGCGACATCGTCCACGGGCACGGCGGACAGGTCTACATGGACGGGGCGAACATGAACGCCCAGGTCGGACTGTGCCGTCCGGGCGACTTCGGCCCGGACGTCTGCCACCTCAACCTCCACAAGACCTTCTGCATCCCCCACGGCGGCGGCGGTCCGGGCATGGGCCCCATCTGCGTGGCCCCGCACCTCGCGCCGTTCCTCCCCGGGCACCCGGTGGTGAAGACCGGCGGGGGGCAGGGCACCGGCCCGGTGTCCGCGGCGCCGTGGGGCAGCGCGAGCATCCTGGTCATCTCGTACGCCTACATCCGGATGATGGGCGCCGAGGGGCTCACCCGGGCGACCGAGGTGGCCATCCTCAACGCCAACTACATCGCGAGCCGGCTGGAAGACCGCTTCCCGGTGCTTTACCGGGGCGCCCGAGGTCGGGTGGCGCACGAGTGCATCCTCGACCTGCGCGGCGTGAAGCGCTCGGCGGGCGTCGAGGTCGACGACGTGGCCAAGCGCCTCATCGACTACGGCTTCCACGCCCCGACGGTCTCGTTCCCGGTCTCGGGGACGCTGATGGTCGAGCCGACCGAAAGCGAGAGCAAGGCGGAGCTGGACCGGTTCTGCGATGGGATGATCTCCATCCGTGAGGAGATCGCCGACGTCGAGGCGGGCCGCCAGCCGCGCGAGGGGAACGTGTTGAAGCACGCGCCGCACACCGCCGCGGTGGTCACGGCCGACGGGTGGGACCGGCCGTACCCGCGGCAGCTCGGCGCGTTCCCGTCGCCGTTCGTCCGGGCGAGCAAGTTCTGGCCCGCGGTCGGGCGGCTGAACAACGTGCTCGGCGACCGGAAGCTCGTCTGCAGCTGCCCGCCGGTCGAGGACTACGCCTGAGCCGTATGGCCAGGGTCGGCACTCACTGAGGAGCGGGCGCTCGGCCCGTGCCCGGCCACAGGAACCGGAGGGCGTCGGGCATCCGGGAGGCCCAGGAGATCTCGTCGTGGCCTCCTTCGGGCTGCTCGACGAAGCGGAGGTCCTTGCCCTCGACCCACCCCCTCCGGACCAGCGCGTCCCGGAGGCGATGCGCGGCGGAGACCATCGTCTCGCTCTCGAGCGAGCCGACGTCCACCCAGAATCGCACGGGGAGCTTCCGCGGCAGCGTGCGCACCCGGCGGATGAGCACGTCCTGGTCCCACATCGCCGAGGGAGACATGACCAACGCCTGGCCGAACACCTCCGGGTGCTCGAGCGCGAGGAAGAGCGAGACCAACCCGCCGTGTGAGGCACCTCCGACGGCGGTGCTCCGGGGCCCGGGGCGCGATCGGTAGGTGCGGTCGATGAACGGCTTGAGCTCATCGACGAGGAACTGGGCATAGAGCGGCGCCTTCCCGCCGCCGTGCACCCTCCGTCCGTCAGGGAGCGTCCGGTCGACGAAGGTGGGGCTGTACTCATCCATGCGCGCTTCCGTGTTCGAGACCGCGACGACGATCAGCGGCTCGATCGCCCCCGAGCGGATCAGGAGCTCGGCGGTCTCGTCCACCTGCCACTCCATCCCCACCGCTCCGGCGTCGAAGACGTTCTGTCCATCCTGGAGGTACAGCACCGGGAAGCGGCGCGAGGCGTCGCGGTCATAACCCGGCGGCAGGTACACCTGGACGTCGCGAGCCGGCACGTGCTTCGAGCCGAACGACGGGTGGGTCCGGATGTCCCCCGAGCGCTCGCGGGCGACCGGCGCCGGGGGCGAGTCGAAGAGGCGCTCGACGGTCTGGCGTTCACCCGCGAGCTTCAGCTGGCGATTGCGGCCCTCCTCCCAGCCGGAGTTGGGCGTACCCTCCCGCTCCACCTTGAACTTGTAGGCCACCGGCTGACTGCCGAAGGGCGCGCGGGGAAAGGTGACCGTCACCTGGTAGCGGCCGTCGCCGTCCCGATCGCTGGCGAAGGCGGTGCTGGCCCACGAGAGCGGGGCCACCCCGCCGCGGACGCCCACCTTCGCGGTCGTCGGGTCGAAGCGCCCGGCCGCAATCTCCTGGCGCAGGTCGATGAGGAAGGTGACCGAGTGGGCTGCCATCGCCGGAGCCGACGCGAGAAGGAGGATGCCGAGGAGTCCCCGCATGCGGCCCGACTAGCATCGAGGAGGCAATCAATCGAGGAGGCAATCAGTTGTTACGGAAGATCCGCATCAGCGGGCGGCCGCCGGTCTCCAGGTAGAAGCCGAAGGGGAAGGTGACCGTCCCGTCCTTGCCCATCAGGCCCGACGGGGGGTTGGGGAAGGGCTGGGCGCGGCGGAAGCTCACGATGGCCGCCTCGTCCAGGAAGTCCACGCCGCTCGAGCGCTGGACCTTGATGTCCTTCACCAGCCCGTCCCCGCCGAGGGTGATGTCGAGGATGGTGTAGCGGTCGCGGCCGCCGTAGATCTCCCCGGTGGGGTCTCGCTGCCGGAGCGGCTCGTTGGGGTCCCAGTTCCGGCCCACCGCCTGCTTCACCCGGTTGAAGAAGGTCGCGTACTTCCACTCGCGGGTGTTGAGGAAGGTGCCCTCGCCCTGGTCCACGTCCTGGAGGTGGTCGTTCGGCGCCGCGCCGATGATCTTGTCCAGGGCCGCGGTGCTGGGCATCAGCTGCGAGAGGCTGGGCAAGCCGACACGTCCGGAGCTGCCCTGGTCGCCCTCGTCGCCTGGCTTGCCCGGGTCGATGCGCAGGCGCTGGGCGTTCCCCTGCACCGCCACGCTCTCCCCCTGGTTGTTGACGCTGGGACCGGCACCCTTGTTGTTCTGCTCCTTGAGGGCGATCTGGTCACGCTTCTTCACGTTGGGCATCTCGAGCACCGGCTTCTGGCCACCGCCCTTCTGGGCGGGCCGCGCGTCCTGGCCGGTGCCGTTGTTGCCCTGCACGACCAGCTGGGGCGACTCGTCCTTGCCGGTGGTCTTGCGCTCCTGGGTCGCCGTCTGGCGGGGCATCGCGTTCCGGTAAAACGCGGTCTGGTCCTTGGCCTTGGTCTCCTTGTCGACCCGGTTGTTCTTCTCGGCCAGGTACTTCGCGTCGGGCGCCTCCTGCTCATTGCCGGGCGCGACGTCGACCACCTGGCCCTTCGGGTTCTTCTCCTCCTTCGGCTCGGGCTTCTTCTGGGCCTCGGCGCGGCGCTGCTGCTCGGGGCGCTCCTGCTCCCGCGCCTGCGTGCTCCGGTTCTTGGCCCAGGCACGGGGGTCGATGTTTCGCAGCGTGACCGCCTGCGGCTTCTTCTTCGGCTCGCCCCCGGGCCACTTCACCGACACGAAGTTGGCCACCAGGAGCAGGCCGAGCAGGCCCAGGTGGAACAGCACCGCCAGCACGGCCGCGATGAGCGTGGTCCTTGCCGGACGGCGACGTCGTCGTCGGGGGCTGGCGGGAGAGGGGCTCACGTGACGGTCCTACATAACTGGAAGCCGCGGCCCGACGATAACCCCAGGGGTGGCCCGGCTGTTCCAGCCCGGCAGACAGGCGGCCGGCGAGGGGTGTGTGCCCCCCGGAGTCCGCGCCTACTCGTAGATGCGCGCAACCTCGGCGCCATTGAAATAATGCCGGAGGATGGCGCGGTAGTCCTGGCCAGCCTCCGCCCGGCCGATCGCCCCCGTCTGGCAGAGCCCGACGCCGTGACCCCACCCCCCGCCCCGGAAGAGGAACGCCACGGGGTTGCCGTGGGTGTCGCGTTCCTCGATGACGACGAAGAGCGCGCTGTTGAGCATCCCGAACTGCCTGCGAATGGTGAGCTCACCCCGGAGCTCGGTGGCCCGACGGGTGCCGGACACGAGCAGCAGTCGGATCCGCCCGGATGCTCCGCGCTCGAGCGGCTGGAGGTGACGGACCGAGCCCACCCCCAGAGATTCGACCAGCGCGTCGAGCTGCTGGGCGGTGAAGCGCTTCTCCCAGCGGTACTTGGTGGGCTGGGCGAACCGGCCCCGGCGACAGGCCGCGGGGAGATCGAAGGTGAGGAAACGCTGGGGTGCGCTCCGCGGGTCGGGCATGCCCTTCACGGGGCCGAGCACGTCCGGACGTCCCCGAAGGCTCGGATCCGGCACCCCGCCCCAGACCGCGTCGTTGTCCTCGGTATGTCCACCGCACACGGCGCTGTAGACCGAGTCCACCAGCCTCCCCTCGGTGGAGAAGAGCGCGAGCCCGCGCGTCGCCTGCACCGCAGCGGTGGTGGCGGGTGTCTCTCCCGAGCGGCCCCGGTACACGGCGCAGTGCTGCTCGGAGCAGAGCAGGTAGGGGTCGGCGAGGTGGCGGGTGCCCACCTTTGCCAGCACCTCGCCGCGCGCGGTGACGGCCTGTGCCCGGAGCGCCTCGGCCGGCGCAGCAGGGAAGATCTCCGAGGGGACAAGGCCCGCCAGGAGATCCTCCAGCGAGACCAGGTTCACCACCGCGATGGTGCCGGCGTCGTCGGCCGCGAAGGAGAGCCCGCCGCGGTACTGGCGCGTCTCGAAGCCGTGGGTCGGGTAGCCCACTGCGAACTCGACCGCGCGGACCTCGAATCCTTCCCCACCGGGCGTCACTGCCCGGATCGGGCCGTCGCTCGTGCCGAGCGGCGTGCCGTCGGCCATGTCCAGTTGCAGTCGCACCCAGGCCGAGGTGCGCACCTCCTCGGCCAGCGTCGTCCGTGCGCCCCACCGGCGCAGCAGCTGCGCCTGACGCTCCGCCGCCTCGGCGGCGCCGAGCGCTGGCTCGAGCAGCACCAGCACCTTCCGGTTGTCGAGGATCTTCCCCACGATCCCGTACACCTGCCCGAGCTGCTCGAGCCGGACCTGGAAGCCGCGGGACTCCCACGTGGCGCGCTCGGCGGCGATGCCGTCCCTGTCCGCCCAGGCGAGCTCCGTGACCTGGACTCGGAATGCTCTGACCGAAGGAGCGCCGTCGAGCCGATGAACGACCAGCGGCGTCCCGGCGGGCGCCTCGACCACCTTCTCGGGACTCCCGGGCAGCACCAGGCGCACCCGTCCGCCGGGGGTGAAGGTCACCTCCCGCCGGTGCTCCATCAGGCGGACGGGGATGGTGGGCTCTCCCGCCCGGACATCGAGCCGTCGAGCCGACGGTGGCGGTGGGACCTCGAGCGGGGGACCTGCGTCGGGAGCGGCCGCTGGCTCGACGGGCTCCGGCGTCGGCGCCGGGGCCAGGGTGATGATCGGCGCAGGGGGCCGCGGCGCGACCGGCCGGGGCGCGGCGCACGCCGACAGGAGCGCGGCCAGGAGCCACGACCGCCCCCTGGCTGTCCCGGTGTGCGGAGTCACGAGGAGGGAAGAGGCGCCACCCGGATTCGAACCGGGGAATGAGGGTTTTGCAGACCCTTGCCTTACCACTTGGCGATGGCGCCGGAGCGCCGGTTTGTAGGGCACCGTCGCTGTACCGGTCAAGGATTGGCAATTTCCGGTGGCCGGTGGCAGAGCGGCGGACATGGCCAAGCTTCGTGCCCTGCTCGTGGGTGCCACCGGCATCGCCGGCCAGCAGTTCGTCTCGGCGCTGCGTGACCATCCGTGGTTCGAGCTCGGCGCCATCGCGGCCTCACCGCGGAACGCAGGCAAGCGCTACGACGAGGCGGTGGCCGGTGCGTGGTTCCTCCCCGAGCCCATCCCCGCCGACGTGGCGGCGCTCCGGCTGCTGGACCCGGGAGCGGCTCCGCGGGGCGTGGACTTGGTCTTCTCGGCCGTGGAGTCGGACGTGGCACGGGAGCTCGAGCCTCGCCTCGCCGTCGAGCTCCCGGTCATCAGCGCGGCGAGCACCTTCCGCATGGAGCCGGACGTCCCGCTGCTCATCCCCCCCGTCAACGCCGGCCACCTGGGCCTGGTCACGGCCCAGCGGGCGCGCGGATGGAGAGGCTCGGTGTTGCCCATCCCGAACTGCACCACCACTGGCCTCGCCGTGGTGCTGGCTCCGCTCGCTGAACGGTTCGGCGTTCGTTCGGTGGTGATGACCTCGCTCCAGGCGGTCTCCGGGGCTGGCCGCTCGCCGGGCGTCGCCGCGCTCGACATTCTGGACAACGTCGTCCCGTACATCCCGAAGGAAGAGGGGAAGGTGGAGGCCGAGACCAGGAAGATCCTCGGACGCTGGGCGCTCGGCGCGTCCGCCGTCGAACCGATGGCGATGAAGATCTCCGCCACCTGTACCCGGGTCGCCGTCCAGGACGGGCACACCGAGGTGGTCTCGGTGGGGCTCGGTCGGCCGGCGAGCGTCGACGAGGTGAAGGACGTTCTCCGCACCTGGGGAGGCAGCCCGGAGGCCCGGGACCTTCCGTCGTCCGCGCCCCGCTGGGTCGAGGTCCTCGATGCGGCTGACCGTCCGCAGCCCCGGCTCGACCGCGACACCCACGGCGGGATGGCCACGACGGTGGGCCGGATCCGCGAGGACTCGGTGCTCGAGAACGGGGTCAAGCTCGTTCTCGTCTCGCACAACACCAAGATGGGCGCAGCCAGGGGGGCAGTGCTCGTCGCCGAGCTGATGCGAGCCAGAGGTTTCCTCGGCGGGTAGCCGTTTTCCTCGCTTGCCCCGGGAGGGCGGATGCGCTCAGTTGCGCTGCTCACACGCGGAGATACGCCGCCATGGCTTACGTCGTTGCCGACCCTTGCGTGAAGTGCAAGTACACCGACTGCGTCGAGGTCTGCCCCGTCAACTGCTTCTACGAGGGGGAGAACATGCTCGTCATCCACCCGGACGAGTGCATCGACTGTGGCGCCTGCGAGCCGGTGTGCCCGACCAAGGCGATCTTCCCCGAGTCGGATCTCCCGGAGAAGTGGGCCGAGTACAAGGAGATCAACGCGACCTCGTCGAAGACCTTGCCCAACATCTCCGAGAAGAAGGATCCGCTCCCCGAGGCGGAGGAGTTCAAGGACAAGGAGAACAAGCGTCCGCTGATGAAGCTGTGAGCTTCCGCGTCTCCAGGCTGCGGATGGAGAGCCCGCGGGCCTCGAGCGCCTGACGGAGCGCGCTCAGCTCGCCGCTGGACGGCGGCCGGGGGGAGGACAGCCGGATCGAGATCGCGCCCCGTCCCGCCTGCTGGAGCTCGAGCCGGCCGGGGAGGCCGCCGCGGAGCGTGAGCACCAGCGCGGCGCGCCCGCTGCGGACGAACTGCTCGATGCGCTCGACCAGGGCCATCGACTGCTCGACCCTCGCCTCCCGCAGCGGTCCCGGACCGGCGACGCCGGCACCCGGCGCGACCAGCATTTCCTTCCTCTCGTCGCGCGGTGGAGGCGTGGCGTGCTCCGCCTGGACTCCCGGAGCGCCGGATGCCCCGGTGGTCGCCGCCGGCTCGCTCCGGGCGAGCGCCTCGGCGCGCACCGCAGCGCGGAGGAGGTCCAGGGTGCGGCCATCGAGACGGAAAGAGGCCTGGTCGGCGGCCGTCACCCCGTCGGCGATGCGGCGTCGGGCCGAGGCGTCGATCTCGGTCCTCGCCTGTCCACGCACCACGGACGCGCTGGCGGCGACGCGGTGTGACTCGGCCGGCCCCGAC
>Ga0208851_1000157_pt1 | contig 29474 bp, 19 predicted proteins | sample NGESurshal092012_FD_184481 | JGI IMG/M metagenome (GOLD analysis project Ga0208851, IMG submission 184481) | Arctic peat soil microbial communities from Barrow, Alaska - NGEE Surface sample 415-2 shallow-092012 (SPAdes) | ecosystem: Environmental > Terrestrial > Soil > Wetlands > Peat ... | reverse complement strand
GGGCAGGTGGTCCCGGACACCAAGGTCGACTTGACCGCGAATCCGCTCGGCCTGCTCACAAGGTCGCTGCACATGTGGGACCCCCACGGCTATCTGGGACAGGCGCAGGACCAGGCCTACGGCTACCTCTTCCCGATGGGACCGTTCTTCCTGGTCGGGCGCTGGTTCGGCGTCGCTGCCTGGGAGTTGCAGCGCCTTTGGTGGGCACTCCTTCTCTGCGTCGCCTACCTCGGGGTCGTCCGGCTCGGCCGTGTGCTCGGTATCGGCACACCGTGGTCGCTGGCGGCGGCCGGCCTGTTCTACGCGTTCGCCCCGCGGATGGCCGGTGACGTCGGGCCGATCTCGGTGGAACTGCTCCCGATGGTGCTCCTGCCGTGGGTCGTGGCCCCGCTAGCCGTAGGCACCCGGTACGGCTCACCGCGCAAGGCCGCCATGCGCAGCGGGGTGGCGGTGTTGTGCATGGGAGGGGTGAACGCCTCCGCGACCCTGTCGGTGCTGCCACTGCCGCTCCTGTTCCTGCTCACCCGTGAGCGAGGCCAGCGACGGCGGGCGCTGATGGGCTGGTGGCTGCTCGCCGTCGCGCTGGCCGTCGTCTGGTGGGTGGTGCCTCTCATCCTGCTCGGCCGCTACAGCCCGCCCTTCCTCGACTGGATCGAGAACGCCCACGTCGCCACCGCGGCCACGTCGCTGGTCGAGACCCTTCGGGGCAATTCGAACTGGCTCTCGCTGTTGACGGGTCCCTACGGCCCGCAGCGGCCCGCAGGATGGTGGTTCGCGACCAGTCAGCTTGCGGTCCTGGACACGGCCCTTGTCGCCGCCCTCGGCCTGTACGGTCTCGCCCGGCGTGATCTACCGGAACGCCGCTGGCTCGTGCTCGGTGTCCTCATCGGCGCGGTAGCGGTCACCTTCGGGCACCTCGGTGCCCTGGCACCGCCGTTCGCCGGGTTGGAGAACCGGCTCCTGGACGGTGCGCTGGCCGCCTTCCGCAACGTGCACAAGTTCCAGCCGCTCGTGACGCTACCCCTGGCGCTCTCCCTCGCACACGTGGTTGGGCTCGTCACCTCCGCTGCCGCGGCTCGCTCCCCGAGCGTGGCATTCCCGCGCCCTGCCGCTGCGGGCTCGCTGCTGCTTCTTGCCCTGGCCGGAGTCGGGTTCGTCCTGCCGGCCGTGGACGGTTCGCTGGTGCCCCCCGGCAGCTACGCCGGGATCCCCACGTACGAACAGCAGGCGGCGGGCTGGCTGGACCAGCGGGCCAGCCAGGGCAGCGTTTTGGTGGTTCCAGGGTCGTCCTTCGCGGTGTTCACCTGGGGGACGACGCAGGACGACCCGCTCCAAGCGCTGAGCCGCGACGACTGGGTTGTTCGAAGTGCAGTTCCGCTGACACCGGCTGGCACGATTCGAATGCTGGACGCTGTCCAGCAACGGCTCGCCACGGGTGTTGGTTCTGCCGGACTGGCCACGTACCTCGCCCGCGCCGGGATCGCGTTCCTCCTTGTTCGGAACGATCTCGCCTACGGTCAGGCCGACGCGCCGCGACCCGTCCTCGTCCATCAGGCGATCGACGACTCGCCCGGTCTGGCACGAGTCGCCGCTTTCGGCCCGCTGGTTGGTGGCACGCAGGATGGTGCCGTCACTGAGGACCAGTCGCTGGATCGCCCTTACAACGCGCTCGAGGTGTACCAGGTGACCGTCCCGGTCGCCGCCGTGAAGGCTGTGCCGCTCGCGGACTCCCCACGGGTGGTTGGGGGACCCGAGTCGCTGCTTTCGCTTGACGACGGCTCTGTGTTCCAGGGCACGCCGACCAGAATCGTCGGCGCCACTGCTGGTGGGGCCGTCGGGCCTACCGTCGTCACGGATGGCCTTCGGCGGCGTGCGCGCAACTTCGGCCAGATCGACAACTCGGCATCAGCGACGCTCACCCCCACCGAGCCGAGTCGCTCCTTGGGCGTCGTTCCCGACTACTTCCCACCAGGTTCCGGCCCCCGGACCACTGCGAGATACCTGTTCGCGCAGGTGTCTGCGTCCTCGTCCGCGGCAGACGTCTACACCGTCGGCGGGGCGCGCCCATACGAGCAGCCCTACGCCGGAGTGGACGGTTCTGGTGTCACCCAGTGGGTCTCGGCTCCCGCAACGACGGCAATCGGGCAGTGGCTGCAGCTGACCTTCCCGTTCGCGACCGACGTGCGTGGGAGCACATTGCAGCTTGGCACGGATCCCTCGGGATCAGTACCGACCCAAGTGGTTGTCTCCGGCGACAGCCAGCGGTACGTCGTCAATGTCGACAACCCGCAGGGGACCGTCCAGCTCCCGGATCTGGCGCCCACGAAGGCGCTTCGCATCACGTTGTCCGCCGAGAGCGGTGGCGGCGGCCTTCGCTCGTTCGCGATCCGGGAGATCGACGTGCCCGGCGTCCAGGTGCAGCGCACCCTGGTGACCTCCCCCGCTCCGCCAGGCTCTCTGGCGGCGGCCATCGTGCTCACGACGGCAGATGGTGCAGTCAACGGGTGCCCTCGATCGCAGGGGCGCTCCTGGTGCGCCTCCGGCCTCGAGGCCCCAGGTGAGGACGAACTCGGACTGGACCGTACCGTCGAGGTCGGCACGGACCGTGAGACGCTGCCGGTGCACGCCGTCGTGCTGCCGCATCCAGGCGCCGCGCTGGACAGGTTGATCGACCTGGCGTACCCCGGGATCCGGGTGACCTCGAGCTCCGCCTCGGTGAGCGATCCCGCAGGTCGCGCGCAATCAGCGTCCGACGCGGACCCGACCACCGGCTGGGTAGCTGCGACCGACGACGCTAGGCCGACGCTGGATCTCACCCTGCCGGAGAAGCGCGAGATCTCATGGTTGCGGCTTGACGTCGACCCGTCTCTGGCTGCCTCGCCTCCAACGGCTGTCCACATCAGCGCGCCCGGGCTCATTGCAGACGCCCCCGTCCCCCCGGACGGCCTCGTCGTGCTGCCTCGTCCGGTGGTCGTCGACAGCCTGTCAATCTCCTTGGTGGCGGCGCAGCAAAGGCAGTCCCACAACCCGTACGACAACATCACGTCACCGCTGCCGGTGGGAGTCTCCGAGCTGACTCTCGGCGGTGCCGAGGACCTTCGACAGCCGGTCGACCTCCAGCGACAGGTGCAGTTGCCGTGCGGCAGCACGCCCTCGGTCATCGTCGACGGGTTGGCCGTCCGGACCCAGGGCATGACAACAGTGGGTGACCTCATCGCGCTGCGGCCGATGGCGCTGACCCCCTGTGGCCCGCGATCTACGGCCGAGGTCGGTCCAACGAGCCGGATCGAGCTTCACTCGACCGACCTGTGGACGGCGCGGCAGGTAGTCCTGGGGCCAGCCGTGGACGTCGTGGTCCCTACGATCGCCGCCCGGGTTACCGTCGACTCGCCGGCGAGCCGCAGCATCGATGTGGCAGCGCGACCCTCCGCGACGCTGCTGGCCTTCTCCCAGAACGCGAATCCTGGCTGGCGCGCTACGGCGGGAGGACGGCCACTGGTCGCCGTGACCGTTGACGGGTGGCGCCAGGGCTACGTCCTACCGGCCGGTCCGGCCACGTCCGTCACGATGACCTTCGGCCCGGATCACGCCTACAGGCTCGGCCTGCTGGGGGGGCTGCTCGCCGCGATCCTGCTCGTCTCCGCCGCTGTGGCCCCTGCGAGAGGCGGTGAGACCGCCCCACGGAACTCAAGCAACCGGCTCGCGACCCCGGTTGCGGTCCTGGTCGCCTGTGTGCTGATGGCCACTCTGGGATGGTGGCCGGCAGCGTTCACCGCCTTCCTTGCCGCCGCAACGGCGCGGTGGTGGCCGGCGGTAGCCCGCTGGCTTCTTCCGGCGGTGGCGGCTGCGACCGCCACGGCGGCGGGGCTTGTCCTGTTGTCCGCCCCGTGGGGCGGGAGCTCCCCGTACATCGGTAACTCGGCGCTGCCCCAGGGCCTCTGTCTCGTCTCCCTCGCGGCCGTGGCGGGCGGCTTAGCGTTTCGGTCAGAGCGGAACCCTGCGTTTCAACCGCAGGAAGGGTCGCTCGAGGATCGACCAGCTGGTGAACGAGACCGCGACCGTCCAGGTCCAAGTGAGGGCGAACACGGCGAGGAACCCCCCAGCGAACTCATGCAGGCCAAGGACCTGGAAGGCCGTAGACAACAGGATGAGGTGCCACAGGAACATGCCGTAGGAGACCTCACCCAGGCGGTGCGCGACGCCGCCACTCGTGATCCGCAGGAACAGCCCCGGCCGTTCCGAGGGTAGCGCCGCTGGAAGGACCACCAGGACAGCGATGACGAGGTAGAGGAGGTTCTTCACCACGGCTGCTCCGGGCGTCTGGGCCGCCTCGAACGCTCGCGGCCCCGCGATCGGGGTGGCGGCCAGCAGCAGGAGCGCTCCTGCGGTCGCCCAGCAGGTACCCGGTGACGCTGCCAGTGACCTCAACGTAGACCCCCATGACGGCAGCTCTCCTGGCGCAAGCAACCGTTCGACAAGGGCAGCGAGCAGCATCCCTGCGCCGAACCAGGCCAGGTAACCGGGCAACCAGAAGGACCAGTACGAGGGTCGGCCGGCACTGTGCGAGAGGATCTGCCAGTAGATCCCCACAACGAGCATGACGATCGAGCCGGCGATCACGGCGCGCAGCTGGCCCACGACGCGCCCGACGGTCGTGATCGCGAGCGCGAGCAGCGGCAGGATCAGGTAGAAGGCCACTTCTGTGGCCAGGCTCCACATCTGGGTCAGCCCCTCCGAGAGCAGGCCGGGAGCGTAGATCTGAACGAGGAGGAGCTGGGCGACCCACTGTCGGGGGGTTGCCGCGATGTTGGCCGGCATCAGGGTGAGGGCCACGACGACGACCAGCCAGTAGGCCGGGAGGATTCGCAGGGCCCGATGCAACAGGTACGCGGAGGCTTTCGGCCGGCGGGCGTCGAACTGGGCGGCGACGGCCCACGGGCGGTAGAGCAGGAACCCAGAGAGGACGAAGAAGACGGCCACGCCGCAGTCCATCCGTGCGAGCACCGCCCCAACCGGCCCGCGAGCAGCGGTCCCGGTCTGGAACGCGGCGTGGGTGCTGAGTACCGCGGTCGCTGCCACGACGCGCATCGCGTCCAGCGCAGGGAGACGTGTGAGCGGGATGTCCCTTGCGCTGGGGGGGAGAGTGGCGATGGTCATGGACCTATCACGACCTCAGCCTGTCCGACTTGCGCGGCTCCGATGCACATTACGGCTGCGGGGTCCTGCAACGTGACGTTCAACTGGTCGCCGCCGCCCGCGAGCACGACGTAGACGTCGTGGAGCCCGCGTTCGAAACGCACCGGGACCGCGGGACCTGAACCTAGCTGCACCGTTCCATCGGTGCTGGACCCGTCCATATAGGCGAGGTGAAGGGTGTGCTGCCAATTGACGGCTGAGGCCGCAAGGCGGACGAGGCCGGCGCCGTCCGCAATCCGCCAGCACCCGGGGAGCGGCGGCGCAGCAGCTTCGGTCCCGCTGACCGCGCCAGGTCTGAGCACCCCATCCTGATCGAAAACCTGAAGCCGGGAGGTTTGGGCCGTGAAGGGTGGGCGGTTGGGATACGCAGCGAACACTCGTGAGGTGAGGTTGTCCGGGTATGACAACGGGAAGAGGACAAAGTCCGGGACGGTTTGGGGAAGCAGCCCCACGGCTTGGGGGGCTGCCTCGAGGCTCCGCTTCATGTTCACCAGCCACGGCTTCGAGGTGTTCGTTGTCGACCAGATATGGCCATAAGCCATGCTTGACGCCAGACAAAGCAGCAGGAAGGTCGCAGCTGTGACGGTGGCCACCGCGGTTGTCTGCGCCGGGTTACGGGCAAGGACTCGACGGGTGACGGCGACGGCCTCCTGCTCCACTTCCCCTCGGAGGGGCATCAGGACCAGCCCGAGCATCAGGGCGACGAAGACGGCGCCGTCGGCCGTGTACCGCAGCGCCAGTGGGAGCAGCGGCGCGAACGGGGCCGCCCCCCGGCCCACCTGGATGACGAACAGGTCAACGAGGACGTAGGCCGCCGCTGCAAGCCAAGCTCGGCGCGCCCTCATGCGGATGGCCGACGTCGCCAGCACGACGACGGTCACGGCTCCGGCGGCAGAGACCATCAACCAGACAGGGGGGTTCACGATGGCGCTGCCGTTGCCAGTGGGTACCCAGTCCACTGGCCCGCCCACAGCGGCGGGCACCACCGCCTGGCCAAGGCCACGTACCACGAGCTCGAGGAGCACCTTCTGGGGGTCTCCGAGCATGCTTGGGCGATCGCTCAAGGACAGGTAGACGACGACGTAGGCCACGGCGAGGACGGCGTAGGCGCGCCACAGCCACCTGAACCGCCAGAGGCTGCCGATCCAGGAAGTGCCGGTGGCACGGGAACCTGGCGCAACGACGAGCGTGGCCAGCACGACGCCCACGATGATCAGTAAGGACTTCTCGAAGAAGACCAGACTGACCGCCACGGCCCCGACCTGGCCGCCGAGATACGTCAGCCGCTCCGTCCTCAGGTAGGACAGGTGCATGCCCAGGGCGACGGCAAAGGCCGCCTCCATGGGAAGGATGTTCACCGCGGCTGCCCACCAGAGACCGGACGGGAGGGTGAGCGGGGAGAAGAGGAACAGCCCAAGCGGCACAAGGATCAGCGGACGGGCGCCGAAGGCTCTGACCAGCAGCCACAGCACCAGCGCGGACACTGCGGCCTGCAGGACCAGCAGCTCGATCGTGAGCGCGATCGGCGCCAGGGGCGCGAGCCTGGTCGTGAGCCAGGCGATCGCCAAGCCACCCGGCATGAGGTGACCGTCGTGCTGGTCAAGGAGGAACCCGGGACCACTCCGGCCTGGGACCGAGACAAGGCTCTGGAGGGCGAAGTCGTCGCTGTAGAGGGAGCCGCGCAGCGAGAGCCAGGCGTGGACCCCCAGCTGGATAGCGATCAGCCCTGTGGCGAGCGCGAGGACGTGCGGCCGCCGAATCCCGGTCAGCCGGACGTCGGCCCTGTCTGTGGGTGCGCCTTCCCGCGCCGTGAGCGGGAAGGCGAGGAGTGTCATCGGTACTCAGCTCATCACCGTGCCGTTTCCCGGGGCGGGCCGCCGGCCGGGGGCCCAGGGTAGCGGAGATTCCGCGGCGAGCAACCGCGAAGTCGCCACCGAGTCTGCTCAGTTCCGATACGGTCACCAGCGAGGCGGGAGCGAAGGCCATCGGAGGTGGGTCACGGTGCGGAAGACCCTGGGACTGGTGCTAGTCGGTCTGGGCGCATTGCTGTTGGTCATTGCGCCTCTGCTCAAGTGGTACGTCGCTCCACGCGCGGAGGTGACCCCACTGGCCTGCACGGGCACCACGCTGTGTGACGGTGGTGTCAGCCTCTCGCCCTCTGCGGGTATGGCTGCCACGCTGTTCGACGCGGGCGCACTCAAGTCGGTCACCAACGTGTCGTTGGTCTCGACGAGCCGGTACCGGACCGACGTTGCCGCGAGCCACGGGGCCGACAACCGAACTGTTTTCGAGGTCTTCCAAAGCGTCAACGCCTCGCCTGCGAGCCAGATCTCGGCCCCGGACGGACTCGTCGACGCATCAACGTCGCGGTACGCCTTCGACGGGCACACGTCCGACATGATCAACTGCTGCAACGCCAACCTGTCCGGTACGCCGATCACCGACTTCACCGGCATGGTGCCGTTCAAGTTCCCGTTCAACGTGGCTCAGAAGTCCTACCCCTATTTCGACTCCACTCTCGGCAAACCGGTCACGATCGAGTTCAAGGGCACCGCGACCCTCCAAGGACTCAAGGTCTACAAGTTCAGCCAGACAATCCCGCCAACGCAATACGCGACGCTTGAGGTTCCGGGCTCACTCGTCGGCCAGCCGGACCAGCCCTCAGTTAAGGCCCCGCGGTTCTACACGAACGAGCGGACGGTTTGGGTCGAGCCGACGACGGGGTCAGTCGTCAACGGCACGGAGCACCAGCGGCAGACTCTGCGTGGCTCTGACGGCACCGACCAGCTGGTTCTGCTCGATGCCACGTTGTCATTCACCCCCGAGAACGTCCGAGGTTCAGTCGACGCCGCGAAGAGCGGCGCGAACAAGATCAACCTGATTGGGAGCACCCTGCCCCTCATCTGTTTGATCCTTGGGCTGGTACTGCTGCTGCTCGGTCTCTACTTCGCCCTCGGTCGCCAGGGGGGCGCCGCTCATGCCGGTCCGACCGGTCCGAAGGACAGCCCCGGCAGCACGGCCCAGACCGAGGCCGCTACAAACCTGACTGCTTTGCTCAACGAACCACGTCCCGCGAGCCCCGATCTACCTGGGCCCCCACCGGGGACGTAGAGCCTCGGTCACGGGTCCGAAGTCCGAGCCCGCTCCGGATCATGATTTGTGGGCGACTTCATCTCTCAGGGCAGCGCCGGGGACTACACGTGGCTCCACCGTCGCTGAGCTGACCTATTTCCCTGATGGGGATTCATGGCAAGGCACCAGCCGCCCTTCGCTACCGGGATAGTCTCCTTGCCTCGGGTGGACAAGAGGAGCCGGGTTGGCAGAACGCACGCTCCCGCATCGGCCTGCCCTGGACGGCGTGCGGGCTCTGGCCGTGCTTGCCGTCCTGCTCTACCACGGGGACGTGCCGTGGACCCAGGGCGGATTCCTCGGGGTCGACCTGTTCTTCGTGCTCTCCGGCTTTCTCATCACCTCGCTGCTGCTCCGCGAGCACGAGGTCACCGGTCGGCTGGATCTGGGCCGATTCTGGGCTCGCCGGGCGCGACGGCTCCTCCCGGCGCTCGGGGTCCTGCTGGTCGTCGTGATGTGGGTGCTGCCTCTCGCCGGTGTCGTGTGGGGGCAACGCGTGCGCGGCGATGCGATCGCGACACTGGTCTACGTCTCTAACTGGCGCTTCATCCTCACCGGACAGTCCTACGTCGACCAATACGCCGGTCCGTCGCCCCTGCTCCACACCTGGTCCCTGGCCATCGAGGAACAGTGGTACCTCGTCTTCCCGCTGATCGCCCTGTTCGTCCTCTCGCGGCCCCTCGGGCGGCGGTACCTGCCATGGATTCTCGGCCTGGGCGTGGCCGGCTCTGCCCTGCTGACGATGGTCCTCCAGGCTCATGGCGCCAGCCTGACGCGGTTGTACTACGGCACGGACACGCGGCTGCAGGCCATTCTCGTGGGCGCCCTCGCTGCCAGCTTGATCGGCCACCGGGTCTGGGACCACGAGCCGGGGGGGCACCGGGGCGCCTGGTATCGGTCGGTCTCGCTACCAGGATTCGCGGTCCTGGTGCCACTGCTCGTCCTCGCCCGGCCGGAGTCCGCGTGGCTGTATCAGGGCGGGCTGCTTCTCGTGGCAACTGCTTCGGTACTCGTGGTCGTCGGGGTCGCCGCGGAACCGGACGCCAGCGGTCCGACCCGTTGGCTGGGCTGGCGCCCGCTGGTCCTCCTGGGCACCATCTCGTACGGGGTGTACCTCTGGCACTGGCCGGTGTACGTGGTCCTCGACGCGCAGCGGACCGGGCTGAGCGCAGCGCCGCTGCTGGTCCTGCGGATCCTCGTGACGTTGGCCGCCGCCACCGGCTCATACCTGCTGGTCGAGCGTCCGGTCCGGCGGGGCTCGTTGCCGCAGCTGGGTCCCATGCCGGCCGAGGCGCTTCTGGACATCTCCGCGGCGGTCGTCATCCTCGCCGTGCTGGTCCCTTTGCCGGGCAAGGCCGTGCCCTCGTCCGACTCGATAGATGCGCTGGCGAAGGTCGCCGCGAGCCTTCCCAGCACTGCTCCTCAGGCGGCGCCGCCCAGCCCAAAGGGTACGGCCATTCGGTCCGTCGTGCTGGTTGGGGACTCGCAGGCCCTGAGCCTGTACGCGGGAATCAAGGACGATCCTTCGAGCACTCTCACGGTCCGCCTCGTGACCCGGCTCGGTTGTGGAGTCGTCCCCTACGTCTCCGTTGTGGGCGGGCAGCCAGTGAGCCCGCAGGAGCCGCTCTGCGACGACTGGGCCAAGGCGCGAGGGTCCGAGATCGCGAATGCGGCTGGTGACCTTGGGGTGCTGTTCGCAGGCAGCTGGGAGCAGTACGACCGGTGGGTGGATGGGCGAGCGGTGCCCTACACCGACCCGGAGTGGATGACGCTGACGGTCGCCGACTACCGCACGGTGCTCGCCGAGATCCTCCACTCCATGCCCCACGCCGCCGTCGTCCTCGACCACTGCCACGACGTGCCGAACGTCGACATCCCGGCCAGCACGCTGTTCCAGTGGGGGCGTTACCCACCGGTGGTCAACGATCCCGGCCGCATCGCGGCGACCAACCGCGCGGTCGAGACCGCGGCGTCGTACTTCCCCGCCGTCACGGTGGTCGACGTGGGGAGCCTGCTGTGCGCCCACGGCTACCAGGCCTCAGTCGACGGGGTCCAGCTGCGCACCGATGGACTGCACTGGACCACCGAGGGTGCGCGTCTAGTATGGCGGTGGATGGAGCCCAAACTCGTGGCAGGTGCCGGGGTCCCGTGAGTGCGGCCGCCCACCTTCATAAGCTGCAGCGCCCGGTCTGGGCCGCTACCGAGTGACGCACACGAAGATCGCCGTCCCAGGGACCAGCGCGCCGCGTAGGGGGCTCCAGCCGCCCCAGGTCGAGCTGTTCGACGCCGGCCACTCCGGCTCGACCAGGTCCACCAGCTCGAACCCGGCGGCCACGAGCTCGCGCACCCTGTCGCCGAGCGTGCGGTGGTGCTCCACGTAGGTCGCTCGCCCGGCGTCGTCCTGCTCGACGTAGGGCGCCCGGTCGAAGTACGAGTGCCGCACCACCAGGCCCTCGGGACCGGGGGAGTCCGGCAGCGCCCAGCGCAGCGGATGGGTCACCGAGAACACCCAGCGCCCACCCGGGCTCAGCACCCTGGCCACCTCGCGGTGCAGGGCGGTCGGGTCTGCGACGAACGGTACCGCCCCGTAGGCCGAGCAGGCGACGTCGAACGACGCCACGGCGAACGGCAGCGCGCAGGCGTCCGCCTGCACCAGCGGCACCGGGACGCCGGTGGACGCCGACAGCCGGGCCGCGTGGGCCAGCTGCCCGCCCGACAGGTCAGTCGCCACGGCACGGGCCCCCGACGCGACCAGCCAGCGGGCTCCCGAGGCGGCCCCGCTGCCCACCTCGAGGACCCGCCGTCCGCCCACCGGGCCGAGCAGCCCGGCGTCCGCCTCATCCAGCCCCTCGGGGCCCCAGACGAAGCGCACGTCGCCCAAGAAGCTGCCATGCTCGGCCTGGTAGGCGTCCGCCTCGGCGTCCCACCAGGACCGGCTGGCCCGCCGGGACTCGTCCGTCCCAGCCGGCCGGCGCTCGATTGACCCTCCCACCTGCGCAAACGTAGACTGTCCGCTGCGTTGTGGGCCTGCGCGACCTCGGACCGAGCAGGCTCGCGCTCGATGCGTCTCCCCAGTCCTCCCTGACCGGGTCCCGGCACGTCGATCCACGGGCCCTCTGCGCGCCGTTCGACCATCTGTCCGCATCGGAGTCCCTACCCCTATGACCGCAAGCACCGCCGACACCGTCGCCGTCCCGACCGCGACGCCGCAGGTAGCCGTGAACGACATCGGCTCCGCGGAGGACTTCCTCGCCGCGATCGACCTGACCATCAAGTACTTCAACGACGGCGACATCGTCGAGGGAGTCATCGTCAAGGTGGACCGTGACGAAGTCCTGCTCGACATCGGTTACAAGACGGAGGGTGTCATCCCCTCCCGCGAGCTCTCGATCAAGCACGACGTCGACCCCAACGAGGTCGTCAAGGTCGGTGACGAGATCGAGGCCCTGGTCCTGCAGAAGGAGGACAAGGAGGGCCGGCTGATCCTGTCCAAGAAGCGCGCCCAGTACGAGCGCGCCTGGGGCACGATCGAGCAGCTCAAGGAGGAGGACGGCGTCGTCACCGGCACCGTCATCGAGGTGGTCAAGGGCGGCCTGATCCTCGACATCGGGCTGCGCGGCTTCCTGCCGGCGTCCCTGGTCGAGATGCGCCGGGTGCGCGACCTCCAGCCGTACGTCGGCAAGGAGCTCGAGGCCAAGATCATCGAGCTGGACAAGAACCGCAACAACGTCGTGCTGTCCCGCCGGGCGTGGCTGGAGCAGACCCAGTCCGCGGTGCGGCAGAACTTCCTCACCACGCTGCAGAAGGGTCAGGTGCGCAGCGGCGTCGTCTCCTCGATCGTCAACTTCGGTGCGTTCGTGGACCTCGGCGGCGTCGACGGTCTGGTGCACGTCTCCGAGCTGTCCTGGAAGCACATCGACCACCCGTCCGAGGTCGTCGAGGTCGGCCAGGAGGTCACCGTCGAGGTCCTCGACGTAGACATGGACCGCGAGCGGGTCTCGCTGTCGCTCAAGGCGACGCAGGAGGACCCCTGGCAGCAGTTCGCCCGGACCCACCAGATCGGCCAGGTCGTCCCCGGCAAGGTCACCAAGCTGGTGCCGTTCGGCGCGTTCGTCCGGGTGGACGAGGGCATCGAGGGCCTGGTCCACATCTCCGAGCTGGCCGAGCGCCACGTGGAGATCCCTGAGCAGGTCGTCCAGGTCGCCAACGACATCTTCGTCAAGGTCATCGACATCGACCTCGAGCGGCGCCGGATCAGCCTGTCCCTGAAGCAGGCCAACGAGGGCACCATCGGCGAGGCCGTGGAGTTCGACCCGACCATGTACGGCATGGCGGCGAACTACGACGAGCAGGGCAACTACATTTACCCCGACGGCTTCGACCCGGAGACCGGCGAGTGGCTGCCCGGCTACGAGACGCAGCAGGCCGAGTGGGAGAAGCAGTACGCCGCGGCCCAGGAGCGGTTCGAGGCGCACAAGGTGCAGGTCGAGGAGGCCCGTCGCAGCGACGCCGAGGCCACCACCGAGGCGCCGTCGGCCTACTCCTCCGAGGGCAGCGACGACGCCGAGGAGGCCGCTGGCACCCTCGCGTCGGACGAGGCGCTGGCCGCGCTGCGCGAGAAGCTGACCGGCGAGTCCTGATCCAGCGGACTGGCTGGCTGCGGCCCCGCACCCCACCGGGTGCGGGGCCGCAGCACGTTCTCCGTCTACGCTTCGAACCGTGCTGACGATCGGGCTCACTGGCGGGATCGGGGCCGGCAAGAGCGAGGTGGCCCGCCTGCTCATGACCTACGGTGCGGTGCTCATCGACGCTGACCGGATCGCCCGCGAGGTGGTCGAACCGGGCACCTCGGGTCTCGCCGAGGTCGTCGCGCAGTTCGGCTCCGAGGTGCTGACCGCAGACGGGGCGCTGGACCGGGCCGCCATGGCGCGCCTGGTGTTCGGCGACGAGCGGGCCAGGCGGCGGCTCGAGGCCGTGGTCCACCCGCTGGTGGCCCAGCGGACCCAGGACCTGCTCGCATCGGTCCCACCGGACGCCGTCGTCGTCCACGACGTCCCGCTGCTCGTGGAGAAGGGCTACGCGGCGCGCTACGACATGGTCGTCGTGGTCGAGGCGCCCGAGGACGTGCGGGTGGACCGGCTGGTCGAGCACCGGGGGTTCAGCGCCGAGGACGCCGGTGCCAGGATCGCCGCGCAGGCGACCCCGGCCGAGCGGGCCGCCGTCGCCGACGTCGTCATCGACAACGCCGGGACGTTCGCTGACCTCGAGGTGCAAGTGGCCGAGCTCTGGGTGGAGGTCACCTCACGGCTGGCCTGACCGCACGGCCGCCCGCTCAGGTGCTCACCAGGGCGTCGACGACCAGCAGACTGAAGACGACGACCATGATGCCGGCGGCGACGACCAGCGGGACGACCCAGCGGGAGTAGGGGTCGGTGCGCACACGGTGCCGCCCGGCCGGCCACCAGGGGTGGGTACGGCGGTGCCGCGGGAGGGACGCACCAGCCACCTTCACCATGATAGGCGTCGGCGGCGGACGGCCCTGGGCGGTTGTCGGACCCGCCCCCTACCGTGGACCCATGCGCCCCGTGACCGACCTGCAGCGCCGGGTGGCCCCGTTCCAGGTGATCTCCGAGTTCTCGCCGTCCGGCGACCAGCCCGCCGCCATCGACGAGCTCGAGCGGCGGGTCCGCGCGGGGGAGCGCGACGTCGTGCTCCTCGGGGCCACCGGCACCGGCAAGTCCGCGACCACGGCCTGGCTGGTGGAGCGGCTGCAGCGGCCGACCCTGGTGATGGCCCCGAACAAGACCCTCGCGGCCCAGCTGGCCAACGAGTTCCGCGAGCTGCTGCCCAACAACGCGGTCGAGTACTTCGTCTCGTACTACGACTACTACCAGCCCGAGGCGTACATCCCGCAGACCGACACCTACATCGAGAAGGACTCCTCGATCAACGACGAGGTGGAGCGGCTGCGGCACTCGGCCACGAACAGCCTGCTCACCAGGCGCGACGTCATCGTGGTGGCCTCGGTGTCGTGCATCTACGGCCTGGGCACCCCGCAGGAGTACGTCGACCGGATGGTGCGGCTGCGGGTCGGCCAGGAGTTCGACCGGGACCAGCTGCTGCGCCGGTTCGTGGACATTCAGTACACCCGCAACGACATCGCGTTCACCCGGGGCACCTTCCGGGTGCGTGGCGACACGATCGAGATCTTCCCGGTGTACGAGGAGCGAGCCGTTCGGATCGAGATGTTCGGCGACGAGATCGAGCGGCTGATGACCCTGCACCCGCTCACCGGCGAGGTGGTGACCGAGGACGAGGAGCTGTACGTCTTCCCGGCGTCCCACTACATCGCCGGGCCGGAGCGCATGGAGCGGGCGATCGCCGGCATCGAGGCGGAGGCTGCGGAGCGGCTGGCCGAGCTGGAGCGGCAGGGGAAGCTGCTGGAGGCGCAGCGGCTGCGGATGCGTACGTCGTACGACGTGGAGATGATGCGGCAGGTCGGCAGCTGCTCCGGGATCGAGAACTACAGCCGGCACATCGACGGCCGCGCGCCCGGCACGCCACCGAACACCCTGCTCGACTACTTCCCCGAGGACTTCCTGATGGTCATCGACGAGTCGCACGTGACCGTGCCACAGATCGGGGGCATGTACGAGGGGGACATGTCCCGCAAGCGCAACCTGGTCGACCACGGCTTCCGGCTGCCCAGCGCCATGGACAACCGGCCGCTGCGCTGGGAGGAGTTCGTTGAGCGGGTCGGGCAGACGGTCTACCTGTCGGCGACCCCCGGCCCCTACGAGCTCGGCCGTGGCCACGGGGTGGTCGAGCAGATCATCCGGCCCACCGGACTGGTCGACCCCGAGGTCGTGGTCAAGCCCACGAAGGGCCAGATCGACGACCTCGTGCACGAGATCAGAGAGCGGGCCGAACGGGACGAGCGGGTGCTCGTCACCACGCTGACCAAGAAGATGGCGGAGGACCTCACCGACTACCTGCTCGAGCTGGGCATCCGGGTGCGGTACCTGCACTCCGAGGTCGACACGCTGCGCCGGGTGGAGCTGCTGCGCGAGCTGCGGCAAGGCGAGTTCGACGTCCTCGTGGGCATCAACCTGCTGCGCGAGGGTCTGGACCTGCCCGAGGTGTCCTTGGTGTCCATCCTGGACGCCGACAAGGAGGGGTTCCTGCGGTCGGGGACGTCGCTGATCCAGACCATCGGCCGGGCGGCCCGCAACGTCTCCGGCCAGGTGCACATGTACGCCGACCAGATCACCCCGTCCATGCAGCACGCGATCGACGAGACCAACCGGCGCCGGGCCAAGCAGGTCGCCTACAACACCGAGCGCGGCCTCGACCCGCAGCCGTTGCGCAAGCGGATTAGCGACATCACCGAGCTGCTGGCCAGGGAGGACGCCGACACCGAGCAGCTGATCGGCTCCGGCCGCAGCCAGTCGCGGGGAAGGGGGCCGGTCCGGGGAGGTGGCCGGGGCGTCGACGTCGGCCGGCACTCCACCGACCTGGCCGGGATGCCGCGCGCCGAACTGGCCGACCTGATCCAGCAGCTCACCGACCAGATGCACGCGTCCGCTGCCGAGCTGCAGTTCGAGGTGGCGGCCCGACTGCGCGACGAGATCGGGGACCTGAAGAAGGAGCTGCGCGGCATGGACGCCGCAGGGGTCGGCTGACGCGGCCTGGGCCTCCGATGGCGAGGAGACGACCTCGGGCGGCCAGCCGTTAGGGTGGATTGAGCCGGCCCTTGCTCCCGGAAGGAACGTCACGCTCCATGGACGTCTCACCAGCCGTCTGGGGCGCCACGCTCGCCGGCATCCTCGCCGTCATCGCGATCGACCTGGTCGCGGTCAGCCGCCGACCGCATCGGCCGACGATGCGCGAGTCGACCGCGTGGGTCTTCTTCTACATCGCGCTCGCCCTTGCCTTCGGGGCCGTGGTCGCCGTCGCGTTCGGCAGCCGCTACGCCGGTGAGTTCTACGCCGGGTGGCTGACCGAGTACAGCCTGTCGGTCGACAACCTGTTCGTGTTCGTCATCATCATGTCCCGGTTCCGGGTCCCGGCGACCGCCCAGCAGACCGTGCTGATCATCGGGGTGATCCTGGCCCTGGTGTTCCGCGGGATCTTCATCGCGCTCGGCGCGGCCGCGATCGCCCGGTTCTCCTGGGTGTTCTACCTGTTCGGCGCGTTCCTGCTGTACACGGCGTACAAGCTGTTCAGCCACGACGAGGACGAGGAGGACGAGTTCAAGGGGAACGCGCTGTTGCGCCTGGTGCGCCGGGTGGTGCCCACCGCCCCCGACTACGACGGGATCAGGCTGCGCACCACGGTGGCAGGGCGACGGCTGTTCACCCCGATGCTCGTCGTGATGGTCGCCATCGGCACCACCGACGTGCTGTTCGCCCTCGACTCCATCCCGGCGATCTTCGGGCTCACCAAGGAGCCCTACCTGGTGTTCACGGCCAACGCGTTCGCGCTGATGGGCCTGGTCCAGCTGTACTTCCTGCTCGGCGGGCTGCTGGACCGGCTGGTCTTCCTGGGCCGGGGGCTGGCGGTCGTCCTCGCGTTCATCGGCGTGAAGCTGGTGCTCGAGGCGCTGCACACCAACACGCTGCCGTTCATCAACGGGGGCGAGCCGGTGCCGTGGGCGCCGGTGATCCCGATCACGCTGTCGCTGGTGGTGATCGTGGTGATCCTCGGGGTCACCGCCGTGGCCAGCCTGCTGCACACCCGCCGGACGGCGCAGGCCGACGGCTGAGCCCGGCCGCGCGCCATTGGTCCCCGACCATTTGCGTGGGAACCAGCGCGTGCGGGCTCGCTCACCGGCGCGACGTCCCCGACCCCCATGGTCGCTGGGTCCGTGACCGAGAAGCCGAGTCGTTCAGAACGCGAGTAGGCGTCGGCGTGTCGCAGTCAGGCCAGGTCGAGGACGTGGGCGCGCGCCCAGCAATGCTCAGTGGAGCAGTCTCGGCAGTAGTGCGCCGGGGCCACGCCGTCACCCAGCACAAGGCCGCGGGCCGGTTGTCCGCGCCCGCAGCTGTGGGCGGTGTCGTCGAACCCGCTCAGGTCCACCGGCTGGGTCAGCGGCGAGGCAACGACCAAACCGGCCCGGAGCCTCTCCGCGTCGTCCATGACTGCATCGTGTACCCGATCGTTCGGCTGTGGCGGCTTCGGTGGCAGCTTCCTCGCGGAGTAGGTGACCAGCCCCCGCGACGGCCCACCGGGCTCGCGCCAAACCTTCTGGCGTTCACCAGCCGCGGGCTGCCCACTTGGCCAGGTGGGGACGCTCGTCGCCGAGGTTGGTGTCGTCGCCGTGGCCCGGGTAGACCCAGGTCTCGTCGGGCAGCTTGTTGAACACCTTGGCCAACACCCCTTGGTAGAGGGACTCGAAGTCTGCCGGGCTTGCTGTCTTGCCTACGCCCCCTGGGAACAGGCAGTCGCCGCTGAACAGGTGCGGGCTGCCCTCCGGGTCGTCGTACAGCAGGGCGATGCTGCCCGGCGTGTGCCCGACCAGGTGGATCACGGCCAGCTCCACCTCGCCGAACCGCACCCGGTCGCCGTCGCGCAGGAACACGTCGGTCTCGACCGGGATGCCCTCGGAGTCGTCGGGGTGCGCGAAGGTCCGTGCCCCGGTGGCCTTCGCGACCTCGGCCAGCGCCTGCCAGTGGTCCGCATGCCGGTGGGTGGTGACGATCCCGCCCACCCCGCCGGGACCGATCAGCTCGAGCAGCCGGTCGGCATCGTTGGCGGCGTCCACCAACAGCTGCTCGCCGGTGACCCGGCAGCGCAGCAGGTAGGCGTTGTTGTCCATCGGGCCGACCGAGATCTTGCTGATGACCAGCTGTGCCAGCTCGTGGACGTCGGCGGGTCCACCCGGGTGGACGTGTCCGGTGTAGGGCATGGCAGCCTCCTGATCCGAGCCAGCGGTCATTGCCACGGCGGTGCGGACGGTACCGAACCGGTCCCGTCGAAGGACAGCCCGGTCCCGTCGCTGCGGCCGACCAGCCAACCGAGCAGGTCCTGCGCGGGGCCGGTCAGGACCGGCCGGTCGGGCGCGAGAGCCCACGACCGTCCGGTGTCCGGGTCGCGGAGCACGCCGACGGGGGAGCCGCCGATGGACGGCGTCAGCTCGGCCAGCGTGCGCTCGGCGAACGCGAGCGACCAGTCGGCCGGGTGGTAGGCCGCGGCGAGGTCGACCAGGTGGATCTCGACCTCGCGGATCCGGCGCAGCGGCAGCCCGGCAGCCGGGACGGTGGCCCCGGACCCCACCCGCAGCTCGACGCCGAGCGCGCCAGCCGGCAGGTCGGCCAGCGCCGCGGCGAGGCGTTCGCTGGCGGCCTCGGTGTCCGCGACCTGCTCGGACGCCGGCCGGCCCGCATCCCGCTCGATCTCGGCGTCCCGCGCTGCGCGGCCCCCCGGGTACATCGGGGTCTCGACCCCGGTGCGGGCCCAGGTGGCCAGGTTGACCAGCCCGTCGGCATTGCGGGCGAGGTGGGTGACCACGTGCCCCCGGGTCCATCCGGGGAGCAGCGACGGCTCGCGCAGCGCTGCGTCGTCCAGGGCTCGCACGGCCGCGACCAGCCGGACCGTCGAGCCGCTCAGCTCGGCCAGTGACGCCGCGTAGGGGTCAGCAGGGGGCATGCCCCGACCGTACTGCTCCGTCTCGGTGGGCGGGGCGGCCGGTCGCCGAGGACGCACCTGTCGGTGGCCCCGGCTAGCCTGGACGCTGCGCGACCTGCCCCCGAGCCGCCCTGATAGAACGAGGACGCCGCTGTGCCCGACCGCCTGATCGTGCGTGGTGCTCGCGAGCACAACCTGAAGGACGTCTCGCTCGACCTGCCCAGGGACAGCCTCGTGGTGTTCACCGGGCTGTCCGGGTCGGGCAAGTCCAGCCTGGCCTTCGACACCATCTTCGCCGAGGGCCAGCGCCGCTACGTCGAGAGCCTGTCCGCCTACGCCCGCCAGTTCCTGGGCCAGCTGGACAAGCCGGACGTCGACTTCATCGAGGGGCTGTCCCCAGCGGTCTCGATCGACCAGAAGTCCACCTCGCGCAACCCCCGCTCCACCGTGGGCACGATCACCGAGGTCTACGACTACCTGCGGCTGCTGTTCGCGCGCATCGGCCAGCCGCACTGTCCGGTCTGCGGCCAGCCGATCGCGCGGCAGACCCCCCAGCAGATCGTCGACCGGGTGCTCGAGCTCGACGAGGGCGGCCGGTTCCAGGTGCTGGCCCCCGTGGTCCGGGCCCGCAAGGGCGAGTACGTGGACCTGTTCCGCGAGCTGCAGACCAAGGGCTACAGCCGGGCCAGGGTCGACGGCACCGTGATCAGCCTGGCCGAGCCGCCGACCCTGAAGAAGCAGGAGAAGCACACCATCGAGGTGGTGGTCGACCGGCTCCAGGTCAAACAGTCCGCGCGGCGCCGGCTCACCGACTCGATCGAGACCGCGCTCACCCTCGGCGGCGGGCTGGTCGTGCTCGACTTCGTGGACCTGCCGGAGGACGACCCGCACCGCGAGCGCACCTTCTCCGAGCACCTGGCCTGCCTCGACGACGACCTGTCCTTCGAGGAGCTCGAGCCCCGGTCGTTCTCGTTCAACAGCCCATTCGGGGCCTGCCCCACCTGCACCGGCCTGGGCACCCGCATGGAGGTCGATCCCGAGCTCGTCGTGGCGGACCCGTCGGTGTCCCTCGACGAGGGTGCGCTGGTGCCGTGGCGCGGCGCCACCACCAGTGACTACTTCGGCCGGCTGGTCCAGGCGCTGGCCGACACCATGGGCTTTCGCACCGACGTCGCGTTCGAGCGGTTGCCGGCCAAGGTCCGTACGGCGCTGCTGCACGGCATCGACGAGCAGGTGCACGTGCGCTACCGCAACCGGTACGGCCGGGAGCGCTCGTACTACACGGCGTTCGAGGGGGTGATCCCGTTCGTCCAGCGCCGGCACGCCGAGGCCGAGTCGGACACCGCGCGTGACCGCTGGGAAGGCTTCATGCGCCAGGTCCCGTGCCCGGACTGCGGCGGGTCCCGACTCAAGCCCGTCGTCCTCGCGGTGACCGTGGGCGGGCACAACATCGCCGAGGTCGCGGGGCTGCCGATCGGGGAGTGCGCCGAGTACCTGCGCACCCTCGACCTGTCCCCACGGGACCAGCAGATCGCCGAGCGGGTGCTCAAGGAGGTCAACGAGCGGCTGCGGTTCCTGCTCGACGTGGGCCTGGACTACCTGTCGCTCGACCGGGCCGCCGGCACCCTCGCGGGCGGCGAGGCCCAGCGGATCCGACTGGCCACCCAGATTGGTTCCGGCCTGGTCGGTGTCCTCTACGTGCTGGACGAGCCGTCGATCGGGCTGCACCAGCGGGACAACCGCCGGCTGATCGAGACCCTGGTCCGGCTGCGCGACCTCGGCAACACCTTGATCGTCGTCGAGCACGACGAGGACACCATCCGCACCGCCGACTGGGTCGTCGACATCGGCCCGGGTGCGGGGGAGCACGGCGGCCAGGTGGTGGTTTCCGGCACCGTCGAGGATCTGCTGGCCGCGGAGCACTCGATCACCGGGCAGTACCTCACCGGCGCGCGCAGCATCGAGATCCCCGCCGTCCGCCGACCGCGGACGAAGGGGCGCGAGCTGACCGTCGAGGGCGCCAAGGAGCACAACCTGCGCGACGTCTCGGTGCAGTTCCCGCTCGGCTGCTTCGTGGCGGTCACCGGGGTGTCCGGGTCCGGCAAGTCCACCTTGGTCAACGACATCCTGTACACGGCCCTGGCCAGGGAGCTCAACGGCGCCCGGGGGGTGCCCGGGCGGCACCGGCGGATCACCGGCACCGACCTCGTGGACAAGGTCGTGCACGTCGACCAGAGCGCGATCGGGCGCACCCCGCGGTCCAACCCGGCCACGTACACGGGCGTGTTCGACCACATCCGCCGGCTGTTCGCCGAGACCACCGAGGCCAAGGTCCGCGGCTACCTGCCCGGCCGGTTCTCGTTCAACGTCAAGGGCGGGCGCTGCGAGGCGTGCGCCGGCGACGGCACCATCAAGATCGAGATGAACTTCCTGCCGGACGTCTACGTCCCGTGCGAGGTCTGCCACGGGGCCCGGTACAACCGGGAGACCCTCGAGGTGCACTTCAAGGGCCGCACCATCTCCGAGGTCCTCGACCTGCCGATCGAGGAGGCCCTGGACTTCTTCGAGGCGGTGCCTCCCATCGCACGGCACCTGCGCACGCTCACCGACGTCGGCCTGGGCTACGTGCGACTGGGTCAGCCCGCGCCCACCCTGTCCGGCGGCGAGGCGCAACGGGTGAAGCTCGCCTCCGAGCTGCAGCGCCGGTCGACTGGGCGAACCGTGTACGTGCTCGACGAGCCGACCACCGGGCTGCACTTCGAGGACATCCGCAAGCTGCTCGGGGTGCTCGGCCGGCTGGTCGACGCGGGGAATACCGTGATCGTCATCGAGCACAACCTGGACGTGATCAAGACCGCGGACTGGGTCGTGGACATGGGCCCGGAGGGCGGCACCGGGGGCGGCCTGGTGGTGGCGACCGGCACCCCCGAGGAGGTCGCCGTGGCCGAGGGCAGCCACACAGGGACCTTCCTGCGGGAGGTGCTCGCCGACCGGCTGGCCGGGAACCTGCCGGGGCCACCGTCCGTCCCGGCTCGAGCCAGGCGCAGCGCGGTGAAGTCCACGACCGCCCGAAAGTCCCGAACCCGAGGAGCGTCGTGACCGACCGTTCCACCCCGGTCAGCCGCCGATCGGTCCTCAAGGGCGTCGCCGCAGCCGGGGTCGCCGCCCCGGTCCTGGCCGCCTGCGGCGGCGGGTCCGGGTCGGGAAGCGGCACCTCGGGGGGCGGCACGGTCACGACGGTCAAGGCCGCCGACGTGCCGGTCGGTGGTGGCGTGGTGAGCGGGCAGGCCGTGGTCGTCCAGCCCAGCGCGGGGACATTCAAGGCGTACTCGGCCGTGTGCACCCACGCCGGCTGCCTGGTCTCACAGGTCCAGGACGGCGAGATCATCTGCCCGTGCCACGGCAGCACGTTCGCCGTGGCCACCGGGGCGCCGGACGGCGGCCCGGCGCCGTCCCCGCTGGGCGCGCTCACCGCGACCGTGCAGGGCGACTCCGTCATCGTCACCGGCTGACCGGGCCGGCCGTAGCCTGGCACCGTGGCCGACCCGTCGACGTACCGTCCGGCACCGGGCTCGGTGCCGGACGAGCCCGGGGTGTACCGGTTCCGCGACGAGCGCGGCCGAGTCATCTACGTCGGCAAGGCGAAGAGCCTGCGGCAACGGCTCGGCTCGTACTTCCAGGACCTCGCGGCGCTGCATCCCCGGACCCAGACCATGGTCCGCAGCGCCGCGTCGGTCGAGTGGACCGTGGTGGCCACCGAGGTCGAGGCGCTGCAGCTGGAGTACTCCTGGATCAAGGAGTTCGACCCCCGGTTCAACGTCAAGTACCGCGACGACAAGAGCTACCCCTACCTCGCGGTCACCGTCGGGGAGGAGTACCCGCGCATCCAGGTGATGCGTGGGGCCAAGCGCAAGGGGGTGCGGTACTTCGGCCCGTACTCGCACGCCTGGGCGATCCGGGAGACGGTGGACCTGCTGCTGCGGGTCTTCCCGGTGCGCACCTGCAGCGCCGGCGTCTTCCGGCGCGCCCAGCAGACCGGCCGGCCCTGCCTGCTCGGGTACATCGACCGCTGCTCGGCGCCGTGTGTGGGCCGGGTGGACGCCGAGGCGCACCGGGCGATCGTGGAGGACTTCTGCTCCTTCCTGGCCGGCAACACCGCCCCGTTCCTCCGCCGGGTCGAGGTCCGGATGGTCGCGGCGGCCGGCCAGCTCGACTACGAGACGGCGGCCCGGCTGCGCGACGACCTCGGGGCGCTGAGGCGGGCGCTGGAGAAGAACGCCGTCGTCCTCGGCGACGCCACGGACGCCGACGTCTTCGCCCTGGCCGAGGACCCGCTCGAGGCCGCCGTCCAGGTGTTCCACGTCCGAGGCGGCCGGATCCGCGGGCAACGGGGCTTCGTCGTGGAGAAGGTGGAGGACCTCGACACCGGTGACCTCGTCGAGCACCTGCTGCAGCAGCTGTACGGTGGGGAGGCCGGCGATGCCGTGCCCCGCGAGGTGCTCGTGCCGGTCCTGCCGGACGACCGGGCGGCCCTGACCGACTGGCTCCAGGAGCGGCGCGGCGGGCCGGTCGACGTGCGGGTCCCGCAGCGGGGGGACAAGAAGTCGCTGCTGGAGACCGTGGCGCGCAACGCGCAGCAGTCGCTCGCCCTGCACAAGACCCGGCGGGCCAGCGACCTGACCAGCCGCTCGCAGGCCCTGCAGGAGCTGCAGGAGGCCCTCAGCCTGCCCGAGGCACCGCTGCGGATCGAGTGCTTCGACGTGTCCAACCTGCAGGGCAGCGACATCGTGGCGTCGATGGTCGTCTTCGAGGACGCGCTGCCGCGCAAGTCGGAGTACCGCCGGTTCGCGATCCGCGAGACCGGCGGCCCGGACGGCCCCGACGACGTGGCCAGCCTGCACGAGGCGGTGTCCCGGCGGTTCCGCCGCTACCTGGACGAGGCCACCGACTCCGGCGACCCCAGCCAGCTGGAGGCGTCCGGCCTCGACCCGGCCACCGGCCGACCCCGCCGGTTCGCCTACCCGCCCAACCTGCTGGTCGTCGACGGCGGTCCGCCTCAGGTGGCGGCCGCGCAGCGGGCCCTCGACGAGCTCGGCATCGACGATGTGGCGCTGTGCGGTCTGGCCAAGCGACTGGAGGAGGTCTGGCTGCCGGGCGACCCGGACCCGGTGATCCTGCCCCGCACCAGCGAGGCGCTCTACCTGCTGCAGCGGGTCCGCGACGAGGCCCACCGGTTCGCGATCACCTATCACCGCCAGCGCCGTTCCCGGCGCATGGTCGTCAGCGTCCTAGACGACGTCCCCGGGCTCGGCGAGGTACGGCGCAAGGCTCTGCTCCGGCACTTCGGCTCGCTGAAACGGCTGCGCGCCGCCACCGTCGAACAGGTCGCTGAGGTGCCGGGCATCGGCCGGGCGACCGCGGAGGCCGTGGTCCGGGCCCTGACCCCGGCTGCGGGGGCGCCGGTGGCGGAGCCCGTCGCCGTGAACACCGCGACGGGTGAGATCCTCGACGACGTGAGCGACCAGACACACGCTGCTTCGGGGACGCCGTGAGCGGCCCCGACAGCAAGCCGCCCGAGGTCACCGTCGTCACCGGCATGTCGGGGGCCGGCCGGAGCACGGCCGCCAAGGTGCTCGAGGACCTGGGCTGGTTCGTGGTGGACAACCTGCCCCCGGCTCTCATCCCGACCATGCTCGAGCTCGGCGGCCGCAGCCAGGGCGGGGTGCCCCGCATCGCCGTCGTCGTCGACGTCAGAAGCGGCGAGTTCTTCGCCGACCTCAGCGCCGCCCTGGACACTCTCGCGGCACACGGTCGTACGCCGCGGCTGATCTACCTCGAGGCCAGTGACGCGGCCCTGGTCCGACGCTTCGAGAGCGTCCGCCGCATGCATCCCCTGCAGGGCGACGGACGGATCCTTGACGGCATCGCCGCGGAGCGGGCCCTCGTCGAGGACCTCAGGGCGGCGGCCGACGTGGTCATCGACACCACCGAGCTCAACGTGCACGAGCTGCGGGAGAAGGTCGAGCAGGCCTTCCTGGCCGAGGGTGAGCAGAGCCGGCTGCACGCCACCGTGGTGTCGTTCGGGTTCAAGTACGGGCTCCCGGTGGACGCCGACCTCGTGGTCGACGTCCGCTTCCTGCCCAACCCACACTGGGTGCCGGAGCTGCGCCCGCTCACCGGCCTGGACCCGGCGGTCTCGGGGCACGTGCTCGGTGACCGGCAGGCCCAGGAGCTCATGGACCGCTACGCCGAGGTCCTGCGGGTGATCGTCCCCGGGTACCTGCGCGAGGGGAAGCGCTACCTCACCCTCGCCGTGGGGTGCACCGGGGGCAAGCACCGCAGCGTGGCCATCGCGGAGGAGGTGGCGCGGCGGCTGCGCGCCGCCGGGATCGACTGTCAGGTCGAGCATCGCGACCTGGGCCGCGAATGACGTCGGGCCCCTCGGTCGTGGCCCTGGGCGGGGGTCACGGGCTGGCCGCCTCGCTGCAGGCCCTGCGCCGGGTCACCGACCGGCTGACGGCCGTGGTCACCGTGGCCGACGACGGCGGGTCCAGCGGCCGGCTGCGCGACGAGTTCGACTGCCTGCCGCCAGGCGATCTGCGGATGGCGTTGGCGGCGCTGTGCGGCGACGACGAGTGGGGCCAGCTGTGGAGCCGGCTGGCGCAGCACCGGTTCAGCAGCGGGGGAGAGCTCGACGGGCACGCCGTGGGCAACCTGCTGATCGTCGGGCTGTGGCAGCTGCTCGGCGACCCGGTCGCCGCGCTGGACCAGGTCGGGCGGCTGCTCGGCGCCCAGGGCCGGGTGCTGCCGATGTCGCGCGAGCCGGTCGGCATCGCTGCCGCCGTCGTGTTCGACGGCGAGCCCGCCCCGCAGATCGTCCGTGGGCAGGTGGCCGTGGCGACGACGCCCGGCCGGGTGGTGGAGCTGCTGCTCGAGCCGCCGACCCCGGTGGCCTGCGAGGAGGCGGTGCGGGCCATCGAGGCGGCCGACTGGGTGGTACTCGGCCCGGGCTCCTGGTTCACCAGCGTGCTGCCGAACCTCATGGTACCGGGCCTGCGCGACGCGCTGGTGAGCACCGACGCCCACCGCATGGTCGTGCTGAACCTGGCTCCCCAGCCGGGGGAGACCGAGGGCTTCTCCCCGGGCCAGCACCTCGACGCCCTCGCGGCGCACGCCCCGACGCTGGCCATCGACGTCGTGCTCGCCGACCCGCGGGCGGTGCCCGACGTGGCCGCGCTGGCCGCGGTCACCGCGGGTCTCGGCGCCAAGCTGGTGCTGGAGCCGGTGGCCCGGGCCGACGACCCGCTGCGTCACGACCCGGTTGCGCTGGCAGGAGCGTGTGCCCGCCTGCTGGACCGTGGCAGGATCGGCGCATGGCGATGACAGCAGCGGTGAAGGACGAGCTCTCGAGGCTGAACATCACCAAACCCTGCTGTCGCAAGGCCGAGGTGTCGGCCATGCTGCGGTTCGCCGGCGGCCTGCACATCGTGAGCGGCCGGATCGTCATCGAGGCGGAGCTGGACACCGGGGCGGCCGCCCGGCGGCTGCGCCGAGAGCTGGCCGAGGTGTTCGGGCACGCCAGCGACGTCGTCGTGCTCGCCCCGGCCGGGCTGCGCCGCGGCAACCGCTACGTGGTCCGAGTCACCAAGGACGGCGAGGCGCTGGCCCGGCAGACCGGCTTGCTCGACGGGCGTGGTCGCCCGGTCCGCGGACTGCCGTCGCAGGTCGTGTCCGGCTCCGCCTGCGACGCCGAGGCCGCGTGGCGCGGGGCCTTCCTGGCCCACGGCTCGCTGACCGAGCCGGGCCGCTCGTCGTCCCTCGAAGTCACCTGCCCGGGGCCGGAGGCGGCCCTCGCTCTGGTCGGTGCCGCCCGCCGGCTGGGCATCCCGGCCAAGGCCCGCGAGGTGCGGGGCGTCGACCGCGTGGTCATCCGCGACGGCGACGCGATCGGCGCGCTGCTGACCCGGCTGGGTGCCCACGACACCGTGCTGGCCTGGGAGGAGCGGCGGATGCGCCGCGAGGTGCGGGCCACCGCCAACCGGCTGGCCAACTTCGACGACGCCAACCTGCGCCGGTCGGCCCGGGCCGCCGTCGCCGCCGGGAGCCGGGTGAAGCGGGCGCTGGAGATCCTCGGCGACGACGCTCCCGAGCACCTGGCCGCCGCCGGTCGGCTGCGGCTCGAGCAGTCCCAGGCCAGCCTCGAGGAGCTCGGCCAGCTGGCCGACCCGCCGCTGACCAAGGACGCGGTGGCCGGTCGGATCAGGCGGCTGCTGGCCATGGCGGACAAGCGAGCCGAGGAGCTCGGCGTGCCCGGCACCGAGGCCGAGCTCACCCCCGAGATGCTGCAGGGCTGACCGGGACCTTCGGACCGGCCAGGCGTTTGTCCGGTTCGATAGGGTCGTGAGCGAACCGTGACCAATGGCGCCGGTGTACGGCCGGCGGGACCGAGGAGATCAGCGTGACCATCCGCGTAGGCATCAACGGCTTCGGACGCATCGGCCGCAACTTCTACCGGGCGCTCCTCGCGCAGGAAGCGGCGGACATCGAGATCGTCGGCGTGAACGACCTCACCGACAACGCCACCCTCGCCCACCTGCTGAAGTACGACAGCATCCTCGGGCGCCTCGGCGTCCCGGTGAGCCACAGCGAGAAGGCGATCACCGTCGGCGACAAGAGCTTCGCAGCCCTCGCCGAACGTGACCCGGCCGCGCTGCCCTGGAAGGACCTCGGTGCGGACATCGTCCTGGAGTCGACCGGCCACTTCACCAAGGCCTCCGACGCCCGCAAGCACGTCGACGCCGGCGCCCAGAAGGTGATCATCTCCGCTCCCGCGAAGGAGGAGGACGTCACCGTCGTCATGGGTGTGAACGAGTCGGACTACGACCCGGCCACCCACACCGTGATCTCCAACGCCTCGTGCACGACGAACTGCCTCGCCCCGATGGCCAAGGTGCTCAACGACACCTTCGGCATCGAGCACGGCCTGATGACCACGATCCACGCGTACACCAACGACCAGGTGATCCTGGACTTCCCGCACAAGGACCTGCGCCGGGCCCGCGCCGCCGCGATCAACATGATCCCGACGACCACCGGCGCCGCGAAGGCGATCGGGCTGGTGCTGCCCGACCTGAAGGGCAAGCTGGACGGCTACGCGATGCGCGTCCCGGTGCCCACCGGCTCGGCCACCGACCTCACCTTCAAGATGGCCCGCCCGGCCGGCAAGGACGAGATCAACGCGGCCATGAAGGCCGCGGCCGAGGGGCCGCTGCGCGGCATCCTGGAGTACACCGAGGACCCGATCGTCTCCACCGACATCGTGACCAACCCGGCGTCCTGCATCTTCGACTCCGGTCTGACCAACGTCATGGGTGACAGCGCGAAGGTCGTCGGCTGGTACGACAACGAGTGGGGCTACTCGAACCGGCTGGTCGACCTCATCACGTACGTCGGCGCCTCGCTGTAGGCGGCGGCGTGCGCACGGTCGACGACCTGGACGTCGCTGGTCGACGGGTGCTGGTCCGCTCCGACCTCAACGTCCCGCTCAAGGACGGCGTCATCACCGACGACGGCCGGATCCGGGCCAGCCTCCCGACCATCCAGGCACTGGCGGCACGGGGGGCACGGGTCGTCGTGTGTGCGCACCTGGGCCGGCCCAAGGGCGAGGTCCGGCCCGAGCTGTCGCTCCGGCCGGTGGCCGACCGGCTCGGCGAGCTGCTCGGCCGGCCGGTCGCCTTCGCCTCGGACGTCGTGGGCGACCGCGCCCGAGCGGTCGTCGGCGGCCTGGCCGACGGCGAGGTCGCCGTGTTGGAGAACCTGCGGTTCGACCCGCGGGAGACGTCCAAGGACGACGCCGAGCGGGCCGCCATGGCCGCCGACCTGGCCCAGCTCGCCGACCTGTACGTGAGCGACGGCTTCGGGGTCGTGCACCGAAAGCAGGCCTCGGTGTACGACATCGCCGGGCTGCTGCCGCACGCCGCCGGCGGCCTGGTGCTGAAGGAGGCCAAGGCGTTCGACCGGGTACTCAACGACCCCGAGCGGCCCTACGTCGTCGTGCTCGGCGGGTCCAAGGTGTCCGACAAGCTGGGGGTCATCGGGAACCTGCTCGGCCACGTCGACCGGCTCCTGGTGGGCGGCGGCATGTGCTTCACCTTCCTCAAAGCGCAGGGCCTCGAGGTCGGGGACTCCCTGCTGGAGGCCGACCAGGTCGACGCCTGCCGGGGTTTCCTCGAGCAGGCCGCCAGTGCTGGCGTCGAGCTGCTGCTCCCCGTCGACGTCGTCGTCGCCCAGGAGCTGGCCGCGGACGCCGAGACCCGGGTGGTCGCGGCGGACGCCATCCCGGCCGGGTGGAAGGGCCTGGACATCGGGCCGGACACCGTGGCGCTGTTCCGGTCGCGGCTGGCCGACGCGAAGACCGTGGTCTGGAACGGGCCGATGGGCGTGTTCGAGCTCGCGCCGTTCGCCGCGGGCACCCGAGCGGTCGCCGAGGCCATCATCCAGGTGCACGGCACCACCGTCGTGGG